>Ga0180436_10001540_pt1 | contig 22460 bp, 19 predicted proteins | sample SS_ome_2_FD_132434 | JGI IMG/M metagenome (GOLD analysis project Ga0180436, IMG submission 132434) | Hypersaline lake sediment archaeal communities from the Salton Sea, California, USA - SS_3_S_2 metaG | ecosystem: Environmental > Aquatic > Non-marine Saline and Alkaline > Hypersaline >... | reverse complement strand
GGTGCTGGCGGTACTTCCCTGGCAATTGGCAATTATTTCGGTGAGATCATGCGCGAGAAGGGGATCAAAGCCCGGTTTGCCCGCGGAGGCAGTAATCAGTACCTGGTGGATATGCTGGAAGAAGGATTGATCGATTACATCCTGGATGGCCAAACCTTTGACCTGGCCGGTGTGCGATCGATGCGTGAAAACCCCCACCATGTCAACACCAGCCCCTTCACCAGCTACAACTATCACGGCAAAGGCAATTTCGCCGGGATCGTGGATGTGGTCATCCTGGGAGCTACCGAGGTGGACGTGAACTATAACGCAAATGTGGTCACTCACTCCGATGGCTATCTGCTGCATGGCATTGGCGGTTGGCAAAACTGTCTCTTCAGCAAAACAGTGATCCTGCCTATTCCGCTCTTCCGGGACCGGATTCCGATCATCCGTGACGAAGTCACCACAATTTGCGGTCCTGGTGAACTGGTCGATGTGATCGTCACTGAAAGGGGCATCGCCATTAATCCGCGCAGAAAAGACTTAATTGAAAAGACAGCCAATTCCAAACTGCCGATCATGACTATTGATGAGCTTAAAGATGAGGCGGAGAGGATCTGCGGTGTCCCGGAACCAGTTCAGCTGGGTGAAAAGGTGATCGCAGCTATCAATTGGGTAGATGGCACTGTGATCGATGTGGTCTATCAGGTATTTGAATAACAGGGAGGAGATATGAATATTGATATACTGTGGCCGGAATTAGCCTGGATCAAGGACATAGATCTCAGAGAAGCCACCACCAAGACCTGGGAACTGGCCCTGGAGCGCAGTGTGCTATCTGCAGAAGATCTGCAGCGCATACCGTTTACTCTCCTGGCCGGACCGGATCTGAAGGTCAGTTTTATGGCTCACAAGCGCTGTGTTGTACATGTTGCCCAGGAAAGCGCTCTGAAAATGATCGACTTCTTTGGAGAGGAACTGCCGATCGACATGGATGTGGTCATTGCTGGGGCTATTTTGGCGGATGTAGGTAAACTAGTGGAATATGAACTGGATGAAGAAGGCAATTCCTTCCAGGGCACTTATGGGAAATATCTGCGCCATCCATTTTCTGGAGTATCGTTGGCCGAGAGTTGTGGCGTACCCCCGGCAGTCTGCCATATCATCGCCGCCCACGCAGGGGAGGGCAATTTGATCAAGCGCTCCACAGAAGCTTATATTGTCCATCATGCTGATTTCATGACATTCCTGCCCTTCAAAAGCCGGCTGGAAGTATAGATTTCAATTTGCTTCAATACAGGATAACTATGCCTCAGACATTTGCAGAGAAGGTATTAGCGAAGAAAGCAGGATTGGATCGTACCTTACCAGGCCAGATCGTTGAGATCAGGCCTGATGTGATCCTGTCCCATGACAATACAGCGCCAATTTTTGGTTTGTTCCAGCGTATGGGTGGCGAGAAGGTATACGATCCAGATATGCATGCTATTATCATCGATCATGCCACTCCGGCGCCCAGCACCAAACACGCGGAAAACCACCGCATAATCCGGGAATTCGTAAAAGAGCAAGGCATCAAGGATTTTTACGATGTTGGCCGGGGTATTTGCCACCAGATCCTGGTGGAGTCCGGCCTGGCGCTTCCCGGCGAGGTTGTGCTGGGATCGGACTCTCATACTCCCCATGCTGGGGTAATGGGAGCATTTGCTGCCGGCATTGGCCGGACAGAGATGGCCTCAATCTGGGCCATCGGTGGACTCTGGCTGCGAGTGCCGGAGAGCTTGAAGATCACCGTCACTGGAAAATTGCCTGAAGGAGTGACTTCCAAGGACCTCGCTTTGAAGATCATAGGCGATCTCAAATCAGATGCTGCCATTTATATGTCTGTGGAATGGCATGGAGAAGCCATCCAGGTGCTGCCGTTGAGTCAACGGGCAACTCTTACCAATCTGATGGCTGAGATGGGAGCCAAAAATAGCTATATACCTCCTGATGAAAAAGTATTCAGTTTTCTCAAGGAGCGGGCCCGGAGGGAATACGAAGCCGTCTATCCTGATGCTGGTGCCAACTATACCAGGGAAGTTGAATACGATGGCAGCTCTATTGAACCCATGGTCGCTTGTCCCCACACGGTAGATAATGTCAAACCGCTCTCAGATATCCGGGGAACACATATAGACCAGGCTTTCCTGGGCACATGCACCAACGGCCGCCTGGATGACCTGGCTGCTGCTGCAGCAGTGCTGGATGGGAAGAAAATCGCTGAAGGGCGAAGAATGATCATCATCCCGGCATCCGAGGCGATCTATCTGGCAGCTTTGCAGGCAGGGTATTTGGAAACTTTCCTGAAGGCTGGAGCGGTAGTGGAAAGCCCGGGCTGTGGTCCCTGCATGGGCAATCATATGGGAGTTCCTGCGGTAGGCGAGGTCTCGATCAGCACGGCCAACCGCAATTTCCGGGGAAGAATGGGAACCAAGGAAAGTGAAGTCTATCTGGCAAGTCCGGCGATAGTGGCAGCCTCGGCTGTAGCGGGAGTGATTGAAAGCCCCGCGAATTTATAGGCAAGATTGGAGCGTATCATGGCTGGTATTCAAGGCAAGGTTTGGAAGTACGGCGATAATATCAACACCGATGTGATCTTCCCGGGAAAATATACCTATACGGTGAGTGAACCGGCTGAAATGCCCAAATATGCTCTCGAGGACCTCGATCCTGATTTTGCCGGCACAGTTCAAGCTGGGGATGTGATCGTGGGCGGCACCAATTGGGGCTGCGGCTCATCCCGAGAGCAGGCAGTGGTCTGCCTCAGCGAAGCAAAATTAGGGGCCATCATTGCCAAATCCTTTGCGCGCATCTACTACCGCAACTGCCTGAATAACGCGCTGCCAGCCATTGTCTGCCCAGAAGCGGTGGATGCGATTGAAAATGGTGAAAAAGTAACGATAGACCTGGAAAATGGAACGATCAGCTGCCAGGCCGGGGAATTCAGCTTCCCGCCGCTGCCTGAAGCAGTGATGGAAATATTCAATGCCGGGGGTTTGATCCCCTATACAAAAAAACGTTTGCTGGAAGCAAAATAATCTAGAGGAGAGAATTTGATATGGCAAAGTATAAGATCGCCTGGCTGCCCGGAGACGGGGTTGGGGTAGAGGTCATGGAGGCCGCCCGCATCGTATTGGATAAGATCAAACTGGATGCGGAATATATTCATGGGGATATTGGATGGGAATTCTGGAAGGCTGAAGGGGAAGCTCTTCCGGAACGAACCATGGATCTTCTTAATACTGTTGATTGTGGTCTGTTTGGAGCGATCACATCCAAACCCAAAGAAGAAGCCCAGGCTGAGCTGATCCCTGAACTGCAAGGCAAAGGGTTAACCTACCGCAGCCCGATCGTGCGCCTACGCCAGCGCCTGCAGCTATATTACAATCTGCGCCCCTGCAAAGCCTACGCTGGAAACCCGCTTAACTATCGGGAGAATATTGACCTGGTGGTTTTCCGGGAGAACGCAGAGGGACTTTACTCTGGGGTGGAGTTCTTCCCGGTGGAAGATGATATCCGCGAGATGATGAAGAAATATGCTCCGGCATTAGGCAATTTTGATGATGTGCCAGGATCTGATATGGCCATGACAACACGAGTGGTTACCATACGCGGAGCAGACCGCATCATCCGCCGGGCTTTTGAATATGCCCAGAAACATGGATATCCTACAGTGACATTGGTAGAAAAACCGAACGTGCTGCGGGAAACAAGCGGCATGATGGTCCGGGTTGCCCGCGAGATCCAGAAGGAATACCCTGAGATCGAGCTCTGGGAGACCAATATTGATGCCATGGTGATGTGGTTGGTAAAGAATCCCGAAGATTATGGTGTTCTGGTGACGGGTAATCTGTTCGGCGATATCATTTCCGACCTCTCTGCCCAGTTGGTAGGCGGTTTGGGATTTGCTTCCTCTGGCAATATAGGCGATGAATTGGCTGTTTTTGAACCCACTCACGGCTCAGCGCCTAAATATGCCGGTCAATATAAAGTGAACCCCAACGCCATGCTACTGACGTCAAAGATGATGCTGGGTTGGCTGGGAGAAACTGAGAAGGCCCAGGCCATGGAGAAAGCCATCGCCGATGTGATCAAGGATGGAAAAGTCCGCACCTACGATATGGGTGGGGATAGTTCTACGATCGATGTTGCCAATGCTGTCGCAGAAAGGCTGTAGTGATCAATAATTAACCGAGTAAGGAGTGAATATGAGCTCACTAAGCGGGAAAATGGCCCAATGGGCATTGGATCTGAAATTCGAGGATATTCCTGAAGTCTCTGTTTGGGAAGCGAAGAGATTTTTGCTGGACAGCATGGGGTGTGCTCTGGCTGCCGTGAAAAATGAAGATATGGAAGCCATGTTCCGATTCACGGAAAAACTGGGAGGTACACCTGAAGCCTCTGTGATCGGCCGGGATTTCAAAACCAATGCTTCTAACGCTGCTCTGATGAACTGCCTGTTGACAAGGGCGATGGATTATAACGATATTTATTGGGAGGAGGATCCTTCTCATCCCTCGGACCTGATCGGCGCTGCCCTGGCAGCTGGAGAAGTGAATGGCAAGAACGGCAAAGAGGTCCTGGAAGCCATTGTTGTCAATTACGAGCTGATGCTGCGCTGGTGCCATGCAGCTCATCCAGGTGTGCGCGAGATCGGATGGCATCATGCCTCCCTGGTCCAGTTTGTCAGCCCGGTAGTGGCTGGTAAATTATATGATCTGGATTTGGATCAGACGATCGCTGCTGTGGGTATCAGCAGCAGCAGCCACTTCACCCTGGGTGGAGTAGTGGCCGGGCATCTGACCAATATGAAAAACACCGCCGCTCCCCTGGCTTCCCAGGCAGGAGTGATCGCTGCCCTGATCGCCCGGGAAGGGTATTCCGGCCCGGTGGAGGTCTTTGAAGGCAAAGAAGGCGTTTTTGAGGTGATTGACAGTGTCGAATGGCGGCCGGACTGGGTCCTGAAGGACCTGGGGAAGGATTTCATGATCACCAAGTGTGCCTATAAAGCCTTTCCGACCGAGGCACTGACACACCAACCCATCAGCGCTGCTCTGCAGGTCTGCCAGGAGGGCAATCTGACCGCTGAAGATATCAGCGAGATACTGGTAGAAACCACTGTGCGGGGGGCAGACATCCTTTCTGACCCCAGTAAATTCAAGCCCAGGACCAAGGAAACCGCCGATCACAGCCTGCCATATGTGGTAGCTGCCGCGGTTGCGGATGGCAATGTGCTGCCTTCGTCCTTCAGTGATGAGAAGCTCAAGGATCCTCGTATATGGGCCCTGCTGGGAAAGATCAAGGTTGTAGCGGATCCTGAAATTGATGCCATGTTCCCGGGAGTGAAACGGGCCCGGGTGACGATAACCAATAATGAAGGCCAGAGTTTTACAGCCCAGGTGGACAATGCCAAGGGTTCACCCTTGAATCCGATGAGCGATGAGGAGATCATTTCTAAGTTCCGCGCCAACGCCGGGTTAATCCTCAGTAAAGAGCAGCAGGATAAAGTCATCGACCTGACCTGGCGTTTTGATGAGCTGGAAGAGATTGTTTCCTATATGGAGCTTTTGAGATAGGATAAATGATGAAGGGATCAAATCCCTTGTAATCAATTAACAACAAAGGACGAAATCCTTCTGAAGGATTTCGTCCTTATTATTTTCAAGCATCAGGGATTTGATCCCTGGTGGACCTGGTTTCGCCTATTGCGTAAAACCATAAGACCTCCGAGGTCGGCACGACCTCGGAGGTCTCGTTCATTAAATCACAAACTTCCCATCCTTGTACAGCAGCTCCTCATCCACATGGATCTGGCTGTCTTTCTGGATATCGCAGATGAAATCCCAATGGGTGGCAGAGACGTTTTTCCCGCCCACCTCAGGGAAGCCAAGGCCCGTGGCAATGTGGAACGAGCCGCCGATCTTCTCATCATAGAGTATGCTGCCAGTGAACTGCTGGATGCCGTAGTTGGTGCCGATGGCAAACTCTCCCAGGATGCGGGCACCTTCATCTGTGTCAAGCATGGCATTGAGAAATTCCTCATTCTTTTCGGCGGTGGCTTTGACCACCCGACCTTTTTCGATCTCGAATCGCACTCCTGTGACTTCTTTTCCCAGATTAATGGCTGGGTAGGTGAATTCAACCCAACCTTCAGCGCTGTCTTCTACCGGGCTGGTATATACTTCGCCGCTGGGCATATTAAAAGTGCCATCAGCGTTAATGAAGCCGCGATCCTCGATCGATAAGGATAGTTCTGCATTCGGACTTTTTACGTTAACTTGCTTTTTACCTTTCAGCCAGTCAACGATCTTCTGCTGTTCATCATGGACCTTCTCCCAGGCGGCGATGGGATCATCCTGGTCTGTGAAGGTTGCTTTATGGACAAAATCCTGATATTCAGTCAGACTCATATCCGCTTCCTGGGCGAAGGCGGGGCAGGGGAATTGGGTCATCGTCCAGCGAAAATCCCCAGACGCGGTTCGCTCCATCATCACCTTCATCAGCTCAGTTCCGGCTGCTGCAGCCCGCTGTTGTTTTGTAGGATCCACATTATTTAGAAAGCGTGTATTCTCAGATGCAGTCAGGACGATTGCAACATCAGCCTTTTTGTAGACCAGATCCTCAACCGGTGAGACCCAGTCCAGCTGTTTATCCGAGGCGTAGCGATATTTCGTCTCAGACAATTTATCGGAATCCACTAATGAGTATGGATATCCGCCTGCCTGCAGAACTGCCCGGTAAACCTCGCAAGCGAATTCCTCTGCCAGGGGATGATAGTAGATTATCACCCATTCATCGGGTTTGACTTTTACGGAATACTGTACCAATACATCTGCGAGTTTGATCAATCTGGGGTCTAACATGGCGCTCCTTGTTTTTTTATTGAAGGGCTTGGATCCTTGAAAAAGGATCCAAGCCCTATCATTATGTTTTGGTCAACGTGTTGTTAAGGGTGCTATCAATTTAGGTTCGATGATCTGGAAGGAATTGCAGCCATCCGTGGTCTTTATCAGGGCGAAAACATCACTATCTGGATCATAGGCGATTCCCAATGCGGTGTTTTCATCTGTGAAGCTAAATTTGCCGTCCCAATTGACGTTTTTTACCATATCCCAATTTTCGCCTGCGTCTGTGGATTTGTAAATCTCTCTGCCGATCACATAGTAAGTGGAAGCTGAGATCTTGTTCAACTGTCCTTCAGGAATAGACTGAATTACCCAGTTCTCACCACCATCTGTTGAGCTGTAGAGGTAGTTCTTGGTGAAGGAACCTCCCTCCAGAAAACATTGGCATTCTAGTTTGACTGTCATGTTTTCATTTCCGAGGAAATCTGGATCGTAGAAACCACAGGCACAGCTGTCAAAGGCATCCGGCGCCGACTGAGGAGGGTTGACTTCCAACGGTTGCCAGGTGGAGCCGCTGTCCCTGGTCAGGTCAAGGTTCACAAATGGGGTCACTCCGCGGAAGAAGCGGGTCAGGATCCCATTACTCTGATCATAGAAATCTGCTCCTGTTTTATCAAATCCCTGGATGGAATGCTCTCCCCCGGTTGTGGGATCTAGCAGCATTTCCCAGCTTTCCCCGCCATCCGAAGTGAAATACAGTGCTGTGTAGACCTTTTGCATTCCGGCATCCAGGAATTGGAAAAGCCAGGCATGATCTTCGCCGAAGCTTGTGATCAGGGCGCCGCCCATGGTCGTATAGGTTAAACGGGTAGGTCGCCAACTCAGACCGCCATCCGCGGTGGACCAGACAAGATCGCTGCCTGGATAAGTAACATAACCGTGGTGAGTGTCAGAGAAATTCACTACAGGGTAGAACCAGGAAGAGCCAGCGTTCAGCGGCTCTGGTGGAGTGATATCACCCCAGGTGATTCCACCATCTTCTGTCTTCAAGACATGTCCAAAACCCCCACCTGCAAAGGCAACTCCCCAACCGACAGAGTTGTCCAGCATGATAACCTCGCGCAGGGTGATTTTTGTTCCCGGAGAGAGCAGCGGAAGGCGTTCTTCTGGCAGGTTGAGTGATGGATCTTCTGTGGGAGGAGGTTGAAGGGTTGGATCTTCCTCGGTGGGAGGAACCTCAGTGTCCGTGGGTTGAAGCGGGGCCTCCGTTTCTTCGACAATATCTAGTGTCACCTCGATATCCATCGGAGGTTGAGTAGGTTCTTCCTGGGGTTGATTGCAAGCGACCAGCAGGAGAAGGAGGATTATCATGTAAAGGATCAATCGTGTTTTTTTGGACATTCTATCCCTCCAGGATTACTTGTCAGTTTCATTGATTCTAATATTTGCGGATGAGAATTTGGTTGCATTAGTGTAGAGAAGTAAGTGACGAGTAGGACCATTTAATATACAATTTCAATAACAGAGTTTGAGAGGTCAGATCGCTGTTACTCTCTCTTAAGTAAGTATAAACGAATATCGTAACGATGCAAAATGACCCAGGCAATCAAGTTTCACAGAGGAGGACGACCATGCGCTACACAGTCCCTCGTTTTTTTTCTAGAAAGTCTCTTCTAATCCTTTCCATACTATCTATAGCAGTCCTGGGTTTATTCGTTGGGGTTCTCTCTGCCCGCGCCGATGTGGCACCTCCCCAGTTTCCTCCTGGTGCAAATCCAGAGATCGATCAAGTAACACATGTCCGCATGATGGACGAGAGAGTGGTTATCGAAATTCAAGCAGAGGATGATGTTGATGTGATGGGCACTGCACGAGTTTGGGCTGAGTTTCGTATGGAGAACCTCGGCAGCAATACGGAAAAGTTGATGGTGCGTTTTCCAATCTCCTACAGTGACGGGTTTAGAGGATATCCAGAGATCGATGACCTTATGGTCTATATTAATAATGATTCAGTCCCAACTACAAAGATCAGTTTGGATGGTGATCCTGAAAAATGGGATGATCCAATAAAATGGTCAGAATTTGAAGTAGTCTTTCCCCCGGGTGAAATAGTTGAGATTGAAGTGGACTATACACTTCATGGGACGGGATATTATCCTTTTGTTACCTATAGTTATTTGTTAGAAACCGGTGCTGGTTGGAATGGTACGATCGGAAGCGCGGAAATTATTGTCCGGCTTCCATATTTTGCGACAACAGCAAATGTCCTGATAGATGAACAAACAGGCTGGGGATCAACTACAGATGGAGGAATATTATCTGGGAATGAGATTCTTTGGAGTCTTGAGGATTTTGAACCAGGATATGAGAATAACATCACCGTTGCCATGGTTTGGCCCAGTGTTTGGCAGCGGATTTTGGAAGAGCAAAAACATGTCTATGATTTCCCAACAGATGGAGAGGCATGGGGCATGTTGGCCAAGTATTATAAAGAAGTCTCCCGATTTTCGAAGGGATATCGGGAAGATCCTGGTGGTGTTTTCCTTCATGAACAAAGCATTGCTGCCTATCAGGAAGCGCTCGACCTGCTTCCGGATGATGCGCTCTGGCATGCTGGCTATGCTGATCTTCTGATGTGGCATTCCGTTTGGGGATCTGGCTTCACTGCCGATTCTCGGGCAGAGTTCCTGGAAGGTTTATACCAATTGTATTTGGCCTATCAACTGGATCCAGATCATGAATACATCCAGCAAAGATTACGTTATTCTTTCTATGGTGATGTAGTTCAAGAAGAAAATGGTGAATTTGATTTCCTCTGGTTAACACAGACACCAACCCTGGCTGCCGTGGAACCTCAGGAAACAGCCGCCCCTCAGGCAGATCCGACGGCGATCTCGCAGATAACATTTACACCGCAACCAGGACCTACCCAATCCCAACCGGGGGCATCAGGTGATGGAACAACCGTTGATGAGGAAAAGGCAGAGAAGAAAACGTTGCCGATTTGTGGATCAACGATTATTTTTCCTCTCGGACTGATTGCCGCAGTCGTGTTTCCTAAAATCCGATCCAAGAAATGTTGGTGATGGATAAAGAAATATCGACCTCACAAAATGAGTAGAAATTAATTTGATGAGATGTTTGTCCTTCCTGTTTGGTCGATGATCTATCCTGTGGATGAGCTGACCCACCAAAGGCTATGAAATTTATAAAGGATATTTATCTAGGAGATATCCACTACTTGATCAGTTGGTCAGGTTAACCGACAATATTAGTTCTGGCCTGAAAAAAGGAATTTCCTCGAAAATCCCCAGACGATCAATCCCAATACCACTGCAAACCACAAGGTAGCAAAACGGATCAGCAGTGTTGCGGCAGTCGCTGTATCTTTTGTTAAACCCATCAATAGAACCAGCATGCCGGCGATAGATGCCTCCGCGGCGCCCAGGCCGCCGGGCAGGGCGGAGACAGCTCCCACCACGGTTGAAAACGCGAGGACAAAGACCGCGATCGACAAAGTTTCCCAACCGCCAGTCACATCCAGGCCCCGCAGCACGTAATACATCCCGATCCCTTCTCCCAGCCAGGATATCACACCTATGCTTACCGCCACTAGCAGCGCTTTGGGTTTAAACAGGGCATAGCTGCCTTCATAAAAATCACGCAGCCCAGATGAGATTTTCTTCAATAAGGGGAGTTTAGCTGCCAGATCAAGCAGCCATAATGCCGCTGGACGGATCTGGATGAGGATGATCAGAACGATCAACCCACCCAGTACGATCGCAAATGCCGGCCAGTAGCGCGGATAGGCGATCACGCCTAAAGTGCTGAGTATCAAAACCCCCAGGCCGTCGCTGATTCTTTCTGCTAACACGACTGAGATCCCTTTTGATACTGGCAAACCGGTTTCTTTTTCGAGCCAGACACCTTTCAGCGCTTCACCCAATTTTCCTGGTGTGACAGCCAGTGGGAATCCAGCCAGGAATAGCCGGGCACTTTTTATTATTGGGTAATCCTTCACACCTACCTGTTCCAGGTAAAAATGCCACTTGAAAAAGCGCAGGATGTAATTAAGGAGAGTTAGCAACAAGACAAGCGGGAAATACGCCCACTTAAAATGAAGCACCTGATCACTGACCTGCTGCAGGTCACCGACCAGGATCACAATCAGGAAAACTAGAAAGCCGAATATAAGCCCGGCGGCCAACCGCCGTGTAATGGATTTGGAATTGCTTTGGTCCATAGAATTTAGAAGATCGCTACCAGGATGGCAATCAGCGCTGCAATAGCCACGATGATGGCTATCAAGGCCTGGAAGATGGTTTTACGTTCCATGCCCGGCATAACTACTTTCCCATCGCCGTATTTCTGAAATAGCTGGCCCCATTTGGTTTTAATGGCCTCTTCGACTCTTTTATGTCCGACAAAGGGATACCAGTACACATTGTGGTAGAAGTTGCTGGCAAAATATGCCCAGGGAACGAGAGGGCTCTGAAGGAGCAGCTTCTCGAGCGGCTTCAGCCAGCCGTGGTAGATCATATGCTGGCCAGTGCTGGCGAATGTATCTTCCCGAACAAAGTGCCAGGGTTTTTCCTGGTCAATATCATAGCCAACGATCTCGATCTGGCTGGGATCACCGACGCCAAGATCGTGTTCATGGGCCAGGCGGATGAACTTCAAGCCCATTGGGTCGAATCCTTGCAGTTTGGCTGATACAGCATCGATCGCTACCTGATCCGCGGAAGCGATCAGTATGTCTTTTTCATGCCAGCGCATCGCCCGGGGTCCGGGCCCATCGCCGGCGAAAGTGCCGTCCATCACCGCAAAAATGCCGGGATGGATCTCTTGCTGGATGGCCAATAGATCGACCACTGTTTCATGGATCACTGCGTGGGTCCAGTGCCGTTCCCGGTGCAATAAACCACCGAAGGCATTTTTCATCGCACCCGTGATGGTAGTGAACACGTGGGTCTTTACGGTAGGAAGCTGGATGATATTCATGCCCAGGAGGGCTTTTGGGATCAAGACCCCATCGGGATAGACTTTATCCAGGACCAGATATTTGTGGTTCTTGGGTGTGAAATCGATCCATTCGAATTCCTGGTTGTAGAGATATAAGCAGGGGATATCATATTGATCCGTGACTGCCTTATGTTTGTTATTGGCTTCCCCATCGCTGGTATCAACCACAACTGTATCATTATGCACGCCAACCAGGTCATTATAGCCGCGGGATTGGAGGGATTTGATGACCCCTTCCAGCTGCCAGGGAGTTGTGGAGCAGGCTGGGTACCAGGTCTGCCAGGAGATATTGATCTTCAACCCGGTTTGGAGATCCTTGTTCGGTAAGGCGTCTTCTACTCCGGCCAATTCCATCAGCCTGTGGTAATCTTCCAGAACTGTTTCGGGGGATGTTTTAACGACTGCTACTTTGCCTTTTCCAGGGAAATTGCTCATTATTCTTCCTTCAGTTTGTAAAGATAATTAAATTCATCTTGATTTTATCAGGAAAATCCTGTTCTATCTTTTTCGGGGATGGAAAATGATAGAATTGATATACCATTTTATTCAGATCAGAGAGGGCTGCATGCACGAAATCCATTATTCAGAAGAGGTCCGCGAGGCACTGGATCACCATAAACCGATCGTAGGATTAGAGACTGCAGTTGTTACTCACGGCCTTCCCTATCCTACCAATGTTGAACTGGCCCAAGCCATGGAGAATTTAATCCGGGAAGAGGGCGCTGTTCCTGCTACAGTGGGAGTTTTAGGCGGAAAAGCCCAGGTGGGGATGAACCCGGCAGATATTCAGCTTCTGGCTCAGGACCGGGATGTGATCAAGGTCAGCCGACGTGATTTTTCCCGAGCGGCTCTGAAAAAACTGAATGGAGGTACTACAGTCGCAGGAACAATCACTGCCCTTCACAAAGCCGGGATCCAGGTCTTTGCAACCGGAGGAATCGGAGGTGTGCACCGCAATGCCCCAACTGATATCTCAGCCGATCTTCACACGATGGCTCAAACACCGGTGATCGTGGTGTGTGCCGGTGCCAAATCGATCCTCGATCTGCCCGCCACATTGGAGACTTTGGAAACTCTCTCGGTTCCTGTGGTGGGATATCAGACTTCTACTTTCCCTGCTTTCTACGCCAGGTCCAGCGGTCTGCCTGTGACAGCCCAGGTAGAAGATCCGGAGGATGCGGCTTTGCTTGCCAAAGCACATTGGGGTATGGGTGTGGACTCGTCAGTATTGCTGGCTGTGCCTGCTCCGTTGGAAGATGCTTTGCCGGATAAGGCCATGCAGGAGGCTGTTGATCAGGCTCTCCGGGACGCTGCAGAACACAAGATCCACGGCCAGAATGTAACCCCTTTCCTGCTGAATCGAGTCAGTGAGTTAACAGGAAAATCGAGCATGAAAGCCAACCTGGGATTGCTGCTGAATAACGCACGGGTTGCAGCCGGGGTGGCGGTAGAACTTTCGCGGATCTAAATATAAACACTTATGGAGTGGGGGAGATAGTCACCGTGGGATGGATGGTGTAGGTTGGTGAGGGTGTTACAGTTGGGGTGAGAGTTATTGTGGGTGTGGAAGGTTCTCCGACCACTGAAAAATCCCCTGAAATATAGAAATCCAACCCCAGGAAGATCTGAATTTGATATTCACCCGGCAGCCAAAGTTCAGGAGATGGATCCCAATCTGTGTAACCTATACCGCCGCTGCCGCCGTTCCAGGGTATGCTTTCATAATGGACTAGCTCATCGCCTCTGTACCACAGCGCGCTCCATTGGATATCATCTTCCATTAATGCATAACTGAACACCGCATACAGGTGCCCCACCGGGTTCGTGAACTGGATCCCGGGGCCGATGGGGTTATATTCTGCATCCAGGCCGATATTGGAAAAGTTCAAGGGGCTGAAAGCAGCTTCCGCAGGTGGAGTGAGTTTACCTTCAAATCGGGCTTCCACAGCCACGGGGATATGAGGTGTGGAAGTGGGCAGGGGGGTGTAGGATTCAGCTGGAGTGAGGGTGATGGTTGGGGTATCTGTGATGGTCGGGGGTACTGATGCGGAAGGGGAGATGGATGGAGTCAGGCTGGCTGGTCGGGTCGGTGAGGGACTGATGATCGTGTAAGCCATAGGCTCACCGTAAAAATAGACCAGGATACCGAGAATGGCCCAGAATAATGCCAGCAGGATCAACCACCAGCCGCGCCTTTTCTGGTCCTGGCTGAGGTTAAAGAACTTGATCTTGCGGCTGGCCAGGACTGTTTGAGTGCCTGTGATGATGCTGATCAGGAAAAAGATCCCGGTCAGGACGGTGGCGGCGATCACACCAGCGCGGATATCCAGGTTCACTGGGTACGCTCCGAGAGGACTACCGGGTTTGTCAGTTTTCCAATGCCTTCTATTTCAATTTCCACGGTATCACCGCCTTCCAGTTTGGAGACACCTTCTGGTGTACCGGTCAGCAGTACGTCGCCAGGCATCAGCGTCATAAACGATGAAGCAAATGCGATTAGCTGTTCCACCAGGAACACCATATCCCGGGTGGATGCCATTTGGCGCAGGTCACCGTTGACCCGACAGGAGATGATGGCATCTGCTGTATTGAAGTCGGTCTCGATCCAGGGGCCGATGGGGCAGAAGGTATCAAAGCCCTTTCCACGGGTCCAGAGCAGATCCTCTCGCTGGAAGACCCGATCCGTGACATCGTTGGCGATGGTGTAGCCCAGAATGTGGTCTTTGGCATCAGCGAGGTCGATCCAGCGTCCTTCTTTGCCAATGACTACAGCCAATTCAGCTTCCTGTTCCACATGCTGCGCTTGGGGAGGGATAATGATCTCTTCACCAGGCCCGATCACTGCTGTAGGTGGTTTGAAGAACAAGGCAGGTAGATCAGGTACTTCAGCATTATGCTCTTTGGCATGGGCCGCGTAATTCCGGGCCACACAGATGATCTTACCTGGCAATATTGGAGCCAAAAGTTCTACCTTATCAAGGGAGGTTTTTGCCTCCCCGCGCTGGAAAGTACCGAAGATATCCCCCTTGATGGGCCCAACCTTATTATCCAGGAGCCAGCCGTAGCCGGCCTTGCGGCGATTTGTTTTGTAGCGGATGATTTTCATATTTCACATTCTGCTTAGTTTGAAAAAGTTTATCACAGTAAAGATGTGTTTGTAAGGCGTAAAGAGTAAGGAGTAAGGTATAAGGTGCCGTGAAGTATGAGCAAAGAGGGTATGTTTATGATTACCTATCCTGTTTCGCCTTACTCTTTACATCTTACTCCTTACAGGGATAGTATTCCATCCATTTTACACTCAGCATTGTATTTGGTATAATACCTGCAGAAACATGGGCGGTTAGCTCAGTTGGTTAGAGCACCTCCTTTACAAGGAGGGGGTCGTTGGTTCGAGTCCAATACTGCCCACTTAGCGAATGAAGAGTGCTTGTGTGAAAAACAGGCACTCTTTTTCGTTAAGAATGAGTAGTATTAGAGGCTGGCAAGTGAGCTGTCACAAACCCAGGCAACCCCGTTCCACTTGGCGATCTGATCGATGGTGCAGGACAGGTCCCCTAGGGTATCATCGACCTCGGAGGTATCATCGACCTCGGAGGTATCATCGACCTCGGAGGTATCATCGACCTCGGAGGTATCATCGACCTCGGAGGTACCATCAACCTCGGAGGTCTCGCCTACCTCGGGAGTGTCATTAGCGCAGAGGTATTATGTTATACTCTTTCTTGTTTATTTGGACAAATGTAGCATTGGGAGTATCGTCATGACCAATAATGTGATCGAAACCCGGGATCTTACTGTTTATTATGGCAAATACCGCGGAATCCTCGATGTAAACCTATCGGTGGAAAAAGGTGAGGTGTTTGGTTTCCTGGGGCCCAATGGGGCTGGCAAAACAACCACACAGCGGGTGCTATTGGATGTGTTTCCTCCCACAAAGGGCCAGGCCAGTGTCTTCGGAAAGGACTGCCAGAAAGATGGCGTGGAGATCCGGAAACATATTGGCTACCTGCCGGGTGAATTGGCTCTGTACGCCAATATGAGAGCCCGGGATTTCTTTAAAATGTACGAATATCTCCGTAAAGACAAGAAATCTAACGGGTATTGGAAGGAATTGGCGGAACGCCTGGATCTGGATACCAGCCGCAAGATCAGCCAGTTTTCCCGGGGCAATAAGCAAAAAGTTGGCATTGTGGCAGCCTTTATGGATCGGGCTGATCTATTGATCCTGGACGAACCCACTGGTGGTTTAGATCCCCTGGTGCAGAAGACAGTTTTGGAACTGGTAAGGGAAACCAAAGCGGACGGCCGAACGGTATTCTTCTCTTCCCATATCCTGTCCGAAGTCCAAGCTGTTTGTGATCGGGTGGGTATCATTCGGGATGGACAGCTTGTGGCCACACAGAGAGTGGAGGATCTCTTTGCCCAGCGCATGAACCGGCTGACATTGATCTTTGAGGATCATCCACCAGTTGGAGCATTCAATATTGAAGGTGTTTCGGAATTGGATTTAACTCGCCAGAGCATCACTCTGGAAGTGCGCGAAAACCTGCCAGCTGTGCTGACAGCTGCAGCGCAGCATCATGTGATGGATATAGAAACCCACAACATCAGCCTTGAGGAGATTTTCCTGGCCTACTACAGCAAGGATGAAGGAGACATCAATGTTTAGATTATTGGTTCAGGAGTTGAAATTCAGGCGCAACGCCATCATCGGCTGGGGAGTGGGTTTATGTTTCTTCCCACTGGTCTATATCGGTATTTATCCATCGGTTGCTGAAGAAATGGCTGGCTTGGCAGACTTAGAGATTTATGCTGCCATGGGAGTTAATATAGGTACATTTGGTGACTGGATCGGATCGATCCTGGTAGTCCTTTTGCCCCTGGTTGCTTCTATTTATGCGATTGGGAACAGCACAGGGACCCTGGCTGGCGAGGAAGAGGATGGTCGTTTGGAGATGCTGGTGACGCTGCCCCTGCCGCGCTGGCAGATCGTCACGGCCAAAGCTCTGGCGTTGATGATTTCATCGTTCCTGATCTATTTGATCGTATCAATCGTATCCTGGCTGGTATTTATCGGGATTGAAGGCCAGATCGAAACCGACCTAATGGGTGTGGATATGTTCAGGGTAGTACTGTCTTCTTGGCCTTATGTGTTTGCGATGGCAATGATCGCTTTATTCCTGGCTGCTTTCTGTTCCAGAAGGCGATTTGCGACCATGATTTCTACCGCCATTTTGGTGATTGGCTATTTTGGCAGCAACCTGTCCGCATCGACTCCGCTGCTTGAGCCATTTGAGCCTTTCTTCTTACACACCTATCTTGATGGGACCGGAACAGCCATTCTTGAAGGACAAAAAACGGGTGATATCCTGGTTCTATTAGGAGTTGGTGCAGTTGCTTTACTTCTGGCAGTTATCTTCTTCCAACGCCGCAAACTCACGGTGGGCGCCTGGCCCTGGCAGAGAGATAAAGTAGAAAAATAGAGAATGGAAAACCGCTCCATCGAACGTGGAGCGGTTTATCTTTTCCATTCTTCAGAGGGGGGGTAAAAACAGGAATTTCATTCTACAATATCAATACAGGTTGTAGCTGCTTGTTATTTTCTATTGAGGAGGAAGAGATGAGAGATGAGAAGAGTGTATTTCAACTTTTTGGAGAGACATCCGCATCCATTTACCCCCTTTCCCGGGATATCATGCGTCCGCTTTTCGAGGAATATTTCTCAGAACAGCGTTTTTATCAGCCCTTGTTCTTTGCTTATAACCTGCGACCTGAATCGATCAGCGCTGACCTGTTCCAATGCCGGAATCCTTATGCAAACCCTTCCTCTATTCAGGAAGTTTTGGAAGATTCGGTTGAAGCTGGATATCTGGAACAAGTCAATAAGGGAGACTACAAACCTTCTCAGAAAGGATCCTCCGCAATAGAGGTGGTTCATGAGGCTTTTTACGGCTATGTGAATCTGCTGGACCATTTCCCGGATGATCAAATGAAAGAGCTGTGTTCCCTGCTCTCAAAGCTGGTGGAATCTGTCACGCAAGCGGACCTGGGCGAAAGCAAATTATGTTTTGACGTATCATATCGCGGCCATATCCCGGTCGAGCATGGAACTTTGGCAAAAGTAGATCAGCACCTGGATGATATGAACGCATTCCGGGATGATGCCCATATCGCGGCTTGGAAACCCACTGGTGTGGACGGCCATGCCTGGGAGGTGCTGACTTTTGTTTGGAATGGTGATGCGAATACACCAGAAGGCTTGGCTGAACGCTTGCCGTACCGCCAGTACACTGCAGATAATTACCGTGAGGCCCTGGACCACCTGGCTCAAAAAGGCTGGATAGAAATTGGGCCAGAAGGTTATGTTGTTACAAAAGAAGGAAAGAAGATCCGTGATGAGGCTGAACAGGCCACAGATCGGAATTATTTTGACCCCTGGAAGGCGCTCAGTGATGATGAGCTAAATCGTTTGGCTGATCTGTTAACTGCCTTGAAAGAAGCCAATCTCAAGATCATGCCCCCGGATGATGCAGAGTAAGTGAAATCAGTGTATCCTCCCTGGAAATAACCTGAACTGCTCTTTGAGCAAAGGGCAGTTCTATTTTTTTAGAAAGTTGATTTACAATATCAAGTGGTAGATATTTGAATATTAATTAGGAGTTTACAGGTATGCAGTACAGAAAAATGGGATCTTTGGAATGGAAGGTGTCTGCTCTGGGTTTTGGCGCCATGCGCCTGCCTTCCCGAAGGCTTAGCCTGATGGGGGCCGATTTTGAAGAATCGAAACGCATCATACGCTATGGGATCGATCGGGGTATCAACTACGTCGATACTGCCTGGTTCTATCATCTAGGGGAAAGTGAAAAATTCCTGGGAGAGATCCTTAAGGATGGCTATCGTGAAAAGGTCAAGCTGGTTACCAAGCTGCCCATGCCCCTGGTGCGCCGGACTGAGGATTTTGACCGCTACCTGGATCAGCAATTGGAAAGATTGCAGACTGATTTCCTGGATATTTATCTCTTTCATTCCATGAATGCAGGCGCTTTTGAGAAACTGAAAAGATTGGATTTGTTAAAGAAAATGGAGGAAGCCCACAAGCAGGGACGCATAGGTCATATTGGTTTTTCTTTCCATGATACCCAACCGGTTTTCCGGGAGATCATTGATTATTATGACTGGGATATGACTCAGATCCAGTACAACTACATGGACACCGGCCTGCAGGCTACAACAGAAGGCCTGGAGTACGCTCACAGCAAAGGTATCGCAGTGGTTGTGATGGAACCGATCAAAGGGGGAACCCTGGCCAATCCACCACAGGAAGCTGTTGAAGTGATGGACTCCTCTTCTGTTCAGCGCACACCTGTGGACTGGGCCCTGCAGTTTGTCTGGAATAAGCCTGAAGTAGCCACTGTGCTGAGTGGAATGAGCAATATGCAGCAGGTTATCGAGAATTGCGACAGTGCTGATCTCTCAGGGATTAATTCCCTTAATGAAGAAGAGAATGATGTCATTGGCAGGCTGGCGGAGATCTACCGCAAGAAGATCCTGGTGCCATGCACTTCCTGTGAGTACTGCATGCCCTGTCCCCATGGAGTGAATATCCCCCAGAATTTTGCTATCCTCAATAATGTTTCATTTGATTCTGGCATCAGACGCGTAATGACTCGCCGCAACTACCGCAAACTGGTGGGCAACCCGGATAAAGTGAACATGGATAACCCTGATGGGAATGCCCTGATTTGCACAGATTGCGGTGTATGTGTCGAAAAATGTCCCCAGGAGATCAATATTCCGGTAGAGTTGGTAAAAGTCCATGCAATCCTGGGGAAGAGGGAAAAGATTTTAAAGTATTTTGATTAGGAGAAAGTCTTTCGATGGTTATTCTCTTCATCTTCATCGCTGTCCTCCTGTCCATGCTGATCTCCATTTCCTGGACCACCTACAAAGGTTCGCCCTGGGTACCCACCTCATTTAAGATGGCCAACAAAATGCTCGATCTGGCTGAGATCCAGCCGGATGAATTGGTCTATGATCTGGGCTGCGGGGATGGTAGGATCGCGGTCATCGCAGCCCGAAAATATCAGGCGAGGGTAGTGGGTATAGAGCTGAATCCATTACTCTGGTTTTGGTGCCAGACCGTTATTACTGTATTGGGGTTAAGAAGCAGGGTAAAAGTGGTCCTGGGAAATTTCTACAAACAGGATCTGAGTGATGCGGATGTCCTGGTTTGTTACTTATTACCAAAAACCAATCGGCTTCTTGAGGATAAGCTGCTGCGCGAACTTCAACCCGGGACGAGGGTAGTATCCAATACCTTCCTTTTCTATCAGACCATAATGGCTAAAAGAGATGGAAAAGCACTATTGTACATTTTCTCACCAGAGAATTCCCAGGTTGAGTATATCAAATCTCAATTGAAAGCATCAGCGGAAAAATCTTTAGAGATAGAATGAATATTACATCAGTTGGATATTTAAATATAAATAAGGATTGGATATGGATAGAAAAGAAGTCGGGAATACTTTGGAAAAATATGCCGAACTGGCCGTAAAAGTAGGTTTGAACCTGCAGCCAGGTCAACGTTTATTCATTTGGGCTCAGCAGCTTGAAGTGGCTCCATTGGTTCACGCAGTAACCAAAGCAGCCTATCAGAATGGCAGTACATTGGTTTCAGTACTTTGGAACGATGACCAGTTGAACCTGATCCGTTTGGAAAATGCACCCAGGGATTCATTTGATGAGTACCCGGCCTGGAAAACGGATGCCCGTTTCAACTGTATGAAACGGGGTGACGCGACACTGTTCATCGCCGGACGTGATCCTGATCTATATAAAGGTCAGGACCCAGAGTTGGTTGGAACAACCGCTCGTGCGTATAGTGAACATTTCAGGCCGATCATGGAGATGGTTGCCAGGAATTCAGCTCAATGGTGTGTGGTTTGCCCTCCAACACCTGCCTGGGCAGCGGCAGTTTTCCCGGACCTTGCACGGGAAGAGGCGGAATCGAAATTATGGGAAGCCGTTGTCAAGACCTGCCGTCTGGATCAACCAGACCCTGTGAAATTCTGGCGTGGTTATTTCGATCAGATCATGATCCGGGGAGAATATCTGACAGCTAAGAAATACACGGCTATGAATTTCATGGCGCCGGGCACAGACCTGACGGTTGGATTGCCTGCGGGGCACCTCTGGATCGGCGGCTGGGACAGGACCGAAGGGGGGGTAACTTTCGCTGCTAATCTGCCATCAGAAGAGGTCTTTACGCTGCCGCATCGAGAACAAACCGAAGGAACAGTCACGGCTACAAAACCACTTGTGTATCAAGGCTCCCTGATCGAAGATTTTTCCTTGACTTTTTCAAAAGGGAAAGTTGTGGATTTCAAAGCCAGGAAAGGTCAGGATATCCTTGAGAATATCCTGGAAAGTGATCCGAATTCGAGATATCTAGGAGAGGTTGCGTTAGTTCCCCACGGAACGCCCATATCCCAGCTGGGTTTATCATTCCTGAACACTCTCTATGACGAAAATGCGTCCAACCACCTGGCTCTTGGCAATGCCTACCGATTTAATTTGACAGGTGGAACAGATTTGTCTGAGGAAGAATTTGCAGCAGCAGGGGGCAACGAAAGCATCACTCATGAAGACTTTATGTTCGGTTCGGCTGAGATGGATGTAGATGGAGTCCTTCCAGACGGCACGGTGGAACCTGTCATGAGGGAAGGGGAATGGGCTTTTGAAGTGTCTTAATTCAGAGAGTAGAAATAGCAGAAGATTAGAGTAAGAGCTGGGATTTGGGAGACCAAATCCCAGCTCTTACTTTTGTACTACATGAGAGATTATATATATAACTATAACATTCAGTTGTTATACTGGAAGTATCAAATATAACAGTTGTTTTTGAGGAGGTTTATTATGGGTTACTTAGTTTTAGTCTTTCTAGTACTAATCATCTTTTTTATGGGGATCCGCATCGTACGACCAGTGGAAGTGGGTATAGTCGAATTCCTGGGGCGGTATGTTCGCACAGCTGATAATGGTTTTAACTGGATCTTCCCGATCCTGTACCGAATGTACAAAGTAAACATCACCGAACGCAGGGTGGATATTGACCCTCAATCGATAATCACCAAGGACAAACTGAACGCGGTTGTCGATGGCATGGTCTACTATAAAGTGGTTGATGCCCAGAAAGCGATTTATAACGTCAATAACTATGTCGCATCGGTTCCTTCCCTGGCTAAAACCACCCTCCGGGCTGTGATCGGTAAAATGACCTTGACCGAAGCCAACGAAAACCGTGATTCAATTAATGCTGAAGTAGAATCAATCCTCTCTAAAGAGATCTCAAAGTGGGGCATCACTGTAGTCCGCGTAGAGCTCCAGCGCATTGAGCCCCCGCCCGATGTACAGGACGCCATGAACAGGGTGGTAAAGGCTGAGAATGAAAAGATCGCCGCCCTGGATCAGGCCACGGCAATTGAGACCAAAGCCGACGGCGAAAGACGGGCTGAGATTAAAAAGGCGGAAGGTATTGCCGCTGCCATTCGTCTGAAAGCTGATGCTGAT
>Ga0180436_10001539_pt1 | contig 22474 bp, 16 predicted proteins | sample SS_ome_2_FD_132434 | JGI IMG/M metagenome (GOLD analysis project Ga0180436, IMG submission 132434) | Hypersaline lake sediment archaeal communities from the Salton Sea, California, USA - SS_3_S_2 metaG | ecosystem: Environmental > Aquatic > Non-marine Saline and Alkaline > Hypersaline >... | reverse complement strand
CGGGAACTCTGTACCGTATGGCGAGCGACCTGACCTGGGCGCCTATGAGTACGTTCCCGGCGACTGAACCGCACGACGCACCCGCCAAACCGCGCTCCGCCTCGCCTCTACTCCTCGTCCGCCCCGACGCCTCCATCCCTCTGCAACCAATCGGCACTGAGATGGACCTCACTCCGGCCACGACCGATCACATCTGCCCCGAGTGCTCTTGCCGCCCTACCCACTCTCAGCACGCCTGTCGCCTGCATAAAGGCTGAGTAAACGAGCCGTCAAGGTCTCTACTAAAACGTGACCTTACGTCTACTTTACGGATACCTTGATGCCCTACAATGGTAACTGAGAAGGGAAATGGCCGAGTACGGATCACACCGCTCTGGTGGTGCCCGGTCGTTACGGATCATCCTTCTTGAACCTGCGAGCATCCCCCCCATCGTTTCTTGAGTGCTCCGGGAAAGTTGTCCAAGGAAGTGAGGAAGGGGTCGATGATCAGTCAGGTGATCTGCAAGGAGGAGGCCGTGATCGACATCTCTGGACTGCTCGAGCTTGCCCCGGAGGGCTCGCAGCGCCATCCAACCATCAGCGTCGTGATACCCACCCTAAACGAGGCAGACAATCTGCCCCACGTTCTCCCGTGCATTCCCCAGGGAATCCACGAAGTTTTGCTGGTCGACGGTCTTTCGACCGACGGCACCGTCGAGGTGGCCAAGCGTCTTTGCCCCGGTATCCGCGTCATCTCGGAAAAGGCTGCCGGCAAGGGCGCCGCGCTGCGCAGCGGTTTTGCGGCAGCCACCGGCGACATCATCGTCATGCTGGACGCCGACGGCTCTACCGACCCCGGCGAGATCCCGGCCTATGTCGGCGCGCTTCTCTCTGGCGCCGATTTCGCCAAGGGCTCGCGCTTTCTTCAGGGCGGTGGAACGTCTGACATGCCCTGGGAACGCCAGTTTGGCAACTGGGGCCTGACCATGTTCGTTCGTATGCTGTTTGGCGGTCGCTTTTCCGACTTTTGCTATGGCTATAACGCCTTTTGGCGCCGCATTCTGCCCGAGCTGGCCCTCGACGCCGTAGGTTTCGAGGTCGAGGCGATGATGAACATCCGGGCACAATGTGCGGGGCTGCGCATCGCCGAGATACCCAGCTTTGAGGCCGACCGCATCTGCGGCAAAGGCCACCTGCGCACCATTCCGGACGGACTACGCGTGTTGCAGACCATCCTAAAGGAGTGGGTCCGCAAGCTGCGCAATGAGCGTCTGCCGCGGCTCGATCCGCGCCCCACACATCCAGTTTGGGAGACGGGTCTCCTGGGCTATGGCGCCGAGGCTGCACAACCCGATACGGCACAGGTCGCCGAGACAGAGGCATAAAAGCCACCCTGAGCACTATCTATCCATCGAACCAATCGCAGCCAGGCAGGTTGACCAAGTGACCCCAGAAAACCGCCCAAAGATCTCTGTCGTGATCTGTTCCCATTCCGATGAACGTTGGGAGCGACTCGTGGCGGCTGTACGCTCGTCACTCGAGCAAAGCCTGCCACCTTGCCAGGTCATTGTCATAGTCGATCACAACCCACCCCTGCTGCAGCGCGTATGCCAGGAGCTGCCTTGCGTCAGGGCTCTCGCCAACACGGGAGCGCCAGGCGCGTCTTCAGCTCGCAACACAGGTGTCGCGCAAGCCTGTGGGGACATTGTCGCTTTTCTTGACGACGACGCCGAGGCATCCCCCGACTGGCTGCAACAGCTTGCCACCGGTTTCGCGGACAGCAGGGTACTGGGGGTCGGAGGTGCTCTTGAGCCCAACTGGGAAACGAGGCGCCCCGATTGGTTCCCTGAAGAGTTCCTCTGGACCGTGGGCTGTAGCTACACCGGCCTGCCATCCACCACGACAGCGGTCAGAAACCTGATCGCCGCCAACATGGCACTGCACCGCACGGTCTTTGATGCGCTGAGTGGCTTTCGAGCCGGCTTTGGCAATACCCGCTCGGTCAAGGCCGGGTTGTCCGCCCTCGTGAGATCCCGAGCCGGAGATGAGGAGACAGAGTTGTGCATCCGTGCCCTGGAAACCTGGCCTGACCGCACCTGGCTCTATGAACCAAAGGCTCGGGCCCGTCACTTTGTGCCGAGCTCTCGAACCACGCTACGATACTTTTTGTCGCGATGCTATGACGAGGGACTGGGCAAGGCTCGTCTGACGCGCATCTTTGGGCAGGGTCATGCCACGGGCTCTGAGCGACACTATGTCATCTCGGTACTGGCGACAGGTGTGCTGCGTAGACTTGCCTCTGTGCCCAACCAGGGCTATCTCGCCCGCCTGTCGCAGGCGGCGGCCATTGTTATGGGGCTGTCTGCTACCGTCGCCGGGTATGGGATTGGGTTGATCTATTCGACACTGACAGCACGGGACGACCCGGCACCCGTGACACTGGCAGCCAGTGGATCCGCTGTTAGCCCAGATGACTAGCCTGCCATCGGGGGATAGTTCCCCCGGAACGATGGACCACCAGCCGAAAGGGTTGCGGCTTGCCCACGACAGCCGGTCTCCTGACGACCTCTCTCTCAAGCCAGTCCGCGTGCTCGATATTGAGCTGAGCCGCCCGCTGTCAGGCATCCCGGCTCGAGACGAGCGTACCGGAAAGAGCTATGGGACAGCCAGCGCGCTGATCAGGTTACACAGCCTGCCGCTGGGGGTGCTGGATCTGCCGCTGGGCGATGACGGCCTGACGGCTCGAGACTGTGCTGACCACATTTGGCGGGCCTTTGGTGATGCCATCAATGACCACCTGCTGGGCGATGGGATCGCCCCTCTCACATCGCTGCCTGTATCGGGCCTGTCTACGAGCGACTCGCCGCCATGCCTCGCCGACCGCCGTCGCGCTCTGGCCGAACCGCCAACGATCAGCGTTGTGGTCTGCACGCGCGACCGCACCGAGAGCCTGGCCAAGTGTCTCCCTTCGCTGCTCGCGCTGGACTATGCTCGGTACGAGGTCATCGTCGTCGACAACGCCCCGTCCACGACGGGTACCGCCGAACTGCTGGCCGATGAATACGAGTCAGAGCTCTCGCTCTGCTATCTGCGTGAGGAGCGTCCCGGGCTGAGCTGGGCCCGCAACTGTGGCCTGCGTCACGCCAAGGGCGAGATCGTCGCCTTTGTGGACGACGATGCCCGCCCTGACCGTTACTGGCTTGCCGAGATCGCCCGGGGTTTCGCGCGAGGGCCGCGGGTAGCCTGTGTCACCGGTCTGGCCCTGCCCGCCGAACTCGAGACGCCCGCTCAGCTCTTCTTTGAGCAGTTTGGCGGCCTGACCAAGTATCGCGGGTTTCGCAGCCAGTGCTTTGACTCGGGCGCCAACCATCCCCACGATCCCTTTTTCCCCTATCTCTCCGCCAGGTTTGGCGCCGGCGTCAACATGGCCTTTCGCACATCGGTGCTCCTTGACTTGGGGGCATTCGACCCATCGCTGGGGGCCGGTACTCCGGCCTGCGGCGCCGAGGACATCGAGGCGTTCTTCCGCGTGATCGACGCCGGCTATACGCTGGCCTATGAACCGGGAGCGCTGGTGCGTCACTATCATCGCCGCGACTATGCGTCATTGCGCAGGCAGCTCCACGGGATGGGAACTGCCTTTACCGCCTATTTGAGTCGCTGCCTGGCCGACAGGCCTGCGCGCGCACTCGATCTCTTGCGAGAGATCCCCAAGATCCCCGGTTACTTGCTCAGTCCTCGGTCTCCCAGGAACGCCAGTAAACCGCCCGATTATCCCCGCGAGCTCTCTAGAACGGAACTGCTGGGCATGCTCAAGGGGCCGATTGCCTATGCCAAGAGCAGACGCCGTACGCGCCAGATCATCGCTCAGTATGGGCGCCCGGAGCGCCCCTCGATATGACGACCTACCCGCTCGCGAACGGGCCGGACGATCAGCCCGCCGGCTCTGCAGATACTCCGCGCACTGCACAGCCATCCTCCGATTGGGGCCGACTGGGCGAATTCAGCCTGCTCGCGGCCATCGGCCTGTTCGTCATCGCCCTGGCCTACAACCGCGCACGCATGGTTCAACCCGGCGCTGCTGCGCTGCGATGGCTCGGCGTGTTCCTGATCTGCGCGCCGCTCAGTTTCCGACTATTCTCCTCCACAGCGCCCAGGCGTGAGCGTATCGGTCTGGTGCTGGTCGCCGGGCTATCCATCTATCTGCTCCGATTGCTCTACAGCCCCCTCGAGTTCCAGTTCGCCGACGAGCTGCAGCACTGGCGGACCATGCGTGACATCATCGAGACCGGGCACCTCTACAAGCTGAACCACATCTTACCGATCAGCCCCTACTACCCGGGGCTGGAGAGCGCCACTTCGGCCGTGATTGATCTGACGGGACTCGACATCTTTGCGGGCAGCGTGGCGGTGATGGCCTCCGCGCGCGTCCTCTTTGTCCTGGCGCTCTACTTGTTCTATGAGCGGGCCAGCGGATCGTCCCGCATCGCCGGCATCGCCTCTCTACTATACATGACCAACCCCCACTACCAGTCATTTGCGGCCATGTTCATCTACCAATCGCTGGCACTGCCGTTGACTGCTTTGGCGCTGATGGGATTGGCCCATCTGCGCTCAGCTGCGCACGGTTCACGAACCGCGCTCAGGCTGGCGCTTCTGACGATCCTGGTCGCGGTGATTGTCACCCATCACCTAACGAGCTATATCGCCCTGGTTTTCCTGGCGCTCTGGGCGCTGACATCGCTCTTCTTCAGCGAGATCACCGGGGTGATCGACAAGCTCCTCCTAGCGGTCAACAGAGTCAGGCTGATCGGCCCCCTTATCCATCGGTTCCTGCCCTGGGACGAGGATCAGCACCAGGCCGAACGGCAGTCGCGTGACGCCAGTCTGCTGTGGTCCACACTCTTGGCCTTTACCGTCATCTTGTCCTGGATCGCCTATATTGCCCCGCTTACCGCCCGCTATCTGGGTGACCCCATGTCAGAGGCGGGGATGGAACTCATCAGGATGATTACAGCCGATGCCTCTGTCGATCAGATTTACAGCGCGCCCAGCGGTCCGGCCTGGGAGCGATTGATCAGTTTTGCCTCGGTCGGCATCGTCAGCCTCTGGCTGTTGCTAGGCATCTGGCGGCTGTGGCGTCGAGGGCACAACAATGACCCCTTGGCTATCGCGTTGGGCATCGGCGCGCTGGGATACCATGGCAGCATTGCTCTGCGCCTCACATCCAGTGGCGCCGAGTTTACCGCCAGGGCCTGGCCCTTTTTGTTCCTCGCCGTCGCGATTGGCTTGGCAGTGGGTGCCAACGACACGGCTGCATCGCTGCGGCGAGAGTGGATGTGCAAGTGGCTCTTTCCTGCCCTCACCGTCATCCTGTTCGCGGCCAGCGTCACCGCCGGTTGGCCCCCTGCCTGGGGAAGACTCCCCGGCCCCTTTCTCGTCTCTGCTTCCGAGCGCTCTATCGGACCGGAGGGGGTCGAGGCCGCCCGCTGGGCTGGTGGCACACTCTCTCCCAGCAACCGTTTGGCCACCAATTTCACCAATCATATCCTCATGGGAGCATACGGCGGGCAGGACCCCGTGTTTGGGCTGGGAGCCGTCTTTTTCGCGCCAGAGTATGGCGCAGATGAACAAGAGGCGCTCCGTTACATGGACGTCCACTACCTGGTCGTCGACCTGCGGCTGGCAGGTTCGTTGCCGCTGCGGGGTGTATACTTTGATCCCACCGAGCCCGGAGCCAACCAGCACGTTGCACCCATGGATCTGGCGGCGCTCGACAAGTTCGATGGACTGCCGCAGGTCGATCGCCTGTTCGACAGTGGCAACATTGCCGTTTATGAGGTCGACAGCACATGGTGACCCCCAAGCGATCCCGTCGTAATCTGGACCTGACGCTCGCGTCGACCTTGGCAGTGGCTGCATGCCTGCTGGTGCTGGTTGAGGACCAACTTCCTGGCGCACGTCTGGTCCTGGGCCTGGCCTTGAGCACGATACTCCCGGGCTATGCCCTCATGGCACTGATCTTTCCACTGCCCAGTCTCGGTCGCTGTGAGACCATAGCCTACAGCCTGGGCCTTGGCTTGGCGCTGGGAGCGCTGTCCGGGTTCCTCCTCGACCGCTTGCCCTCGGGCCTAGGACCAGGACCATGGGCGCTCTGGCTCTGCAGTGTGACGCTCGTCTCGGCTTGGTTTGCCTGCAAGCGTCGGAGCAGGGCAGGAGCCACGCGCGTGCCCGACAGCCCCAGCCTGCGAATGGATCGTCGACAAGCCATGCTCTTGGCGCTGGCAGGCACAGTCGTCCTCGCGGCAATCGTGACGGCCGTTTGGGGCGCTCACTTCCAGCCGAGACCCCGATTCACCCAGTTCTGGATGTTGCCTGCGGAGAATGCGCAGCAGCCCAGCCTGCGGATCGGTCTGTGCAACTATGAGCAGGCGCCACAAGCATATCGCGTCGATGTGGCTGCGTCCGGAGAAAGGGTTCAGGTGATCCACTTGGGTCTTGATCCCAACGAGCGCTTTGAGGCCATCCTGAGCCTGGATGAACTGTCGTCCGAGGGCGCCTCGTTGGATCGTGTAACCGCCGTGTTGTATCGCGCCGACGAGCCCGGTCAACCCTATCGGCATCTGGTGTGGTGGCCCTAGAGCAGCTAGCGGCCTGTGGTGGCCGCGCCGGAACGATCTGGAGGCAAACGTTGCGTATCCTCATCGCAGTAGACTTTTACCCACCGTTCATCGGCGGCGTCGAGCGGCAGATGCAGTTGCTGGCCCGAGGCCTGGTGCAACGAGGGCATCAGGTGACCGTGGCGACGGGATGGGCGGCAGGCCTACCGGAACAAGAGGACGACCAGGGCGTCAGCGTCCATCGCCTCAAGGGCGTCTGGGATCGCATACCTTGGTTCTATAGCGACCCCGAGAATCGCCGAGGCCATCCCCCCTGCCCCGACCCACTGATCACCAGGGGACTAGGGCGCCTGATCGATCAGGTGCAGCCCGAGGTGGTGCAGGCGTACTGCTGGATCGCCTACTCGTGCGCGGCGGCCCTGCGCGGCACGGACATTCCCCTGATCCTTCTCGCCGCCGACTTTGGTTATAGCTGCACCACGCGCAACCTGATGCACCATGGCAGCATCTGTGATGGACCGGCCTTGAGCAAATGCATCGAGTGCGCCGCGCGGACCATGGGTTGGCCCAAGGCGCTGGCAGGCGTCAGCGGCGTGTTTGGCTTTCGCAGGATGCTCCTGCGACGGGTCGCGGCCGTCGCCTGCGTGAGTGACTATGTAGAGCAGACGATACTACGCGACCTACTCAATCGGCTGGCTGAACGCCCGGGATATGACCCCAAGTCGATCCAGACGGCCTGGGCACCCCCGATCATCGACCTGAAAGACGACCAAGAGCCCAGCCAGGAGACGCTAGAGCAACTGCCATCAGAACCGTTCATGCTTTTTGTCGGCGCGCTCGCCAACCACAAAGGCGTGGGCCCCTTGCTAAGGGCCTATGAGAGACTGGATTCTCCCCCGCCCTTGGTGTTGATGGGTACACGCTGGGCAGAGACGCCCAAAAGCTATCCAAAGGGTGTCACGGTCTTTCACAATGTCCCACACGGCACGGTGATGGCAGCCTGGCAACGGAGCCTCTTTGGACTCACACCGTCTTGCTGCGCCGAGGCGCTGGGTCTAGTGGTACTCGAGGCCATGATCGCCGGCAAAGCTGTGATCGGCTCCGATGTGGGCGGCATCCCAGAGATGATCGAACAGCAGGAAACGGGCCTGCTCGTGCCCATGGGCGATGCCGAGGCTCTGGCCGCGGCTATGCAGCACCTACTTGACAACCCAGCACTGTGCGACCGGCTGGGTTCGGCCGGACAAGCTTGGGTTCAGCAGCACGTCCTGGGCATCGATCCCGTGAAGCCGATGATCGACCTCTACATGCGGCTCACCACAGCTTCATCGGAGGCATAGACTCGTCCTGACGACTGGCGGGCGGACGGCGATAGTTGGCACATAGGGGTTTCCGATCGGAACCCAACCATAGGAGCACCATACCAGACCATGCTAACCAAACTCGTCAACTGGGTCCGGCAAGAGAGCGATCTCTTGCTCAATGGCGGCTCGATCATCGGGACAACAGCCCTGACCTCCGGTCTGGGTTTCCTGTTCTGGCTGCTGGCCGCGCGCAGCAGCACGCCGGCCGACGTTGGATTGGCATCGGCGGCCGTCTCGGCCATGCAACTGCTAGGTACGATCGGCGTCATGGGCCTGGGTACGCTGTTGATTCGCGAGCTGCCGCGACAGAACGGCGAGAAAGGCTCGCTGATCATGGCCGCGCTCTTGATCGCAAGTGGACTCTCGCTGCTATTGGGAGCGCTCTTTGCCGTTTTGGCACCCGTGGCCTCGGACGAGTTCCTGCCATTGCGCTCAGGATTGGGGAGTGTTGTGCTGTTCGCGCTGGGTGTGGCGCTCACGGCTGCCACAGTGGTCTTTGATCGCGCCTGCATCGGCTTACTCAGAGGAGGACTGCAGCTCGAACGCAATGGATTCTTTGGGATCGCCAAACTTGTGGCGCTCTTGGCCGCAGGTGTATGGATCCCGACCGCCGGCGGGCTGGCCATCTATGGGGTCTGGGCCCTTGCCAACCTGCTCTCACTGCTGTTCGTGGCCGGTCGCGTCGGGGTCGCCCGAGTCGCCAAAAGCGCTGTAAGTCCACAGTGGCAACTCTTGACGCACCTGAGAGGCGACGCGCTTCGCCATCATGCGCTCAACCTGTCGATCTATGCGCCAGATTGGTTCTTTCCCGTCTTGACCACAGCGCTCTTTTCGTCCGAGACAACCGCATACTACTATGTCGCCTCGATGCTCGCAGCCTTTGTCGGCACCGCCCCTCATGCGCTGACCCAGGCGCTATACGCCATCGGCGCTCAGAACCCCGATCTGCTGGCCCGAAAAATGCGCCTCACGCTCAAGCTCTCGACCCTGATCGGCATAGTGGCCAACCTGGTCCTGGTATTCGCTGCCGATTTCATTCTGAGCTGGTACGGCACGACCTATGTCGCGCCAGCCGCGGCCTGTCTACGCATCCTTGCGCTGGGCGTCTTTCCCACCACCGTGACCACCCACTATCTCACCATCAGCCGCATTCACCGGCGATTTCTCTCAGCCACCAAGGCCATTGCGGCGGTCGGCGCGCTGGGCTTGGCGCTGGGAGCCATGGGGGCCAAGCTCTACGGCTTGTCCGGGCTGGCCGCTGGTTGGGTCATCGCACAGGCCATCGGCGCAGTGTTTATGGCCCCATCGGTGTACCGAGAGGCCTTCCCGGGTTCCCGAGGATCTCGCGACGCAGCCGCCCAGAACCAGACAGACTCTCATGTGAGGGATCATGGTCCAGCATAGCCTCACACAGCCAAAGACGCTGCGATTTGGCGTGGTGTGTTCGGGAACACAGATCGCGGCCTGGCAGGCCGACTGTCTCTCTAGGCTCGTGGCCACCCCGGGAGTCGAATTCGGCCTGCTGATCAGTTCCACGCCCACGATCGCCAAAGCATCACAGCAAGAGCGACGGGGCCGCCTGAAGCAACTGCCCTGGCGCCTATTCTACTCCAGGCGCGTGCTGCCACTGGCGCGATCCGCCCAACCCGCAGACCTGTCCGCCGTCTTGACGCCTGCGCCACAGATCCGCGCCAACCTGGACACTGAGAACGGGTTCGCGACACTTCCGCCGCAGATCGTCTCGCAGATTGCCGAGCATGATCTGGACATGCTGCTTTGGCTTGCTCCTGGCACACCCCACGGCGGCATCTTGGAGACTACCCGTTTCGGCGTGTGGGGATACCGGTACGGCCAAGAGGCCCAATACGCCGGCTTTCCTCCGGGTCTATTAGAAATACTGCGCGGCGATCCGATTACCACCGCGAGTCTGTGTCGGTTCGGGCCGCCCGGCCGCGGCGCAGTGCTCAGACAAGGGGCCATCGGCACCCTCGGCAGCTCGTACCACGCGAATCTGGACGCCGTTCGCTCGATGAGCGCCGCCTGGCCAGCGCAGGTGTGCATCGATATCCTCCACGATCAGGCGATCGGGGAGCAGGACTTGGCAGTCGACCTGCCGCTACCGCCGAATCGAGCCCCCGGGTGGCTTGTGCTAGTGAGGCTGGCGCTACGCGTGGCAGGCAACCGACTCGGCGATCTCTATCAGGCCTATGGCACCTTTTGGGAGTGGACCATTGGCGTTGTGGACCAACCCATCGCAGCGTTCCTCGATCCCGATGCCCGACCCCCAGCCCGTTGGCTGTCGCTGCCGGGAGAACGCACATTCTGGGCCGACCCCTTTGCCCTGGTGCGTGATGAGGGCCTACAGCTGTTCTTTGAGGACTATGACTATGCGAGCCGGCGGGGACGCATCTCGACCGTCCATTGGAATCGCTCCTCGACGGAACCGCCGCAGGTTGTGATTGACGAGGACTGGCACCTTTCCTATCCCTACTTGATCGAGGACCGCGGTCGAGTGTACTGCATTCCCGAGTCGTGCGAGATTGGCGAGATCGCGCTCTACCGAGCCGATCAGTTTCCACATAGTTGGACCAAGGTCGCTACGTTAGTGGAGGGCTTTGCTGGATCGGATGCGACGGTATTTTGGCACCTCGACCGCTGGTGGCTGCTGGCCTGCGATTCGAGCAAAGACATGGATCACGCCCTCTATGCCTGGCACGCCGAGAGTTTGCTGGGGCCCTGGACCGCCCACTGCAACAACCCGATTAAGGTCGACGTCCGCTCCAGCAGACCCGCCGGGACGCCATTCATCCACGACGGACACCTCTACCGCCCGGCACAGGATTGCTCAGGGAGCTATGGCAGTCAGGTGGTGCTCAATCGCGTGGACCGTCTCACAGAAATCGCATTCGCAGAAAAGACGGTCGCCTCGATCCAACCCGATCGAGACGGTCCCTATCCCGACGGACTCCATACATTGTCCGCAGTCGGCACGATGTCACTCGTCGATGGCCTAAGGAACGTGCCAATCTTGACCAGACCCACAATGATCGCACACGGTCTACGGATCCGACTCGAGCGCCTCTTGGCTCGGCACTTTCGCCGCGGGACCCAATGATCCGCCGGAGATGGCAATGCGCTGCCAAGCCGAACCGCGCTCGCTGAACGTACGCGGCTGGTGACTGACACGGCGTGCCGATCGACGCCGATTCATCTTGTCCGTCCCATCCAGAGTCGCTACAATGCGTCAGTATGCCCAGGCAAAGCGACTTGGGCAGGACCTTTGTCGGCCTGTGCGCCCGTGGGGCATCGCCACGCATCGATGCCATCGGTCAGACTCCCTATGCGCAGTGCGCCGTCGGCGGATCAAGGCACTGCGCCGCTTTCAGAGGACATTGTGACATGCAGCGCTCTCGCTCCATCCGTGTCTCCTGGGTCGATGACCTCGAGGCGCTCGTGTCTCGGCGAGACGAGTGGAATGCGTTGGTCGCGTGCGCCGAGACCCGAACTGTCTTTCAAAGCTTTGAATGGCACCTTGGCTGGTGGCACGCCTTTGGGTCGGGCTCACAGCCTCTCGTGCTGCTGGCGGAGGACATGGGCGTCCTGGTGGGGGTTGCGCCGCTGGTGCTGTCCAAACGACGCATATTGGGGCGCCGGCGACGCGTCGCCGAGTTCATGGGCTCCCGAGCGGCAGACTACTGTGACTTTATCGTCGACTCGGCTCGCCCCGAGGCATCGCTGGCGCTTGTGCAGTGGCTTCTGGAGCACAGTGAGCTTTGGGACCTGCTGATGCTTGCCAATATCACCCGTGATGCCACCGTGGGCGTTCTCCGCGAGAGATGCGAGCGATTCGGTTTGCCACATACGGTCCGTACGCTCTGCAAATCGCCAAGCCTTGTGTGCACCGATCGCGATGTGATTGATGTGGCCCTGCAGGACAAGAGACTGCGCCGCGCCCGCCGTCGTTTTCAGAGTCAGGGCCAGGTGTCATTCAAGTCCTGCGCGACTGCCAAAGACATTTCATCACACTTGGGCATGTTCTTTGAACAGCATATCAGACGACGCAGCATGACCGATGCGCCCAGCAAATTCCTTGACGGGCGCTGGCGGACATTCTACCATGATCTTGCTCAGGCTCTCGGCGCGCAGGGGCAGATGCTGCTGATGACCACCTTTCTGGACTTGCGGCCGATCGCCTTTGATCTCTGCTTTCTTTTCTGCAAGCGGTTGGTTGTGTATGACGGCTGTTTCGACCCGAGTCATGCCAAGCGTTCGCCCGGCACCCTTGCACTGTGGTACCTATTTCGATACGTGCAGGATCACGATATCGGCGAACTTGACTTGGGCCGGGGAGAGGAAGCCTACAAGCTGCGATACACCAACTATGCCCGCGTCAACAGAGAGCTTCGGATCTATCATCGATGGCTTGCGCGCAGTTTCGACAGTCTCCTGCTGCGCATCATCGCCTGGCTAGAAAGCTCGCCCACCGCCAGCAGCCTGGTTCGCCGTTTGCTTTGGCTCGTCCAGGATCGACGATGGGGACGGACAGGCTGATGCGCGCGCACAACACACCCTACACCCACCCCATGGAGAGCGTACCCGTATGGAGATTCGATGGATTGATGATTTTCAGACGCTGGCTTCTAGCGCGAACGCGTGGAACCAGCTCGTCGAGAGAAGCCAGACCCACACCATCTTCCAAACCTTTGAGTGGCACCAGAGTTGGTGGAAGGCCTTTGGCGGCGATGCAAAGCCGTTGGTGCTGTTGGCACACGAGGATGCAACCTTGCTCGGAATTGCGCCGCTGGTAATGACGCGGCGGTGGGTACTGGGGCGCAGGCGTCGAGTCATCGAGTTCATGGGAAGCGGCGCATCAGACTATGCCGATTTTATCGTCGATACCAGTCGACCTGATGTCCTCAACCTGCTCGTGCGGTGGCTTGCGGAACACGGAGACCTTTGGGACCTGTTGCTGCTTTCCAACATCCCAGACGAGCATCACGTAAAGATCCTATCGCAGCAATGCGAGCACGTGGGGATGGACAGCCAGGTTCGCACGCTCTGCAGGTGCCTCAGTTGCTGTTGCTCTGACTCGGAAGAAGGCCAAGCGTTCTTGCGGCACAAGCGCCTGCGTCGCGCCCGCAACTATTACTCAAAGCACGGCGAACTGGCCATCGAGGTCCATTCATCGGCAGAGGTGATCGCGGCGAACCTTCCAGCCTACTTTCAACAGCACATCCTGCGACGCGCGGTCACCGAGGTGCCCAGCAAGTTCCTCGACGAGCGTTGGCAGGTTCTGTATCGTGAATTGGGCCGCGCCCTTGCCCCAGCCGGACAAATGCTGCTGATGGAGACCTGTCTCGATGGGCAGCCTCTGGCCTATGAGGTGTGCTTTCGGCGGGGCGATAGCCTCCTGGCCTATGATCGCTGTTTTGACATCGAGCGCTCGAAACACTCGCCCGGCCAGCTCTCGCTGGCCAACCTGATCCAGTACATGCTGGATCACTCGATGCACCGTCTCGACCTGGGCCGAGGCGATGAACCCTACAAGCTCCAGATTGCCAACCGCGAGCACAAGAATCTGGAACTGCGCGTCTACCACTCAACGCTGTCGCGTGCCCTCGACCGCTTGGCATTGCGCGCTGTCACCTGGCTGGAGGCGTCGCCCCGAATCGGCAGATTTGGCCGGCGTCTGATGATGGGTCTCCAGAGCCATCGCTGGGGACCGATAGGATGATACTGCAAACAGACCGCCGTCGCTCTGGCAGAGTAACCTGCTAGCATGATATCCGTGAGACGAGTCGACGACCTTGACGCTCTCGCGCCACACAAGGAAACCTGGAACGCTCTGGTACGCCGCAACAAGACGAACACCGTCTACCAGACCTACGAGTGGCACCGCTGCTGGTGGCATGCGTTCGGTGCCGAGGCACAAGCTTTGGTGCTGCTGGCCGAGGAGGACGGCAACCTGGTGGGGATCGCACCGCTCGTGCTTTCCGAGCCCCGCGTGTTGGGACGCAGACGAAAGGTCGTCGAGTTCATCGGCGCCTCCATCTACACGCCCTGCGACTTTATTCTAGACGACCGTTCACCGGGCGCCCTCCCCGCGATGCTGCAATGGCTCCTCGAACACCGGCACCTCTGGTCGCTGCTGCTGCTGACCTCTTGCCCCAACGAGGGTCGATTGGCGCGCGTCTCTGAGAGGCTGGCCTGCGAGGGGATGCGCTCACATCAGCACGCGATTACCCAGGCCTCGAACCTCACCTTGGGTGATCGCGAGGCCGATCGCAAGGTCTTGCGAAAGCGGACCATACGGGAGAACCAGAGCAAGCTGCGCCGCCTGGGCGATCTTCAATGGATCCAGTGCACCGATCCGCTAGAGATCCTGGGCCATCTCGATACGCTGTTCCGGCTGCACGTCCAGCGTTGGGAAGGGACAGCTACACCCAGCCAATTCTTGGAGGCACCCTACGTGGCCTTTCACCGCGAGTTGGTGGCGGCTATGGCCCCCGCAGGCTGGCCCCGTCTCTCCGCACTGCTCTTGGACGGCGAGCCGATCGGCCTCTGGCTGTATTTTGATTATGACCACCAGCGCTACCTGTTTCGCACAACCTATGACGCGCGGTGGTCCCGTTACTCGCCGGGCCTCGTGGCACTACAGTATCTGCTCGAGGAGGCCATCGAAAAGCAGATCGCCGAGGTAGATTTCGGAACCGGCCATGAGGGATACAAGTCGCGCTTTCGCAACCAGGTCGTACCGTACTATGAGCTACGCGTCTCGCGAAATACCCTAGCCCACGCCATTGACAGCCTCTTGCTGCGAATCCTGCACCAGTTGGAGAGCCACCCGGCGGTCTGGAAGCGCGTGCGCGACCTGATCGCGCCGTTGCAGGACCACTAGCCAAGAAGAGCGTCGGACAGCCAGCCTCTAGCTTAGGACCGCCGCGAATCGCTGACCCACGAAAAGTACAAAGGCCGCCATCAGCACCACGATGGCGACATTCACGGCTCGGTTCAACCCACTCGGAATCCGGTCGGCCTCTGCCACGGTCAGCTCTTTGAATACCAGGAGCGACAGGAGCGAAAGAAGGCAGACCAGTTCGAGGGGCTGCGGGGCCACAATCTGCGGCACAGGAAGCGACCTTTCGTTCAGAACGTCAGCGCGGGTCATCCCGCTGCGCGGAGCAAGCGGTCCCACTCGCCCAAGCATATTGGCTCTTGATGATGCTGTCCAATCCAAGAGCGCCTGCCGGTCACTGAAGAGTGCCGTCAGGCGCTGGCGGAGGGACTCGGATAAGGTTGCCTGCGCGGAACGTCAGGGCAGTTGTAGCGCGCAGTCTGCGGTCACCACGATCCAGTACCCCTTGCCTTCCTCGAATCGCACCAGGTCGTTCGACCACGGCGGCTTGGTCGGGCTGTACCGACTCCAGGGGTCCCGAGAATCAGAGGCGTCATACTGCCACACCGTGTCGACCAGACCATCTATGCTCTCCAGCGCCACAGCAAAATCCTGATTGCCCAGCGCGGGATAGCCGATCAAGTTCCGGCCGCTACGTAGTGGGATGAGAGTTGACGAGACGGCCTGCCCCTGGATCGTCAGCGCTGCAGGCTGGCTCATCTCGAACCAATAACCCTTGCCCAAGTCCAAGGTGGCCAGACCGCCCGACGTGTCGCCAGGTTCATAGACGCGCCAGGGATTGCTGGGACTGGCGCTATCGTGGGCCCACACGCGGAGCAGCGCGTCGCCCAGCGGTGCCAGCACAACCTCGATGGCGCTATCGGTCGGCTGCAGCGGCAGCGAGATCATGTTGAGGCCCGCGCGCAAGGTGATATCAAAGGTCTGCAGCTCGATGTGCTGCGTCGGCGTAGCCGTGGGTTCCGTGGTTGGGGTAGGCGTGGATCCCAACGTCGGGGTGATAGTTGGCTCTGTGGTTGGGGTACTGGTCGGAGCAACCGTCGACGTGTTTGTCGGCGCCGGCGACGGCGTCTCGGACGGCTCGGCCGTCTGGGTGGCGGTCGGCGAGTTGGTCGCGGTGGCTGTGTTGGTCGGCGTCGCGGTGGCTGTCGGCGGCACGGACGTCTGCGTCGCCGTAGGGGTCGCGGTCGCAGCGGCACCATACTCATAGGCACCCATATCGGGGCCCGCCCCAGAAGGTACGACGCCGCCAACGAAATCGAGCGTGTGCCCCAGGTCAGCGCCACTGTCAATGGCCGGGCTGCTCGACTGCAGTCGCAGGTCGTCATCCGCCCGATCGACAAACAGCGGATCAGCCTTGATCTCGCCCTCGCCCAGATCCAGTTGCGACCAGATGCCCGAGTACAGATTGTGCTCGTGGACAAAGGCCGTGCTGGGCGTATCGCTGCCATCGCTCAGGACGCGCGCCAGACGGTAGAACCCATAGAACACATTGTTCCGCAGGATGAGTTGGCTACCGGTCAGCTCGCCCTGGACAAAGTTGACGGCCGTCTCCCAAGACGTCGTCTCGACCACCGTGTTGTTCTCAAAGCGCATGTTGTCGACATCGACGGCATACTGATAGGCGCCCAGGTTAAAATGCAACGCCCGGGTGTTGTCGATCAGCACGTTGTAGGCAATCAGCGAATCATATGCTTCGCGCCCCTCACCATCGCTGCCACCAACCTCCAGAAAACCCTCACAGTCCTGCGCCCAGTTGTGATGGACATACGAGTTGTTAACCGCGCCATAGAACTCGACGGCACCGCCATCGGTACCATAGTCATAGCTCGGGCCGCGACATTCCACAAGGCGATTGTACGAGACCTCGTTGTCAGAGTTGAAAAGCCAGACCCCCACGGCTCCATAGTCGTCGTCGCCGCCGGGGGTATTGACCACCAGGTGCAGGTCATGGATATCGTTCTCGGTTACCAGGTTGTGCTGGCCGTACACCGCGACGCCGATGCCAGCATCGGTAATCTCGCAATTGCGGATGACGTTGTATTCCGATCTGCGCCCGATGTAGACAGCTGCCTCGGACACGTCCTGGATGGCCAAGCCGTCGATCACCACCCAGTCGGCATAGATGCTGACGGCCTTGGCCCAGGTATCCGAATCGCCGGAACGTGAGATGATGGGCTTGTGGCCCTGGCCATAGGTCTGGAAGGTCACCGGGTTGCCGGATTCGCCCGAGTCGGTGACTATCAGCGACGCATTCCAGTGGCTGCCTCGCTTGAGGTTGACGACGTCACCCGGCTCGAGCGACTGCGCCTCGAGCCGCGCCAGCGTGCGCCAGGGGAGATCGCGCGAGTCGCCGGCGTTGACGTCGTCGCCATCGACGCTATCGACATAGTACTGGTTGGTTTGCTCCGCGTGCACCGACGCCATGAATCCGGATACCAGCAGCAGCGCGAGACAGACGATCGCGAGGGCACGAGGGCAAGTCGTCTTGGCAGGTTTCATTATCGCTACATCCAATGAATCGGGTCAATCCTGCCCCGAGTATACACTGCCAATGCTGGGTCATGGGGAAATCCTGCGTAAAGTGCGCGCCAATTCAGGTAGACGGCAACGCCCCGGAGGCTATTGGTGCCCTCCGGGGGTTTTACCATTTTTATTCCGTTGTTTGACGCGTTTTGCCCTACTACTTTTCGAACCAGATGGCCACGCAGGGGTAGTCGGGTGTGGCGCCGCAGATCGGCTCAAACACCGTCGCCTGCACGGCCTGATAGTGCGGGCTGGCTACCACCTCGGCCTGGCCCCCGCGCATGTAGCGATCGAACAGGTCGCGCCAGACCGGATCCCGATAGAAGACCTCGGCGCGCAGCAGCGATTGGCCCGATTCGGTCTTGCTTTCCCAGCAGGTCAGGCGGTCGCCGGGACAGCTAACCCAGCCCACTTTTTTGCGAACCACCACCACCATCTTCCAGGGCCCCGAGCGCGCCCCACGCGCCCAGTACTCTTGGATCGTCGCCTGGGAATGGGGAGAGGCGACAAAGCCCATCTGCGCCTTGTAGTTGTGGCCGTCGGGGCCAGGCAGTTCGATACCGTTCTTGAACTCGGTCCAGATGACGCCCTCGCCCCAGTCGCCGTTGCTGACGCTCACTGCGGTGACCAGGCGAAGCGCCGGGGTCGGCGGAGCGGCGGTCGGTGTGGGCGGCACCGATGTGGGCGTGGGCGGGGGAAACGTCGCGGTGGCCTGTGGCGTGGCGGTGGGCGGCACCGGCGTCTCGGTCGGCGTAGCCTCGGGCGTGGGAGAGGGCACCTCGGTCTCGGTGGATTGTGGCGTGGGGGAAGGGACGCGCGTGTGCGTTTCCCTGGGCGTAGGCGACGGCACGCGGGTGTTGGTCGCCCGCGGCGTCGCGGTGGCCGTTCGAGCGGGAGTCGGTTGGGATGACGTCTTGCCCTCGTCGTCGGCCAAGGGCACTTTGGCCTCGGAGCCGTCGACGGGTTCGTCGTCGCCAAAGGCCTCCAGGACGTCGCCGATGCGATCACCGATGGTCGTGATCGCCTGGGGCATGCTGGGCGCCAGAAACACGATCAACAGCAGGGCGATCACAAGCATCGCGGCCAATCCCACGCAGCCTGCGGCACCATAGACCACGGCGCGAGGCACCCCCGAACGCTTGGTGGGCACAGAGGTCGGCGCTGGGGGCGGGGACGCCGACGCTCTGAGCGCGGCCGATTTCGGAGCCTCAACCAGCTCGGGTTGGCTCAGGGCCATCGGCGGAGCGGGGTCGTCGCGAACCCAGGCGTCACCCTCCTGCCGGTACCAGGCGCCGCTCTCGGCGCCCAACGACCAGAGGCCGCCCTGCTCGTCTCGCAACGTCATCGACGACAGCCCCTCGCGCAGCTCTTGATCGGAGAGACGGCCCGCGCCATGATGGCGCAAGAGGTCCTCGCGCCGCTGGACCATCTCGGAGAAGGGATCGGCGGGCGGCGAAAGGGTGGCACCGCAGCGGCCACAAAAGCGATCGTGGGACTGGATCGAGGCGCCACAGTGCGGGCAGTTGGCCATCGTCGACTCCTTGGGCTTGCATGTTGGCTACGGTAGCGGCTCGGGGAGGGTAGCCGGGCGATCTGTGTTGGGATGCCCGCGCAGACGAATCCAGACGACGATGCCAGCGCCCAGCGAGGCGCCAACTCCGGCGAACATGCCCGCCAGGCCGCCGCCCAGCCCGTCGGTCCAGCCGAACAGCGCCCCGAGCTGCGTGAGCAGGAGCGAGCAGAGCCACAGCAGCAACGAAACGACGGCCTGACGACCATACAGACGCCCATCGCGCCAGCGTGGACGCTGGATCAGCAGGCCAAAGGCGCCCAGCGCCAGACCGACGGCGAATCCGGCAAGCGCGCGCCCCCATTGCAGCGCGGGTCGGAAGAGCAGGATGTTGAGGAGCAGCATCAGCGCGCCAAACCCCAGACCCCAGAGCGGCGTCGAACGCGAGAGCGGCGTTTCCTTGCGCAGGCGGCGCAGCAGGCCAATGCCCGCCCAGAGGCTGAGGGACAGCGACAGAAAACTGATCACACGGAACAGGTTGTCGAGCGTGAACAAGCGGCTCACGATGACCTCAGCGAGTGACCGCAATGGGCACAGAACGCCTGATCCGACTCGGCGAGCTCACCGCAGGAGGGGCAGAAACGGGGAGGCGACGCCTGATCCGCAGATGGTACCGCCTGACCACACTGGCTGCAAAAGGCCTGCTCGGGAGCCAACGGCACGCCGCAATGGGCGCAACGCGTCGATTGGGGCTGGGGCGGTGGTGGGATGGACGCCGACGGGGGCGCCAAAGGCTGTCCGCAGGCGTTGCAGAACCGGCTCGCCAGCGGATTGGCGTGGCCGCAGGCGGGACAGGGGATACTTTCTGGGGTCGATTTCTGGGGTCGGTCGGTCGGCGGGTCCCACTCGGCGGTGGCAGGCTCCGGGATGGTGCCGAGGCCGACGATCATGTAGGCGGCGACGCCCATCAGGACGCGGTCGGCTTGCTCGGGGGGGAGAGGGGCGCCGGGGGGCTGCAGCGAGACGACGGTGGGGGGTACGGCCTCGCCGCAAGCGGGGCAGATCAGGCCGCTGTCGAGCTGGGCGCCGCAGTTGTCGCACAGACGCGGGCCCTCGTCGAGGCGCACGAGGGTGTCGATGGCGGGCGGTTCGGCCTCGCGCCAGTCGCCGGCGTGAAAGCGGTGCCACTCGCCGGACCAAAAGCCGGGCATCCAAAAACAGCCCTGCCGGTCGAGGAGGGCCATCCGGGCGGCGATTTCTGTGGCGTCGTCGGAGGAGAGGCGGCCCTGCGCGTAGGCGTCTCGGAGACCCGCTATGGCGTGGGAGATGCCCTCGTGGGGCGTGGCCCCTTCGGCTTTGCTCAGCGCAGGCCCTTCGGCTGCGCTCGGCGTGGGCCCTTTTGCTGTGCTCAGGGCGACAGGGTTGACGCTGGGGTCGAACGCGGCCAGGGCGTCGGCGGTCTGGCGGTCGCTGAGCAGGGCCGGGCTGGCGGGGGCCTCTAAAGGATCGGTGGATGGATGCGAGGCGCGCTGCCATCCGGCTGCGGTGTGGCGGTGCCAGCGCCGTGCATGGGGGTCATAGAGCCAGTGGGCGCCAGACTCGTCGCGGGCGAGAAGGTCGTTGCTCAGGGTGGCAGCGGGGTCGAGGCCGGCCCGGGCCCAGGCCTGGATACGGTCGGCGGCCTCGAGCAGTTCGGCGACGGTGACGCGATACAGGTCGGTCATGGTGTCTTCCCCTAGCGGCGGGTGCTGGACTGCCAGGCGGCCTCGGTGTCATAGCCGGGGCGGGTGTCGGGCAAAGGCGTGCTGTCTTGGCGTCGCTGTATGTCGGCGAGTTGCTGACGCTTGCGGGCGATGTCGTGGAGGCCGTCGTCGATGCGCTCCTGGCGGCTGCGCATTCTACGCTGCAGCTCGATGATGTCTTTTCCCAGTTGTTCAACGTCTTGTGCCTTTTTATAGGCATCGGTGGTGGCGGTGACGGCGGTTTCGGCAGGCCCGTACCCTTTGGCGGCCTGGTCGTGGCCGATCTTTTCGAGGTTCTTCTGAAAGGCCGTCTTGCCGAGGCCGCGCGGCACAAAGTCATAGACGACCTCGCCGGGGGTCTTGCCGTCGGTGCCTCGGCCATAGACATAGTCGCTGGGCATGCCGATGGTGTTGAGATTGACCTTGCCCATGGCGTGGGGGTCCTTGGGGGCGCCAAAGGCCTCGCGGAACTTTTGCTCGGCGGCGGCCTTGAAGAGGCCCTTGAGCCAGTCTTTGCCGGCGGAGAAGCCGGCGCCGTTGGCGAAATGCTGCGGTCCATAGCCCTGCATGAGCAGCCAGACTTCGAGACAGACATCGGCGGTTTCGATCATGCCATCGGTGACGGCGGTCCAGCGCATGGCGTTCCACTCGGCGCGTTTGCGCTGTAACTGCTTGGTGAGGGTGTGAAAGTCGCGGACGAGTTGCTGCGTTTCCTGTCCGAGCTTGTCGATTTCGCCTTGTAGGGGATGCGGGCCGCGGGATAGACGCTCGGCGACCTGGCGGCGGGCCTTTTCGACGTCGTTGAGTTCCATGATGCGGTCGTACCAGCGGTTGCGGTCCTGCTCCAGGGCGGCGTCGGCGGCCTCTTCCTGGGCGCGGCGCAGGGACTCGGCGCGCTCGAGCTGTTTGCGGCGCCAGTGCTCGGCCCAGAGCCAGGTTCCGATGGCGACGCCGGTGCCGGTGGCAGAGGTGGCGGCATCCTGTGGAGAGATGGGGGAGCCGCTGCCTTCGGCGACCTGAACGAGGCCGGCTCGGGCGTCTCCGGCACCGGTTTCGGGATGGACGACGCGCACCTCGATGCGGTGGTCTCCGGGCGGGGGGCGGCGCAGGGAAAAGCTGGACCGCTGGCCGACGGTGCTCTCAGAGTGGGCCAGGGCGCCATCGACGAACCAGAGGACCTGCAGGACGCCGATGGATTCGTCGTCGCGCTCAAAGCCGACGCGAGCGGAGAGGGTTTCGTCGCTGGTGGGGGCCTGGTCGAACTCGAAGAAGGTGATGCGAAAGCCCTGGGCGCCCTCGGCTCCGGCATCGCCGCCGGCCATGTCGAGCGGAGGCACGGTAAAGTTGCGGCGGTCGACAGCGAGACGGTCGGGGCCATCGCCGCGGACCTCGACCTGGACGGAATGGGTACCGGTGAGGGCTAGCGCGGCAAAGGCGGGCGATTCGGACTGGCCCATGTCATCGATGAACCAGATATAGCTCAGATCTTCGCCCTTGCGGCGGCCCTCGACGGCGACAGTGAATTGTAGGAGCTTGTCGGGGACGGGGGGATCGGGGAACATGCCGATGGTGGCGACGAGCTCTTGGTCGGCATCGACGACGATGGTGACGGTGGCGTCCTCGGACCAGCCCTCGCCGACGACCTGGACGCCGATGTCGTGGGTGCCGGGCTCGGCGGCGGGCCAGGACCAGCCGGGAGCATCGGTGGTGGCGACGGAGGCGTCGTCGAGATACCAGTGGTAGGTGCGCTGCTCGGCGTTGTCATGGCCGGTGACGGTGACACCGCAGTCGACGGTCTGGCCCTCGTCGGGGTCCATGGG
>Ga0180436_10001538_pt1 | contig 22485 bp, 14 predicted proteins | sample SS_ome_2_FD_132434 | JGI IMG/M metagenome (GOLD analysis project Ga0180436, IMG submission 132434) | Hypersaline lake sediment archaeal communities from the Salton Sea, California, USA - SS_3_S_2 metaG | ecosystem: Environmental > Aquatic > Non-marine Saline and Alkaline > Hypersaline >... | reverse complement strand
TTTGGGATTACAAGAGGAACATTCCTTGACAGAAAGGGTGCATACGATAAGATCGCTTTTGATTGCAGTCACCATCTGATTGACCTGCATTGCCAGAATATGGCGCGCTGCCACCTAGCGCAGGAAAGGGAATAGGACATGGTGGAAAATAGCAGCAAGGATCATCCCTATGTGCTGTCCATCGATTTAGGAACTTCGGGCGCCAAAACCGCCCTGGTATCCATTTATGGCCATGTGGCCGGTTTTGAATACGAACCGGTGCCCCTGCTTTTGTTCGATGGCGGGGGGGCCGAGCAGGATCCGGCGGACTGGTGGCAGGGAATCATTAAGACATCTAAAAGGCTGCTATCCCGCAATCTGATACCAAACGAGCAGATCGTGGCCATCAATGCTTCGACGCAATGGGTCGGCACCGTCCCGGTGGATTCAAAAGGGAATCATCTAATGAATGCCGTTATCTGGATGGATGCAAGAGGCGAATCCTATGTGCGCAAAATGGTTTCCGGTCCCATCAAAGTGGAGGGCTATGACCTATTTAAGTTAATGCGCTGGATCCGATTAACGGGCGGGGCTCCACCCTTGTCCGGCAAGGATCCATCCGGCCATATTCCCTATATCCGACAAGAACGACCCGATATATATAAGCAAACAGATAAATTTCTGGAACCGAAAGACTATATCAATCTGCGTCTGACGGGGAAAACTGCGGCGACCGCTGATTCGATTACCTGTCATTGGGTTACCGATAACCGTGATATCAACAACATTCAATATGATGAAAATCTTTTACGCATGGGAAATTTAGATCGATCCAAACTGCCGGATCTGATACCGGCAAATAGTATCATAGGACCGGTCAAGCCCACCGTAGCCAAGTCAATGGGTTTACCAGAGAGCGTGCCGGTCATCAGCGGTACACCTGATATTATGGCAGCCGCCATTGGATCCGGGGCTATACGAGATTATGAAACCCATTTGTATATCGGCACTTCGTCTTGGTTGTCCGCGCATGTGTCATATAAAAAGACCGATCTTTTACATGGTATCGCCGCTTTGCCTTCGGCTGTCCCGGGGCGCTATTTGATCTGCAACGAGCAGGAAACAGCTGGGGCCAGTCTGACATTTCTTAAGGACAATTTGTTGTTTCCCGAGGACGGATATCCGCTTGAAAATGGGCTGTCTGTTGGCTACGAAGTACTGGATCGTCTGGCGGAACGAGCGCCACCGGGCAGCAACGGGTTGGTATTCACACCCTGGTTGAATGGGGAACGTACGCCTGTAGAAGAGAATACGCTTCGATCCTGCCTGATTAACATGTCCCTGCAAACCACCCGGGCCGACATGGTCCGGGCAGTTTTTGAGGGGGTGGCCCTGAATCATAAATGGCTTTTGTTTTATGTGGAAAAGTTTATGAAGCGGAAAGCAAATGCGATTCAAATGGTGGGCGGGGGCGCCAAGTCGGCTATATGGTGCCAGATCCATGCGGATGTGCTCAATCGGCCCATCCGGCAAGTTAAGGATCCGATTCAAACCAATGTGCGCGGGTCCGCCTTTTTGGCAGCCGTAGCTCTGGGCTATTATGACTATGAAGATATCTCCAAGCATATTGCCTTTGAAGCCACATATGAGCCAAACCCACAGAATCGCGAGCTTTACGATCAGCGCTTCACGGCCTATTTGAAATTTTATAAGCAGAATAGGAAGGTGTTTCGTTTCTTAAATGCTTGATATAGAAGTCAGGAGACAGCCGCCGTCGCCCATTCGACAAGCTCAGGGCTATGGCGGCCAGGGGAGACAGGAGACAGGCGTCAGGAGACAGAATACAGGAGACAGAAGTCAGCCCAGCCGCCGGCCCAAAAAACGGCCAGTTTGATCGAGAATGAAACTCATGAAGTTTCATAAGAGAAGACAGGTATCAGCTACAGCTGCTAAAAGCTTGCTGCTGATAACTGAAAGCCGCCTTGAAACGTTCTACGGTAGTCATCCTCGAGGAATCGGGGATCCAGAATAACATTTTGTCCCAAAATGTTATATGATGCGGCTTTGCCGCTAAACTTAATCTTTTTTTGGACTTTCGAATTCAAAACAAAGGATACGTGTGAGCCATGCGTACTGGCGTCAGATCTACACCAACAGTAGCTAAAAGCATGCCAAACCGGTTTTCTGCGCGGGCACTCCTGGAACATATCAGCTCATTTTTCTGTTTCTGGAAGCCGTCCATCGCACGTCGCATCACGTTCTATTTTCTCATTTTCGGACTGATTATTTTTTTGTTCAGTACCTTTCTATATGTAATGTCGGCCCGCAGAACCTTTCTCAAATCGGTTGGATCGGTTATTCAGGGGCAATTCTCACAGATTGAGGGGACCTCTACTGCAGACTTTTTGATGAAGGCCGTGGGACAGTCCCAGCCGCAACTTCATCAATTGTTTGAATCCCTATTGAACCAGTCATCGGCTTACTACGCGGTTTCGGATGTGGCTATATATACCCGATCAAAAACCACATCCGGGTGGCAGCGGATTCATTTTCTGGACAATGATGTATTGCTGCCGAGTACAACAAGTAACTCATCCTTGCGACGTTTGGATCATCGCCTGAAAAGAAGGTTTCACCGTATGCAGGCCGAACTATTAGGGGCGGATGGAATCGTTCACTTGTATGTGAATCTGACCGGGGATAATGACAGCAACCATTATTTTCTGGGGATGGAACTGGATAGTGAGACATTTACGGGATTTATTGCCAGCCAATTTCGATTGTTTTTCACGGCCCTTATCATCGGCCTGTTTCTATCTCGATTCCTGGCGCATATTTTTGTGCGTAAGATTGCCAGGCCCATTGAAGAACTTTCGCAAGCAGTTGCCAAAGTCGCCCACGGGGATTTATCCCATGAAGTCCAACTGGATCGCAAAGATGAAATCGGGCAGCTGGCCATGGATGTCAATACCATGGTGGCAGAACTCCGCGAGTGGGAACGCGTCAAACGGATCGAATTCGAACTGGAAAAGGGCCAGGAGATCCAGCGGGAGTTTTTACCCCGCAGTATACCCAAACTGCCCAATTGGGAGATTGCGGCCCGATTTCAACCGGCCGGCAAAGTCTCCGGGGATTTTTATGATGTATTCATGATTGAAGGTGGCTATATGGGACTGGTCATTGGGGATGTCTGTGACAAAGGGGTTGGGTCGGCACTATACATGGCCCTGTTTCGCAGCCTCATTCGTGTCTACTGTGCCCAAATGGCAGAGCAGCAGGACATTCCTGTAGTTGGGTTGGATCGTGCTTCGGCGTTATCCTGTACCCGTACGGCTGAATGCACGGATCCGCGAGATTGCCTGCAGGCGGTTTCCCTGACCAATGATTATATTGCCCGGATTCACGGGGAGGAGGGCATGTTTGCGACCATTTTCTTTGGCATCCTGGATCCGGCCTCCGGCAAACTGAATTATACCAATGGCGGCCATGAACCCCTGCTGCAATTGGGGAAAACAGGTATCAAGGGCCAATTGAATCCCACTGGACCGGCCGTGGGTATGCTGCCGAAAATGTCTTTCGGCGTTCAGGAGGCGGATCTGGGACCAGGGGATATTTTGCTGGGGTTTACAGACGGATTGACCGAAGCGCGCTCACCCGCAGATGAACTGTATACACGTGCCAGGCTGGATTCCCTGTTCGATCCACCGGCTGATTCGGCCGGTGCCTTGCTTTCACGAATCGAGACAAACTTATTTGCTTTTATGGACATGGCGCCGCGTAATGATGATATTACCATGTTGGCGGTGCAGCGTAGCAGTGATTTAGCGGATGGCTAAGTGTCCATGAACCTCCACCTGATATACTCAGTGTACGGATTTCCGGCAACAGCCATAAGAAAATTTTTAGCGCAATAAAATGCTTCAAAAGATTTCATCAATAAAAAATCTAGATTTTGTCGGAACAGTGTGCCTTATTGTGATATATGGCGCGGTCGTTAATCATCCCTCACCCGGGGAGCGCTACGATTGAATAACTTAAGCTGGTTTCTCGCGTTGGTTCTGGTGAAACTGCAACACGATGTACTGCCATTCAAATGCTATTAGCCGGAGCTACCAGAGAGCTTGTTTGTCAAGCCTTGCTGGTAACGAACCGGGCCTTACGGAAGTGGATCAATTGTAGTTATGAGACAGTTGTCCATTTTTTCATAAACATGGATATGCCTTAAAGAGACCGCAGCCGTGGCCAGACAAACAAGATGAGCAGCTTCGGGAAGAATTTTTGCATGAACTCGAACAGCTACTTAATCATCCCGATGTGGATATCTGGTTTGCCGATGAGTCTGGCTTACAGTGAAATCACGCTGGTTTAACAACTATGTGTGTAAAAACGAAAAACAACTCATAAAGCGTTTGGATCAAGCTATTTTGGGTGGTATTAAAATTAGTGATTCGGACTATAAACTTTAAATCTGAATGTCCCTGCGGTTGTGAAGAATTGCCGATCAATTAGTGGATTGTCATTATGTCTCTACGCTATCCTCGAGGATTAAAACCTATACCTCATCATTTATCTTAGCGCGGGGAGAAGGAAAATACTTCTTAATCCATGGTAACGTGTTCATTCATTTCTGCTAAATTAATCTCCGTTTCGCCTGTTTTATCATATTTTAAAGCGCGATTTTGAAAATCTTGAGCGTCAATTTTTTCTTTAATCCATTTGGCCCAGCTTTTCCTTTGAGACGTGATAATCGTATCGTAGTTCTTCGATTGGTCGAAACGGGATAAAGCATCATCCTTTATCCAGACACAAAAGTTGCTCTTTTTTATACCGTTCTTGGATACAAGAAAAAAATATCTAAATGTTTGTGTCCCGGGTTTTAATCCTTCCTGAATCTCGTAATTTTTGTATGTCCATTGCTTCTGCATATTGCCCCCTTTCAATATTGCTTAGTTCAAAAAGTAGAATATCAAATTGATTTGGATAAACTATTTACAATATAAGCATAAAATAGATTAAACAAAATGTTAACAGAGGCGAATGATTGATTCAGCACATTTTTCCTCGGATATTTCCGACAGACCCCATTTCTATTCGAAACCCGGATAAGAGAATATTATTGGATTTGAAGTTCAGTTTGACCAACAAATGCATTCCTTTGAATATTCTTGTCAGAAATCAAATTGTCCAGTATTAAAATAAACGCCGGTCAAATCATTTAACGCTATCAGAGGTGAAATATGGATAAACAGCATTGGAATCCCGGCTCACTTTTAGAGCTTTCCGGTTACTACTGGAAAACATGTGTACTGCATTCCGCTGTAAAACTGGACATATTCACGACCATTGGCGATGACGCAATCACCGGCAAAACGATTGCCGAAAAAATCGGAGCCGACACCGACGCTGCTGACCGCCTGCTCAACGCTCTTGTGGCAATGGGGCTTCTGGCAAAGAAGGACGATACGTTTTTCAATGTTGAATCAGCAGGGCGGTTTTTACGCAAAGATTCTAAAACCTACCTGGGATACATGATCCTGCACAGATTGCGGAACTGATATTGGGAGGAGATGTCGCCATGCCAATAGGCGCCATAAAGCCTATCCCTTTGCATCTGTTTCATCCTCTCGGCGTGTCAATCCACGTCATTTATAGCCGGATTTTGGATAGATATACAAAGTAACGAGGCAACATGCTTTTGAAATGATAGCGGTAATAAACCCTTTACAACCGATATCTTATCCCATAGCGATAAACGTAAATGTTCCAGATTTCCCGAACTTCTGCTTCTGCTGACTTTCTCTCGAGCTCCTGGATTTATGGGTGGTTTCTTTGGTCGTTATTACGGTATTCGATGCTGGAATAATGGTATTGCTGGCGCAATCGTCGGCTTACTTATTGGTTGTTTTGCTTTTCTTGTGGGCAAAACTATAATGAATCTACTTCTGAAAACAGTGATACCCTTAACCGCAAAGCGAGCTGCTCAGTGGACCGCAAGAGAACAATTGAAAGGCGATTTAAATCAAGCGAATTATTATAAAAGAAAAGAAGATTTCCAGAAAGCTCTAAAGACAGTCAATAGAATTATGGACATGGATCCTAATTACCCAGAAGCACTATATTTAAAAGCGCAAATGCTATGGGAAGGTTTTCAAAATCGTGGTGGAGGCCAATCATATCAGAATCGATTACCATGTGTGACATTTCGTTTAGGGAATAGGACGAATATGATTTTGACGACCGAATATTGTTAATACAATTTCCAGTATCATGATTTTGTTAGAAGCTATATTTTAACATAAAACAAATAATTTGTTTGCTTTCTAACTTTTAAGTGCTATTATTCACGTATTCAACATGGCTCCGCCATTAAATGGTAGGGCGGTTTTTTTCTGAAGGAACAATACATTAATAATGTTTCATCCTCCAGCTTAAGATTTTGAAAATATTTTGAAAGGAGGATGATATCATGGCTAATGGAATTGTAAAATGGTTTAACGACCGCAAGGGATTTGGATTCATCGAGCAAGAAGGCGGATCGGATGTATTTGTACATCATTCAGCTATCAATGCAGAAGGTTTTAAATCTCTCAATGAAGGTGACCAGGTTTCTTTTGACATTGAGCAAGGGCAGAAAGGTCCTGCTGCAGCGAATGTCACTGTAATTTAATTTCTTATTCGAGCAAATAGGGCATCCCTTCTGTAATTGAAGGGATGCTTTTTTGTTTATATACGATGAAGGGATTAATACTTTTAAAGGAGGACAACATGAATAAAGGTGATTTAGTAAATGAGGTTTCCAAGGTTTTAGCGTCCAAAAAGGAAGCGTCGATCGCCGTGGAATGCGTTCTTTCCAGCATAACTAAGGCCTTGGAAGCAGGCGATTCTGTGTCTTTAATAGGCTTTGGCACATTTAAAGTGGCTGAACGCAAGGCGCGTCAAGGCAGAAACCCCCAAACTGGTGAAGAAATGCACATCCCCGCCCGTAAGGTTCCGAAGTTTGCAGCGGGAAAGGCATTAAAGGACGCTGTTAAATAACAGACCTTTCGTTAGCAAGTTTTGAAAAAACAGGATCAATATTGGTCCTGTTTTTTTTATACCGGTTGTCATAAATTTTCATGCCCTGACGCGCACAACGAAGCATGAAACAAAATCTATATTTGTTTCTAATTTTCCGATTGAGATTCGTTTAAATAAGTAAAGAATTTTTTTATTAAGGATCCAGATTTATGTCAGATTATGATAACCGCTCTATTCCCCGATTTCAGCAGTTCCCACAGCCATACCTCGGATCAAACCGCATTTATCCACCAATATCATAAATGGCTCAAATCTATAATATGAGATTAATCACCACATTTATTGAATTTATGATATCGTCTGTAGATTATTCCTGACAGAGCAGATTCCTTCTAACTGCGACCCAAAATCATTTAAGGGGGGGTATGAGCAAGAAACTGATTGCTATCGGCATTGTAATTGTTGCTGTTTTTTTACTATGGGTAGGAACATCAATTTATCCGGATTGGTTGTGGTTTGAAAATATGGGCTTTTCGCCTGTTTTCTGGACCATGCTGCTGAGCAAATTTGGATTTGGCGCGTTGGTCTGGCTATTATTGGTTTTGATCATCGGAGTCAACATTTACGTGGCCAACCGTTTAAACCCGCCCCCCGAAACAGGAGGGGCTTTTAACGTTGCCGGTGATTACATGTCCCAATTCGGCCTTACCCCTGCAAAGCTAAAAATTTTGGTGACTGCGTTTATCCTGTTTTTGCCCTTTTATATTGCTTCAAAAGGCTCCGCTCAATGGGATCTGCTGCTGCGGTATCTGTACCAGCAGCCCTTTGGCAGCAGCGACCCTGTTTTTGACCAGGACATTGGTTTTTATCTGTTTTCGCTGCCATTTTACATCTTTCTCCAAAATGGCTTGTTGATTCTATTTATCACCGCCGTGCCGGCTACAATGGCTTGGTACCTAAAAAACGGCGCCCTGAAAATAGAGGGTGACCTCGATCAGCCCGCAGGCGCCCCCACGCCCATGCCCACAATTATCCTGGCGGAGAACGTTAAAAAGCATCTGATATTTCTGGGCGGTGTTCTGGTGCTGCTGCTGGCCTGGGCCTATCGCCTCAAAATGTATGGGCTCTTGTATTCCCCCCATGGCGCTGCATTCGGCGCCAGCTACACCGATGTTCACGTCAAGGTTCTGGCCTATAAGGTCATCGTCCTTTTCTGCATAGGATTTGCAGTGGTGCTATTTGTCAACGCCTTCAAACCGAAGCTGAAAGTTGTGTGGATCAGTGGCGGGGTCTGGTTAGGCGCCATATTGATACTGGGTACGGGGTTTCCGATGCTGGTTCAAAAATTGATCGTCAAACCCAATGAGATCGCCAAGGAAACCCCCTATATAGCCCACAATATAAATTATACCCGTCAAGCTTACAACCTGAATAAAATCAAAGTAGTGAATTTTGAAGTCAACGACCAGCTCAGTGCCCAGGATCTCGAAGAAAATGACGTAACCATTCAGAATATCCGCATTTGGGATGAGCGCCCCATGCTTCAGACCTACCGGCAGATTCAAGCCATACGGCTCTATTACGATTTTAACAATGTAGACGTGGATCGCTATATCGTTGACAATCAGTATCGCCAGATCATGCTGGCGGTCAGAGAGTTGGTGGTGGGCAAACTGCCCCAGCAGGCCAATACATGGGTCAACCGGCACCTCACCTATACCCATGGCTACGGACTGGCCGCAAGCCCGGTAAACGAAGTGACCAGTGAGGGGCTGCCGCGTCTCTTTATCAAGGATCTGCCGCCGGTCTATAAGCCCGATCTGGCGGTCAAGCGCCCCGAGATCTATTATGGTGAAAAAACCGACACATATGTACTGGTAAAGACCAAGGCCAGAGAATTTGATTTTCCAAAAGGCGATAAAAACGTATTCACTACCTACGATGGAAAGGGCGGCATCCAAATCAATTCGTTTTTCAGAAGGCTGTTATTTGCGATTGAGTTTATGGATCCTCAAATTCTGTTTACAAACTACTTAAGCCCGGAAAGCCGCATCATGTTCAAGCGGCGACTTGACCGGCGGACCAGAGCGATTGCCCCTTTTTTTGATTACGACGGCGACCCCTACATGGTTGTTTCCGAGGGTAAACTTTATTGGATCCAGGACGCCTACACGACTTCCGCGATGTATCCTTACTCTCAGCGGTTTGACAGCAGCTTTAGAAGGGGACGGCTTAACTATATCCGAAATTCGGTCAAGATCACCATTGACGCGTATAACGGGGATGTGGATTTTTACATCATCGACGAGCAAGATCCCATTGTCAAAACCTACGCGCGGATCTTCCCGGATCTGTTTAAACCGTTCACACAAATGCCCGCGGAACTGAAAAAGCATATCCGCTATCCCAAGGATCTCTTTAAGATCCAAATGGAGACGTACACAAAATACCACATGGAAGATGTCCAGGTTTTTTACAACCAGGAAGATCTCTGGCAAATTCCGGATGAGGTATATGGTGAGCTCCGTCAGAAAATGGAACCGTACTTCATAATTCTCAAGCTGCCCCAGGAGCAAAAGGAAGAGTTTTTTTTGATGACGCCGTTTACACCTTCCAAGAAGGATAATATGATCGGCTGGCTGGCGGCCAGATGCGATCTGCCCAATTACGGCAACCTGCTGGTTTACAAGTTGCCCAAGGAAAAACTGGTTTACGGGCCGATGCAGATTGAAGCGCGTGTGGATCAGCAAACGGAAATATCACGCGAATTGAGTCTGTGGGGACAGAGAGGCTCGCGGGTCATACGGGGTAATTTGCTGGCTATTCCCGTCGGTGAGACCTTTATCTATGTGGAACCGGTCTATTTGGAAGCCATCCAGGAAGAACGTGAAGTAGCGCCACCTGCCGGAACTACTCAAACGAGCAGTAGAACTCAACCGCAGCAGCAGGAAGCAAGGGCGGCCTCATTACCGGAACTCAAACGCGTCATTGCCGCTTTCGGCAATCGTCTGGTTATGGAGGAAAACCTGGACAAAGCTTTAAGCAGTATCCTGGATATTGAAATTGCCCGGAGACAACCGGATTCCCAGGTTACACCGCAAATACCAGGTGAGGGTTTATCCAACCTCGGCGCAACAGCGCTGGATCACTTTAATAAAGCCAAGACATACCTGAGGGATGGCGATTGGGCCGGCTACGGCAGGGAGCTGGAAAACTTGGAAAAAATCTTGAAAGAATTGTCCGAAATGAAGAACAGCAAAGAATAGTGTTTTGGAGGATTTAAGCTGAGAAAAAATGGACGAATATGAAATTTTTTTCAGGGAATCGCTTTGGAGGGATATTAAAAAGATTCCTAAAAAGACCTTCGAAACATTCTGAAGCGGATTAAGAACCTCTTAGAAGACCCCCGCCCATCTGGATGCGAAAAACTTACCGGATAAGACCGCTACCGCTTGCGACAGGGAAAGTATCGTAAATGGTCCAGGGACTGCCAATGATAAAAATCGTCGAAGTCGGCCCCAGAGATGGGCTGCAAAACGAAACTGAGATGGTACCGTCAGATGCCAAGGTCGCCTTTGTGGATGCTTTGTCTGACTCAGGCGTGAGCGAAATTGAAGTCAGCGCTTTTGTCTCTTCAAAGATGATCCCCCAGCTCAAGGACGCCAGGACTGTTTTTGAAAATATCCAACGAAAAAATGGCGTGATCTACTCGGCCCTTGTACCCAATTCAAAAGGACTTGACCGGGCAGTTGATGCAGGTGCAGATAAAATCTCCGTATTCACGGCGGCCAGTGAAACCTTCAATCAACATAACATCAATACGACAGTGGACGGCTCCCTGGAACGCTTTCAACCGGTAGTTCGCCGGGCGAGGGAACTAGGTCTGCCCATCCGGGGCTATATCTCCACAGCATTCTGGTGTGCCTTTGAGGGTAAAATTGCACCCGGCGCTGTTGTAAAACTCGCGCAGCGTTTGATCGATATGGGGATTGACGAGTTGTCTATTTCAGATACCATCGGTAAAGCGACACCGGATGAAGTGGCAACCCTGATGGATTTACTGTTGCCAAAGGTACCGCTAGAGCATATTGCTGTTCACTTTCACGACACCTTCGGCAGGGGAATCGCCAATGTCCTTCGAGCTGTTTCTTACGGAATACAGCTGGTCGATGCCAGTGTCGGCGGGTTAGGTGGGTGCCCCTTTGCACCCGGCGCCACAGGCAATGTGGCCACCGAGGCTGTGGTCGCGGCGTTGATCAAGGCCGGGAAAACAGTGGCTGTTGATACACAAAGGCTGATCCGGGCCCGGGGAATTCTGGACCCGTACGTATCGGTTAAACCGGATAGCCTGCCGTCACCTGAGTCCCTGAAATGCTTGATTTGCGAATTTTTCGACGGCGAAAAATGCTGTGGACCTGAAACCAAAATCGGATAAGAGATTAATCCTGTGAAACTAGAAAGTAAAACCGAGTTAATCAGAACCGTCTGTCCGGCCCACTGCGGGATCGATGCCTGTGGTATCCTGGCCCATGTGGAATCCGGCCGGGTGGTCAAGGTGGAGCCGGCCGAGTTTCCGGATCCCAAATACCGACGCATATGCCTGCGGGGGCTCAGCAGTCTGGAAATCACCTACCACAAGGACCGCCTGAAGCATCCCCTGAAGCGTGTCGGTGAGCGCGGGTCGGGCCAATTTGAACGTATCAGCTGGGATGAGGCGTTGGATACCATTGCCCAAAAGTTTAAAAATATTGCTGCCGAATATGGCTGGCCCGCCATTGGATGGGTGCTGGGCGGACCCGGGGCCGGAACCACCAAGTTTGGTGCCTACCTGCGCCTGGCGAGTTTAACCCAATCCACCCGCGTCAGTGCCTGGGGCTATGGGGATGCCGGCCTGCCCTGCGGCAGCCGGGTTATTTTTGGATCCCAATTCCCCTATGCCCAGCTGTTTGGCGATTTTTTAGCAGGTCGGGCCAAAACGGACGTGGTTGTGGTTTGGGGAGCCAATCCAGGGGAATCACAGCCGCTCAACCTGATGCGTCCTATCATGGACGCCAAGGCCAGTGGCGCCCGTCTGGTGGTGGTGGATCCGAGATTTACGGTGACAGCCTCCAAGGCCGATGCTTTTTTAGGGGTTCGGCCCGGAACCGACTGCGCCCTGGCTTTGGGATTGATGAATATCATTATTGATCGAGGATTTCATGATGTCAAATTTTTGCTTCGTTATAGCACCGGGCCCTATTTAGTCAGAACCGACACGGGCAACTATCTGCGCGCCAAGGATTTGGGCCTCGATCAGGAGCAGGAATATGTAGTTTGGGACATGCAAAAAGATAAGGTAGCTCTTCGTTATGATGAAGGCATACAACCGGCCCTAAAAGGGACCTATACTGTAAACGGCATGGCCTGCAAAACCGCCTTTCAACTGCTCAACGAGTTATGTCAACAATATCCGCCCGAGAAAACAGCGCAAATCACAGGCGTGCCTTCTGAACTCATAAGCAAAATGGCAGAGCGTATCGGCCGGGCGCGCGAAACCACCTTTATCACCCACATGGGATTTACGCGCACCTACCATGGGGATATCTCATTACGGGCGTTAGCCACTGTGGCCACTCTGACGGGCAATGTCATGACAACTTTCAACGGGGGCTACCTGCCGGCGGTTCTCAACTGGAGGCCATTTTTAAAGGCCATACCCGACAAACCATCCTATTCCCGCATGGGTATTCTCCAACTTTATGACGCCATTATTTCCGGCAAACCTTATCCTGTCAAAGCGGTCTGGTTTTCGTTTATCAACTTTTTGAATCAATGTGCAAACAGCGGCAAGATCGAAAAAGAGGTATTTAAGCATTTGGATTTTATTGTGGACACGGAACTTTTCATGACGCCCACGGCCCGCTACGCTGATATTGTCCTGCCGGTTTGCAGCTTTTTGGAATTTTCGGATCTGATACCCCACCCGTACCCGTATATTCAATACCAGCAAAAGGCCATGGAGCCGCTGTATGAGTGCCGGTCGGATGTGGATATTGCCACGGGGCTGGCTCAACGTCTGGGATTTGACGAATATTTTTCCCAGGGAGAAGAGGGTTTTGTAGATCTGTTGCTGGACTCCAAAGATGCCTCCATGGAAGGTATTACCCGTGAAAAGCTGGCAGCCAAAGGCGCTTTGCCGGTTACCAAAATTCCGGATATGGATCAGGCCTTTGATATCCCCTTTTCCACGCCTTCGGGCAAAATCGAGATTTACAGTGAAGCATTAGTCGCAGAAGGGCAGGCCTTGCCGGTTCAGCTGGATCCCCTGGAAACCCCCGTAGCAGGTAAAAAGAGCAAATATCCCCTGGCATTCATCCAGGGACACAGCCGGTTTCGAACCCATTCCATGTTTGCCAATGTTGATTCACTTTTGGAGATGAACCCGGAACCGATGGTGGAGATCAACCCGAAGGATGCTGCCGAACGCGATATTCAAGACGGGGACCCGGTGGTGGTCTTTAACGATCGCGGCCGTACCAGGCTCAAAGCCAGGTTGTCCGAAGCGGTTGGGCCCGGGGTGGTTAACATCATGCAGGGCTGGTGGATCGACCAGTTTGAGGAGGGCAGTGTTAACCATCTGACCCACGACGTCATCAATCCGGTGCAGGAAAAGATCTATGAACCCAATATGCATATGAATGATGTGGCGGTGGAGGTGGTCAAGGATGCTTGAATATCGAATCTCGAACATGGAATTTTGAATAATGAAGTAAGGAATCGTTTCACTCTATCGATTTGATAAGCAGACTGTAACCTATACTTCGAAATTCATGCAATCGAAATTCATCATTCGATATTTCAAGCCCGATTAAAGAACGTGTTGAGATTAAATGTGAGAACACCGATGATTTGGTAGGAGGTATTCATTGTGAAGAAACAATTGGGCTTGGTGATTGACCAGGAGCGCTGTATCGGTTGCGAAGCCTGCACCGTGGCCTGCAAGAATGAGAATTATGGATCGAAGGGATATATCCGTGTTCAAACCGAACAAACGATCCAAAAAGATATTCCCCACGGCACCGACCCGAACGTTCGCATGAGCTTTATGCCGCTGGTTTGCAACCACTGCGACAATCCACCGTGTGCCGGGGCATGTCCGATTGATGCCATCCAAAAGAGACCGGACGGTATTGTGGTGCTAGATCAGGATCTATGCGATGGCTGTCAATCCTGTCTGGATGCCTGTCCCTACGAAGCCATTAGCTTTGATGATAAAAATGACAAAGCGGAAAAATGCAACCTTTGTGTGCACCGCATTGAAAAGGGCCTGGAGCCATTCTGCGTTATTTGCTGTGAAGGTCAGGCTATATATTTTGGTAATCTCAATGATACGGATTCACTGCCAGGCCGCTTGGCAAAATCAGAATCGGCTTTCAGTCCTATGCCGGAGAAGGAAACACGCCCAACGACCCGTTATTGCCCACCAAAGGCACCTCTGGGTATTTAGAATCTAATTCAAAAATATCATTTGGAGTTGTAGGGCAAACTATGGGGCATGGTTATCTTGCTATCGCAACAAAGGGCGAGTACCCGCATAAGATCCGAGTTCGTGCCGAGGGTTTCTCAGCAGAAGCCGGCTTGTTGGTGGAACTCACTGGAACCTCTCAGCTTGAAGCCGGCACGTCCAAGGATCTGCTTTCTCTGGATGCGCGTCAGGGAAATGCTTCCAACATTGCGAACGATTGTGCAGATGGGGATGTTCGAGCAGATATCCATGTCACGGTTCTCAGGGCCGTTGCCGCTCGATTAAAGTTTTCTCATCTTTTTGCCCTATATTATTTCTCTGATTGCAATCACAGTGATTTGTTTCGCGATTTCATATGCTATCTTTACGAAGCAGGAAATCCGATCAATCTGTTGCCGGTGGGTAATCCGCCTTCGTTTAAATACGTTGCAGCTTGCTGTAGGAGAGAAAACTTCGGCGGATTCCGCTTTGATACCCCGTAGCCCGCTGTGGGTAAAGCCGGGCTGATTATCAGTGGAGACAAGCATTTATTGTTGTGATTTACTCTTCCTAATCCTTTTGGCCTGGACGGCAACTGTTTCAAGCTGTTTGCGTTGATTTGCCGAGATCCATGGACCTTCGCAATCCAGAGCCACATAAGGCGCATCGCTGGCATTGGCAATGGGGCGAACGATGGCCTGGGAATTCATGGCCGGCTGGCAGTTGAACGAGCCCAGGTTGACATAGCCGTCGAAAAGACCATCCTTAAGTGAGCAGACATATCTGCCCGTAGTGACCGGTGTTTCCGTAAATCCATTGTAGGAAATATAGTTATGACCGGTTTCCATGATGTCTGCGAATGGCCGGTGCCGATCAAACAGGAGTCCCGATGAGGCCATGATATCCCTGAATTTTTTTTGACGAGATTCAATACGTTTTATTCCAAATCGGGATTTTCTAGCTTTTAGTGCTGCCTGTCGGTCTTGTTTGGATGGCGAGCAGGACATCTGCTCGGATGGTTTGATGAATCCGTGTTTGAATCCGTAGCGCGACATGTCCTCGGACGCGAGCCAGCAGGCGCCTTCTGCCATATCTACTATTTTGGGGATAATACCCTGCGTGATGAAATAGTTGGTCACCGGGTAGTGGACGAACATGACGTTTAGTCCACCAAAAATGAGAACCTTGGGGAGCGCCTCAATCGAGAATTCCAGAGGTATTTTGGCAACGGCATCAGTCCAGGATGCCAAAGCAGCCGCCAACTTATCTCCATTCATAAGTGCTTTGTTGAAGCTCTGGAAGGCAATATTGAAACTGTCCTGGGCTGTGCTTTTGTTTTGTGTAGCGCATTTCAAAGCGTTTTCAGCCTCCTCGAACAAATCTCCCACTAAGGCGGCATCGTTGATGTCGCTCAGCATGGCACTGCTGAGCCCTAAATGATTGGGCGTTGTATTACGAGATGCACCCCAGATGATGTTGCTCAGATCAAGCCTGTGACTGAAAACATTCCAGATGATAGGCCAGGCTCCGTTCTGGCAGGGGCCTTCCTGGTCCAGGCTGAAATAAATGGAAATCTCATCCGGATTCCGTTTGTTTTGGATATCGTCCACAATGGCCCCGGTCATGGCGGTCATGGGGATGCATTCTCTTCCGGAACAGACCTTGCGGGCATACTGCATGATTTCCGGGCTGGGTTTGTCGATAACGCGGCATTTCAATCCATGCTGCTGGTAGATTGATGCGGTCATCTGCGCCGCAAAACGGCTGGTAATATCCGTATGTATGTGGACTACATGTGGATCATCGAAATCAATCCGTCGCCCTGTGCTGTCGAGAATATGACTGAAATCGGATGACAGTTTGGCCTGCCTTGCCGTCGCGTCTCTTGAGTGGATTGTATCAAACTTATACTCTCCGGCTGCCTTACAGCGTTTGTTCTCCTCGATGATATCGAGGAAGGCGCCGATGCGGGTCTCAAAACCGGCGTGGGCGGTGTGTGAATCGATTTCGAGATAGCAGAAAGTGCGTCCGCCCAGTTTTTCACGAAAGGAATGATACATGGAGCTGTCGGGTCCACATGAGAAACAGGAAACCAGACAGATGTGGGCATCGGGATTCTCCTGAACAAAGGCGGTTGCATGGTCAATCTGCTGGGTAAAGTACCAGACGTTTCTTTTTTGTGAGGATGCAGCCTGCTTGGGCAGCAGATCGGCCGGGATGGCGTGATATCCCCGGCTGACAATTTTGCGGGGAAGCGCCAGATTCACGTCGGGAGCACATACCGTGTAAGGCCTTCCGGCGACAATCACCGCAGGTTCACCCGCTATTTTTTTCAGCTCCAGTTGGCCCAAGCGATGGTAGGCCTGCGTAAATACATCGTAATGTTGCAAGGCCTTTTTGCCTGCTTTCCTGGATGTAGATGCATCCAGTCCGAGCACAGCACCCATTTTTTCGATTTCTTTAAAGGTTGTCTCGATGTGGTCTTCGGACAGGCTGATGTGCGGCGAGAGTATTTTTCCGGAAGCCTCACCGAAGGCGGCCCTGATGATATCGGGAATGGCGGTGGTGGAAGCGCAGGTGTAGGCATGTAGGGATTCCGGCGCTAGGGCAAACTCGATGAGGTAGGGCAAAAAGATATAATCTACCTGTCGCTCCAGAAGGTCGTAGACGGCACCGTGCACGATCTCGCAGGGGTAGCAAATGGCGGCTGTGGTTCTGGCATTGCCCTTTTTTGAAGGATTGGACAGGATCACCTGGTATCCCATCGCATGGATCAGTCCGGCGTAGAACGGAAACAACTCAAAGGTCGAAAGGGCCATGGGCAGGCCGATGGTTCCCAAAGGTTTTTCGGGCGGTGGGGGGAAAAAATCCTCGAACATCAGCTTTTCGCGTATGGCCACGAGATCGCGGCCTTCTTTTTTGTCCTGCTTGCCATGGCGTGCCATTTCATATTTGGAGCATAACCCGCCAAAGGGGTAGGACCGGCCCCGGATGTTAACTTTCTGGATCTCACAGATATTCTCACAGGCTTTGCAGCGGAAAGTCCCCTTGATGCTGATTTCGCCTTGCATGAATTCGTTTAGATCGATGGTTTGGGTGGTAATGTCCACTCTATCCAGGAGGTCTTTCAACATCAATGCCGTGCCGACACTGCCCATCAGTTCCGGGTGAGGCGGCACCACCACCCTCTGTTGCGTGCGCGCAGCCATGGCCAGGGCAACCGATCGGTTCAGGGCTACACCGCCCAGGAACAGCACTGTATCCCCGATATGTCGGGATCCCACAATGCGGGATATGTAATTATCGGCAATGGAGTAGACCAGTCCGGCAATGACATCCTCCCGGCCGGCGCCTTGCTGCAGTGCATTTCTTAAATCGGTATTGATGAATGCGGCGCACCGTTCACCAAAGGCGATGGGGCGTAAACTTCTTTCGGCAATGGCACTGATCTCGGCGACCGGGATATGCATATCGACAGAAGCCGACTCCTCCAGAAAACTGCCTGTTCCGGCAGAGCAGCCTTCATTCATGGCATAGTCCACCGGGATGCCGTTTAGAAAAGAGATGAATTTCGAATCCTGGCCGCCGATTTCAAATACCGTGTCAACGTCAGGCACCTCATGGGCAGCCGCACGGGCGTGCGCAAGAATTTCATTGAAACTCGAGCAGCTGTTCAGATAGACAGACACCATTTCGCGGCCCGATCCGGTTGTCCCTGCTTGAATTATTTTGATTGTATTATTCCCAATCTGTTCGGTCAATGCGCGGATGCACTTTTTAACCGTGGAGACCGGATCGCCCAAGGTGCGCAGATAGCAGGCGGCGCCGACCGTAAGCTTGTCGGCATGCAACAATACAGCCTTGGTTGTGGTTGAACCGGCGTCCACACCCAGCAGATAGGTGGCGCCATCCTCGATCTTGTCGGTTCCATCGGACCGGACCCTAAAATCCAACAGGTCCTCAGCCATACGGAGCGGTTTGAGGCGTTCGAATGGTAGCTCAACCGCCTTCAACCAGTTTGCCGGCGCGCTAGACTCTGAACCGGCCCGGTCACGTGCCAAGAGGGCAGCCCCAAATGCTTCGAAAAAGGGACTTTCCGGCAACACCTCGATTTTAGAACCTTTTAAGAAATTGCCGAGATGATCGATGAACAGGTGATTTTGAGATACCCCGCCGGCAACCACAATCGATTCCACCGCCCATTGGGCCATCTCAATCATCTGGGCGACCTTTTTGGCTAAATCGAATATCAGGGATTTGGCAATGTCGCCGGGCTTGCATTCACCTTTATTGAGTTTATGGGTGGCATCCGATTTGCAATGCACGGAACATCTTGTGGCCAGTTGAACCTTTTTACCGACCCGGCTGGCTTCGAGACCCTCTTGGAGGGACAGACCCATGCGTTGAAACTGCTGGACCATGAACTCACCAGTACCAGCAGCGCATTTTGAAGACGAGATGATGTTGCGAACGTGTCCATTTTTTATCGGATAGACGCTGAATGTTTCACCGCCAAGGGACAGTAGCATGTCAGGTCTTAGTTCATGGGCGGCAAGTGCCCTTTCCAGGCATTCGGTCTCGGAGCGGTAAGACAGGTCAAAAAAAGATTTGGCTGCCTGGCCAGTGACCATGACCACCGAATCCCGGTCCATCTGATGAGCCGACAGAATTTTCTTGACCGCCTCACCGGGATCACCTTCATGCCGCATAACTTCAAAGGCAATCATGTTTTCATTTAACAAGCGGACCCATTTTACCGAAACTGCCCCGATTTCAATACCTTCGAAATACATGTTTTCACGGTACATAGGTGGAAAGTCCTATTGCAAAGGAGTTCCTCTGTTTTGCGTTTTATTAGGAAGTCTTATTTCAACGGGTGTATATAAATTGCTGTTCCTAGTAGTCAAGCCTTAAACATACCTACCTGTACTAAAAGGACTGCATTGTGTCGACCATTAATCATGCTACCATTGGGGCTCGGCGTCGGGTACGCTGTTTGCAAAGGTGAGTGTCTGGTTTCGTCTTGTGGATATATACAGTGATCACATGGTTATTAAAGTCTCGGAATTACCATACATTTTCAATGTATCACCGCCAGTAAATATGCTGGGTTTCGGCAAAATATCCCAAGGCTATAAACCTAAAAATAGCTAAATCTTGACCCATCCCTTCAAATCATGTATCAAATTTAAATTGCGCCTATATTCAACCTGCCCTGAGACTGAATTTCATTATCTACATTTGGCCTAACCTTATTCTCGACCGATTATATATTTACAGCACGTATCATCTTCTTTAAACCCATAACCTTTGAAGGGGAAGGTGGTCACATGCCCGACAAAAAAACAACCACACGTAAACTTAGAGCAATCCTCAGTGCCGATGTAAAAGGTTACAGCCTTCTGATGGCTGAAGATGAGGCTTTTACAATCCGAACGATTAAAGAATATCGAAACATCATATCAAGTAGCGTCGAGCAACATGCCGGTCGAGTCGTGGACAGTCCTGGTGACAACATACTGGCCGAATTTGCCAGTGCAGTTGATGCAGTGCAATGTGCTGTGGAGATTCAGAAACGATTAAAGAAAGAGAACGACCGCCTAATAGAGGACAAGAGGTTGGTGTTCCGTATAGGTATTAACATTGGTGATGTTGTGCACGATGGAGATCGGATCTATGGCGATGGAGTTAATATCGCTGCGCGAATCGAAGGATTGGCTGATCCTGGCGGTGTTTGTATCTCGCGGAGTGCATATAATCAGATAAAGAAGAAGGTGGGGTTCGAATATGATTATCTTGGAGAGCAGTCACTTAAAAACATAGATGATTCTGTAAAGGTTTACAAAGTTCTAACGACGCCTGTCGACGTAGGTAAGCCGATTGGTGTAAAAGCAAAACTGTCGACTAAAAGGTGGGTATGGCCATTAACAGCAGCTGTTTTGATTCTTTTGGGTATCGTTACTTGGCAGTTCTACCAAAAATCAACCACACCTGAATTTAAACCCGCATCTACCGAAAAAATAGATCACGCTTTGACTGAAAAACCAGCGATTCCATTGCCTGAAAAGCCAGTAATTCCATTACCTGACAAACCTTCTATTGCTGTTCTCCCATTTGACAACATGAGTGATGATCCAAATCAGGAGTACTTCGTTGACGGTATGACCGAGGACCTGATTACGGATCTGTCGAAACTCTCGGGGTTGTTGGTGATCGCGCGCAATTCGGTGTTCACCTACAAAGGTAAGCCGGTGAAGGTGAACCAAGTCGCGCAGGAGTTGGGGGTCAAGCACGTGCTCGAAGGTAGTGTGCGCCGCGTCGGCGATCAGGTACGCATCAACGTCCAGCTCGTAAATGCCACCACCGGCGGGCACCTGTGGGCGGAACGTTACGACGGATCGCTTAAAGATGTGTTTGCCTTACAGGATCAAGTCACCGAGAAGATCGTCGCGGCGCTCGCGGTTGAGTTGACGGATGAGGAGGATGCACAACAAACGCGTCACGAAACCGATAACCCCGACGCCCATGATGCGTACTTACAGGGCTGGGCGCACTATAAACTCTCAACGCCGATGGATCTGGCCCGGGCGATTCCCTTTTTTGAAGAAGCCATTCGTCTCGATCCCGACTACGCCCAAGCCCACGCGGTGCTGGCTGCGCTATATTGGGATCTTTATAAGAACGACTGGGCGTTTGATCTGGGCATACCGTCGTTCCGTGCCGAAGCATTCGCGAATGATCATTTAGAGCAGGCCTTGAAGACACCGACGCCGCTGGCCCATGCGGTGCAGTCGCGCATGTTTGCCGCATTCGGATTACACACAGAGGCAGTCGAGGAAGCGGAAAAGGCGGTCGCCTTAAACCCGAATGACGCGACGGCGCTTGCCGGTCTTGCCCACGTGCTGGTATTCGCGGATCGACCCGGTGAGGGGTTGGCGTTCGTCCAAGACGCCATGCGTCTCGACCCGCATCACCCGCCGAGCTACTTGATTATTCTCGGTGCGGCCCAGTTTGGGGTGGAGAACTATGAGGCGGCGGTGGCCACCTTCGAGCGGGCGGTCAAACGCAATCCGGGAAACGAGAAGCCATTAATCTATCTGGCCTCGAGCTATGGCCATTTGAGCCGGATGCGGGAGGCCGAAGACACTATCGAAACCGCGAACGACCTGCGTAACTCCTCCGGGCTGGGCGAGCTCAGTTTAGAAAGAGCTGTCTACTCTGAAGGTTTTGACCCGTTTACGGGCGAGATCGACTTTGCCAGCTTCGGCATTAAGCCGGCCCAAGCACGCTTACGCGCAGGACTCTCTGATATACCCGCACTGACATGGCAATACCTGATCAAGGTGCATTATGGCGTAGGTCCGGGGCGCACGTGGTACGAGATAGACGGTGGGACGGAAATCGATCTGGCTACCGCGAAGTCTTTTCATGACAAAGGCGTGGTGTTTATAGATACAAGCAGTCAGGCCCTGTGGGAAAAAGGTCGCGTACCCGACGCACTTCATCTGCCGTCTCAACGGGAAGTGGATGATCCTACTGAGAAACGCTTCAGAGAGACGACACTCAGTGAGATTGTGGACAAATCGGAAGAGCTTGTCTTTTATTGGTGGCTCGATGTACCCTTTTCGGATAGCATTGTCTTTTCAGTAACTGCACCCGCCAAAGCCGTTAACTGGGGCTATCAAAAAGTCTACTACTTCAAGGGCGGCATCCCGGCCTGGAAGGCGGCGGGATATCCAATTGAAAAGGGTGAAGGAGGCGGCTGAGATCTGACGACCTGGTCAAGCCGGGGCTGTCGGAGTAGCAAACGGCCACAAGCCGTCATGGCCGGTTTTTTGTTCTCGGCAGAAGGAGAATATGGTTTGAGCACGACAGACAGAGCGATAGCGCCGGCGCCGTCTATCGGTGTGTGCGAATCTGTTGATACCTCCAATATCTGTTGAGTTGGGGAATTTCCATGTACCGATTATATTACCCGGTCACAATTCTAACTAATTTGTGTTTTC
>Ga0180436_10001537_pt1 | contig 22506 bp, 22 predicted proteins | sample SS_ome_2_FD_132434 | JGI IMG/M metagenome (GOLD analysis project Ga0180436, IMG submission 132434) | Hypersaline lake sediment archaeal communities from the Salton Sea, California, USA - SS_3_S_2 metaG | ecosystem: Environmental > Aquatic > Non-marine Saline and Alkaline > Hypersaline >... | reverse complement strand
TTGAAAACAATTCGTGACGAGAATTGATTTTCACGGAATTCTTGACATTTGTAATCAATATCGACTCATCAAAAGCTCCCATATCATATTTTGTGTGGATAGTAAGGTCTAAAGTGTTAATCTCTTCGACCAATTCTTTATCGATCGTGAATCTATGTGAACTGTTCCATATATTTGCGTTGCCCTCATCCGGATCCCCTGCATATCCCAGCTCTTCACCATTCCACCATACACGATATCCCTGACCCTCGAGACGTGTGATAGTGAGCCCCAAATCCTCATCAGTAATTGTCGAAAGTCTCTCTTTTTCTATTACTGCTCTATAATTATCTATTATAGGCTGATCTTTTTCACGCAGTGTATGTTTTAAGTCATTCGTTCCATTCGAGAACTCTTCCGGTAAAACTCTTACATACTCGATATCACGGCTTACCAAAAACCCCGGCAGAATACTGAGTATTAAAACCAAAATGAATATTAACGAATATACAACAACGATTTCTCGGATTCTAATATAGTTCAAGCTAATCCTCCAAAACGAATAAGAATACTGTTTCGGTGCTATGAAACACAGCACAAAGATCATAATATTTTGAAAGGTATATTATGGATATAATTTTAGCATGATTTTAAGCAAATAACAATAAGAATGCATTCTTATAAAGAGTTATGGGTTAGTAGAATTCACATGAACACTAATAATGGTATGTATGGTGTATTTTATATTTATATATGCAAAGAGGACTGATCATAATCGCATCAATCCTCCCCTGGAATCTCCCCATGTTTCATAGAGCATTTATTAATCTCCCCACTATTACCCTTGGATATATTTATTTCTTAAAGGATATCGCACAAACACATACACGTTTATCCATAGTGGCAAATAAAAAACCGCCCATCATCGATTGCATAGGCAGCCGGACAATCATAATAACAATCTTAGACTCCAAGCTTTGCGTCCCGAGTTTTCACGCGGTTTGCTCTTTCTTCACTATCACTACCATAATTTTACTATATAAAGTATAAATTGTCAACCGTGTTTGCATATTTGGTTTCGATTTATAATCACCCTAATCGTTTTATACAGAAAGTAAAACAGCATTTATAAAATTATATATACATATTATAATGACCAACGATACCGAAAATTTATAGAGTATTTTTATACCCTTTTCGGGCAAAGACAAGTTCAGTCTTGATCCGACAACTGCTCCGATAACCGCTGCAGGAATCATATATAACAGGACAGAAAAGTCTTCCACAGAAACGAACACTCCACCTGCTGCTTTTGTGATAAGGCTCGCTGCTTGTGAGAATATTATGATAAACACCGATGCAATAGTTGCACGTCTGAGTTCTAAACTAAAGAATATACAGAGCACTGCTACATTAATTGGTCCTCCTCCGATTCCTAAAAACGAGCTGAACAAGCCAAGAACCGCACCTATCATACCCTGAACAAGCATAGATCTGATATTCATATGCGGTATTTTTTCATAAACAAGACAAATCGCGAGCAGAAAAACTAAAGCCAGAGACTGTATAGCGGTGATATTATTCGGATTTAGATTTTTTGTCAAAAAAGAAAAAAGCACACTGCCAAAAACACCGCCAAAAACCGCACCTAATGTTGTACTGACAATTGTACCTGTAATCTTAAATCCCTTGGCTGCCTGCTTTATGGTTGCAACAACAGCCATACTAAGAACCGTTGCCGAAGAGAAGATAGATATTGCTGTGATATCATAATCTCCCAGCAGATCCATCAGCGGCTTAATTATAACCCCGCCGCCCATTCCGGTAGAAGCGCCAAGCAAGGTCGCAATCAGTGCGATAAAAAAATAGACTATCATATATCCCTTTCCAAAGAAAAACAAGAGCAGATTTTCACTCCGCATTAATTATACACTAATAGATTTTTCTAATCAACGATATGTCGATTATCCCTCTTGAAAAAAAACTCTCGTAACTGTATTATTTTATATATGGATTGAATGTGAGGATATTCGATGGATACCTGTATTTTCGATATAAAGGAATCAGCTGTCAAGCAGCTCAAGGAAAAAGATCCTACCTTGGGTCGCCTTATTGAGAAGGCAGGAAGGATTAGAAGAGAGATCATTTTGGATCCCTTTACCGCACTCGTACAGAGCATAGTGTTTCAGCAGCTCGCCTTTGCCGCCGCAAACACCATATGGAGACGGCTGTTAAGTCTGGCAGTCGAGATAACTCCTTCCATAATCTATAATCTTTCGGAAATCTCACTTAGGGAATGCGGGCTTTCGGGTCCTAAAATCCTGTATATTAAGAATATATCAAAGACTTTTCTGGACAAAGATATTTCTAAGGATATGCTCTTAAATTCCTCCGATAAAGAGATTGTAGATGAACTCGAAAAAATTAAGGGCATTGGAACTTGGACTGCTGAAATGTTTCTTATCTTTTGCCTTGGACATGAAAATGTATTTTCTTATAAGGATTTAGGCCTGCGCAAGGGAGTAAAGTGGCTTTATGGGCTAAAAAACGAACCCACAGAAAAATTCTGCTCAGCACTGACGGAAATATGGGAACCTTATAGTACAATAGCTTCGCTCTATCTTTGGGAGATAACAATTCAAAATTACTTCAAATTTTCCGCCAACGATACGCTTTATGGATACTTAAAGGCGGAAAAGCCGGCGAGGGGATATATGCTCTCACCTTTAGGAGAGATTGAGATTGTCACTTCCAATAAGGGGCTCGAAAAATTGGAGTTTTGTGATGGTGCTCACAAACATGAAATCAATAGCGGTTCATACTTACTAAACGAAGTAAAAAAACAGTTAACCGAATATTTTGACGGTACGAGAAAAGTATTTGATTTACCGCTTTCTCAATACGGAACCGATTTTCAACATACCGTATGGAGTTCACTCCTGTCTGTTCCGTTTGGAGAAACGAGAAATTACGGCGAAATAGCTAGTCTTGTCGGCGTCATGAACGGTTCTCGTGCTGTCGGCAGTGCAAATGGAAAGAACAGAATCCTTATTGTCACCCCCAGTCACCGTGTTATCGGTGCGAATGGAAATCTTACCGGATATGCGAGCGGACTTAGAAGAAAGATGTGGCTTCTAGAGCATGAAACAAAAAACCATTGATATAAGCACATAAATAGGAAGGAAAAATACTATGGATATTGAATATGATGTAATTGCAGCTGGGCATATATGTTTGGATATGTCTCCGAAATTCGGATTTTTAAAATCCCAGAAAGTCGAGGATGTTTTTATCCCCGGTCGTCTTATCACTATGAATGGCGTAGCTTTCAGTCCGGGGGGGCCTGTTGCAAACACAGGTTTCGCAATCGCACGATTAGGCCTTAAAGTGCTTCCAGTCGCAAGTATGGGCAACGATGAGTTCGGGGATATATTGGGCAAAATAATAAAAAGAGAGGTTGGTGTGAGTATCACAAGAAAGGACGCTGCATCCACTTCCTACTCATTTATCCTTTCCGTACCCGGTGTTGACCGTATAATCCTGCACGATCCTGCCGGGAATAACGATTTTTGTTCCGAGGATGTGAGAATCGAGGTTTTAAACAAAGCTAAATTGATGCATTTCGGATATCCTCCGCTAATAAGGGAGATGTATATCAATGACGGTGCAGAACTTGTCGCACTCTTTAAAAAGGCAAAACAGACAGGCATTACTACTTCTTTGGATATGAGCCTTCCTGATACTGAAACGGAATCCGGTAAGGTCTCTTGGAACGATATCCTGGAAAAAACTCTGCCGTATGTCGATATCTTTATGCCCAGTATCGAAGAAGCTCTGTTTATGCTGGACAAAGCGGAATATGAACGCGTTAAGCGTGAAACCCACGGGGAAGATTTTACTCAGCATCTCGATATGAGAAAACTCTGCGAGCTTGGACAGCGAATAATCGATATGGGAAGTGCTATGGCACTTATAAAATGCGGAGCCAACGGAATATATCTCAAAACAGCAGGAGAGGAAAAACTCGAAAAAATGGGGCGTGCGAGACCTTCTGATATCGTGAATTGGGCGAACAAAGAAGTCTTTAGAGAGACTTATGCGGTAAAGGATTTCAAATCCGCTTTGGCGGGAGGAGATACTACGATTGCAGGTTTCTTATCCGCAATGATAAAAGGCTACAATATATATGATGCAGTGAAAATTGCATGTAAGACCGGTGCGCTCTGCTGTACGACATATGACTCAATAAGCGGGCTTTTGCCTTTGGAGGAAATATACCAAAGAACTTTAGATGAACCGCAAAGAAATATTATCGATATCAATCTCGAAAACTCTTCATTCGATAATGATAATCTGGTTTGGAATTTAGGGGAATTATAACACTATGAAAATTCCAATCGATATAATCTCCGGTTTTCTCGGCGCTGGAAAAACAACGCTGCTCAACAGTATGCTGAAAAACATATACAGCGAAATGAATATCGCTATTGTCGAAAACGAGTTCGGGGATGTGGATATCGACTCTTCGCTTTTGCCCGAGAATATCTCGATAAAGGAACTTAGAAGCGGGTGTGCTTGCTGCACAATCAGAATAGATTTTATTAAAGGTCTAAAAGAGCTTATCAAAATGGACATGTTTGACCGAATTGTTATCGAGCCTTCCGGAGTTGCGAAACTTTCAGATATGCTTTCAATAATAAACAGCGAATCTTTGTGTTCGGTTGCGAAGAAAGGGGTTGCGATAACCGTAGTGAACCCGTTTTTCCATTCCAAATACAGCGGAGTAGTTGGTGCATATTATTTAAACCAAATTGAAAATGCGGACGTAATCTATTTTTCTAGAACGGGAGAATTTCCGCTCGAATCCCTTTCGGATATCGTTGCAGATATCAGGTTATTGAATGATGCACAAATCTTCAGCAGTCTGCCAGGAAACATTCTCGATTTATCCAAATCCAAACAAAAAGAGAGTATGAGTTATAAGGCACATCATTCCCACGTACATAGCCATAAAGGCGAAAATGCACATGTAGTATTTTCGTCCAGAACCATCAGCTTTGAAAAAATCGTATTAAAAGAAAATATATCAGCAATTATCGATAAAATCTTGGAAGAAACAGAAGGCGATGTGCTGCGAATTAAGGGCTCTTTGACCTGTGAAGACGGCTCCGTTATTGTCCAATGGGTTCCCGGGGAACTAAAAACAGAAAAAACTCCAAACGCAAAGAATCTGCTTGTCGTTATCTCCTCAAATTCTTAACAAAAAAACAGCCCGTTTTTCGGGCTGATAGGTTTATACTTATCTCTCATTGAAAGTAAGCTTTTCTTCGGCTTTCTTAAGGAAAAATTGATCAATCTCATCAGGCGCTGTGAAAAATACTAAAGCACAAATACAAGTATTACGGTGCTCATTTCTGCCTCCATGTAGCTGGAAAGCGGGTTTTTCCTCCATGCTTCGGTTTATAACCCTATATTACTGGCAATTTTTTTCATACTGCTAAGTGCAATCTCAATAAACTCACCTCTTTCAATCCCGATGTCAGAGCATGAATCAATCTGTTCTCTGTTTGCACCTCTAGCAAAGGCTTTGTCCTTAAACTTCTTCTTTACGGATTTGGGCTCAACCTCGGCGAGCTTCTTGCTTGGTTTTACTAAAGCACAGGCAGTCAAAAGCCCGGTTATCGGGTCCGCTGCAAACAGCGCTTTATCAAGCAGACTCTCGCGTACCGCACCCGTCATCTCGTTGTGTGCTTTTACAGCATGGATTAACTCGTCCGGCAAGTCATACTCGGAAAGCATTTCTGCGGAAACAAGTCCATGCTTGTTGAAATCATCCGAAGTTATCTCATAATCAACATCATGCAGTAAACCTGCAAGCCCCCAAAGCTCTTTGTCTTCACCGAATTTCTCGGCAAGCCCGACCATAACCGCCTCAACCGCTAATGAATGATAATAAAGATTATCCGCTTTTAAGTTTTCTCTAACAATCTTTAATGCATTTTCTCTGTCCATTATATTCTCCTATTTATTGTATTCTATTATCCATGTTTTTTGCTGAGCCTCTTTTGTATTTTTAAGTATGCGAAATCTATTATTCTATTCGGTATCCATCTGAAGGCGAATATTGCAACTTTTGCAAGTCTGCCCTTTGCATACCTCTGTCTCGGTCTTTTTGCTTTAATCGCTTTGGAAATCACGTTTGCTATAACCTCTGGTTTGCTTTGATACTTTTTATATCCGTTCATAGTGCCGCTTACAAGCTTTGAAAGTACACTATATGCCCCTTCGCTTGAATTGCTTTCGAGGTGACCTACCGTGTTTCCGGTAATCTCTGTCCTGATAAGTCCCGGCTCCACCACAACAACGTCTATACCGAATTGTCTCACTTCCACACGCAAGCAGTTCGAGAGCCCTTCAAGAGCATACTTCGAAGAGAAATACCATCCCGTCATCGGCGCATATATTCTGCCTGCAATCGACGAAACGTTGATAATCTTGCCGTATCCGTTCTCCCTCATATAAGGAAGGCAAAGGGAAATTAACCTTGCTGCACCGAATAGGTTCACATCGAATTCAGCTTTCGCTTTTTCCAATGGTACATCCTCAATCGCTCCGTGCATACCATAGCCCGCGTTGTTTACGAGTATATCTACTCTTTTTTGTTCTTTAATCATCCGATCGAATCCTGCGCTTACTGAAGCTTCATCAGTGATATCCATCTTTAAGACATGGATACCCATACTCTTAAGGTCCTGCATCTTCTCTTCTCTTCTCGCAGCAGCATAAACTATATATCCATCGGAAAGCAGTTTTTTCGCCGTCACTTTTCCGATCCCGGAGGATGCCCCTGTTACCAATGCAACTCTTTCCATACTTTCCTATCTCCTTTTATACGTCGCTACATATTCGAATTCTTTTTCCTTGATAAAATTCGACGCTTTGATTTTTTCGGTTTCGAATTTCCCTTTGATCCCTCTTTCCTTTGCCGCCAAATCAAAGTGGCACATTGCAATCCCCATATCCATCTTCTGTATATCATACCCGAGAGCATTACCATAGTTGTTGGACCGTTTAATATAGAATTCGAAATCACCTTCTTTATTCAACACAACCCTCCAAGGCTGTTTGTTGCTCGCCGACGGAGCAATTCTCACCATCTCCAAAGCCTCGAAGAATTCCGCCGCTTTCTTCTCAGCGAGCGCTTCCATCGTTTCGGCATCAAAAAACAGTTCCCCAAACGGCTTTCTTTTGTCCGACTTTGCAAAATATCTCATTACAAGTGAAATTGTAGAGGGGTTTTTTGCAGGATATCCTATCGGTGTGACAATCGGCAATATCTCATTTTTCTTTAGGCCTACCGCCTCAGAAAAAGCAGAGCGGCTGAAAGTCCCTCCCATCCAGCAAGTGCCGAACCCCAATTTTTTTGCGAAGAGTATAATCTGCTCAACAGCATAACCAAAATCGATAATGGAAGCATCTTTTTTAAGCACACATGCAATAAAAGTCTTTGCTCCTTTAATAATTCCATAGGAGCTTAAGTTCTTTGTGGTTTGGATTTTTTCATCATCGATATCGATAACCTCAAAGCGCATGTCTTCCCTATTTGGTCTTAACGCTTCCCTTCGGATAAAGCTCTCAACTTCACTTCTATGTTCTTCTGCGAGTCTTTTCTCTTCAAAAGTTCTGACAGAAGTTCTTAGCTTAATAGCTTCAATATTCGTCATGTCTTATTCCCACTTTCTGATTTCAATATCCATCTACAGCCCCGGCACCGCCAGAAAAGCGATTCCCAATGCGAGCAGGTTGTTTGCCGAGTGCATTATGATCGCCGGTATCAGCGAACCGCTTTTTTCATATACCAAAGCCAAGGCGATCCCTATCGGAAAAGCCATCAATATCTGTATCGGGATGCCATGAATGCCTGCGAAAATAAGTGCGCTTATTACAGCTGCACCCCAAATACTGAGTTTGTTTCTCATCCATTTATATATAAAGGCACGAAAGAACAATTCCTCGCCAATCGGAACCAATACACCCGCCAAAAATAGTATGATGATTTTTTGATGCATCTTTATACTTTCAAGAAAAAACAGCTCCTGCAGAGCATCTGCACCCTCTGCCATCTTAGGAAATGTAATGATTGCTATTCCCGCAATAATCATCCTCACGACAAGCAAGCCGAGTACCAGCAGTATCGCCCAAAGAATCCACCTCTTATCAAACTTAACAAATCCTAAATCCTTAAGACTTACTCTTTGTCTTATGGCTCCTACCACTCCAACACTTCCGAAGTTTGCAATGATATTTATAACAAATAGAAGAAACGTAGCTATAAAGGATACTTCACCCAAAAACAGGCCTACGACAGCAAGACTCAAGCCGAAATATAAAACAAGAAAAACGGCTATTATTATCCAGCCTGTTTTCCTCTCCCATTTAAATTCAATAGTTTCTATATTGTCAATTCCAATACCAGGTGTAATATCCGTCATATAGTTCCTCCGTAAAAATAAAATTTATATCTTATTAAATCAGCTCAATATTCAGCTCAATATTCAACATCTTCGCATCCTTCACATTCAAAGTCCACTTGAATCGTGACATGCTCAATTTCCAATTCTTCAGCGAGTTCTCTAATCTTCTTCTTCGCTTCAATAATCTGCTCTCTTGTGATATCATCACTAACTATGACATTTGTGCTGAGCAGGTTCTTTTCCCCGTCCAAAGTCCAGACATGCGTATGATATGCCGAAACTGCATCCGTTTTTTCTTCTATCCTTTTTTGAATTTCCTCTATGGAAAAATCCTTCGGCACCCCCTGCAAGAATACATTCAATATTTCCTTTAGGTTCTTAAAGACATTGTATAGAACATAAAAGGTTATCGCTACCGATAGGATCGGGTCGATAATCGGAATATCCACAAATTTCAAGACTATACTCGCAATAAGCACGACAACCCATCCCAAAACATCCTCAAGCAGATGCCAGGACACCACCCTCTCGTTCATAGAAGAGCCTTTTCTCAAGCGGAGCATCGCTATTCCGTTTATCACGATTCCGACAACAGCAAAAATCAACATCCCATCCGGATTCACTTCTTCCGGATTAAAAATCCTCGGTATGGTGTTTGAAAGTATCAAAACAGAGCCGCCGACAAGCACAACGCTCGATATCAAAGCACCGAGTAAAGAGAATCTCGCATATCCAAACGAAAACTTCTTATCCGGTCCTTTTTTCGACCTCTTTTCCAAATACCAAGCAACGCCGAGCGATAGGGAATCCCCAAGGTCGTGCAGCGCATCCGAAAGTATCGCCATGCTGTTCGTCCATATTCCGCCGACGATTTCAAGTATTGTGAAGCCAAAATTCAATAAAAATGCGACTTTAATATTGTCCTTACCGTTATGGCTGTGTATATGGCTGTGGCTATGCCCGTGGTCATGTTCATGACTGTGCTTTTTGCCCATATTCTGTCCGCCTCTTTTCTTCTCTATCTTCCAATAATTCGTATCATTTGTCAACTATGACGAAAAATTATCCACTCACATGATGAGATAAGCAATCATAGTATAAGTATAAAAAATTATGTGAGTTTTAATATGCCTTTTAATTATGATTCCTCAATTTCATCTGTCAAGAACAACACAAGTATGTTGTGGGAGAACGAATATCTAAGAAAATATATTCTCGATACAAGACCTCTTTCTAAACGTTCTTTGGAGAAAATGCTCTTCAGCTATGAGCTGGTGGCTTTTAAGCCGGATACCATAGAAGACGGAAATCACAACGGCGTTATGGTGCGTATGATAGACGGTTCTGTTAATCTTCATCTAAAAACAGAAAAATATGAGTTTTGCACTATTGGTGAACTGTTAGATTTCATTATTAATCTCGACACAGAAAAAAGCTTTTTACTTCAACAAGGAGTGAAATTATTAAAATATCACGAAAGACCTTTAAATATACATATCGATGTAAAAAAAGAATGTGAAGATTGGGCAGTATCCAAAATCAGTGCAAATATTTCACCAAAAAACGAGATGCCCACTGATGAAAATAGCAACGACCATGAAATTCCTCTTGATTCTCTTTTTGCTGATATAAGCGTAAGTGATAATGATTATCGGGAATTTAGAGGAAAAATATATGCGTTTGCACTTATCTGCGCTTATGAACTCGATAAAAAACTTGACGGATTACGAGAACTTATTTTCAGTATCGGCGTGGATGAGGATTTTACGCCTTATATCTTAAGATTGGATTCAAAATCTTAGAATCAAGGTTCCTGCCAATTAGAGGATAAAACATGGACTCTATATCATTTGTGAAGAGAGAGTTGTAGAAAACTATTCCAGCCCTACAGCTCTATAGGTTACACCTATCAATGCCTTTTGAATTGCTGAGTCAAAAATCCCATCCTTAACCGGGGTGATCTTTTCATTTTCCAAATATACTCCGCTTACTCCGTTAAGCTCTTCTGAAGTCGCTGCATATACGCTGGTCTTTGCGGCGTCCAAAGGCGGAATCGCCTTTTTTGCGGTTATCTTGTTCGCTATTTTCCAATACCATACATCGTTTGGAAAAATACCTGTCAAGCTGTGGCCGGGATTTACGGCGTTTACTGTTATCTTCGTTTTCTCTAAGCGCTTTGCAAGCTCAAAAGTATAATACATCAATGCTTGCTTTGACATGGCATATGCAGGAAAGTTATATTTACTGTTTAGATATTTCATATCGGGTTTTATTTTCCCTCCGTAATATGCTCCTGATGAAAGATTGATTATTCTCGCTTCACTATTGCTTTTTTTAAGAAGAGGTATTAGTTTTTCGATAAGCAAAACTGTCCCGAAATAGTTTATACCCATTGTCATCTCAAATCCGTCATTGGTAAACTTCTTTTTTCGCATAAACACACCTGCGTTGTTTATCAATATATCTATGTTTCTATATTTTTTCATCACTTCACCGACAAAATCATCGATGGATTCAAAGCTGGCTAAATCCAAATACAACAAGTCCGCTTTTGCTTTGCTTTCCTGCTCAAGTTCTCTTTTTGCCGCTTCGCCCTTTTCAAGGTTCCTGCATGCCATTATTATATGAGCTCCGAGCCTTGCAAGCTCTTTGGCCGTTTCTTTTCCGATACCCGTATTTGCTCCCGTAATTAGTATTCTTTTGCCCTTTATACTCATTCTCTCTTTGGTCATGTTTTGCCCTTTCTCTTGGTTGCATTAGGTTATTTCAACACCACTCTAGCTCATTATATAATAGTCACAGCAAAAAACAAAGCATCCTATTAATGGACACTGAATTTAGGCGATTTTTAATTGACATTGAATACTCTATCCACTATAATATACTACGCTATGGTTAAATATTCGGAGAAGTACCCAAGTGGCTGAAGGGGCTCCCCTGCTAAGGGAGTAGAACCGGGTAACGGTTGCGAGGGTTCAAATCCCTCCTTCTCCGCCACGATTTAAGGCACAATTCTGTGCTATTGAACTGTAATAGATTGAGCGATTTTCGTTGATAACTGGTGATTATCAATAGTTGTGATTTTCGTTTGGTCTATTACTTTTTTAGAATAGTTTCGTTCTTTTGTATCAAAATCATCAAGCTCTCCAACGAATTTATATTTGATCTCAACTTGCTGACTCTTTGATCCGTCTGTGACAATTGTTTCTGATACAAAAATGGCTTCAATTAACTCTCTAACAATTGAATTGTTTAGTTCTTCCAGGAAAACATAGTTCTTTATTGTTTCTACAAACCCCTCAGCGTTATTCTGCTTTCTTTGAAGTTTTTTAATTTGTGAATTCAGAGTAAGCTTTCTCTTCCTCAAAGTTTCAAGTTCATTTTCATATCCAGCCACAAAGCGTTTGAATAGCTGTTCAGATACATTGCCTGCAAGCTTGTCTTCAAGCAACATTCTTATTAAGTTATCAATTCTTTCGCTCTGTTGCTGACACTTTTGAAGGCGTTTTTCATAGCTATCAATGCTTTTCGCATCTTCCATTTGTGTTGTTGCATAAATATACTTCAATAAACCGTCTTCATCTTTGATAGCTTTACGAGCATATCTGTTTATATCTTCTAGTACAATCTTCTCTAAATCTTCAGCATGGATACTATGATTTGAACATGAACCCTTACCGCTGTTGGCATATGTACGACATCGATAGATATCGTAAGTTTTCGTTGCACATTTTTTTGTTGTGAACGTCATTCTGGCGCCACAATCTGCACACCTGATAACACCTGAGAAAGTGCTTACTTGGTTGGAACTTGTTTTCCTAATAACTTTTCCATTGCTAATTCTGTTTTGGACTTTATTCCAGAGATCTTGATTGATAATTTCTTTATGAGTGTTTTTGACAATTATCCAGTTTTCCTGCGGGATAACTTCTCGATATTTCATTTTGAATGACGTGTTTCGTCGCTTCCCTTGTGCCATATGCCCGATATAAACAATGTTTTTAAGCATAGTCATAATCGTTGCACTTCCCCATTGTTTGCTACAAGCACTAAATGGGTAAGGTTTTTTTATTCTCTCGTAATAATAAACGCTTGGGGTTAGCACCTGCTTGTCATTTAAAATGGTTGCAATATTTCTTGCGCTTTCACCTATAGAATACAAAGTGAAAATTTCGGTCACAATTGCTGCAGCTTCTTCATCAATAATAAGCTGATTTCTATCATCTGGTGCTTTTTTGTATCCAAAAGGTGGCTGGCTCCCAAGGAATTTTCCTTGCTTCGCTTTTGAGTTTTTTACTGCCCTCACCTTTCTGGATATATCCTTTGCATAGTGTTCATTAACAATATTTAGAAACCCAGCTATATCGTTCTCCTTATCCGTATCAATGTTTTCTGTGACCGCTATATATCTTACTTTGTGTTGTGGAAAGAAAAAATCTGTATATTCACCAACTCTTACATAGTTCCTCCCAAGTCTTGAGAGGTCTTTAGTTATAACAAGATTAATTCTTCCATTTTTGATATCATCAATCATACGCTGAAAACCAGGCCGGTCGAAGTTCGTACCGGAGTAACCGTCATCAGAATAAACCTGTTCGATACTCCAGCCTTTTTCCTTTACGTAATCAATCAACATATCTCTTTGGTTGCCAATACTCATACTTTCTGACTGCGCATTGTTGTCATCTCTGGATAGTCTTAAATAAACTCCTACTTTATAACTGTCTGTTGTCATAGTTTCCTCCATAACTATTGACCATATATTGCAGTTATTGGTTGGTATAGCACAATGCTATTATACCCAAATTGCAACATTTAGTCCATGAATCAACTATTTAACTTCAATGAAATAACTCCGGCAATTATGTTTTCAAATCTCTGTTTTCCAACATAAATGCTTCTTATCCTAAATGTTTTTTTATTAATAATACAGATACTTTCGATCGCGCTTATTTTCTTCTGCTGCATATCATAATCCTTGCTTTTTTCGTGCATCCCCTCTACTCCTAAAAACATATTTATTAGTAGGTATCCGCCAGATTTCGACGGATACCCATAATATCTGTTTCTCCACTCTTTTCAACTGCCTGTGGTTAAAGGCACCATAGCTCACGCTTTTGCATGGCTCCGCCAATTTTCATCGTATTGCCGGCCCAACGTCTGGGAAGTATCATTATCTCTCATACATATGTCATGGCGCCCTGAAGTACCGCTTCAGATTCTTGCTCCTGATGCCCACTTGCCAAGCAGACTGATAGCCGCTCAATCCAAGATATGTATGGAACGTGTTGAAAGTCGCTATTTTGTTTTCAATGTTCGTGTAGTCTCAAAAAAAGCCCTACACTATACAGCCTTGGGAAAGGGCATTTGACGGGGTGCAAATTGAATTATTCATAATTTCTTAACATTATCACCACCTTTTTTACCGAATCCCGAACAGTATCCTTGTTTTTCCGTTCTTGTTTAGCAATAGCATGGTAACTCAAACCATAAAAGAAATGCTTGATGAATCGTTGCCGTTGAAGTTCTGTGCAATGAATCAACACCTCAAATACAATGCTCAATAGATTACCGGCCGATAGCTCATGTATCCTAATTGATTGTTTGCGCTCAGATATAAATTCAATACCCATTGATTCCAAACAATCATATGACGTATTCTTTCTGTAATAGCTCCGGTTTTTATTGATCCAGATATTATCTTGCATTTTAAGTTCATCCAAGAAGCTATCTGCAATTACAATGTTATTCTCCTCCCATTTTTTTAGCCTGTTGAAAAGCTCATCCGATATTTTTACTTTAGTTCCATTTGATAAATAACCTAATCTATATTTCATATATTTCTCCTTTTGTTAATTGGATTTTTGTTAGCGTTATATATCAGATCCTGGAGGAGAACGACACCGAATGAAATTTTGAGTATAAAAAAAGAAGCTGCCATTATTTACTGCCGCCTTCTTCAAGCAAATAGGTGTCATAATACCTACTTGATTTTTTGAACGGTCACCAAATCAGGCAACTTTCTTTTCTAAATTAACTATCGTCTTCCAACCAGATGATTTTAGACACGATGATCTACCTACAACATCTTTTCCCCTAATTGCTACAAAAGCCTAGTAAGTAATGTCATTTAAGAGTATTTTATATTATCTCCGCGTGAATGTCATTTAATTCTTTCTATCCCATAAATATTCATTATTAATTTAACAACATACAATAAACTATAATCCTTTGAGGGGCTGCACCAAAGAAATCAAAGGGATAGCAAGTGACGATAGCAAGGCTGGGCGTGTCCGTCACAGCAAATGAAATGGGCACAGCGTTATCCTGAATCTCAACGTCCGTCACCTGATAGCGGAAGTCAATCCCGTTTTTTTGAACTGTAAAGATATCGCCGACCTTGGCATATTTCAAAATTTTCAGTTCCCGATCCCGATGCCCCATCAATACACAAAGACCGGATTGCCCAGGGTTTGATGATGACGGCAGATGCCCGATATGCTGATCCAATGTTGTTTCCTCCACGTCCGGATAGATATCAGAGGTTTTAGGTCTTCTGTCCGTCTGGATGGTAATCGAGGCATAAGTTGTTGTGATCGTGATTTCTTGGCTGGGTGATGGGGAAGGGCTGGATGATGGAGATATATCGATTGATGGAATCGGGTTCGGGGTAGGGGAGTTGATGATTTTCTCATTGACTGAATGCAAGGCTGGTGTGATGGCGACGTCTTTTCTGATAAACGATGTAAGCAACAGAATCATTCCGATGGATAACAAAAGTAAGATTAGAATAAGAATTTGTTTTCGCGTCACTCAATCACCTCATTTCTTGTGCGGCCGGCCGTAGCAGACCTGATTATTGGATGCAAATATAGGCCGATAAACTACCATGCCTTTGGAATACGAGGCGTCGATCACCATGCCGTTTCCCGCATAGACGCCAACATGGCCAATGTTCATAAACCGCCCGTTGGTGTTGAAAGACCAGAAGACGAGGTCGCCGGGCTGTAAGGCAGATTTGGCTACAGTGAGAACGTTGTTGACACAGTACTCAGCCTGCGCCGCGGCGGTGGGTGCGGTAAAGCTGGAGACGCCCGCCTGCTGGTAACACCAGCGCGAAAGATATGAGCAGTCCACATAACTACCCTGTCCGCGCAGGGCCTGTGAGTACGGATCGCCCAATCTTGACGCGGCGTATTTGACGATCTCACTGCCAAGCGTTCCGACCGGTAGATCGTTAATCAGGTTTTCCAATTGCTCTGGTGTTAAACCGATATACGTGTCCATCCCACAGAGTTCCATAAACATGGCGTAGTATTCGGCTGACATCAGTTCGTCTAAAAGCGTGCCCTGATGATCGGTAAAGCCATACAACTCCTCGCCTTGGGAATAGTTCAAACTCTCGATATGAATGGTCAGCGTCCGGAAGATTTCTGGTGTAGTCTCAGGTAATTGATCCTCGTTATATTCAGGCGTCGGTTCCGGCACCACCTCAGTTTCAGTAATCTCATAGGTGATGACGTTCATGTCCCAGAACACACCCTCCAGCGCATTAACTTTTCTTTCGTCCAATACCAGCACATCCAAATAGGCGTCAGGGTCAGGATTAGCCGACAGCTTCACCGAGAACACGCCCAGTACATCCGGCCAGTTGTATGGCCGGTACTGGATGCTGTCCGACTCATTATCCATGAGAATCTCATCGATTTCGCCAGCCTTTTCAATAATTGAAGCAATCCGGTTTTCAAAATCGCTGTTAAGAGTCTCAACCAACTCCGGCACCGTCGGTGTGGACTCGTTGGTGTCCTCAAAGAAGATGCCCCAAGGGGAGGCCGCTAGCACGATCACCAGCGTGATGACTAAAATGATGACGATGACCATCCAGCCGCCCGCAGCGATTGCGGCGACCAGCGATTTCAGCGCCGATGCGGCAGCCCTTGCTGCGGTGATGACCGATTTTACGATCTTCTTCGCTGTCCTCGCGCTTTTCTGCGCGGCTTGCTTTGCGGTAGCGGAAGCCTTCTTAGCGTTCTGCACCGCCTGATTGGTTTTTTTTGCCGCGGCCTGCGTTTGTTTTTGGGACGCAGCCACCTGCCGCTCGGTTTGCCTGACTGTCTGTGGCTTGGTCTTAACGCCCACTCTGCTCTTGGTCTTGGGGTCGCGCTTGACGGTAAATTCCTTGGTTTTGATATCCTCATGTGTGGGTTCGCTTTGACTGCTTGCTTTGCCGTCGGCTTGCCGTTTGATTTGATACTTGATGGCCTCTTTGGTTTTAATTAAAGTCTTATACCCAAGCTCGGTGCCTTTTTGGGTGGATTGCTCAATGCCGTTTTCAATCTTTTCTGTGGCTTCGGATCGTTCATTGGGTTCCTGCTGTTTTTGCTTGATGGTTTGCGGCACCTGCTGAATAATCTTTAGTTTTTGAATAGGGCCTTTCATATCCTTTGTCATTTGATTTACCCACCAATCGTCGTATTCATCAGCTTATACAGCAGCGTATCCCTCGGGAACGGATTCTCGAACGGCACGATTGCTCCGCCGAACTTTAATAGGCCCTGACCCTGATTGTCGTTGTCGGTGACGTGGCTGAGCTGCGCTTCGCTAATATTAAGTAGCTTCGCTAGTTCCATCCGGTCGGTCGCCGCCTGGTTCATCAGAATCAAAAATTCCGAGTTTGCCAGCATAGTCTTGGCGTTGTTGCTTTCAAGAAGATCGGAGACGTTCTGGGTAATGCCGGTACAGCACGCGCCATATTTTCTCACCCGCTTCCACAGTTCAAACAGGAAGTTGGAGGAGTACTCATTTCTAAACAGCACATATATCTCATCGATATAGATAAACGTGCGCCGTCCCTTCTGCCGATTCTCGGAGATGCGGTTAAAGATGTTATCCAGCACCACTAGCATGCCCACCGTCCGAAGTTGTTTGCCCAAATCCTTGATATCATACACCACATACTGGCTGTGCACATCCACATTGGTCTGCCGAGCAAAGGTATCCAGCGACCCATCGGTGAAGAGCTCAATCGCCAGCGCCACTTCCTTGGCTTCGGGTTCCTGTTGGCGTAAGAGTTCCTGCCTAAAGTCTTTGAGCGTTGGCGGTTCGCCCTTAAAGCGCTTCTTGATGTATTCCCGATACACGTTGGCCGTACAACGGTCGATCAGCGACTTTTCTTTGGCGGTTAGCCTGCCATTGCCCACCAGCTGTTCACAGAGCGACAGGATGAACTCGGATTTCAGGATAATCGGGTTCTCATCCCCGCCGTAGTGTTTACCCATATCGAGCGCGTTGATATGGTTCTTGCTGGTTGCTGAGATTGTGATGACCTCGCCGCCCATGGACTGTACCAGGTTGGCGTACTCGCTGTCCGGATCTAGGATAATGATATCCACGTCATCCCGCATGATTAAATTGGAGATTTCCTCCTTGGCCTTGAAGGACTTGCCGCTGCCGGATACGCCCATGATAAACCCGTTGGCATTGAGTAAGTGTCTTCGGTCCGCCACGATCATGTTCTTGGAGACAAAGTTCATACCGTAGTAGATACCGCCCTCATCCTGAATCTCTTGCGTTTTGAAAGGCATCAGCACGGCCGTGCTTTCGGTGGTCAGGGTGCGCCACAAGAAGGGCAGTTTATGCAAGCCGAAGGGCAGGACGGTGTACAGCCCATCCAGCTGCTGATAAGTGAGGGTGGTAAGGTCGCACAGGTGTTTTCGCCCGATCGCCTTGATGCTCTCGGTGTCGCTGTTGAGCTCCTCTAATGTGTCCGCCATCAAAGCGATGGTCACCGTGGCAAACAGCATCCGCTGATCACGTGAGGTTAAGTCATGCATAAACTCATGCAGTTCCTTGGAACGCATCTCCAGATCATATGGGATATCCGCCGTGAAGTTGCCATTCTCGGACTGCTTACGAGTGAATCGCGCCTTGTCGGTTTCGGTACCCAGAATCAGTTTGTTGATGATCTTCACCGCTTCATCGGTCGGCACCGGCTGCATATCGATAGACAACATCATGTTCTTAGGGAGGTCGGTCAGCTCGGTGATGAGGCTGTCTTTGATGAAGGATGCATATTCTCGCATATACAGGGTACGGCAGTATTTTTCTCCGATTTGGATATAGTCCTTGTTCAAGGTCATACTGTCCGGGCAGATGCTGTCTTTGAAGCTGTGACCTTTACGGATGGCAGTGGACAGGTCAAACATGAAGTGCTGTTCCTGCCCCAGTCGGTAAAAGTCATGGAAGATGCGAAGACGGTCTTTCAGGTCCAGATTAATCAAGCGGCTGGAGAGCTTGGAGAAATGCGCATACATCTCGGACGAGATACGGGAGAACAGGGCTCTGGCATCCTGCACACTTCGCCGTGTAGTGGAGACGGTGATATACTTCTCCTGCACCATGTTGTTGGCGTTAACCACCGCGCGATTCAATAGCATTCCGTTATATTCTCGCCGGTAGATATCCAACCCGTCCTGTTTTTCGGGCATCAGCACACGGCTTTCAAAGACCTTGCGGTTGAGCCGTCGGTTGTTGATGGTCAGCTTAGTGACCGCTTCGGTATCCAGCGAGTTGATGAGGTCACAGTACTTTAGGAACATATCCATCTGGTCGTCCTTGGACGCCACTCGATAGTTGATGTCGGTGAAGCGGAAGGTCTTGGAATAATGATTCCCGCAACGAAAAACGCCATCCTCATAGATCTGTTTAATGGGGATGGCGTCCTGTACGCTTTTTGGGATGGTTATTGGCTCAATTTGCCGAAGCTTTTGTAGACTGTTTGCCATAGGGTGTAAACTCCTTTCGGTTTTTCCTGTTCGTGAAACTGATTGAAGGCCAAGTAAAGATAGTTATCTGATTTAAATACTAGCGCTTTTGGCATTAGAAATTCAGACTTGATATACGCCAAAACAAAGTGCTCCAGCGTCATGCCATGATAGGTGACAAATCCGAGGCTGGCGATGGGTACAGCAGTTAAGATACAAACCCAGCTGACGCCCTCATTGCCGAGGGTATCCTTTAGGCCAAAATAGGCTATTACTGCAATGCCGATGGCGACCACCGAGCACACAAACTGGCGAAAAGATAGACCAAAAAAGATGCTCTCGTGATAGTTTCGAACTTCCCTTGGAATTTTGATTTCCATAAGGCTACTCCCTTCCGACCCTTCGGTCCATGATGATAAGGCATAAAAAAATCGCCATAACGCTCAGTTGGAGCGCGAGGACGATAGATGCGATGATAATGACGTGCATAATTTCCTCCCATAGAAAAAGCACCCGAATAAGGGTGCTCAAGTAATTAATTGCTTAATACTAGTCAGATAATTGTTTCGAAACAGAGATTTTCTTTTCAGCTATTCTTCCGCAATCACGGCGTCAATCTCTTCCCAAGTGGCTGGCACAAACGGTTCAAATATTCCCTTATCCTTAACATCTTGAACCAACTCTTCAAATTCTTCACTAGACATTTCTGGCAAATATATTCCCATATATTTCTCATTCTCCGTTTCAAAAGCATCAATAATAGCATTTAAAAGTTCATCATCTACTCCAAATTTCTTTACCATATACAAACTACAATCTCTAGCCAACCTAGATTTAAGAACTGATACTTCATTTATACCCAAATCATAACCAAACGAATCCCCTCGAACTCCAAATTGCTCTACTGCTATAGCTTTAGTCAACATAGTAATAAAAGCACCATCAACTTGAGCACTATTACAAAGGATTATATTACTACCATATTTAAATACACAATGACCTCCACCTTCTTCAGAACTTGCTTGATTTTGGAAGATAATCCTCACATCATTGTCCACCATTGCCTCCAAAAAATTAGTCGCTCCATTGTTTATCCAAAAATCAATACAACCCTGAAGCTGATCTAAACTAATATGCTCTGTTTCATCTCCACCCACATAACAAATCGCTGGGATATTGGTATTGTTTCCGTTTTCATCCTTAAAGTAAACCACCTCCAACCCCTCACCGGTTCTGCCAAAATTATAAATCTCTTCTTCCGACAAATAATTGGCCAAAACCGTCCGATCCATTAAATCAAACCTATCATCAAGAAAACCATGAGCTCCATAATAATCATCGCGAGCATATAAAAGATCAGCACAAAAATCCAAATTTTCTTCTCTACACCCACTTTCTGCCAACAACTGCTTAAATTCCTCTGTCCTTTCAACTTTAAATGCTAAAGTCGGATATATATCAAGCGGGATCCCGTTTTTGTCGACAGAAAGCGTGGGTTCGGGCGTGGCGGTTGGCGCTGGTTCGTTGAAGAATGTACCGCAGGATGTGCCCATAAATATAAATAAAGAAATTAAAGTTATCGCAAAAATTTTTCTCATAGAAATTCTCCTGCTAAATAGTGTCTTCTCATACACTTTATCACTTTGGCGAGGTTCTAGCAATCTTGAAAAATGCATGCTACAGCCCCATCATTTCCTTCACGATCCGATCGCTCATCTTCACCGCGCCGACCAGAACCAGCAGGTTAAAGATCAGCTCGCCCATATACGCCCAGACGATCTTTACTGCCGACTGGGTCATGTCCACGTTCGGTGGGGAAGCGGCAAAGGTGGAGAAAATGATACAGGCGATGACGATGATTGCACCCTCCAGGCACACGCCTGCGTAGGACTTGAGGAACGAAACCCCGACATGCGCGGTACCTTCGCCCGCAAAGGTGGCCAGCGGAATTGGCGCCAGAGCGGTGTACATATAGAGCTTAAAAAAGCGGGCATAGACTGTCATAATCATGATAAAGGACAGGATCTGGATAAACAGCGACCCAATCAGCGATATTGCCCAGACAGGGATACTCTCGAAGAACCCAAGACCATTCACGGCAGTCACCATCTCAGTCGGCAAAGTGACTTGCGCAGCCGCGCTCAAATGTCCGGCCGCGGATGCGATGATGCCTTGCGAGATGTCGAACACCCCCAGCATGATATCCATACCCCAGGTGACCACGGCTTTAGCGATGGCAAAACGGATAAACAGCCGGAGCGCCACCTCCGGCCGTTTGATCTCATGAAAGTTGGTCGTGGATTTAACCACGCCGGTAACAAAAAACAGCACGAGAAGCGCAAATCCGATGGCTTTCATCGTGCCGTTGATATTGACGATAACGTTCCAAATCCCTCCGCCCTTAAAGCTTTGCGGAGAATCGGACAGCAGTGTCCAAATCTCCATCAGCTTATCGTTCCAGGTCGAAAGAGCGTTTTCTAAGTTGTCGATAATGCCCAATGGCTTTCACCTCCTTCTCTCGAGCCGAGCAACAATCAACCACCCGTAATCATATTCAAGATTTCCTTAGCGAACATGATGATCACTCCGCCGAAGAAGGTCAAGAAACCGTTTGCCCTTTGGCTGGGGTCATGGCTTTTTAAGGATAGGCCTATCTGCACAATCCCGAAACCTAAGATAATGACGCCAATCGCTCGGATCATGGAGAAGATAAAGTCCGAGAGGTTATTCACCACTTGCAACGGGTCGTCCGCATAGGCGGTAACGGCGGTAAATAAAAAGACCATCGTCACGATGGCGATAAGCAAGATTCGTTTAAGTTTGTTTTTCATAAGATTATTCCTTTCGGGGTTTAGTTTAAGATGATATAGTCCTCAGCATTTTCCAAGTCAATTCGTTCAGTTAGTGGCGTTGTGTGGTCTTCACCGATATGATGAGTATATGGCACTTTGCCGATATCGGTTGTTTTCGCGAGGTTGCGATGTTTCATAAGATTGAATTTTTTATCGCAAACCGGTCTTTCGCCTCGAATAAATAGCAGTGCGTTCTGGTTATCGATCATCCGGACTTCATCGGGGGTTAGAAGCTCTCTGCCTGTAATCTGCTGGTTGGTGGAATAGCTCCCGCTTCGGCCCCGCGTATGACCAAAAGTCTGTGTCTGGATGGTCGCTTTGCCCAGCAGTTTGGAGATATACTCGTGCGTCGATTGCTCGTTTCCGCCGAGATACAGGAGCGTATCGCAGTTGCCTGTGATGGTCTCCCAGGCGTTGAGGCTGGTTTTAAACAATCCC
>Ga0180436_10001536_pt1 | contig 22512 bp, 20 predicted proteins | sample SS_ome_2_FD_132434 | JGI IMG/M metagenome (GOLD analysis project Ga0180436, IMG submission 132434) | Hypersaline lake sediment archaeal communities from the Salton Sea, California, USA - SS_3_S_2 metaG | ecosystem: Environmental > Aquatic > Non-marine Saline and Alkaline > Hypersaline >... | reverse complement strand
GCTGGGGCTTGGACTCCTGCTGGGGCTTGGACTCCTGCTGGGGCTTGGACTCCTGCTGGGGCTTGGACTCCTGCTGGGGCTTGGACTCCTGCTGGGGCTTGGATTCCTGCTGGGGCTTGGACTCCTCTGCCGCCTGGGCGGTTTCGTGCTTCCTTACCGTTTCGCCCGGAACGACAGCAGGCGGCTTGCCGTCCTGGCGTTTTTCCATGCTTTTCTGCGAGGGCTCTGCGGCAACCGACGCGGTATCCTTGTCACCGCCAGGCGGGTTCGGTTTTGCTGCTTTGCCGGATTGCTCCGTTGCCCGGTTTTCCCTGGGCTTGTTTCCGGAGGTCTGGTAACGGGAACGCCTGCGGCGAGGTTTGCGCTGGCTTCCGCCTTTCTCCTCGTCACCGCTGCCTTTGTCAGGCTTGTCGCCGGCATTGGGCTGGGCTTTGCGCGCATCCGCATCTTTCGAGGCCTGCGGCTTGCGGCCGCCCGTCTTTTTCTTTCTCGATGTTTTTTTCTTCCTGGGCGGCTTACCCGCCGGGTCGGATGGGTCGGATTTGCCGCGAGCCCCCTGGGTTTTCTTGCGGCCGCGGTTGTCCTGCTGCCTTGACCCGGATTTGTTTCGGCTATCGTCCACTTCCTTTTTCAGCGGTGCTTTTTCGCTGCTCTTGCTTTTGCTTTCCGCCTTCGCATCCTCTTCCTCGCCGCTGCCAAAAAGTGCTGCGAACAGGCGCGGGAAAAGTCCGGGCTTCTTTGCCGTCGGTATTTCCTCTGCCGGAGCAGGGCGGGTGGGCGCAGGGCGGGTGGGCGACACGCCGCTCACGGCAGGGGCGCCGCTAGCGACCGCTTGGGCTTCCTCGGTCGCTACCAGTTCAGTGACCGGCTGTTCCACCCGGGAGTAGCTCGGGTCGTCGGTTACGTCACTCTTGCGGATGCGGTGGATTTCGAAACGGGGCCGGTCCATGTGCTCGTTGCAGACGATTTGGATCGGCGTGTTGTGACGCTGCTCGATTTCGGCAGCCGCCTTGCGTTTTTCGTTGAGCAGGAAGTTGCCGACCGATACGGGGGCATACACGATGACCTGTCCGGTGAACTCTTTCATGCATTCTTCTTCGACCAGGCGAAGAATGGACAGGGCCAGCGACTCGACGCTTCGTATCGTGCCGTGACCCTCGCACCTCGGGCAGGTCTCGTGGCTGGATTCACCCAGCGACGGTCGCAACCTCTGGCGCGACATCTCGAGCAGGCCGAAGCGTGAAATGCGCCCGGTCTGTACGCGCGCCTTGTCGATTTGCAGGGCGCGGCGCAGACGCTCTTCCACCGCGCGCTGGTGCTTGCGGTCCATCATGTCGATAAAGTCAATGACGATCAAGCCGCCGAGGTCACGAAGGCGCAGCTGCCTGGCGAGCTCATCCGCCGCCTCGAGGTTCGTGTTGAACGCCGTTTCCTCGATGTCCGAACCCTTGGTTGCCCGGGCCGAGTTGATATCGATGGACAGCATGGCCTCGGTGTGGTCGATCACCAGGGAGCCGCCCGAGGGCAGGTGGACGGTGCGTGCAAACGCGGATTCGATCTGGCTTTCGATCTGGAACCGGTTGAACAGCGGAATCGAGTCCGTGTACTGCTTGAGCTTGCGCAGGTTGTGCGGCATGACCTGCTGCATGAATTCCTGTGCCGTCTTGAATACAGCCGGGTTGTCGATCAGGATTTCACCGATATCGTTGCGCAGGTGGTCTCTCAGCGCGCGGATGAACAGGTTGCTTTCCTGGTATATCAGGAACGGTGCGGCTTTTTCGGCGGCCGCTTTCTCGATGGCGCTCCATAGCTGGAGCAGGTAATCGAGGTCCCATTGCAGTTCTTCGGCTTCGCGCCCCACGCCTGCGGTGCGCACGATGATGCCCACGTTGTCCGGCGCGATGACCTGCTGCAGTTGTTCGCGCAGATCGGCTCGGTCTTCGCCGCTGATGCGGCGCGACACGCCGCCGGCTTTCGGGTTGGTCGGCATCAGCACGAGGTAGCGCCCGGCCAGCGAGATGTAGGTGGTCAGCGCAGCGCCCTTGTTGCCGCGTTCTTCTTTCTCGACCTGGACGATGATTTCCTGTCCCTCTTTCATCACGTCCTTGATGGAGGGCCGGCCTTCTTTCTTGCGCGGTGCGCTGGCGTAGGCTTCCGGGCAAATTTCTTTCAGCGGCAGAAAACCGTGGCGGGTGGATCCGAAATCAACGAAACAGGCTTCGAGCGAAGGTTCGATTCGCGTTATCTTTCCTTTGTAAACGTTTGATTTCTTTTGTTCCTGGGAGGGAACTTCGATGTCGAGATCAATCAACACTTGGCCATCGGCGACGGCCACACGCAACTCTTCAGGCTGAGTCGCGTTGATCAGCATGCGTTTCATTTTGTATTTTGTTCCTCAGGCTTCCTAGCCTGAACACGACGAAAGAGCCGGTAAAAAAACCGGTGTTCTTTCTTCGTGTTACGTGCTCCCGGCCCGTTCATCTTACCGGGCAGGCCAGGTCGCCTTGTTCTGTTCTATTTGTATTGGCCGTCCACTTGGAGCGGCACCCGCCGACAGCCCTCAATGGCTGCCGGTGCAATTCTTCGTTCCGGAATGACTCCGCGGTTCATGTTCGTACGCAAATCGCGCTGCACGTGGCGGCAATGGCGTGTGAACCCGGAGGAATCGTCTGCGGTCGCCGAACGGGCGGAAACCGGCTGTGCTGGCCGCGGCGTGCTTGTACCGATACATTTTCGGTAACATAGGCACCGGCTGCGGCGTTCCGGAACGGTTCAATATAGCAGTGTTCCTGCGTTGTATCAACGACTTGGCGGACATATTAATGGAAAACGGGAAAGGCGGTGTCAGCAATGAGCGTATCGGGGCGGATCACGCAGGGCAGCGCGTGGACAACTTCCTGTCTGCGCGACTCAAGGGCATTCCGCGTTCGCTGGTCTACCGCCTGATTCGAACCGGCCAGGTGCGGATCAACGGCAAACGCTGCAAACCCTCGGCGCGCCTGCAGAAGGGTGACCTCTTGCGTATACCGCCCGCGCCCCGGTCCACTTCCGGGCCGGTGCGGGTCTCCGACCAGGTGCTTGAGCGACTGCGGGAATCCATCCTGCACCGGGACGAGAACCTGCTCGTGCTCGACAAGCCGTCCGGCATGGCGGTGCACGCCGGCAGCGGCCTGGCCTGGGGCGTCATCGACGGCCTGCGGCAACTGTTTCCCGGTCAATACCTGGAACTGGCCCATCGCCTGGATCGCGAGACCAGCGGCTGCCTGGTATTCGCTAGAAACGCCGCGGCCCTGAAAAACGTTTCCTCCCAGTTCAGGGAAGGGCGAATCGACAAGCGCTACCTGTGCCTGCTGGACGGCCGGCTTCCGGAAGACCTTGTGGAGGTCAACGCGCCGCTCAGGCGGGTCGCGTCGGGGCAGAGTCGGCCGGTTATCGTGGACCCGGAAGGAAAACCCGCGATCACTCGCTTCAGAAAACTGCAGGACTATTTCATGGCCAGTTACGTCGAAGCCGAATTGCTGACCGGCCGCACCCACCAGATTCGCGTTCATGCGCAGCACATCGGGCTGCCGCTGGCCGGAGACGGCGCCTACGCGCCGCGGGACTCGCAGTCACGCTGGCGCAAGATGGGCCTCAGGCGCCTGTTCCTGCATGCGCACGCGCTGGAACTGGAAGACCTGTCGGGCCAGATGCAGACCTTCAGCGCGCCGCTGCCCGAAGACCTGCGCAGCCTGCTGGCGTCGCTCGAAGCATGAAATGCGGGCCCGGAACGACGAAAAGGCTGAATTCCTACGAATCCCTGTGGTTCGCGGCTCTGGTGAACACCGCAGGCCTGTGATGTAATTCCGCCAATGTACAAACCGCTCGAAGCCTTCATTGGCCTGCGTTACGTCCGGGCCAAGCGGCGCAATCACTTCATCTCGTTCATTTCGCTGATTTCCATGCTGGGTATCGCGCTGGGCGTCACCACGCTGATCACGGTCATTTCCGTGATGAACGGTTTTGAAAAAGAGCTTCGTACGCGGATCCTGGGCGCCATCGCGCACGCGACCGTGCAGCCAGCGGACGGCGCGCTGACGGACTGGCGCTCCGTGATCGATATCGCCAGCAGTCACCCGGAGGTCGATGGCGCAGCGCCGTATATCGAGGAAGGCGTCTGGCTGCAGGGCAACGAGTCGAGCGGCGCCTTGCTGCGTGGTATCGAACCGGAGTTCGAGGAACGGGTGTCCGAGGTGAAAGAAAAAATGCTGCATGGCCGCCTGTCGGACCTGGTTCCCGGTGAGTACGGCATCGTTCTGGGGATCGGCCTGGCGACACGGCTCCGGGTTGGGCCCGGAGACCGGGTGACCGTCATTGCTCCGCGGCTCAAGGCGACACCCGTCGGGGCGAGTCCGCTGATGCGCCGTTTCACGGTGGTGGGTGCTTTTGAGTTCGGCGAATTCGAAAACGACTCGGCGCTTGCGCTGGTGCACATGCACGATCTCGCTCGCCTGCTGCGCATGCCAGAGGATTCCGCCGGCGGGGTGCGTTTGCACCTGACCGACATGTACCGTGCATGGGCCGTCGCGCGGGAGCTTTCGACCCGCTTCAGTGACAACGATCGTGAGCAGGGCGATACGCGCTTTTATTTCGTGCGCGACTGGACCCAGGAGCGGGGCAACCTGTTCCAGGCGGTCAAAACCGAGAAAACCGTCATGTGGGTCATCCTGTCGCTGATCATCGCGGTGGCGGCCTTCAACATCATTTCCATGCTGGTGATGGTCGTGACCGACAAGCAGTCGGATATCGCGATCCTGAAAACGATGGGCACAGGCAACGGAACGATCATGCGCGTATTCATGATCCAGGGCAGCGTGATCGGCGTGGTGGGCACCGCGCTGGGCGTGGTCGGCGGCATCCTGCTGGCCCTGAATATCGGGGCGGTCGTTCCATTCCTGGAGCAGTTTTTCGGTTTCAGCCTGTTCCCGTCAGATATTTATTACATTACCGAACTGCCCTCGGACCTGCAGTCGTCGGACGTGATCAAGTTCGCGATCATGGCCCTGGCCATGTCGCTGCTCTCGACGATTTATCCATCGTGGCGGGCCGCACGTACCCATCCCGCGGAGGCACTGAGTTATGAGTGAACCGGGGATGCAGAACGGCGCCGTGCTGGAAGCGCGTGGAGTCAGCAAGTCCTACCGCCAGGGCCCCCGCGAAGTGGTCGTTCTGCGAGATGTCAGCATGGCCCTGGGTGCCGGCGAGTCGCTGGCGATCGTCGGGGTTTCCGGCGCGGGCAAAAGCACGCTGCTGCATATCCTGGGCGGGCTCGACCGTCCGGACGGCGGCGAGGTACGCGTCGGCGGCAGCCCGATGTGGTCCATGGCCGCGGCCGAGCGTAGCCGGGTGCGCAACCGCTCGATGGGTTTCGTGTACCAGTTCCATCACCTGCTGAACGAATTCTCGGCCTTGGAAAACGTGGCCATGCCGTTGCTGATACGCGGCGAAGCGACGTCCGATGCGCGCAAACAGGCTGCCGAGATACTCGATCGCGTGGGCTTGTCGGAACGCCTACACCACAAGCCCGGAGAATTGTCGGGCGGGGAGCGTCAGCGCGCCGCGGTGGCGCGGGCGCTGGTTGGCAAACCCCAGGTCGTCCTGGGCGATGAGCCGACCGGCAACCTGGACGAGCGCACGGCGGATCACGTGTACGGGCTGATGCTCGACCTGAACCGCGAACTCGGCACGAGCCTGCTGCTGGTTACCCACCACAAGGGCCTGGCGGCGCGCATGGACCGGCGCATGGAACTGCAGATGGGGCGTCTGCTTGAAATGAGCTGATCGCGGCGCGCCCATGCCGCGCTCCGCGCCAGACCCTTTGCAGGCACTGCGAGTCCTGATCGCGACCTGTTCTGCGGTGCTGCTGGTTCCGTTGCTGCCCGCGCTGCCCCCTCATTATTCGACGATCACGGCTGCATTGGCCGGCGTAGTGATGCTGCCATCGCCCGCCTGGCGGCCGCTTGCGGTATTCCTGCTCGTGTTTTCGGCTTGCCTGGCAGTCTACGGGCTGCGCCTGGGCGAACGGCTGGATCCCTCGCTGGCCGGCAGCGTGCAGCGTGTCGAGGGTACGGTCGTATCGCTGCCCAGGCGCCGGGATGAACTGCTTGAATTCCGCTTCAGGCCGAAAGCGCGGAAGGACCTGCCCGGCGCCATCCTGGTTCGCTGGTTCCGTGACGGACCCGAGATGGCCATCGGGCAGCGCTGGTTGCTCGAACTGCGCCTTCAGCCTCCCTGGGGCGTGGTCAATTTTCACGGTGCGGACCGGGAGCGATGGTTTTTCGCCGAGGGTATCGGCGCCCGGGGCTCGGTGCGAAACGGGGCCCTGGCCGCAACCGCTCCCGAAGTGAAGTTTCCGTTGCAGCGGATTCGCGCCGGGCTGAACGAACGCATCGCGCAGCGCGTTGAGAACCCGTTGCGGCGCGGGGTCATCCAGGCGCTCGCCACCGCGGAACGTTCCGGCGTGGGGCAAGCGGAGAATGAACTGCTGCGCAGCACCGGCACCCTGCATCTGCTGGCCATATCGGGGCTGCATATCGGGCTGGTGGCGGCGGGAGGCATGCTGATCGGGCGCCGGGCGCTGCATGTTCTGCCGCTGTCGGGCAGGGGGCTGGCGTCCTTTCACCTGCCGCTGCTGGCCTCGATGCTGCTGGCCGCGTGCTATGCCTCGCTGGCCAACCTCGGCGTTTCGACCGTGCGTGCCTTGCTGATGCTGCTTGCCGTTCTGACGGTGATGGCCGCGTCGCGGTCGTCCGGCGCCTGGCGGGTCTTCCTGGCGGCGCTCGCGCTGGTCTTGCTCAGTAACCCGTTTGCTCCGCTGTCATCGGGTTTCTGGTTCTCTTTCGCGGCCGTGTTCGCCCTGCTCTGGACGTTTCAGCCACGACCCGGTGTGCGCTCCCTTCTGTCCGGGGCTTTGACGGCACAGGCCGCGGTGTTCCTGGTGCTTCTTCCGGTCAACGCGGCCTGGCAGGGCAGTGCGACCCTGCTGGCGTACCCGGCCAACCTGGTCGCGATACCGTGGGTCAGCTTCACCGTGGTGCCGCCGGTGCTGGCGGGCGTCGCGCTGTCGCCCGTCAGCGACGTGGCGGGTACCGCGGCCTGGTCGCTGGCGGGATATGCCGTCTCCGGCCTGTTCCAGTTCCTGTCCTGGCTGGCCGATACGCTGCCCGGCACGTTTCCCTTGCGCAGCCTTTCGACCGCCGGCCTGGTCGGGGCGTTCTGCGGTGCGCTGCTGCTTCTTCTGCCGCGCGGCTTTCCCGGTCGCTGGCTCGGCTTCTTCCTGCTGCTTCCGCTGGTTCTGCCGCCTCGACCGTCTACGGAAAGCGGTGCGCTGCGTGTCGAAGCGCTGGACGTGGGGCAAGGCACGGCGGTGCTGGTCAGCACGGAAAACAACCTGCTGCTTTACGATACCGGCCCGGGTGATGGTGCCGGCGCGGACCGGGTGGCTTCGGTGATCGTGCCGGCCATCGATGAGCTGGGGCAGGGTGCACCGGAACGCATCGTCATCAGTCACTCGGACCTCGACCATGCCGGCGGTCTGCCGTCCGTGCGCAAACGCTACCCCTTGGCGCGCATCAGCGGAAGCTTCAGCAGCGATTGGTCGGGGGTCGAGCGCTGCGTGCGCGGTCTGTCCTGGCGCCGTGACGGATTCGAGTTCCGTGTCCTGCATCCTTCCCGGGGCCTGCCTTACCTGAAAAACAACAGTTCCTGTGTCCTGGCGGTCCGGCGTGGACAAGCCGGGCTGCTGCTGCCGGGTGATATCGAAACGGCCATCGAAGACCGGCTGCTGATGGAAGGCCTGGGTTATTTTCCCCTGATGCTGGCGGCGCACCACGGCAGCGCCGGTTCTTCCGCACAGGCTTTTATCGCAACCGTCTCGCCGCAGGCAGCAATCGCTTCGGCCGGGATCGGAAACCGTTTCGGCTTTCCACGGCCGGAAGTCCGTGGACGGCTGAGCCGGCTCGGTATCCCCCTGTGGTCCACCGGTGAATGCGGCGGCCTTTCGGTAACGGTGGCGGCCGACGGATTTCTGGAGGCTGCAAGCGCGCGCCTGCAACGGCGGCGCATCTGGCGCTGGCCCGCCGCGCCCGGCTGCCCCTGATTCGCGGGCCCGGCTCGGCGGTCATGGCCCGGGACAAGACCACGGGCGGTACTGCTGGTATGATTTGGACACCCTGAAACGGCCTTGATTTTACGGAGTGAAGTAGCGTGCTGGAAATCCTGCGGGCCGGTGGTTGGCTGATGGCGCCGATCATCGTCTGTTCCATTCTTTCCCTGACCATCATCGCGGAGCGCTCCTGGAGTCTGCGCCGCAAGCGGGTCGTCCCGGACGACCTCGGCGGCACGGTCGAGCAATGGGCCGCGCGGCACGAACTCGACCGGCGGCATATCGAGCAACTTCGCAGCGGCTCGGTCCTGGGTCGCGTGCTGGCGGCGGGCCTGGTCAACCGGCATCGTTCGCGCCACCTGATAAAAGAAGCCATCGAGGACACGGGCCGCCACGTGGTGCACGAACTCGAACGCTTTTTGAATACGCTCGGCACCATTGCCGGCATTTCACCGCTGCTGGGCCTGCTCGGCACGGTTATCGGCATGATCAAGGTGTTCTCGTCGATCATGGTGCACGGTGTCGGCGATGCCAACCAGCTGGCCGGCGGCATTTCAGAGGCGCTGATCACCACGGCTGCGGGCCTGACAGTGGCGATTCCCAGCTTTTTCTTCTACCGCTACTTCAAAGGCAAGGTCGAGTCCTATGTCGTGTCGATGGAGGAACAGGCCATCAACCTGATCGAGGCCATCGAACGCGGCAACGTCGCTCAACTGGGTTCCGGTGTGCCCGGGGGCTGAATGAGACTGCAGCGCCAGGCAAAGGAAGACCCGACGATCGATCTGACATCGCTGATCGATGTCGTCTTCCTGCTGCTGATTTTTTTCATGGTCAGCACGACGTTTGAACGCGAGTCGGTGCTCAAGATCGATTTGCCCTCGGCCAGTGAGGTCGAAAGCCGAGACGATACGCCGGAGATGCTGGAACTGGTCATTGATAACGAAGGCCGCATGTTCCTGAACGGCGAGCGCCTGCTGGACAGCGACGCGCGCACCGTGCGCGCCGCCATGGAAGGGCTGGCCGGTGAACAGCGCGATCTGCCGCTGATCCTGCGCGCCGACCGCCAGACGCCGCATCATTTTGTCGTGACCGTGATGGACGTCGCCGCGCAACTGGGCTTCATCAACCTGTCGATCGCCACGAACCGCGCGGAAAGCGAGGCGCAATGACCGCGCCGTCCTCTGAACCGATGGTCGTTTACCGGCGCCTGTGGGGCTATACGCGCCGCTATATCTGGATGTTCGTCCTGGGCATCGTCGGCGTGACGCTGGATGCCAGCATGCAGGCCGCCTTCATCAAGTTCATGGAACCGCTGATCGACCGCGTTTTCGTGGCCAAGGATTCCGAGTTCGGCGTGTGGCTGGCCGGAATCATTTTCGGGGTCAGCGTCCTGCGCATGGCCGGAAACTTCGCCGGGCTTTACGGCATGGAATGGGTCGGCCGAAAAGTCATAGCGGACCTGCGGCAGGAACTGTTCGACCGTTATGTTGCGCTGCCGGCGACCTTTTTTGACCGGTACAGCTCCGGCCAGCTGATTTCCAAACTGGCTTACAACAGCGAGCAGGTGGCCAACGCGGCGACCACGGCCGTCGTTTCGGCCTTTCGGGACGTGCTCCTGGTGCTGTTCCTGCTCGGCGTCATGCTCGTGACCAACGTCAAGCTGACGCTCGTGATGCTGTTGCTCGTGCCGATGATCGGCTTGCTGGTCACGGTCATCAGCCGGCGCTTTCGCAAGATCAGCCACCGCATCCAGGACATGATGGGCAACGTATCGCACGTGACCGAGGAAGCCGTGGTCGGTCAGCAGGTGGTCAAGGTATTCCAGGGGCAGGAGACCGAGAAAAAGCGTTTTCGCGCGGTCAACGACAAGACACGGCGCCTGCACATGCGCATGGCCGTCACGCACCTCGCTTCGTCCTCGTTGGTGCAGATCGCCGCCGGGCTGGCCATGGTTCTGCTGCTGATCATCGCCACGCGGCCGGCCCTGCTGGAGTCCATTTCGGCCGGTACGTTCACGGCGATTTTCACCGCGATGATCGCCACCATTCCGCCGCTCAAACGCCTGACGCGGGTACAGTCGCAGATGCAGAAAGGCATCGCGGCGGCCGACAGCATCTTCCAGGTCCTGGACACCGAGGCTGAAGCCGATTCCGGAGACTACCGGGTGGACCGCGTAAAAGGTGAACTGGAATTCCGGAACGTTAGCTTCAGTTACAAGGCGGGAGGCCAACCGGTTCTGAGTGAAGTCAACCTGCTCATTCCGGCCGGTAGCGTCGCGGCGCTGGTCGGCCATTCCGGCAGTGGCAAGACCACGCTGGCCGGTTTGTTGCCTCGTTTCTATTCTCAATACGAAGGCAGCATCATGCTCGATGGACACGAGTTGTCCGATTACGAGCTGGACAACGTGCGCAGCCAGATCGCGCTGGTGGGACAAAACGTCGTGCTGTTCAACGATACCGTGGCGGGAAACATCGCCTACGGCGCGCTGGCCGGCACCTCCCGCGCGGCCATTGAGAAGGCTGCGCTCGATGCGCACGCCATGGAGTTCATCGAGCAACTGCCCGAGGGGCTTGATACGCTGGTGGGCGAGAACGGCACGCTGCTGTCCGGCGGGCAACGGCAGCGACTGGCCATTGCCCGGGCGCTGCTCAAAGATGCGCCGATCCTGATCCTCGACGAGGCCACCTCCGCGCTCGACAGCGAGTCGGAGCATGTCATCCAGACCGCGCTGACACGGGTGATGAAAAACCGGACGACCCTGGTCATCGCGCACCGCCTGTCGACCATCGAAAACGCCGACCAGGTCATCGTGCTCGACCACGGCCGTGTCATCGAGACCGGCACGCACCGCGAGTTGATCGCACGGGGTGGCGCATATGCCCGGCTCCACGAGGCGCAGAAAGGCAGCGAGCGGTCCGCTGAATCGATTACCGGGGTCGACCGGGCTTAACGGTGCGCGCTGAGCTCGAACAGAAACTCAATGCCATCTGGTACGGCGCGGCAGCCGTGCCGTTCTGGCTCAAGCCGCTGGCCGCGGTTTACCGAGCGGGGCAGGCGCTCGACCGCGTGCGGCAACTGCGGCAGCAACCCGAGGATCTCAGGACAGCGCCCATTGTCGTTATCGGAAATCTCACGGCGGGAGGTACCGGCAAAACCCCGCTGGTCATCAGGGTCTGTGAACTCCTGGCCGCGGCCGGCCTAAAGGCCGGCGTCATCAGCCGGGGATATGGCCGCAGGGACGAGCGTCTGCTGCGGGTCGGGCCCGCCGACCGGCCCGAAGATGCCGGCGACGAACCCCTGCTGATCGCCCGCCGTACCGGGGTGCCGGTCATCGTTGCCGCCGACCGCTGCGAGGCGGCGCGTGCGTTGCTGGCCGATGGCGTCGATGTTGTCGTTGCGGACGACGGCCTGCAGCATTACCGGCTGCCGCGCAGCGTGGAAGTCTGCGTGCTCGACGGCGAACGCGGCCTGGGCAACGGGCGCCTGCTGCCGGCCGGGCCACTGCGTGAACCGGCACAGCGCCTGCAGAGCGTGGATTTCGTTATCGTCAACGGCGGTGAATTGGACCGCATCCCGGTTCCCGGCGCGGCCACGATGAACCTTGTTCCGGGACGCTTGCGCTCCCTTTGCGGCACGCAAAGCTGGCGCCTGAGCGAATTTGCGGGCTGCCGGGTCAATGCCGTCGCCGGAATCGGAAACCCCGACCGCTTTTTCGACACGCTGCGCAGCGCGCGCCTCACCGTCAACGAGTACGCGTTTCCGGACCACCATGAATTCACCCCGGCCGACTTCGAATCCCTGGAACCGGAGCTGCCGGTGCTGATGACCGAGAAGGACGCGGTCAAAGCGAGCGCGTTCAGCCTTGAAAACGCCTGGTACCTGGAAGTGGATGCCGCGCTTCCCCGGGAATGGGAAACCGCCTTCCTGGCCCGCATGATGCAGGAGAAGTCATGAGTTACCACATCGTCATTCCCGCCCGTCTCGAATCGCAGCGCTTGCCTGAAAAGCCGCTGGCGCTGATCGGGCATCGACCACTGATCGAACACGTCTGGCGACGCGCCAAGGCTTCGCGGGCTGAATCGGTCGTGATCGCGACGGACTCGGACCGGGTCCGGACCGTCGCGGAAGGCTTCGGTGCGCGGGTCGTGATGACCTCAAGCAGCCATACCAGCGGCAGTGACCGCATCGCCGAGTGCGCCGAACTGCTGGGCTGGGGCGACGATGTGTTCATCGTCAACCTGCAGGGCGACGAACCGCTGATGCCGGCCGCCTGCCTGGACCAGGTGGCCCGACTGCTGCGCGACGATGATGCAGCCGATGTGGCCAGCCTGTTCTGGCACCTGCAGGAATGGTCCGAGGCGAAGGATCCGAACGTGGTCAAGGTCGTCACCGGGCGGGACAACCAGGCGCTGTATTTCAGCCGTTCGGCAATTCCCTTCCCGCGCGACCCGGCAGCGGTTTCCGCGCACCGCCACGACGCCGGCGCCTGGAAGCGTCACATCGGCCTTTACGCCTACCGTGCAGGCGCGCTGCGGGTGTTTTCCGCCATGGCACCGTCGCCGCTGGAAGCGATGGAGAAGCTCGAGCAACTGCGATTCCTTGAATCCGGCCATCGCATAGCGATGGCGGAAGCCTGTGAATTCATCCCGGCCGGCGTCGATACGCCGGCGGACCTCGAGCGGGTGCGAAGGCTGCTCGAGGCCGGCTGCTGACGCCGGTGATGGCGAAAAAGAGCGAACCCGGCGCGGTTGAATTCGACGGCAAGGCCGAAGCGCGCCGTCTGCCTACGCGTCCGGGCGTGTACCTGATGCGCGACGAGGGCGGGCTGGCGCTGTATGTCGGCAAGGCGGTCAACCTCAGAAAACGCGTCGCCAGCTATTTCGATGCGCGGCCGAAAGGTGAGCGCATCATGCGCATGATCGCGCGCATTCGAAGCATCGAGGTTTCCATTACGCGTACCGAGGGCGAGGCGCTGCTGCTGGAAAACGAGTGGATCAAGTCGCTCAAGCCCCGCTACAACATCCTGCTTCGGGACGACAAGTCCTATCCGTGGATCGTGCTGGGCAGCGACCACGACTTTCCGCGCATTTTTTTTCACCGCGGAGCGCGTGATCCGAAAAAAAGTTTTTTCGGCCCGTACCCCTCGGCGCATTCCGTGCGGGACAGCATCAACCTGATCCAGAAGCTGTTTCGGCTGCGTAATTGCGAGGACAGCTACTTCGCCCATCGCAGCCGGCCCTGCCTGCAGCACCAGATTCGCCGCTGCACGGCGCCCTGCGTGGGCCTGGTCAGCGCGTCGGACTACGCCGAGCAGGTCAACGACGCGCGGCTGTTCCTGGAAGGGCGCAACCGCAAGGTCACCGAGCGTCTGATCCAGCGCATGGAGAAGGCCGCCGCGGAACTGGAGTACGAGACCGCGGCTCTTTACCGGGACCAGATCAGCCTGCTGAAACAGATGCAGGCGCAGCAGTTCGTCTCGGGCCGGCAGAAAGATATAGACATTGTCGGGGTCGTTAAGGAAAAAGGCCGTTTCTGTGTCGATGTCGCGTCGATACGCGGCGGGCGCCACCTGGGCCAGCGCAACCACTTCCCCAGCCAGGCCGAGGGCCGCACGGCCGCCGAGGTCATGGAGGCTTTTCTTGGGCAGTACTACCGTGATCGCCGGCCGCCCGCGCAGTTGGTCATCTCCGAGCCGGTCGAAAACCAGGCGCTGCTGGCCGCGGTGTTTTCGGAATCCGCCGGCCGCCGCGTGGTGATCCAGGCGCATCCGCGCGGACAACGACGCGCGATGCTGGACATGGTCCTCGGCAACGCCCGCCAGGCGCTGCTGATGAAACTGGCCAGCCAGGCCAACATCACCGCGCAGTTCGAAGCACTGCAGACCGTGCTCGGCCTGGATGAGCCGCCGTCCAGCATCGACTGCTTCGATATCTCGCATACCTCGGGCAGCGAAACGGTGGGCGCCTGCGTGGTTTTTGACCCCGGCGGGCCGGTCAAGTCCCGTTATCGCCGCTACAACCTGAAGGGCATCACGCCGGGAGACGATTACGCCGCCATGCACCAGGTGCTCACGCGGCGTTACGGGCGGCTCCAGGCAGAGGAGGGCAGTCTGCCTGACCTGGTGCTGATCGACGGCGGCAAGGGCCAACTGGCGGAGGCGGAGGGCGTACTGGGCGAGCTGGGGCTCAGCGGCATCCCGGTGGTCGGAATCGCCAAGGGACCTTCCCGGCGAGCCGGTCACGAAGAGTGGATCACGGATTCGCCGCGGCGCAGCATCTACCCGGGTCCGGAATCGCCGGCTTCGCACCTGGTGCAGCAAATTCGTGACGAGGCGCACCGTTTCGCCATTACCGGTCACCGCGGCCGCCGGCAAAAAGCGTCGACCCGTTCGGGTCTCGAGAAAATTCCCGGGATCGGGCCGGGCCGCCGCCGGGCCCTGCTGAATCATTTCGGCGGCATCCAGGGGGTGAAGCAGGCCGGTATCGAGGAGCTTTCCAGCGTTCCCGGGATCAGTACAACGCTTGCTGAAATCATCTTTCGCGCACTGCACTGAGCGGCGATGTCTGCGATAATGCCGTGATAACAGGATTCGAAAGAAGCCAAGACATGCAACTGACTTTTCCCACCATCCTGACCCTGCTGCGGATTGCGCTCGTTCCGGTGCTGGTCATCGTGTTTTATCTGCCTTACGACTGGTCCAATATCGTCTGTGTTGTCGTGTTCGTCGTCGCCGCCGTGACCGACATCGCCGACGGTGCGATCGCACGCAGCACCGGGCAGACGTCGCGTTTCGGAGCTTTCCTCGACCCGGTGGCCGACAAGATCATGGTCACCACGGCGCTGGTCCTCCTGGTACAGCGGCAGGAGACGCGTGAAATCGTCTTCGCCATCGCGGCGGCGATCATCATCGGCCGCGAGATCACGATTTCCGCGCTGCGCGAATGGATGTCCGAGATCGGCGAACGCGCCCGGGTCAAGGTGAGCTGGGTCGGCAAAGTCAAAACGATATTCCAGATGACCGCTATCGGTTTCCTGCTTTACGGTGAGGACCTGGGATGGATCCCGGTGATGCTGATCGGGGAACTGCTGCTGTACACGGCGGCGGTGCTCACGCTGTGGTCGATGGGCAGCTACCTGCGTTCCGCCTGGCCGGTTATCGTGTCCCCCGAACAGGGACCGAAGGGATGAGTCCAGTTCAAGGCGTTAGTGCCCGCCGCAAGACGCCTACCGTCCTGGTTGGTGGCGTGGCGGTGGGCAGCGACCATCCGGTCGTCGTGCAGTCGATGACCAACACGGACACGGCCGACGCGAAATCCACGGCCCAGCAGGTAGCCGACCTGGCGCGTGCGGGGTCTGAACTGGTGCGCATCACCGTCAACACACTGGAGGCGGCCCGCGCCGTGCCGGAGATACAGCGCCGCCTGGACATGATGTCCTGCGAGGTGCCGCTGGTCGGCGATTTTCATTACAACGGGCACCAACTGCTGCGGGAGGTGCGCGACTGCGCGGAGATACTGGCGAAATACCGCATCAACCCCGGCAATGTCGGTTTCGGACGCAAGCGCGACGACCAGTTCGCGACCATCGTCGAGCTGGCCATCGAGAATGACAAGCCGGTACGTATCGGCGTCAACTGGGGCAGCCTGGACCAGGCCCTGCTGGCGCAGCTGATGGATGAAAACGCGGCGTCCACAAATCCTGCCGAAGCGGCCGCCGTGATGCGCGAGGCCCTGGTCCGCTCGGCGGTCGACAGCGCCCGCCAGGCGGAAGAACTGGGCCTCCCGCACGATCGCATCATCCTGTCCTGCAAGGTGAGCGATGTGCAGGATCTGATCGCTGTTTACGGGGAACTGGCGCAGCGCTGCGACTACCCGCTGCACCTGGGGCTGACCGAGGCCGGCATGGGCAGCAAGGGCATCGTGGCCTCGACTGCCGCCATGGCCGTGCTGCTGCAGCGCGGTATCGGCGACACCATCCGGGTTTCCCTGACGCCTGAACCGGGACAGCCTCGCACCGATGAAGTCATCGTGGCGCAGGAGATGCTGCAGAGCATGGGTCTGCGCGCCTTTTCGCCGATGGTCACGGCCTGCCCGGGCTGCGGGCGCACCACGAGCACGTTTTTCCAGACCCTGGCCCAGGACGTACAGGATTTCGTGCGCGAGCGCATGCCGCAATGGAAACTCCGCTACCCCGGTGTCGAGAGCCTTTCGCTGGCGGTCATGGGTTGCGTCGTGAACGGGCCCGGCGAGAGCCGCCAGGCCGATATCGGCATCAGCCTGCCGGGCACCGGCGAGGCGCCTGTAGCGCCGGTATTCATGGACGGAAAAAAACACTCGACGCTGCGCGGCGAACGCCTGGGTGAAGAATTTCTTGAACTGATCGAGCAGTACGTGCAGCAGCGCTACGGTTCGGGCCCCGGGCGCGACTGAAGCGGGCGTGGGTCTGTTGCGCAGAAAAGTCAGGGCCGAACGCGTCGACCGTCACGTGCTTTACGAACAGGCCGTTCAGGACAGCGAATCCGAAATCGATTTTGTCCTGGAAACCTGGAATGCACTCAGGAAACGGCCGGCCAGCCTGCTGCGGGAAGACTTCTGCGGTACCGCGAACACGGCCTGCGAGTGGGTTCGGCGCGAGTCATCGCACCGCGCCCTGGCCGTCGACCTCGACCAGGAAGTGCTCGACTGGGGCGCCGAGAACAACGTTGCTTCGCTCGAAGCCGGGCAGCGCTCCCGTATCCGGCTCATCCAGGCAGACGTCCGTGACGCCGCCGAGGAACCGGCCGATATCGTGCTCGCGATGAATTTCAGCTACTACCTGTTTTCACGGCGCGCGGACATGCTCGAATATTTTCGCAGTGTGCGTGCCGGCCTGGTTCCGGACGGTATTTTTTTTCTCGACGCCTACGGCGGCTACGAGGCGCCTCGGGATATCGTCGAGGAACGTGACTGCGAGGGTTTCACCTACGTCTGGGAACAGGCCAATTTCAACCCGATCGACAGCGAAATGGATTGTTACATCCACTTCACGTTTCCCGACGGGTCGCGCATGGAGCGCGCCTTCAGCTATCACTGGCGGCTGTGGACATTGCCCGAGATCAGGGAGTTGCTGGAAGAAGCGGGCTTCAGCGACGTTACGGTCTACTGGGAAGGCACGGACGAGGAGACCAACGAAGGTGACGGCATCTACGAGCCGTCAGAAGTCGGTGATGCGGATCCGGGCTGGGTGTGCTACGTCGTCGCGCAGCGATAGTTCGAGCCTCCGTACTCGATTTCATCGAAAGCCGTGTCGCCCGGGTCCCGGGCGACCGTGAACAGCACCGTTTTATCACCGTCTTCGGCGTGATCGACCAGCACCGCGTCGGTCCACTCTCCAGCCCGGCCAAGGCGTAACCTGGAGCCGTTTTCCAGCCCGGGCCGACCTTCGATCTCGACGATCGCGGGCAGGCGCTTGACCTTGCCCAGGTAACGGGCGCGCGCCACGATTTCCTGGCCGGGGTAGCAGCCTTTCTGAAAACTCACGGCCCCGATCGTGTCGTAGCCGAGCATCTGCGGAATGAACTTCTCGGCCGTATCGGTATCGAGCCACGCCACTCCGGAGCGGAGTTCTTCGGCGCGCCAGGCGTCTGTATCGTCGAGGGCGGGGGCATCCGCGGCAAAGCTCCATTCCGGCCCGCTTGCGCCGCTCACGCAAAGCCCCGGTTCGAGGGCCAAGCGCACCTTCGAGCGCAGAACATACATCGCAAGCCGTTTCAACAGGCCGGGCAGCAGCGCCGTGTGCGCGGCCAGCAGGAAGTCCTCACCGCGGCGCCCGATCAGCAGCAGGCCGAGCACCTGGCCCTTGGGTGTGCAGTAACAGGCGAAACCGGATGATCCATCTTTCAGCGCCGTGACGTCGGCGCTGACCTGGGACTGCAGAAATGCTTCGGCGTCTTCGCCCGACGCGCGTGCGACGGACAGGTAGGGAATCTGGAACGTGCTCAAACCGCTTCTCCGTATTGCTGGCTGTTCAGGTATGCGCATTGTATGCAAAATGCTTCGGCGATTCCCGTTGCAAGATCCCGAAATGGCATCTTGAATCTGGGTGGTCGAGCCATTACGCTTCGAGTGTCGGTGAACGGCCGTTTCCGGGTACGTTCATTCCCGTCCGCACAACACGATTGACTGGCAGCCATGAAAACAGATCAGCGACCTCTTTCCCCGTTCATGATCGGGCCGTATTACAAGCCCCAGATGACATCCATCATGTCGATAACGCACCGGGCCACCGGCGTTTTTCTGAGCGTCATCGGCGCTCCGCTGTTCCTGTGGTGGATCATCGCGACCGCAGGCGGAGCGGCATCGTTCGCCGTGTTTGAACGGTTCGCGGCGAGCCTGCCCGGCAAGCTGGTGCTGGCGGTTTCGGTTCTTTGTCTTTTTTACCATTTGCTGAACGGCATTCGTCACCTTGTCTGGGACACGGGCAGGGCGCTTGAAATCCGCTCTGCCTACACCGCCGGCTGGATGGTCCTGATCGCAACCGCGGTGCTCGGCGGCGCCGTGCTGGGAGTGACCTTATGAGCATGCGTCATCCGATCGCCACGGCCCGGGGTCACGGCAGTTCCCGCAGCGGCGTCCATCACTGGTATGCACAGCGCGCCTCGGCCGTCCTGTTGATTTTCCTGGCGGCCTGGATGGTGTACGCGGTACTGTCGCTGGCCGGTGGCGGCTATGCCGCTTCACGCGACTTCATCGCCAACCCGGTGAATGCTTCCTTCCTCTGCCTGGCGCTGATCGTGATGCTGTATCACGCGATGCTGGGACTGCAGGTCGTGATCGAAGACTACGTCCATAACGCCGTTGCCGAGTCCATCCTGTATTTCATCACCCGGGGCGGCGCCTACGCGCTGATGGCCCTGGGTGTCGTTCACGTGCTGAAACTGGCGCTGGGGTCCTGAGTCATGAGTCATTCCTACGAAATACAGGAACACAAGTACGACGTCGTCGTTGTCGGCGCCGGCGGAGCGGGCCTGCGGGCCACCATGGGGGTCGCCGCGACCGGTCTCTCCACGGCCTGTGTCACCAAGGTCTTTCCGACACGCAGCCATACCGTCGCCGCCCAGGGCGGAATGTCCGCGGCCCTGGGAAACATGGGGGAAGACGACTGGCGCTGGCACATGTACGACACGGTCAAGGGCTCCGACTGGCTCGGCGACCAGGACGCGATCGAGTACATGTGCCGAGAGGCCATGCCCTCGGTGATCGAGCTCGAGCACTTCGGCGTACCGTTTTCCCGCACCGAAGACGGGCGCATTTACCAGCGTCCCTTCGGCGGCATGACCACGCATTACGGAGAGGGCACGGCCCAGCGGACCTGCGCCGCGGCCGACCGTACGGGTCACGCCATCCTGCACACGCTGTACCAGCAGTCACTAAAGCACGATGCAACGTTCTACATAGAATATTTTGCCACTGACCTGCTGATGGACGATGACGGCGTTTGCCGCGGCGTGCTGGCCTGGGATCTGGCCGAGGGCAAGCTGCACCTGTTTCGGGCTCACGCGGTCATCCTGGCGACCGGCGGCTATGGCCGGGCTTATTTCTCAGCAACATCCGCGCATACCTGCACGGGCGACGGCAACGGCATGGTGCTGCGTGCCGGCCTGCCGCTGCAGGACATGGAGTTCGTGCAGTTCCACCCCACCGGCATTTACGGCGCCGGCTGCCTGATCACGGAGGGCGTGCGCGGCGAGGGCGGATTCCTGACCAACTCCGAGGGCGAGCGCTTCATGGAGCGCTACGCGCCAAATGCCAAAGACCTTGCGTCACGTGACGTGGTCAGCCGTTCCATGACCGTCGAGATCCGTGAGGGCAGGGGGGTCGGACCCAGGAAAGATCATATCCACCTGAACCTGCAACACCTGGGTGCGGACGTGATCAACGAGCGCCTGCCCGGCATCGCCGAGAGCGCGGAAATTTTTGCCGGTGTCGATGTGACGACCGATCCCATCCCCGTGCTGCCCACCGTGCACTACAACATGGGCGGAATTCCGACAAATTACATGGGCGAAGTCGTTACACTGCGCGACGGAGATCCCGATACGGTAGTACCCGGGCTGTTCGCCATCGGCGAAGCGGCCTGCGTTTCCGTGCACGGAGCGAACCGCCTGGGATCGAACTCGCTGCTCGACCTGATCGTGTTTGGGCGGGCGGTGGCCCAGCGTTGCGCCGAGACGATGAAGCCGAACATGCCGCATCCGGAAATATCCGCCGAACGGTTCGATGCGCTGGTCGGGGACTTCGATGCCCTGCGTCATGCCAAGGGCGTCCGTTCGACGGCCAGTATTCGCGACGAAATGCAGGCCGTGATGCAGAACAACGCAGCGGTATTCCGCACGGGCGAGGTGCTCGAAGAGGGTGTCCGCCTGATCGGGGACGTGTACCAGGGCTTCACCGATGTCAACGTTTCCGACCGGTCCATGGTCTGGAACTCGGACCTGGTGGAGACCCTGGAACTCAGGAACCTGCTGGGGTCAGCCGTTTCGACGCTGGCCTCCGCGGAAAACCGCAAGGAAAGCCGCGGCGCGCACGCCCGCGAGGACTACCCGGACCGCGACGACGAGAACTGGCACAAGCACACACTGTCCTGGGTCGATGAAAACGGCAGGGTGACGCTCAACTACCGCCCGGTTCACATGTATACGCTGACGGACGATGTGGAAGTGATTCCGCCCAAAGCGAGGGTTTACTGACATGGCAGAGCTGAGTTTACCCAGGGGTTCGAAACCCCTGAAAGGACGCCACCACCCGGCGCCGGACGGCGCGAAAAACACCCGCGTGTTCCGCGTTTACCGCTGGGACCCGGACGAGGGCGGCAACCCGCGCGTTGACAGTTTTGAAATCGACCTCGACGACTGCGGGCCGATGGTCCTGGACGCCATCATCAAGATCAAGAACGAGATCGATTCGACGCTGACCTTCCGCCGTTCCTGCCGCGAGGGCATCTGCGGTTCCTGCGCGATGAACATCGACGGCACCAACACTCTGGCCTGCACCAAGCCCATCGCCGACATCAGGGGCGACGTGAAAATCTATCCGCTGCCGCACCTTCCGGTGGTCAAGGACCTGGTGCCGGACCTGACGCATTTTTACGCGCAGTACGCCACGATCAAGCCATGGATACGCACGCAGAGCGCGACGCCGCCCGATCGTGAGCGCCTGCAGTCCAAGCAGGACCGCGAAAAGCTGGACGGACTGTACGAATGCATTCTTTGCGCCTGCTGCTCCACGTCCTGTCCGAGTTACTGGTGGAACGGAGAAAGGTACCTGGGGCCGGCCATCCTGCTGCAGGCCTACCGCTGGCTTGCCGACTCAAGGGACGAGGCGACCGGTGAGCGGCTCGATGAACTGGACGATCCGTTCCGGCTGTATCGCTGTCACACCATCATGAATTGCACGCGCACCTGCCCGAAGGGCCTCAACCCGGCCAAAGCCATCGCGGAAATCAAAAAACAGCTGATGGTGCGACGCGGCGTCTGAACGCCGCCCAACCGCGAGGACTGAATGGCGGACCCGGCACGTATTCGAAAACTGCGGTGGCTATGCCGTCGCGGCATGAAGGAACTCGACGTGCTGCTGCTGCGCTTCGTCGAGCGCGAGTCGGCGCAGCTTGAAAACGGCGGCTGGCCGGAGTTCGAAGAGCTGCTCTCCGCCGAGGATGACCGGCTCTGGGCATGGGTTCAGAAGCCAGAAACCCTGGAGCAATCCGCGTTTCGCCCTCTGCTGGACGCCATCAGGAGCTGATATGGTGAACCGTCTGGAACTCGTTTGCGGCAAGGCGCCCTGGTTGCTGCGTTCGTATTACGTCGTCGTGTTTTTCACGGCGATGTTCCTGCTGGCGGCAGATACGCCGGCAGCCTGGCGCCTGGTATCGGTGGCCCTGCTGCTCGTGGCCGTTGTGCTTGGGCGGCATCTGGACCGGCGTCGAAACGCCTCCGGGCGCATCATTCTCGACCGGGAAGGCAACGTCGATTTCCTGTCGGGTGAAAGCCGCACCGCGGGAAGGCTTAGCGGGGCCCCCTGGATCAGTCCCTGGGTCTGCGTCCTGCATTGGCGGCCGCTGCGTGGGGGCTGGCGCCGCCACAGCATGGTATGCCGGTCCATGAACCGGCCGGACGACTATCGGCGACTTCGGGTCCGGATGCGGCTCGCACCGGGCGCGGCGAGTGGAGCGAACGCTTGAACCAGGACAGGATAGCCCACGAAAATACATTTGACGCCCTGATGGAGGCGGCGGTCGATGCCATTGTCCTGATCGACCGCAACGGTACCATCGAGCGTTTCAGCGCCGCCGCAGAAGCGATGTTCGGCTACGAAGAGGGCGAAGTCCTGGGT
>Ga0180436_10001532_pt1 | contig 22541 bp, 22 predicted proteins | sample SS_ome_2_FD_132434 | JGI IMG/M metagenome (GOLD analysis project Ga0180436, IMG submission 132434) | Hypersaline lake sediment archaeal communities from the Salton Sea, California, USA - SS_3_S_2 metaG | ecosystem: Environmental > Aquatic > Non-marine Saline and Alkaline > Hypersaline >... | reverse complement strand
CTACGGTGACCTGCTGGGGTCCTGGTATACTGAGCCCTCTGAGACCTACCTGAGCGTGAAGGACTTGAGCCACTTCGAACCCGCCTCGGTCACGCCGGCCTCGACATTCGGCGAGCGGCTCGACCTCTATCTCTACTTACGGCAGACAGGGACCTGGCCTGACTATGTGTCCAAGGGCGATCTGGCAAGCCTCGCGGCGCTCTCGCCAACGCGGCTCTCGCCGCCCGCGGTGCCCGTCTATCTCGTACACGGAACCGAAGACACCGATGTGCCCTGCAGCGAATCGACGAGCTACTTCGCTGCCATCTCCTCAGCTTCCCCTGACTCGAGGCTGTATGTGCATCCCGGAGGCGGCCATAGCTTCTTCACCGAGATGGACGACCCTGCCGTCTCAGCTCTCTGGCAAGATGTCGTTGCCTTTTGCCGGGGGGGCGAATGAACGGCCAGGACCATCGGCCCCGCGTCCTGCTGACCGGCGCAGCCGGGCGGATAGGCCGGCCGTTCACTGACTACGTGGGCGACCGATACCGGCTGCGCCTAGCGGCGCACCATCCTGAGAAGATCCCGGATCCGGGGCCGCATGAGCTGATCGGCCTTGAGCTGGCGGATCCTGAGGCGTGCCAGGACGCCTGCCGCGGTATCGACGTCGTCGTCCATATGGGCGGCATAGCGTCGCCGGGGGTGGGGTTCTACGAGGGGTTGCTCGACGCCAATGTCAAGGGCGTCTACAATATCCTGCGAGCGGCTACCGATCAGGGGTGCCGGCGTGCGATCATCGCGAGCAGCGTTCAGGCCGTGGCGGGGTATCCGCTGGATGTGCAGGTGCGCACGACCGATGCGCCGCGGCCGGTCAACGTCTACGGTGTGTGCAAGGCGTTCGCCGAGGCGGCCTGCCATCACTTCAGCGCGGTCGAGGGGCTGAGCTGCATCGCCGTGCGCATCGGCAGCGTCGAGGCCGACTGGGTGCGCCGGGATCCCAATCCACGGAACCTAAGCACCTACATCAGCGTGCGCGACATGTGCGAGCTGCTGGTGCGCTGCATTGAGGTCGAGGACGTGCCGTACGCCGTGGTCCACGCAGTCTCGGACAACCGCTACAAGTTCCTCGACATGCGCGACACGCGGGAGCTGTTGGACTTCACGCCACTGGACAACGCGTTCGATCGATTCGGGGTGCCGCTGACCTACACGGACAGGTGGTATGAGGTGACGCCGCAAGACCCCAATACAAGGAGGCGTCCTGGTGATGGCGGTGAGTGAGTCACGGCCCACGATTCACCATTCACGATTCAGGGTGGTGCCTTGGGTCTTGAGTCTCGGGTCTGAGTCCTTCCGACCCAGCAGGCCCCGCATCGCCGTGCTGCGGTCATCGCGAGCCGCTATCACGATCCACGCGCGATGCGCGAATTGAGACACAAGACACGAGACCCAAGATTCGAGAAGAAAGCGAGCACCAATGGCTAGCCGAGGCACCCTCAACAACCCTCGTCCGACCGGCATCATACGGGCATTCTATCGCGCACCCATCTGGATCTACCGGGCGGGGCTCGGGTTCCTGATGGGGAAGCGATTCCTGCTGCTGGAGCACGTGGGGCGGAGGAGCGGGAAGACGCGGTACACTGTGCTCGAGGTGGTGCGGCACGACCAGCAGGCCGATACCTACGTGGTCTGCTCGGGGTGGGGGACGCGGGCTGATTGGTTCAGGAACATCAGGAAGATGGCAGAGGTGCGCGTGTCGAGCGGGTTCCGCAGGCGGCTGTCTGCACGGGCCATCCGTTTGGAGGGCGACGCCGCGGCGCGGGAGTTGTGCTCGTATGCTGAGCGGTATCCGCAGGCCTTTCGGATCCTGGTCAGCCGGTTGGTGATGGGGGAGGAGGGTCCGGTGGACTGCGCCGAGGCGGCGGCAGAGATACCGGTGCTGGCACTGAAGGTGGCGCGGAGGGGATAGATCAGTAGGGGCGGTTCGCGAACCGCCCCTACGTTGACGCCGCGATCCAGGTGTGTGGACCTACGGTCGCCCGAAGGCTCCCGTTCGGAGATGACTCCTTAGTCGGCGGGCGGCTGGGGCCACGGGCCCGGCTCGAAGTTTACGGTCAGGTCAGGCGTGCCGGCAAATGAGGCTGCCGTGGGGGCGACACCTGTGTCCAGCCACGCGTCCATGGCGTCGAAGAACGTCAGCAGCTGGGCCTCCGTGAAGTTGCAGTGGCCGTCAAGTTCGCTGTAGACACGCGTCAACAGCGCCTGGTTCCCCTTGCCCGCTACCAGTCGGGCGTAGTGGGTGGTCCCTTCCACGGGCGTCACAGGGTCATCGATGTTGTGCACCATCAGTACCGGGCTGTGGATCTGTCCTCGGGCCTCATCCACACGGTTGAGGTAGGCCTGGGCCCACGGGTCGGTCCTGTAGCCGGTCTGTGCATTCATCGATGCCAGCATGCCGTCGATGTCCATGGCAGGATCGAGACCTAGCAGATAGGCCCTCTCTGCCGCCGTGAGGCCGTAGACATAGCCCTCGTTGCCGGAGACGATGCCCCCCGCTTTCATCTCGATGTCGGCCCGCGTCCTGGTCATGAAGAAGGTGAGGGCCACGGCGCCCGGAGGCATATCGACCGGTCCCGAGTACTCGTAGAAGCCCCCCGCCGGCAGATCGCTGACGAGGCGGGCGAACTCCCAGAGGGGTTTGTTGAAGGGATACCCAGGCATGTATGACAGACCCAGCTCGTAGATGGTCTTGGGGAATAGAACATCGGCGTAGAAGTCGATGTCGTCGCGCACATCGTTGATCGCCCCCCAGGACTCATCCCAGCCGAACGCCGCGTCGTAGGCCAACGCGAACGAGAATCGGGTGGAGGTGTTTCTGGTGATCCCCGAGGCCGGGGCGCAGAGCGGGATGCCCGCGTCATAGGTCCCCGGATACTTCTCCATGCTCTGGATCGTGAGGCTGCCCCCCATCGAGTTGCCATAGAGCACGGTTCGCTCCGGCTTGCCCACGGTCCTCCGGAAGTGCTGCACCAGTTTCTTGGTGTCCTTGATCGCATCGAGCAGATTGAAGCCCGTTCCCCGGTAGCCGGAGGCTGCCAGGGCGTAGCCGCGCGCCAGAAGCTCGTCGGCAACCAAGAAGGCCGGCTCGGGCTCAGCTTCGCCGTCCGGTGCGTAGCCGTGCGCATACACGAGGAGCGTCCCGTTCCAATTCCCGGGTACCTGGATGATGTAGGCTGCGCCTCCGAGATCCCCGGTCATCTCAATGGGCAGGTCCGGATTCTTGGCCGCTGCCAGACCCGGTCCGAACGCCGACAACACAAGCACAAGCAACACCATCACCACGATCAACTTTCTCATCGCTGTGACCTCCCTGTAGCTTCCCATACATGTTGGCATATGACTAACTCCGGCCCCATTTCCGCTAGGTCATGCCTTCCTCACCTCCCTGCACCCGTGATTCGGCGTGATCGACCTCAGGAGATCGCTGCCTGTCGGATGGCGCCTTGTCCGGGCTGATCTCCACTCGTTCCCTGAGGTAGCGGAACAGGTCGCCCACTGAGTTGAACCCCACACGCTGCCCAGTGAGTGGGTCGAGCAAGCTGGCCTTCCACGTCCCACCTCTCCCCGTGCGCCAGAGTCGAAGCAGGAACGAGTTGTAGCTTTCGGGCTCTTCGTTCACGTCGTTTCCTATTGTGCTGTCGGTGTATCCAGCATAGCAACCAAGTATCAAGAAATCATCAAAGAGGCTTCAGACAGGGCGACTGGATTCACCAGCCGCGACTCGGTGGGAACGGCCTCTTGGGCCGCCGCGCGGCTCTGACCAGGACTTGGAGCCACGGGCAACTCCAGGAGTTGCTCGGCGCGTGGCGGTCCCAGGACACCGCCGCCTGTCACCCGGTTCGTGGGCCGGCCGCGCAGTCTCACCAGACTCCCGAAACGCACTCGCCGGGATGTGCGACTTGTGGCGCGAGAAGTCCTCATCCATACTGGGTGCGATCCCACGAATCTGCTGAGGAGCGTGACAATGGCTCGCCTGAACATTAGCTCACTGGGGACACTGCACTTCTCACTGGACCACACCCCGAATCTCTCGATACCGTCACGCAAGGCCCAAGCTCTGCTGGTCTACCTGGCCGTCGAATCTTACCAGGCCCATCCTCGCTCGAGGCTGGCCGGCCTCCTCTGGCCTGATCGCTCGGAGGCGGCGGCGCGTCACTCGCTTAGCCAAGCGCTCTTGGCCTTGCGCCGCTCCATCGACGGTGCTGTGAGTGACGACGGCATTCCGTTCATCGACGCAGCGCGTCAGACAGTGCGGTTCAACGCCAGGAGCAACCACTGGCTGGACGTCGTTCTCCTCAATGACCTGCGATCCAGCGGCTATCGCGACATCGCACGCTGCGAGCAGGCCATTGCCGCGTACCGAGGCGACTTCCTCGATGGATTCTTCGTGCGAGGCGCACCGGTCTTCGAGGAGTGGCAGCTTGTCCAGCGCGAGCACTGGCATCGCCTGGCGGTGGCTGCCCTCAACCGGCTGGTTGGGCACCACGAGGCCGAAGGCGATTATGCCGCTGCCTTGCTCTACGCGTGGCAGAAGCTCGATCTCGACCCCTGGCGCGAGGACGGCCACCGTCAGGTGATGCGGCTGCTGGCCCTGAGCGGTCAGCGGTCGGCCGCGTTGACGCAGTACGAGACCTGCCGGGCCGTCTTGCGGGAGGAACTCAACTCGGATCCTGAGGCCGAGACCGATGCACTGCTTGCCGCGATCAGGTCCGGCAAGATGGGCACGCCCGATCGACAACACTGGTCCGACGGGGGTACCACCGAGACGCCAACGCGTCTGCCTGCGCAGACAACGCCGTGCATCGGGCGCGAGGCCGACATCGAGGCAATCGCTGCCCTTCTGGAGGACGGTCACTGCCGGTTGCTGACCCTGGTTGGTCCGGGGGGCGTCGGCAAGACCCGGCTGGCGCTCGAGGCAGCAACGCTCCTGACAGATCGGCAGGCCGTCGGGGCTGTGGTCGTGCCTTTGATTGCGCTTGAGTCAGCCCAGGCTGTGGTGGCTGCCGTGGCTCGCCAATTGGGACTGGGTTTCTCGGAGAGCGGCCCCCCCCCCTCCAGCAACTTCTGGGCTACCTGCGGAGCCGGGAGCTGCTCTTGATCCTGGACAGCGCCGAGCACCTGGCGCGAAACGGCGAGACGCCGAGGGACACCGTCAACGCGGCGTCTGACGTAGTGAACGCCGTGCTTGCCGGCGCGCCCAGGGTCAAGGTAGTGGTCACCACGCGGGTCCGCCTCAACGTCCTAGGCGAGCATCTCTATCCGGTCAAGCCGCTGGCCTACCCCGAGACGGATCTGGGCGTGCAGGGGGCTGGGGCTTATGCGGCTGTCCAGCTCTTCGTCCAGAGCGCCCGGCGACTTCGACCAACCTTCTCGCTGTCCGACCGCAATGTCGAGGCCGTGGTGGGAGTCTGCCGCTATGTCCGGGGCCTTCCGCTGGCCCTGATGCTCACGTCGACCTGGACGCCAGTGATGGGAGTATGGGACATCCTTGGACTCCTCAAGGGCGACGGCGGGCAAGCTCTGGACGTCCTGCGCACCGACTGGCGCAACGTGGCGCCGCGCCATCGGGACATCCGTGTCGTATATGAGCACTCCTGGCAGTTGTTGGGCGAGCCGGCGCAGCAGCTGGGTCAGGCCCTATCAGTGTTCGAGGGGGAGTTCACGCTCTCTGACATCGTCGGCGCCACCGGGGCACGCCTGCACGACTTCCGGGCGCTGGTTGACGCTGCCTTCGTGGAGCGAACGCCGCAGGGCCTGTATGTGATGCACGATCTGGTTCGGGAATTCGTCCTGGAGAAGGTTGCGCGAGACCCGGTGGCCGAACGCCGGTTGCGGAGCCGGCACAGTCGCTTCTACGTCGCCGCGCTGCACCGCTGGGCTGCGGACCTAAAGGGGCCTCAACAACAGGCTGCGTTGTCCGAGATGGACCGGGCCATCGCCAACATCACCCTGGCCTGGCAGTGGGCCGTAGCCGAGGGCGACGTCGGCGCCGTCGACCAGGGCCTAGAGGGCCTGCGGCTCTACCTGTCGCGCCGAGTTCGCCAAGGCGAAGCCGCGCGGCTCAGTCGCGCGGCGGTTGACCGGCTGGGGGTCCTCCACCACGCGCAAGTCAGGGAAGGGCGCGATGGGAATCGTGTGCTGGCGCGTGTACTGACCTGGAACAGCACCTTCCTCCCAACCGAGGAGGCCCAGGCTGCCTTGGCGCGTGCACTGAGTCTGCTCGGCGCGGCGGAGGCTGGGAACGGCCTGGATGTACGTGTGGCGCAGGCCGCGGCCCTTCTCCGACTTGGCGAAGCGCTGGGTGACTCAGATCGCGAGGCGGCAGAGCGCTGCCATGACGAAGCCCTATCGCTCTCAAGGGAGGCCGGTGACGCGTGGCTCGAGGCCGCCGTGTTACGCAGCCAGGCAGCTTTGGCCTGGGGACTTGGCCAGTTCCCGCGCTCCACGGAATACCACGAGGCCAGCCTCGCCATCGCCAGGGAGCTGGGCGACCTGCAGGGCATCGCGCGGAGTGTCAGCGGGCTGTGTCGCGCGGCCTCGACGTCGGGACGGGCTGAGTACGCGATGGAACTGGCGCGAGGGAATCTCGATGTTCTGCGTGCCCTTGACGACAAGGCCGAGCTGGCAGCGGGTCTCTACATCCTGGCAATCACCCACATGCTCGGTGGGCGGGCCGGGGAAGCTATTCCGTGGCTGGAGGAAAGTGTCGCCATCAAGCAGGATGACCTGGGACTGCCGGCTGGTCGCGAGATATCGATGCTCTCCTGGGCCTGGACCCTTTCCGGCAACTACAAGGCTGCCCACCGGTTGGCGGTCCAGGCGCAGCCCTTGCTCTGCGCGTCTGGGTCCCAGCGTCTGGTGGCCTGGGGGCAGTTTGTGCTGGGGTGCATCTCGGTTGCTCTGACGGCCTATGACGAAGCCGGCCAGCTGCTGACAGAAGGTGTGCGCAGCTGCCGGTTGCTGAACCAGCGCATGGACTTGGCGTGGGGGCTCTCGGTCCTTGCCTACGTGCGCTGTGCCCAGGGCAGTGTCGACCGAGCCGAGCCACTCGTCATGGAGGCCCTGCCGATAGGCTTTGACATCGGCTCGCCGCAGGCGCAGGCCTTCGCCCTGGTGGGCTCGTCTCTCATTGCTCTCCACAGAGGCGATGTCCTGCGCTCCGTCGAGCTCTACGCACTGGCTTCGACGCGGTCTGCCTGTCCAGAGAACTGCGCCTGGTTCTGGGATGTGGCCAAGCAGTACATCGATGCCGCTGCGACGTCGCTGCCGGCGACGCAGGTCGCAGCCTCCGAGGAACGGGGTCGGGCGCTGGATGTGCGGGCGACTGTGAGCGGGTTGGTGGAGGCGTTGACGCGCAACGCGTGACGGGCCGCTCTGATCTGAGGCATAATCGGCTCATACCCTAGAAAGGAGTGGGACGTGGGCAACAGATGGGATCGACGCGATCGAAAGCGGAGGAAGCCCCGACGGCAAAGCGCTCGCCTCCGCGGGTCACGACAGGACCGCTCGCCTCTGGGACATCGCCGCAGGCCGGCAGCTAGGCATCGCGATGGTCGGACACGAGGACCATGTGCTGACCGTCGCCTTCAGCCCGGACGGAGACGTCCTGGCCTCGGCAGGCCAGGACACAAGCATCCGGCTCTGGGACGTCCGAACACAAGCAGAGATGGCGAAGCTGATAGGCCACAACCAGTACGTGTGGCGCCTGGCCTTCACACCGGATGGCAAGACCCTGGTCTCCTTGGACGCGTCCGGAATCGTGCGGCTGTGGGATATGAGCGACCATGATGCTTCGGGCCGTCCCATCGGCGAGACTCTGCCGGGCCACGTCTCCTGGGCCTGGGCGCTTGTCCTGAGCCCGGACGGCAGTACGGCCATTACCACGGCGCGCACCGGCGAGGTTCAGCTGTGGCACATCGACCCGGCCTGGTGGCGCGCCCGGGCCTGCGCCATCGCTGGACGCAATCTCACGCAGGACGAGTGGTCGCGAAACCTACCCGGTGAACCCTACAACGCGACGTGTCCCCAGTGGCCGCCGGGCCACTGAGACTAGAACCAGCCCGCCCTCTCGCCGACCCGGCCTGCCCACGGGCGCCCGCCGCAAGGGTGCCCTCCGCCGCGGCGCGGGAGTTATGCTCGTACGCTGAGCGGTATCCCAAGGCGTTCCGGATCCTGGTCAGCCGGTTGGTGATGGGGGAGGAGGGTCCGGGGGATTGCGCCGACGCGGCGGCAGTGATACCGGTGATCGCGCTGAAGGTAGGCAGAAGGGGATAGATCAGTGGGGCGGTTCGCGGGCTGCCCCCAGGGTATAATGAACCCCTACAGCTTTCGGATGTAGGGGTTCACCATGATCCGCGACACAGGCGCCGGAACCTAGAGCGAGACGATGCGCTTCCCTGCCGCGGAGCGATAGACGGCTTCGCTGAAGGCCGCAGCGTGCGCGCCTGCCTCTGCGGGGATCGGGGGCGGCGTGCCGTCGAGCAGTGCGTTCACGAAGGGGATCGACGGCAGGACCGTTGGTCCCCCGTGGTCAATCTCCTCGCGCCCAGCGGCTGCGTCAAGCGTGACCTTTCCAGGGCCACCCGTGAGCACACCGTCATCCCCCACGATCGTGGCATACGTGGAATCCTGGATCCCCTTGTTGACGTCCGCGGTCTGGATCGTCACCATCACGCCGTTGGACAGGCGCGCCTGGACAGAGACGAAGCGCTCGATCTCGGGGGCCACGGCGTCCATGAAGGCCACGACGTCGGTGGCGGGGGCGCCGCCGAGCCAGAGTGCCATGTCGACCATATGTGCCCCGTTGTCCGCGAAACACCCACCCCCGTTCTGGGCGAGATCGCCGCGCCAGTAGTCCTCTCCCACCTGCCAATCGTCGAAGAAGGCGTCGGGGAGCCCTGAGAACCTGCGGCCCGCGGCCTGGATGCCCTCCGGCAGGACGCGGGTGGTGGTGGTCCAGCTGTAGTGGGAGGCGAGGGTGAGGGCAATCTGGCGCACTTGGCCGATGCGGCCCGCGTCCAGCGTCTGCTTGAGCGCGCGTGCCGCCGGCATCATCCGTCCCACATAGGCGGGCATCAGCACGCGGTCAGCCTGACGGGCCGCGTCGACCATCGCCCATCCCTCCTCGGCGGTCAGCGCCATCGGCTTCTCAACGAGGACGTGAAGGCCGTGTTCCAGGGAGGCTATCGTCTGCTCGCAGTGGAGACGGTGCGGCGTGCAGATCAGAACGGCATCCAGCTCTGCGGTGTCGATCATCTCACGCCAGTCTGTGTAGGCCTGCTCTGCGCCGGCTGCGGCCTTTGCCATCGCCAACTTCTCCGAATTCCGCCGGCACACGGCGATGATCTTCGCACGCCCTGTCATCTTGAGCGCCGGCACGTGTGCGTACATTGCGAACATCCCTGCGCCGATCACGCCAACCCTAAGTTTCTCGTCCATCCATTCGACTCCTTTCGATCTACACAGCACTCCCAGTTCCCGATCGCTGTAACCTTCTGAAGCTCCTAGGACAGCGTCGACACAGAATCAGCTTCTGTCCCCACCTCCGCTCGGTCGCGCCTTCCGCACCCCCTTGCACGTGCGAACCGTCGCGGTCGGCACCCGGAGACCGCTACCCGTCGGGTCGCTCTGCATCCGTGGTAACGTTCAGCCGTTCCCTGAGGAAGCGAAACAGGGCCGTCACTGAGCTGAACCCCGCACGCTGCCCGGTGACAGGGTCGAGCAAGCTGGCCTTCCACGTCCCGTCTGTCCCCGTGCGCCAGAGTCGAAGTAGGAACGAGTGATAGCTCTCGGATCCTTTGATCACGTCAACTCCGATCGTGTCGCTGACTCCTCCACGATAGCAGGCGACCATCAAGGAATCGTCAAAAGGGCTCCAGCTGTGGCATCGGGGTGTAGGCCCGCCGCGGGCCGGTGGGGAAGGCGCTCGTGGGTCGCGCCGCGCAGCTTGTGGTGGGAGAGGTCCTCATCGATAATGGGTGCGATCCCGCGGAGCCGCTGAGGAGCATAACAATGGCTCACCTGAACATCAGCTCACTGGGGACACTGCGCTTCTCACTGGACCACGCCCCGAACCTCTCGATACCTTCGAGCAAGGCCCAAGCCCTGCTAGTCTACCTTGCGGTGGAATCCCGTCAGGACCACGCTCGGTCGAAACTGGCCGACCTGCTCTGGCCCGATCGCTCGGAGGCGGCCGCCCGCCACTCGCTTAGCCAAGCACTCTCTGTGCTACGCCGCTCCATCGACGGTGCTGCGCGGGGTGGTGTTGATCCATTCATCGACGTTGCCCGTCGGACGATTCGGTTCAATGTCCGGAGCGATCACTGGCTGGATGTGAAACTCTTAGAGGAGCTGCGATCGAACCGATACCGCGACATGGCTCTCTGCGAGCAGGCCATTGCCGCGTACCGAGGGGACTTCCTCGACGGGTTCTCGGTGCGTCACGCCCCGGTCTTCGAGGAGTGGCAGCTGGTCCAGCGCGAACACTGGCATCGTCTCGCGGTTGCGGCTCTCGACCGGCTGGTAGGGTTCTACACTGCTGAGGGTGACTACGGCAAGGCTCTGCTCTACGCGTGGCAGAAGCTCGATCTCGATCCGTGGCGCGAGGACGGGCACCGCCAGGTGATGGAACTGCTGGCCCTGAGTGGTCAGCGGTCGGCAGCACTGGCGCAGTATAAGACGTGCCGGCATATCCTGCGGGAGGAGCTCAACTCAGATCCCGAGGCCGAGACCGATGCCCTCCACGCCGCGATCACGGCCGGCCGACCGCTAAGGTCCGACCGGCCGCCTGTTCCGTCCGGGGCTGTCTCTGAGAGCTCTCCGCGTCTGCCGGTGCAATCGACACTGTGCATCGGGCGTGAGGCCGACGTCAGAGCCATCGTCGCAATGCTGGAGGACGGAGGCTGTCGGTTGCTGACCCTGGTTGGTGCGGGTGGCGTAGGGAAGACGCGATTGGCGTTGGAAGCTGTGGCGCCGCTCGCGCGCGAGGGGACGGTTCGATCCGTGGTCGTGCCTTTGATCGCGCTGGACTCCGCACAAGCTGTTGTTGCGGCCGTGGCCCGCGAACTGGGCCTGGCTTTTTCAGCGAGCGGCCTTCCGCCCCTCCAGCAGCTGCTGGGCCACCTGCGGAACAAACAGCTCATCCTGATCCTGGATGGCGCCGAGCATCTGTCGCGAACCGGCGAGACACCGGAGGACGCCGGCAACGCAGCGACGGACGTCGTCAGCGCAGTGCTTGCCGCCGCGCCCAGGGTCAAGCTCCTGGTCACCTCGCGGATCCGGCTCAACGTCCTGGGCGAGCACCTCTACCCGGTCAAGCCACTCGGCTACCCGGAGACGACCCCGGACGCGCCGGAGGCCGGGACATATGCGGCCATCCAACTCTTCGCCCAGAGTGCCCGGCGGCTCCGCCCCACCTTTGCCCTGACCGAGCGCAACGTCGAGGCCGTGGCAGGCATCTGTCGCTATGTCCGCGGCCTGCCGCTGGCACTGATGCTCACCGCGACGTGGACCCCCGTGATGGCCGTGTCGGACATCTTGCGACTGCTCAAAGGGGACGGCGGGCAGGCGCTGGACGTTCTGCGCACCGACTGGCGCAACGTGGCACCGCGCCATCGGGACATCCGTGTCGTCTATGAGAACTCCTGGCAGATGGTAGGCGAGCCGGCGCAAGAGCTGTGCCAGGCCCTCTCCGTGTTCGAGGGCGAGTTCACCCTCTCCGAGATGGTTGGCGTCACCGGGGCACGCCTGCACGACTTCCGCGCGCTGGTCGACGCTGCCTTCGTGGACCTAGCGCCGCGGGGCCGCTACGTGATGCACGACCTGCTCCGGGAGTTCGTCCTGGAGAAGCTGGCGCGAGACCCGGCGACAGAACGCCGGTGTCGGAGCCGACACGCGGCCTACTACGTCGCCGCGCTGCAGCGCTGGGGTGAGGACCTGAAGGGGCCTCAACAGCAGGCAGCGTTGGCCGAGATGGATGGTGCGATCGCCAACTTCACGCTCGCCTGGGAAAGGTCCGTGGCCGAAGGAGACCTCGCTGCGATCGACCGGAGCCTGGATGCTCTGCGGCTGTACCTCTTGTATCGCGTTCGCCCGGCTGAGGCTGCGCGATTGAGCAAGGCTGCTGTCGACCAATTGGAGACTCCGGTCGACGCGCAAGACTCGCGAGAAGGCGGTAGACTTCGCGTGCTGGTGAGGGTTCTGACATGGCACAGCGCCTTCGTTCCGCACGAGGAGGCCCGACGCGTGTTGGCGCGCGCCCTGCGCCTCGCAAGTATGGCGGCGACTGAGGATGATCTGGACGTGCGAGCTGAGAGGGCAGCCGTCCTACTCCGGCTTGGGCAGGTTCTGGCAGGCACGGATCGTGTCGCGCAAGAGCGATGCCTTGGGGAGGCCCTCTCGCTCACAAGGGAGACCGGTGATGTATGGCTGGAGGCCGCGGTACTGCGCAGCCTGGCCGGGTTGGCATGGGGGCGCGGCCGGTTCCGCCGCGCTATGCGACACCACGAGGATAGCCTGGCCATCGCCAGAAGGCTGGAGGACCTGCGTGGCGTCGCGTGGAGTCTCGATGGCGTGTGCTGGACAGCCTCGATTTCGGGCCGGGCTGAGTACGCGGCTGAGCTCGCGCGGGAGAACCTAGAGGCTCGGCGAGCGCTGGATGACAAGGCCGAGCTGGCGTCTGGCCTCTACGTGCTAGGCATCACGCATATCTGCCTTGGCCGCGTTGGTGAGGCCATCCCCCGGCTCGAGGAGTGCGTCGCTATCGAGATGGATGATCTGGGGCTGCCGGCCGGCCGCGAAATCTCGATGCTCGCCTGGGCTAGGACCCTGGCCGGCCAGCACAAACCGGCGTACCGGCTCGCGTGCCAGGCCCTGCCTGTGCTCCATGCGGAGGGCAATCCACGTCTGATCGCCTGGGGTCAGTTTGTCCAGGGCAGCGCCGCTGCCGCCCTGACCGAGTATGGAGAGGCAGCGAAGTCGCTGACGGACGGCGTGCGCGGTTACCGGCTGTTGAATCAGCAGCTTGAGCTAGCTATGACCTTGTCGACCCTGGCCTACGTCTACTGCGCACAGGGGAACCTCGACCAAGCCATCCCCCTGATCCGAGAGGCGCTCCCACTTGGGCTTGACATCGGCTCACCGCAGGCACAGGCTTATGCCCTGGTGGGGGCGTCGTTGCTCGCCCTGCACGAGGACAGCGTCCTGCGTGCCGTCGAGCTGTACGCGTTGGCAGCCACGCTGATGCCGTGTGCGGAACGATGCGCATGGTTCTGGGACGTGGCCAAGCGGCACATCGACGTGGCCGCGACGCCGCTGGTGGCGGCGCAGGTCTCAGCCGTCGAGGAAAGGGGCCGGGCCCTTGACGTGCGGGCGACGGTGAGCGGGCTGTTGGAGGCGCTGACGACTACCGAATGACGGGCCGCTCCGGACTGGGGTATAATGGCTGCATCACCTCAGAAAGGAGGGCGAGATGGGCAACAGATGGGATCGACGTGATCGCAAGCGCAAGAAGGCCCGACACGGGATGCGTGTGACGGGTCGCAGCATCATCTCCATCCAAAAGGCGCTCGCAGAGCGACGTCGCAAGGAGATGGAAGAGGAGATGGCCGCCGAGGCCGACAGGCCTTCGGCGGCCCCGCCCTCCGGTATCGTCGCCGCCGTGACACCGGGTCGCCTCTCCCCCTTGCCAATCTTCTCAGCCGGGCAGGGCCGCCCGATAGGGCTCTGACAGCAGGTGTCCCGTTCTGTAGTTCAGTCCGTAGCCTGACCTCCGACTCTCGCCTAGACTGCGAACCTGCCCGGAAACTGGGCGCACAGGCACTACGCCGCGGTCTTCACCCCCCACGACGCCAGAGACTCGGCCACGGCCTCCCTCAACGGCGTGTAGGTGATGCCTAGCTCGCGAGCGACCTTCTCGCCGCTGAATTCATAGCCCTTCCGCATCGTCCGCATCTGGTCCACCGACATATCCCACAGCGGCGGACGCTTGATGAGATCGGCAATGGCCGTGAGCAGGCGCGCGTTCAGCATCACCAGAGCAGGCGCCATCTCGAAGGGTGGGGGGCGCCGACCTGAAAGCTCCTCGACCCACCGGTTGATCTGGCCGAACGTGACGGTCTCGCCGCCGACCAGGTAGTCCTCGCCGATGTTGTCCGGCTTCTCCAGCGCTGCCACGATGGCCGCGGCCACGTCACGCACGTGGGTGAACGTGAGCCGTGAGTTGGTGAACACCTGCGCCGGCAGCTTGCCTGTCGCCATTGCCGCTAGGTAGCGCCCGGTCGCCTTGGGATCGTCTGGGCCGACCACGCCGGAGGGGTATACCGTCACCAAGGGCAGGCCCTGTCTCTGGTGCATCGCCAAGGCGATCTCGGTGCCCTCGCGCTTGGTCTGAGCGTACTCGCTGAAGCACTCCGACCCGGGTGGGCACTCCTCGTCAAACGGGCACTCCGCAGGGCTGCCGAAGATCAGGCAGGTGCTCACATGGATCACCTTGGCTACCTTGGCGGCGAGCGCGGCCTCCATGACGTTGCGCGTGCCCGTCACGTTCACGTCGTGGTAGACGCGCTTGTCCGGCAGCCAGAAGTCGTAGACGTTGGCCAAGTGGATCAGGGCATCGTGCCCCGGCAGCGTACGTTCGATGGACGCTCGGTCGGTCACATCCCCCACGACCGTGGGGACTCCCAGTTCCTCAAGCGTGCCTGTGTTGCTGGTCTTGCGCACCAGGCACGTGAGATCGTGCTCCCTCTCCGCCAGTTGCCGCATCACCTCTGTGCCGATGAACCCAGTCCCGCCCGTCACATAGACCTTCATTTCAAGCCTCCCACACTCCGTGAAGCCTGTGTTGCGCAGCGCCTGGGTGAGGATCCGCGAGGTGCGCTTCGGGATGACCTCGGCGGCGAGCGGGGGGTCGGGTAGGGTGACAGAGCACAAGAGGGTGAGACCTTGGACGGTGTCCGAGCACGAAGTGCAGCGCGGCGCAACCTGTCTATCCCCACTATACGCCTTGTCGCCGTCCGCGTCAACGTCCGACTGGGCGTCCAGGCTGAGCTGACCTGTGACTTGTGGGCCAAGTCCACTTGAATACAATGTCGACACACTGACACAACGGAGGTCCGCATGCTGATCAAGAAGCAGCCGTTCGGAACCCTTCCCGGCGGCGTTGATGTGGCCATCTACACCCTCACCAGCGACAGCGGCGTCTCGGCTCGCATCACGCCCTACGGCGGCATCGTGGTCTCGCTCGAGGTCCCTGACCGCGACGGTGTCTTCGGGGACGTTGTGCTGGGCTTCGACACCCTCGATGAGTACGTCGACCACAATCCCTTCTTCGGCGCACTCGTGGGCCGGTATGGGAACCGGATCGCCGGGGGCCGGTTCGAGCTGGACGACGAGACTGTCGCGCTCGCAAAGAACAACGGTCCTAATCACCTCCATGGCGGCCTCAAGGGTTTCGACAAGGTCGTGTGGGACGCCGTGGCGATGGAGACCGCCGAAGGACCGTCCTTGGTCCTGGCCTACACCGCGGCAGACGGTGAGGAGGGCTATCCGGGCGCCCTTGAGGTCACTGTGGTCTACACGGTGACCGAGGACGCCTTGCGCATTGACTACTGCGCGACGACGGATAAAGCCACCGTGGTGAACCTGACCAACCACTCCTATTTCAACGTGTCAGCCGGCGCCAGTCCGACGGTACTGGCTCAAGAGCTGATGCTGGCGGCGGACGCGTTCGCCCCGACGGACGCGACGATGATCCCTACCGGCGAGATCAGGTCGGTGGCGGGCACGCCGATGGACTTCCGCACGCCTGTCGCGATCGGCGCTCGCATCGATGTGGATGACGAGCAGATTCAGAACGGCGGCGGCTACGACCACAATTGGGTGGTCAACGGCGCGTTCGGCGATCTGCGGCTGGCCGGGCGGGTGACGGACCCGGTGACGGGCCGTGTGATGGACGTGCTGACGACCGAGCCCGGCGTGCAGGTGTACACCATGAACCAGGTGGGACGGGGCGTGCTGGGGAAGCGTGGGGCACTGTATCCGAGAAGGGGCGCGATCTGTCTGGAGACGCAGCACTTCCCGGACTCGCCGAATAAGCCTGCATTCCCGTCGACGGTGCTGAGACCGGGGGAGGAGTATCGAAGCACGACGGTCTACCGGTTCACGGCGGTGTAGGTGGGCGTGCTTCGCGATACACGATACAGGATTGTGGGTGGTGGCTTGGGTCTAGGGTCTTGAGTCTTGATTCTGCCCTCTTGCTGATCACTTGTCAGGAGCATGACACGAGACTCAAGACTCAAGGTTCTGTGCGACCGGTGGGGTGAGTGATGACCTATGACATGACAGGGAAGGTGGCGCTGATCACGGGCGGTAGCTCGGGGATCGGGCTGGCGACCGCGCACGCGTTCGCGGCGGCGGGGGCCAGAGTGGCGATTGCCTCCAGGGATCCGGACCGGGGGCGGGCAGCCGAGGCCGCGGTGCGCGAGGCGCACGCGGGGGCCGAGGTGCTGTGGATCCAGGCGGACGTCTCGCAGGCCGACCAAGTGCAGGCGCTGGTCGAACGGGTGGTGGGCACCCTGGGGGGGCTGGACTTTGCCTTCAACAACGGCGGCAGCGGGGGCGAGGGGGGATGGATCGTCGATATCGGTGACGCCGATTTCGACGCCACGGTTGGGGGCTATCTCAAGAGCGTCTTCCTCTGCCTCAAGGCGGAACTCAAGGTGATGCTGAACGCGGGCACACCGGAGGAGCCGGCTGGATCCGGCGTCATCGTGAACAACGCCTCGGTGGATGGCCTGCGCGCCTTCCCGTGGGATCCTGTCTACTCTGCTGCCAAGCACGGCGTGCTGGGTCTCACCAAGTCGGTGGCGATGCAGTATGCCGACAAGGGTGTCCGGGTCAACGCGGTCTGTCCGGGATGGATCCGCACACCGCCCATCGAGCGGATATTGGAGCACCATCCGGAGGCGGAGCTCGGCTGGCTCCAGCACCAACCCATCGGTCGTCTCGGGAGGGCCGAGGAGGTCGCCGACGCGGTGGTATGGCTGTGCTCGGATCGGGCGTCGTTCTTGGTGGGGGTTGCGTTGCCGGTGGATGGGGGATACACAATCGTGTAGGTGCGGACTAGGGTCTTGAGTCCTGGTCTTGGGACGTTGTGGTTGGATGCGCGACTTGGGGTAGAGCCATGAAGCCACGGATTGAGCCGGCGCACGTGAGGTTGGTGGGTGTTCAGGGCATGGTTCGGGTGGACGAAGACGTGAGCGGGCCGCTAAACGAGCTCTACGCTCGCCTCTTTGGCAGCCTGACGCAGATTCCCGAGGTGAGCCGCCCCTTCCGGACCGTGGGTTATTGGCAGTTCGTCGCGGACCAGGAGCGGCTCTACTTTGCCGGTATCGAGGTGGACAGCTTCGCCCGGTTCAAGTGGGACTACCAGCGGGGCTTGGTGGCGTGGGACCTGGGTGAGACGCTATGGGCGATCTGGCGAGAGAAGAACGGCGAGGAGGGCGCTCTGATGCGCGGCGGGACCTGTTGGGACTGGTTGTCCAAGTCTCGATACACTTATGACTCCCGCTTCATCGGCGACTTCGAGGTCTACTACTGGAAGACGCCGGGACGCGAGGCGCAGTCGACGTATCACGAGGTTTGGTTGCCGGTGGTGGGATAGGCCAGCGCCGTCAGTCCGCGACCGGGGCGATCTTCGCTCCGTCACGGTTTGCGACTAGGGCGGCGAACCCGCGCTTCGCGAGTCACGGAATCGTCACTCCCTAGTCCTCGCCGTGGTATACTCCCGGGGTTAGCCAGCATCCCGGAGGACCCTTTGGCCCAGCACGGACTCATCAAGACCCTCAGATCGCTCAAGGGCAACGTCAGGGGCGTTGTCTTCACGGAGCCGCTCTGGGGAATCCCCTTCAATCTCTACGCTCCCTATGTGTCGGTCTATATGCTCGCGCTGGGTATGGACGACGCGGGGATCGGTACCCTGGTCACGGTCTCCTCGCTGCTGCAGGTCTTCTGGACGTTGCTGGCGGGGGCCGTCACCGACAAGCTGGGGCGCAAGCGGACGACGCTCATCTTCGATACCGTCTCTTGGTCGCTGCCCTGCATCATCTGGGCCGTGGCCCAGAACCCGGTCTACTTCTACGTGGCGGCGTTTGTCAACGCCGTCTGGCGTGTGACCGACTGCTCGTGGGGCTGTCTGGTGGTCGAGGACACAGATCCAGACATTCTGGTCGATGTCTGGTCCTGGATCCAGATGTCAGGCCTTGTCGTGGCCTTTGTCGCGCCGCTCTCCGGACTGATGGTGGCACGCTTCGGCTTGGTGCCGACGATGCGCGGCCTGTACTGGCTGTCGCTTGTGATGATGACGTCCAAGTTCCTGATCATGAACGCGCTGGTGGTGGAGACGACTCAGGGCATCAAGCGCATGGCCGAGACCGCCGATGAGCCGCTTTTCTCAGTGGTGAAGGGCCTGGGCAAGGTGCTGCGCCTGATGGGCAAGAGCCCCGCCACGATGTACGCGCTGGCTCTCTCCCTGATCCTGACCGTCACAATGACTGTGCGGAGGACATTCTGGCCGATTCTGGCCTCTCAGGCGTTGGGGGTGGCCGAGGGGCGGCTGGCGCTCTACCCCGCGCTCCGTTCGCTGACGATGCTGGTCTTCTTCTTCGCGGTGATGCCCCACGTGCAGCGATTCATCGCCATCGACGACCGGGACGAGAGCCTACCGATGATCCTGGGCTTCGTCCTCGCGCTGGCCAGCCAGGTGCTCTTCATTCTTGTGCCACCGGGGTATGAATGGGCGCTGGCGTTGGGCGTCGTCCTGGAGGGGTGCAGCATCCCGCTGACGACGACGCTGCTGCAGAAGGTGGTCGCCACGACCGTCGATGCGGAGGAGCGGGCGCGGGTGATGTCGCTGTTCGCCATGGCGCTGCTGGTGGGCACTGCGCCGTTCGGGTGGCTCGCTGGACAGCTCTCGACGGCGGATCGCCGGCTGCCGTTTGTTATGACCGCGACGCTGCTGGCCGTGGGTGGGCTGGTGACCTATCTGGCGACACAGGTATCGACCCGTGAGGCGGCCGATCGCAGCGAGATCTCGGCGTCTCCCTCTGCCGAGTAGCCGCACCCCGGAGGTAGGTATGCGCCGAAGTGTGATCTCCACCAAGGGCGCTCGTCAGTGGCAGGGCATACCCTCCATAGAGCGGGCGGCCAATGGACGGCTGTGGTGTACGTTCTACACAGGAGGTCCGCGGGAGCCAGATCCAGACAACCGCGTGGTGCTGACAACCAGTGATGACGACGGCGTGACCTGGTCAGATCCCGTCGTGATGGCCGACCCCGCGGGGTCGACGCGCGCCTACGATCCGTGCCTCTGGCATGACCCAGCCGGCAGGCTCTGGCTGATCTACAACCACGCTGATTTGGTGCACGGCGACTTCTCGGTCTGGGCCCGTGTGACCGAGTCGTCGGATCGAGCTGACGCCGCGTGGTCGGATCCCCGCCGGCTCAATCTCCACGCGACCTTCGTGGTCCGGCTCAACAAGCCGACAGTGCTAGGCTCGGGCGTCTGGGCCATGCCGGTCACCTGGGCGCGGGAGGCGCCTGGCTCGACGTGGTTCCCCGGCGCGACGCAGCTGCAGGGCGTCGCGCTGTCGGCGGACTCTGGCACGTCGTGGCGTCTCCACGGCGCGGTCGAGGCTCCACACTGGGCCCTGGAAAACACGGTGCTAGAGCTACGCGACAATCGACTGTGGATGATGATCCGTACCGGCGGTGGGGCCATCTGGCAGTCCTTTTCGGAGGATGGCGGGGTGATATGGTCGGCGGGGACTCCCACGGAGATCGTCAACCCCGGCAGTCGGTTCCACGTGCGTCGGCTGCGGAGCGGACGGCTGCTGCTGATCAACTCACCCGAGGCGGACCGGCGGCGGGGCATAGTGGCGTCGCTGAACCGACCGGATGACGAGACTTCGTTCGAGGGCGGGCTAGTGCTCGACAACCGGGAACCTGTGTCATACCCCGACGCCGTGGAGGCACCCGACGGGTCGATCTACGCGGTCCACGACTGGGACCGTGGCGGGGCGGGTGAGATCGTGCTGAGTGTGTTCCGCGAGTCGGAGATCGCGTTGGAGGCGAGATGATCAGTCGGATATGGCACGGATGGACGACGCCGGAGAACGCGGATGTGTATGAGCGGTTGCTGCGGGACGTGATCTTCGTGGGGATAGCGGCGCGCGAGATTGACGGTACCGGGGAATCCACCTGTTGCGGAGGGCCGCTGGGGAAGAGGTGGAGTTCGTGACGGTCACTTGGTTTGAGGGCCTGGAAGCGGTGCGCGCCTTCGCCGGCGAGGACTACGAGGTCGCGGTGGTGCCGCCAGCGGCGCGAGCTGTTCTGAAGCGGTTCGACGCCGTGACGCAACACTACGATGTGCTGGTGGCGCCCGACACGGGATGACGCCCGTGCCCGACAGGGGAGTGAAGGTCGCTTTGGACCAGAGGCCTGAGCTGGCGCAGGTCATCGCACGCGTGCCTGGGTGGGCGGAGCGAGACATTGCCGAGGTGAGCGAGATGGCGGCCCTGACGAACCGGAACTACCTGGTCTCCGTCGGCGTCGAGCGATACGTTGTTCGCGTGAGCCGAGACAATGCGCGCTACCTGGGGATCGATCGGGAGGGTGAGCTGGCGGCGCTGCGGAAGGCTGAGGCCTGCGGGATAGGCGCAGAGGTCGTGGACTACCTGCTGCCCGAGGGACACTTGGTGACCCGACTCATCGATGGTCGTTCGTGGACGCTCCAAGAGTACGCCACGCGCGACGCGCTGGCGACGATCATCGAGACGGTGAAGCGCGTGCACGGCCTGTCGCCGATGGCGCGCTCCTTCTCGCCGTGGCGGCGCATCGGCAGCTACGCGGTGACCGCCAAGGCACGCGGCGTGGCGTTCCCAGATGACTTTGACGAACTCCTGGCAAAGGCCGAGGCAATCCGCGGGGATCAGGTGCGCGACGCCGAGGCTTGGCGTGGTTTCTGCCACAATGATCTGTACTCGGTCAATCTGCTTGACGACGGGAACGTGCGCGTGATCGACTGGGAGTTCGCCGGGATGGGTGACGTGTACTTCGATCTGGCGACCATGGCCTATGCCTACGACGAGGCGTCACTATCGCCGGAGTTGGAGGCATTCCTGCTCGAGGACTACTTCGGCAGCGCCACACCCTGGCGACGTCTCCGGCTTGAGGGTATGAAGGCAATGCTGCTGTTCTTCACGGCCATGTGGGGACTGTTGCAGGAGGGGCTGGTGCTGGACGGCACACTCCCGCGGATCGAGTTGTTCGACTACTACGCATACGCGCAGACCACGTTTGGGATGCTGCGTGAGCAGATGGGGATGGTGAGCGAGGCGCGTGACAGGGCTGGCCGGCCTGGTGGGTAGCGTCGCCGACCGGTCGCTCTAGCCGCCCTCAATGGCGGTCGCTACTGAGGGCGTGTATGCGCTGATTGGACCGCCGCCGGTGCCTGTGGCGCCGCTGCTCGATGGCGGGCTGCCGCTTGCTGGGGCGGTCTGTCCGCCGAGCGGTGCATTGTAGACGTGGGCCTCCACGGTCGAAACGGTCGCGTCGGCGGCATTGGCCATCAGGGAGCGCTCCAAACTCTGCAGCTTGCCCCCGATGTTCTGTAGCTCGAGCCCCTGGTTGCCGACCAGCAATGCATTGACCACAACGTCGCCCGCTGCCTGGCTGCCTCTGTTGTAGGTCGCCGGCGACATGTGCCGCTGAACGGTCCCCGGCGCAGTTGCAGCGACGGGCTCGACCAGACGCGTGACTGCGGCGTTGCCGGCGATCTGCTGCATTGACAGGAGAGGATGGTCGGGGCCGGGGAGGCCAGGCGTCCGGCGACCAGACTCGCCGGGCTGACGTCGAGCGTCACGCGAAGAGGCTTGGTCGGCGATGCGTCCCTTCTGTGCCATGTCACCCTCCCTACCGCTGCCACGCGGTCCCCACCTGCGTGGGGGGCTGCTGCGGATCCCTCGAAGCCACGTAGCAGGACGCCAGCGTGGCTCTCCCACCATAGCGACCGGGTCTGTCACGCCTTGCGCCGGCCCGCGCGCTAGTAGATGCGTTCTCCTCCTGAATGGATCACGGGTTCGCCAAGCGTCACTGTGCCGCTCGGGGCGTCGCCGCTCGCCGGCTGCGGCGTCGGTTCGGCCGCGGGATAGGACTCAGCCTGGACGTTGTGTATGATGGTGTTGATGGCGTCCTGGTTGACGCCCTGTTCGATCGCGGTGAGCTGCTGGGCCGTCATCTGGAGCTGCTGGTTGGCAGTCATGAGCTGTGCGCCGTGGAGCATGATGCTAGCATGGTTGGACATTCCCATCGCCGCGGTCGCCGGTGAGACGTGACGCTGGACGGTGGGGCCGACCAGAGCCGTCACCGCGGCGTTGCCCGCGCGCTGCTGAAGGTCCAGCAGCGGACTGCGCTCACCGTGGTTGTCCCGTGGTTGTGACGGCGTGCGT
>Ga0180436_10001531_pt1 | contig 22546 bp, 19 predicted proteins | sample SS_ome_2_FD_132434 | JGI IMG/M metagenome (GOLD analysis project Ga0180436, IMG submission 132434) | Hypersaline lake sediment archaeal communities from the Salton Sea, California, USA - SS_3_S_2 metaG | ecosystem: Environmental > Aquatic > Non-marine Saline and Alkaline > Hypersaline >... | reverse complement strand
GTCGAGAGCATACGGCAGCAATTGTGGTTCACGTTCGATCAGGGTTGTCTCGATGCCCCACAATCCGGCGGCTGCCTCAGCCATTTCGCAGCCGATAAACCCGCCGCCGATAATCGCCACCGAGCCGACCTGGCCGGTTTCGGCCAGTTTGCGGAAGTGAATAGCATCGTCGGGCCGCGTAAACGAGCGGATTTTGTCAGATGCTGCCACCGGGAAAGGCGGTCGGTTGGGCGTGGCACCAGTAGCGATAACCAACTTATCGTAGCCGTGGACGATTTCGCGATCTTCTTCGAGCAAACGTAGGGTGACTGTCTTCGACTCCCGATCGATTGAGATCACCTCAGCCGAAGGAAGGGCTGTGAATCCCTTGACCTTGCCGAAGAAACTGGCGTCGCGCACAACCCCGTACGAGGTCTGCATCAATTCCGCGAAGCTGCCGATATCGCCCGAGGCGAAGTATGGCATCCCGCAACTGCCGTAGGACATGCGAGCTTCCTTCTGGAACATGGTGATCTTGAGACTGGGATTCCGTCGTGCCAACGTCGCTGCCGTTTTTGGACCGCAGGCGACCCCGCCGATAATGACTACATCTGACTTTTCGTCCACGTTTTTCATTCCACACATGGGTGTGGGGTCGCCTTGCAGCGACCCCACGCGTTATCATACTGTCGTCCCGCCAGGCGGAACGAGCTTTCTAACTAAGCTTTGGTGATGGCAGCAATCTCGCCTTTGATACGAGACTGAACCACATCACCACGCACCGAGAGAGCGACCTTGTAAAGGATCGTGACAATCAAGATGCCCAAGGCGTACACAGCGAGCGATATCGCCAGCTCCGGAAGCGACGGCACATAGCTCGGTATGGCGCCAAGAACCGACGGAACGAAACCGGTCACGATTAGAGCCAGCCCCTTGTCGATCCATAGCGACAGGAACACCGCCACACAGGCGAAGGCCAGCAAACCCTCGGTTTCGCGAATCTTCGGCACCAGCAACATCACCAAAGAGATGACCGCCAGTATCGAGGACACCCACATGAAGGGCGCCAGCCAGGCGTTACCCTCCAATCCGCCATACATGAACACGAAGTGATCCCAGTGCTCGGGGATATTGGAGTAGGCTGCGGTGAAGATCTCCATGAGAACCAGGAAGACGTTGACAGCCATGGCATAGGTAACGATTTTGGCCAGGGTTTGAATCGCCTGTTTGCCTGGATCGAATCGCGTGAACTTGCGAAGGATCAGAACAAACAAGATCAACAACGCCGGTCCGGCAGAGAATGCCGAGGCCAGGAATCGCGGAGCCAGCACCGCGGTCATCCAGAACGGACGGGCGGCCAGACCCGAGTACAGGAAGGCCGTCACGGTGTGAATCGAGATTGCCCAGGGAATCGAAAGAACGATTAGCGGCTTGACCCATTTCGGCGGCGCAACGCCTTTGCGTTCCGCCCCGAGGGTTGTCCAACCAATCACCAGGTTCAGGGCCAGGTAACCGCTCAGCGACACCATGTCCCAGAACATCATCGAGTTCGGAGTGGGGTATAACATCACGTTGATCACGCGGGTCGGTTGCCCCATATCAACGAAGATGAACAGCATGCACACAAGCACCGAGGGAATCGCCACGAACTCACCGAGAATGACGATTTTTCCGAACTGCTTGTGATCGTGCAGGTAGTACGGCAGCACGACCATCACAGCCGAGGCCGCCACACCAACCATAAAGGTGAACTGAGCGATATAGAATCCCCAGGTCACATCGCGACCGAGACCGGTTACGGTCAGGCCCTCATTGAATTGGCGAAGATAAAACAGAAAACCAATACCAATGACAACCAGGAGACCGATTACCCAGGCCCAGTAGCTCTTACTTCCTGAAAGCGCTTTTTCTATCATTGGTACCTCACACTATATAGTACACTTCGGGGTTCGTACCGAGACCGGGACGACGCCGAATGGTATAGCGTTCTTCGAGTATATGGCGAATCTCGGAGTTGGGATCCTCTAGATCACCAAACTTGATCGCGCCATGCTTGCAGGCTTCGACGCAACTCGGCATCTTGCCGCGGCTCAACCGCTCTTCGCAGAAAGTACACTTCTCAACGACACCGCGGGTGCGAGTCGGATAGTCCAGTTTCTGCTCTTCAATGAACGGCCGCGGGTCGCGCCAGTTGAAGCTACGAGAGCCGTACGGGCAGGCTGCGACACAGTAACGACAACCGATGCAACGATGCCAATCCATCATGACGATGCCGTCTTTGTCGCGCTTGAAGGTCGATCCGGTCGGACAGACTCGAACGCACGGCGGATTGTCGCAATGGTTGCACAGCACGAGTACCGGCAGATGATTCAAGTGCTCTTGCTGGAAGGGATTGTCCTGATCGTGGAACACATGGTGGTACTCTTCCTTCCAGATCCATTTGATTTCGTCCTTAGGGTTGTCAAACTTCGGGACGTTGTGGACCAAATGGCAGGCTTCGGTACAGTCGTTGCAATCGTGTTGTTCTCCGCACTTGCGCAGATCGATGACCATCGCCCATCGCTTGGCCGTGAGCGGTCCGTCGTGGACCTTCGGTTCGGCGGGGGTGCTGGTAGTATCCGCTGCCTGATGAGTGCTATCGACGTTGCCGAACACCTTGGCCAGGCCGCCGCCGGCCAATCCGAGGGCAGTTAGGCCGGATACCTTGAAGAAACCTCTTCTATTGATACCCATTACATGCCTCCCTTCGTGACGATGTGACAATCCCAGCAGTAGGGCTGCACTCCGGCGTAGTCATGGCACTGATCACAGAACTGGTCTTTGTTCTGATGGCAGCTCAGGCAGGTATTGGTCAGGCTCTTTTCCATTTTCACGCCGCCGGGACCTTCGAAGAAGCGGTCGTCTTCACGAACCACTTCGTCGCGCCACTCGTTGAGCAAGTCCATGTGGTAGCCGGTCATGTACGACGTGGCTCGGACACATTCGGCGCCCAACGGCTTCTCCAACACCGGCCGATAAGTGGCCGTCTCGGAGGCGACGTTATACCATATCGGGAAACTGATCAGGACTAGAAAGATGATCACCCCGACAATTACTTTCCCGGTATCATGCATCTTCTTCATCCTCCTTCTTCGGCTCGACACCAGGCAGTGGTTCACCGCGGAGATCGGTGTCGCGCTTCTCGCCCTTCATTACAAGAGCGTTGCCGACCAACTCGTGAATTCCGGCCACTTCCACTTCCGGCACCCAGTATTCCATCAGCGGTGGCAGGGTTGCCTTGTCGATGGCGCAGATGCACAGGAGCGTGTTGACACCGTGCTTCTCGTGCACGTGCTTCACGGCGTTGGCTCTGGGGAGTCCGCCGCGGAGACGCATCTCGAGGTTTTCATCGGTGCCCAGCCCGGCGCCCGATCCGCAGCAGAAGGTCTGCTCTTTGATCGTGTTCTCGGGCATGTCGTGGAAGTTGTTAGCAACGTTGCGAATCACGTAGCGCGGTTCCTCGATTAATCCCATAGCCCGGGCGGGGTTGCAGGAGTCGTGGAAGGTCGCGACAACGTTGTCGTTGCGGCTCGGATCCAGGTTCAGCTTCTTGTTGCGAATCAAGTCAGAAGTAAACTCGGTTATGTGCACCATCTTGGTCGAAGCGGCGTTCTTGAAGACCGTACCCGTGATCGGGTTCTTAGGTACTTCGAGATGATCCGCCGGACCGTGCATGGTATCCATGTACTGATGAATCACCCGCCACATGTGACCGCACTCACCGCCGAGAATCCATTTCACCCCGAGACGCTTGGCTTCGGAATAGAACTTGGCGTTGAGACGTTTCATCATGTCGGCCGAATGGAACAGTCCAAAGTTACCACCCTCGGAAGCAAATGATGACCAGGTGTAGTCGAGGCCGATCTCGTGGAACAGCGCCAGGTAACCCAGCAGCGTGTAGTAGTGCGGCGACGCGAAGTAGTCGGCCGAAGGTGTAATGAACAGCACCTCGGCGCCCTTCTTGTTCATCGGCGCTTCGACGCGAATACCAGTGATCTCTTCCAGTTCGTCGACGGCAAACTCGATCGAGTCGGCAAAACCGTGCGGCTGAATACCGAGGTGGTTACCGGTCTGATAGCAGTTGGCCGCGGGAGTCGTGATCCATTCGATGCTCAGCCCGATCAGGTTCATCAACTCGCGGGCCATCATCGTGATTTCTGCCGTGTCGATTCCGTAAGGGCAGAAGACCGAACAGCGACGACACTCCGTGCACTGGTAGAAGTAGTAGAACCATTCCTTCAGCACGCCAACGGTCATCTTGCGGCCGCCGTTGAGACCGCCGAGGATCTTGCCGGCTGTAGTGAAATCGTTGCGATAAACCGAACGCATCAGCTCGGCGCGCAGCACCGGCATGTTTTTCGGATCACCCGATCCGATATAGTAGTGGCACTTGTCGGCGCAGGCACCGCAACGGACACAGATATCCATGAAGACTTTGAAGGAACGAAACTTGTTGAGACGATCCTTGAAGCCTTTCAGGATGATATCTTCCCAGCCGTCGGGCAACGGCCAGTCATCATCGTGCGGCTGCCATTTTCCGGGCGAAGGTACACTGAGGTAATCCAGCTTTTCCGGAACGGCGGCATAGTTGTAGAACCCCTGCTTGAACTCGACTTTCGGGTCGGTCCAGGGAGTCTTGGGAAGACCGTAGTCTATTTGAATCAGATCTTCTGGTTTCTTATCGAGCTTTGAACTCATGACTTTGCCTCCTCATCTTTCTCCACGGGGAGACCAGCGGCCTTCATGAGATCCCGGAACTCGTCTTCGTACTCGTCGTAGGTGTGGATCTTCACATCGTGACTCGGCCACGGATTGACGTGGCGCACCATACGGTTGTTGTTGGCCATGTTCCGGGTCGGTGAGAAGAAGACACCTACCATATGCACCAGCTTGCTGAACGGGAAGAACATGAACAGGCAGCTGACGAAGAAGAGGTGGATGTAGAACGTAATCGCGATTCCGTCGGGTACCACCGGGTTGAGGCTGATCAGTCCCATGCCCAGTTCCTTGATTGCCACGATATCGGTCTTGTCGAAATAGCGAAGACAGATACCCGAGGTTACCAGGGCGCCGATCAACGCCAGCGGGAAGTAGTCGCCCAAGAGCGAGATGTAACGCAGGCGCGGTTCCCACACGCGACGGATGAAAAGGAAACCGATCGCAGCGACGATGATGATGTTCGTCATATACACGATCGGAAGACCGATTTGCCAGAAACCATCGAGGGTTTGGGCCAGGTGAACAAAGCCCGGAACCGGCTCGGCAAAGAACTTGAAATGCCTGATGAATATCACCAGGAAGCTGTAATGGAAAGCCAGGGAGGCCATCCACAGCCACTTGCTCGACCCGTAGACGAGCTTGCCTTCTTCCTTCAGTTCTGCCTCAGTGTTGCGGAACAGGGAGCGGAAAAAGACCACCTCCATGAACATGCGGCCGATGACGCCGAATGTGTTATGGGGCGACTCGAGGGTCGACGACTTGATCCAGTCGTGCGATTTTTGCTGACCGCAGACGGTCGGAATCTTGAACGGGACCGGAGATTTGGCCCATCCAAAGATTCGTGACACTATCCCGACCAGGAAAATCACGATGGCAGCATACGGGATGATCACACCGAACAGGTAGTCAAGGCCTAACGCCCCGACACCTACCAGCGGGATCAAGGCCAGTATGATCACTGCCAGGATCGCCACAAAAATACTCATAGACCAACGCATTCCTTCATATAGGTTCTCTCAATTGCTTGGCGAATCAGATTCGGCCGACTCGCGGTCGGCCTGTCGGCGGTTGAGTTGCTCGGTCAGCTTGTAGCTGCGACGCTTGGCTTCGTTGACCCGAATCTCGGCCATCTGGTCGCGGCACATGCTGTAGAGATCGAACGCCATCATTCCGAGCTTATCCACCCTGCTCTCGAACTCTCGAATCTCCCCTGCCGGTACTTCCGGTTTATTATCGAGGAACTCATGGACAACCGTCTTAAGTCCAAATACAAACGCCACCGCCTGCCCCGGAGTGAACTCCTGGACGGCGCGGATTCGGATGATGTTGTCAAGGGAGGTCATCAGCTTGACACGTTCGCAGTCTCCGATCAACTCCTCGAAGATGCCCTCGCTGACCTCATCGATGGCCTTGCCGATCGGGTTGGCAAACTCGTTTTTACGCTTGCCCAGAAACTGGGCCGAATCGGTCGGATATGTCTGGATTATAGTTTCACGCCACCGGGAGACGATGGCGTCTTTATTGTCGCTCAGAAGTCTGAATAACATATGACTCATGACCGAACCTGGCGTCCTTTCTCACGCGCTCGAACACCCAAAGTTCGTTAAAAGTTTCACAAAGTCAAGTACATTTAACCAGATAAGGTAATAGTTTACGGGGTTTGGTCAACAGGAAAATCGTGATATCTGTAACTTACTGGGATGTAATTGGGTAGGGGTTAGGACGGCTCACATTGAAGTTGACAGTAGTCTGGAATTCCGATAGGATATGTCAGACAGCAAGAATCGATGTGGGGAATCCGAGTTCTTGGCCGACCAGTGCCGAGTTTCAGTGCCGCAGGTACCAAGGAGAGGAAGTATGGCTGTAGCTCCGATTGAGATCATACCTGTTACACAACACAAGTCTGTAGCCTCTGAGGCCTGTACAATAGCGAATGCCGTTCAAAAGGAGTTCAATTATCAACTGATCGCGGATTCTGATTTCAGCAGATTCGCGTTGCTCAACTACGACCGGGGCCAAACAGAAGAAATCATGGACACAATGCAGTCGATACGCGAGGAAATCGGCGGATTTCACCCGTTCCTCTTGCTGATCTGTGACTCCTTCCTAAGTGGTCGCGACTACAGCAATCTCTTCGGCAGCAAGAGAGCACGAAAGGGGCTTGGAGTTCTTACTACCCATCAAGTCGCTGACATCCTCCAGACCCCAAGTCCTCTGGCATACTTTGTCTATTACTACGCAAGATACGCTCTAAGCTTTATGGCAACGGGCCACAAGAACCATCCCGACAGCCGCTCATGTGTATTCGATGCCAAGCTAAGGAAGACCGATTTGCCGACGAGCATGAAGACAGGAGCATTGTGCGACGAATGCCGCAGAGGCTTGGTAGACGACCGGGGATCTCTTACAAATGAGCAGTTCTTCGCACTGAATCGGCTTTTCGAGAAGTCGGGATCACTTTTGGATGGTAGAGAAAGACAGCGTCCCAAGGTCTTCATTGGCTCCTCGTCCGAAGGATTGGATGTCGCCAAGGGTATCGCCAGAGAACTATCCGATGAATGCGAGCGCAACGTTTGGGATAGCGACGTCTTCGTTCTTGGCGAGTCATTCCTGGAATCCCTGGAAAAGGCGTGCAATACTCATGAGTTCGGGATATTCGTGTTCTCTTCAGACGACGAAATCGAGATTAGGGGCGTCCAGAAGAAGATCACCAGGGACAACGTAATCTTTGAACTAGGAATGTTCGTGGGAAAACTATCTCGACTGAAAGCCTTCGTGGTTCACGTTGAGGACACTCAGTTGCACATACTAACTGATTTCTCCGGGATTTCCAAGGCCACCTATGATCCCAAGATTGGCGATCTTACGGAATCGCTACAGTCGGCGTGCAAGAAGATACGTAACGCCATTCGTCAGTTCGTTGCCTAGTCGTAACTAGCAAGATTTCCGGAGTCGAGAAATAAGGCCGGTGGCCCACCTTTCAGGTGGGTTTCTTTTTGTGCTACTACGAGGAGTTGTCGATAGAATCCATTTGCAGCGGAACATCTTCGACACCGACGTACCAGTTGTAACTGGACCATCGCCACAGTCCAGGCTCCGCAGCCAGCCCTCGCTTAATGGGGTTATTGTGACAGTAATTGATCTTTTCCAACACCTTCTCACGACTGCGGCAGTTGTGATCGTAGCATCTTGGTTGCCAGAAGGCCCACCGCTCTATACCATTCTTGACCACGCGGCAATCATCAGGAAGTTCGAGCACATCCTGAGACAGTATGGCGACTGCTGACTTCGACTTGAGCTCGCCTACCACAGATCCCAACCTAACTGAATTCGGAGGATGGACAACCAAATGTACGTGTTCCGGCATTATCACATAGCCAAAGAGAAGCAGTCGGTGCTTTGCTCGAATCTCATCGAGAGTGTCAATCAAGAGCCGCACAACTGCGGTTCGAGAGAGAAGCTTGTGGCGACGAAAGCATGAGAAGGTAACGAATCGAGCTGTATTCAGTTGATCATAGTGACGCAGCTTTGGCATAGTAGAAAGATCAAGTTTCCGGGCGGAAGCCACAATCACATAGTCACTCGACATGAACAGTGTCAAGAGGAGAAGAGGAAACCCACCTAAAAGGTGGGCCACCCAAGCCGAAAGTAGGCTCCGATAGATACCTGAGTTACGGATCCCCGGTCATAGGACAATAGCATCCTCAAAGCACCATACATGCAAAAGCTAACGAAAGAAAGGCCGGAGCGAAAGCTCCGGCCTTTTGTAGTCAAAGCTGGATCTGAAGATCAGACACAACCGGTCGGCTCGGCGAGGCCGGTAACCATACAGACCGGTGGGTACTGAGCCAAAAGTCTACTCAAGCTTAAAACTAACCGTTACGTTTGCGTGGACTTTGATCTGACCCAGCGCAACACTACCTTCGGTCCCTTGTGAAGAAGGTGCGTTTTGAATCACGTTTTGTGCCATTGCACTTCCCCATCTGTTTCCCCACCGGGAACCATATCCCGACCACCAGCCAACGCGACCTTCCTGGATTCGGTGAGGAGTCCCCACATTTTGCCCCAGTTCCTTGGCCAAAGCAACGGCCTTTTCCTTAGCCGCCAAGATTGCCAGAGCCCGGGCCTCATCTCTATGTGTGCGGAGTTTGGTAGTTTGAAACTGTATTCCGTGTACATAATTGGCACCCGATTCGAGAACACCGCTAAGAATTTCTTCGAACCTTGAAGGATCTCTTAGTGTGATTGCGATAGTTCGTCTCACGAAATACCCGACGAAATCCCTGTGTTCCCATTGATCATCATACCGGGGCATGATGCTTATGTGGTCTGTCTGGATATGCTTCTCTTCGATCTCTTCTTTCTCTGCTAAATCCATTATCTGCTGGATTCTCTGATCATTTTCGTTCTTTGCCACAGAGAGATCCTCATTCCACGTCTCAACTCCTAGAGTTAGTATTACCTCATCCGGAACCACTCTAACTTCGGCATCACCTGTGACGGTAATGAGGCTTAACTCCGGGTCATCCTGGGCGTGAAGGGGAGTTAACGAGAATGAGATTAAGACAATAATCAAGCAGCATGTTCGCATAGCACTGGCCATCTGATACCTCCTATCTGGACTTGTTACGTTAGCGACAGTCAGGATATCTCGTGAACTGCGGTGCTACCTCTAGGTAGGTCTCTTCTAGGTCTCATCCAGAGAGTTCTCGAGACAGATCATTTGTAAGCCGATGTCATCCGCTCCGCAGTACCGGTATATCTGAGAAACGAATGCGGTATTCGACATATCGACGCAAGAAAAAAGGCCGGAGCAAAAGCTCCGGCCCTTTGTAGTCAGTGCTGGATCTGAAGATCAGACACAACCGGTCGGCTTGGCAAGGCCGGCAACCTTACAGGCGCCTTTCGCCGGGCCGGACGGGAACAGTTCGTAAACCTTCTTGAGCGGGAATCCGGTCTCTTTACAGAGCTTACGAATCATGGGAGCAATACCAAACTTCAGGTAGTAGTCACGCAGGTAGTTGACGAGCTTCCAGTGCTCTTCGGTCATGTCGTCGACGCCCTCAGTAGTAGCCAGAGCCAGAGCGATGTTATCGTTCCACTGCTCCGGTTCCATCATGAAACCGTCCTCATCGACTTCGATGCTGATGTCGCCGTGTTCAAATTTCGGCATTTCGTTACCTCCAAATGCGCAGGTGATTATCGTTAATACTATCTATCTTCAATTCGTCGGCCATACAAATTAGTGCATTTCGATAAATCCGCAAGGACATTGTTCAGCACACTTCTTACACCCGGTGCAAACATCGTGCTTGAACACATACTCGTCTTTGCCGACCACCGGACCGCCCTTAATCTGCGGTTTGGTGATGGCCGAGTCCTGACAGAGCGACCAGCAGGTACCGCAGTCAAAGCAGTAACCGCAGCTCATGCAACGCTTGGCCTCGTCAAACGCCTTGTCGGGATCAAACGTCGCCGTTATCTCGGCGTCGAGCGTTTTCAGAGCCTCATTCGGATCCATGTGGACCGGTTCGTTGCGCTTGTGTTCCTCGTAGAAGGTGTGGGCCATCTTGTCGAGCTTGACCACAGCACCCTTGATCTCAGGAGTCATACCTTCGTTGGTGAACATCTCGTGCATCGCTTCTGCGGCGCGTCGGCCGTGGTAAATGGCGTCGATCACGAGACCCAGGTTAGTGTTGTCACCACCGGCGAAGGCATTCTCGATCTTGGTTTTGAACTTCTCGTCGACCTTAAACCAGTCGCGGCCTTCGATGAAACTATCAAAACCGGTGAAGTCGGGAGCCTGAGAAATGGCTGTGACGAGGGTCGTGAACTCGAGATCAAAAGTGTCGCCTTCGATCGGTACCGGACGACGACGACCGGATGAATCCGGCTCACCCAGTTCCATCTTCTGACACTTGGCTCCGGTGGCCTTGTTGCCATCGTTATAGATCTCGATCGGCGCGGCCAGGTAGTGAATCTCAACACCCTCGTCGAGCGCGCCCACGATTTCCTCTTCGATCGCCGGCATTTCCTCGCGGGTACGGCGATAGAGAATCGTGGCGTTGGCGCCCAGACGACGGGCGATTCGAGCGGCGTCGATTGCGGTGTCACCACCGCCAACGACCACTACCTTGTCGCCGAGGTCGACGCTCTCACCGGCGTTGACCTTGTGAAGGATGTCGATACCGGTCATTACGTTGGAAGCATCCTCACCGTCGACACGAAGTTTGTATCCGGTGTGGGCGCCCATGGCGATGAATACGGTATCGTACTCACTCTGCAGATCCGCGATCGGGACGTCCTTACCGACGATGGTGTTTGTCTTCAGCTCGACGCCCATGTCCAAAATGCGCTGCATTTCGGCATCGAGGACATCCTGCGGAAGGCGGTAATCCGGGATACCGTAGCGAAGCATACCACCCGTCTTCGGGAAGGCTTCGAACACGGTCACGGCATAACCGCGACGGGCCAGCTGGTATGCACAGGACATACCACCCGGGCCGGAACCGACGATGGCGATCTTCTCGGAGCGCTTGTCTGAGGTCAGCATCGGCATCGGGAGATTCTTTTCGAGAGCCCAATCACCAATGAAACGCTCGATGGCGTTGATACCTACGGCGCCTTCTTTGCCGGTACGGTTACAGGCGGTTTCGCAAGGGTGCGGGCAGACACGACCACAGACCGACTGGAACGGGGTCGTCTCGGCGAAGACATTCCAGGCCGCGGTCCAGGCATCGTCCTTGGACATGCCCAGCTCTTCGGCCTTAGAGATGGTCATAAGCATCTTGCGAACCTGGTTATGGTTGGGACAACCTTCGGTGCCGCATGGCGCCGGTTTGGTTATTCCACTGGGCCGCAGGGGTGACTGCTCGCGCGAGCCGACACCGCCGCCGCGGCTCTTCAGCTTCTTCTTCTTCTTCTTTCCTACAAGACCCATTTTGACACTACCTTATCAAAGTACAGTCTGATATGTTGCCTCTCCGGCGGGTGCCAAGGGGAGCCGTGACTCGGCTTGGAAGCGTCGTCGAAAACAGCGCTCCAGACTGTCATACCTATTATGCTCTCTGTTTTCGTTCTGCCCGGCTCATGCCGAGGCAACCAGACCTCCTTGCCTATCCTTTGATTGCGACGGTTCGGATTCTCCCGACTCGTCGTTCTCGCCGGATTGCTCGGTTGAGCTCCTCAACGCCTGAAAGTCCTTCGCGGCCCGGGCCAAAGCTCCGGCCCATTTGGGGACCCCATCGGCGTGTATATGCATATAGCAGGCCATAACTTTGCCGCGAACGATACCATCGACACCTTTACCCAGCCCGGCACCTTTGATTGACTTCAAGACCGTGGTCTCGTTGTCGATCGGTGCCACCGGAGAGGTGTAATGGAACTCGTGACCTTTGATCCGACTGCCGGTCTCGAAGTACGGGTTCTCCCCCGCCACCGCCATTTCGACATAGCCGTGCCCGGCCGGTTTGCGGTTCATCTTGAGGTCGATGTCAAGAACACCGGCCATGGGATGAGTCTGGCCTTCGGTTAACAGCGACCGCGACAAGTAGATCAACCCACCGCACTCGGCATAAATCGGCATCCCTTTGTCGGCCGCCGCCTTGACAGAAACCATCAACTCGTGGTTGCGTGTCAAGCGCTCGACCTGTGTCTCGGGGAAACCGCCGCCGATATAGAGGGCGTCCAAATCTTCCGGTAGCTGCCGGCTTTCCAGCGAGGACAAGGGCGCCAGCTTGGCGCCTTGCTGCTGGATTGCCTCCAGATTTTCAGGATAATAGAACGTGAAGACGGAATCGTCGAAATAACCGATCTTGATGCCGGATGAAGCCGTCGTGGTTGCTTCCACCTCGGGCTCTTCCAACTTCTCGGCGCCCTTGGCAATTCCGATAATCTTATCAATGTCGAGATACTTCTCGGCCAGGCCGTTGAGGGTTTCTTCCAACTGTGTCCGACTCGCGAACTCGGCCGGAGTGACTAACCCCAGATGCCGTCCCGGAATTAGTTCGGCCTCTTCTCCCAACTTGGGAAAGACACCGACCACGGGAATGCCGCAGGTTTTCTCGATGCTCTCGGTCACCACTCGGCGATGGCGCTCGCCGGCAATGCGATTAAGCACCACCCCTGCGATATTCAGATTTTCATCAAATGCCTGACAACCTTTGACCATAGCCGCCACCGTTCGTGTGGTTTTAGTAGCATCAACTACCAGAATCACGGGAGCGCCCAGCAGCTTCGCCAAACTGGCCGAGCTGTGCGTTCCGGAACTGTCGAGACCGTCGTACAATCCTCGGTTGCCTTCGATGACACTGATATCCGCCTTAAATGCGCGGCGGGCGAAGCGACCCAGCAAGACTGTCGGCTCGACCATGTAGGTATCGAGATTTCGACAGTCCGACTGAGCTGCCTCGCCCAACCAGGCGGCATCTATATAATCCGGGCCCTTTTTAAAGGTCGCGACCGAATTGCCTCTATACCGTAAGGCCGTCACCAGACTAAGGCTGGCGAGAGTCTTACCCGAGTCGCCGGAGAGGCCGGCGATCATTATACGAGGCACGATCGCACCCATGGTTATACACCGACCCGGAAGTGCCCCGAACTAGTCGTTCGCGGCACCTTCTTTGTGCGGGAGTTCCAGAAAACTACCACCGAAATAGGTGTACACGCACTTACCCGAGTTCACCAGTTCCTTGATGGCGGCCTTACAGAGCTTCTTGTCGACTTCGTCACCAAACTGCTCAATCATAGCTTTGGTGAGGTCACCCGGCTTAAGCTTCTTAACGCCGTGGCTTTCCGTTACCATGGCAAGCATGGCTTCCGCGATTTCTTCAACTGGCTTAGCCACAAGACACCTCTTTTAGAAGGTCAAATGTGTTGACCGTTTGTACGTCAGACCGGCATGCTTGAAGTCATCAATGTGTTCCTTCTGGAACTCGATACCGGCCATCTTGAAGAACTTCGGCCAACCGATTCTTTCGATCCAGTCGCCCATCCGTTCATACTTGCGAGCATTCTTGGCCCAGAGCTCGACGAGGTCGCGAATCGCCTTGACGGTTTCCGGCCAGCGCGGCGGAGTGTTGGGAAGGAAGGGAATGGCCAGCTTGGAGAACTTCGGTTCCGAGCGGGCATTCGAGACCTTACCACCGACCCAAATCGAGACACCGTCGTTGTCCGGATCCGCAATCGGCATAGCCGGGCAGACGGTGAAGCAGTTGGCGCAGAACATGCAGCGTTCTTCTTCGATCTCAACCGACGGGTGACCGTCGACTTCGGCCGGACGAATCGCCGCGGTCGGACAGGAAGCCGACACCGACGGGATTTCGCACATGTTCTTAACCTGAGAGTGATCAATACGCGGAGCTTTGCGGTGAATACCCAGGATAGCGATATCCGAGCAGTGCACAGCGCCGCACATATTCAGACAGCAAGCCAGGGCAATTCGCAGCTTGCCCGGCAGCTTCATATCTTCGAAGTACTCAATCAGATCGTCCATGACGGCCTTCACGATACCGGAGGCATCGGTGGCGGCGGAGTGACAGTGCACCCAACCCTGGGTATGAACGATACTGGTGATGGAGTTACCAATACCACCGACCGGGTGACCGATCGCCTTGAGGTCGGCAATCAGCGGATCGATGTTGGCATCGTTGGTCAGCAAAAACTCAACGTTGTGACGGCTGGTAAAACGAAGGTGGCCGTCGCAGTATTTGTCGGCGAGCTCAGCATACTTGCGGATCTTGTCGACGGCGATCAAACGGCCGGAGGCCGCCCGAACGGTATAGAGTTTGTCGCCGGATTCACCGACATGCACCATGACGCCCGGCTTGACGATTTCATGGTATTTCCACTTGCCGTAGTTTTCCTTAATGATCGGCGGCAAGAATTGCTCGTAATGGGGCGGGCCGTAGTCTGTCCGCCGTTCCTGTACGTCTGCCATCTTATGACCTCTATATATCTTAAGACGTTATTATCTTAGTTAACGCAGGTCTGTTGCGACCTTATTCATCGTCCTCGTCTTCATCTTCACTCAGATCGTAGAAGACATACGGGTTGTCGCGCGGAGCGGAAACCATCTCCGGAACCGGCTCGACACCGATTACTTCGAGGAAGTTACCCAGGCCGACACGCTGCATGAACTCACCAACGCGTTCACGGGCTTTTCCTTCTTCGCACCAGACATCCCAGATCTCTTCGACCAGTTCTTTGAGATCATCATACGGCGGTTCCGGCTTCCAGAACGGAATAAGAACCGAAGACAGCAGTGCACCTTCGATGATCGGAGCCTTCGAACCGAGAAGAATCGTGGCGCCACGATCTTTACCCGGAGCCAGAGCTTTGGTCATCACGTTGATGCAGTGCATGCAGCGCACGCAGTATGAGTTGTCGATATGCAGTTCGTTGCCATCCCAGTCCATGCACTTGCCGGGGCAATTAGCAATGACATCTTCCTGAATGTCCATGCCGCCGTCGACATACTTCTTGACTTCGGCCTGGTCGATCTGAATGTCATCTTTCCAGGTGCCGATGATCGACAAGTCAGCGCGGGCAATCGAGGCCACGCAGTCGTTCGGACAGGCGGACATTTTGATTTTGAACTTGTACGGGAAGGCCGGGCGATGCAGCTCGTCCTGCCAGTGCATGGTCAGCTCGTGGCAGAGAGCCATGGAATCGTAGCAGGCCCACTCGCAACGCGACTGACCCAGGCAGCAGCTGGGAGTACGCAGGTCGGAACCGGAACCACCAATGTCAAAGTCCATCTTCTGCAGCTCGTCAAAGATCGGCTCCAGTTCGTCGGTTTTGGTTCCCAGAAGAACCAGGTCACCGGTCGAACCGTGCAGGTTGGTCAAACCAGAACCATGGTTTTCCCACATGTCGGCGATCTTGCGAAGAGCTTCAGAAGTGTAGTACCAACCGGCCGGCTGGTTTACGCGAACGGTGTGGAAGTGCGAAACATTCGGCCAGGTATCGGGCAGATCACTGTAGCGACCGATAACGCCGCCACCGTAGCCCATAACACCAACGATACCACCGTGTTTCCAGTGGCCAATCCGCTCGTCGTAGGATTGCTCCAACTGACCCAAAAGGTCCGCAGCCATCGGGCTTTTCTCGGCTGCAACCTTGATTTCCGTCACAAAACTTGGCCACGCGCCCTTTTCGAGCTCGTCAAGTTTCGGAGATTTGGGAATTTCGTGCGCCATTACAACTCCTTAGTCAGTTACGCTTCGTATACCTAAAATGCTTTTCAATTCTTGCTTGGATATTCGTGATGTGAATTCGAGTTGACGTCCTTTCGATGGCTATTAAGATAATTTCCATCTCTTTTATCCCGTATCGGCCTTGTTACTAAATTCACTTAGCCAAGGTTTTATTTAACCGATTCGGTCCAGTTAGTCAAGCGGAAAATGTGAAATTTTTCTTTAACTCCCCCTAGTTATCAACTACTCACAAATCGTCGGAAGCGCCGATTTGCACTCCGCGTATACGTTGTACCACAACATGTTAGAAAAAGTGCAAAAACTAACGAAGTTGTGCTTGACAACGACTCATGAGACTCAAAGAAAGGGCAAGTTGCCCAAATCTTGTGATTTTCGAGATATACTGGCAGATTTCAAATGTGAGGAATACTAACTGAAAAAGCCCCCCGAGTTTCGGGGGGCTTTGTAGACCAATTCGAACGAAGATTACATGTCTTTGTACGGGTTGGGACCGACCGTTTCCAGGGTCTCCAGGAAGTCGTCGAAGATCTGTGGAATCTTCAGATAGTCGGTTATAGCCAACTCGTGAATCTCCACCCGCTCTTCTTCCAGAACCAACTGCTTGAGCTTATCCTGGACGTTCTCCATACGGGTGTTGGCCAGTTCCGAACCACGAACAAAGTGGCACTGATAATCATCACCGCGGCGGCAACCGATCAGCAGAACTCCGTCGAAACCGCTCGCGAGAGCATCACCGACCCAGACCGAGTTCATAGATCCGAGACAGCGAAGCGGGATTATCCGCACCATCGCGTTGTATTTGAGCCGCAGCAGACCGGCCATATCGACCGACGGCAGGGCGTCGTTTTCGCAGATAAAGACCAGGATGCGCGGTTTCTCTTCGAACTCCTCCGGCATCGAGATGGCTTTGATCATCTGCGACATCATGTTCACGCTGTAGTTCTTGAAGCTGATGATACGCTCCGGACAGGCGCCCATACAGACACCACAACGCCGGCAGCGGCTCGGATTGAGCAGCGGCGTGCCCTTGTCGTCCTCATCCAGCGTACCAAACGGGCATTCCTCGGTGCAGCGCTTACACTGAGTGCAGCGTTGCAGGAAGAAGTCCGGGTAGCTTTCGTCACCGGCGCGAGGATGGACCGCTCTGCCCTTGGCGACAGACTCAACCGCCTGGATCGCCTTCATGGCGGCACCGTGGGCATCGTTGGCCGAGGTGGCCATGTCCATGGGCGCCCGAAGCGGACCGGCAGCATAGATCGCGGTACGACGAGTCTCATACGGGAAGCAGATGAAGTGCGAATCCGGGAAACCGTACTTGAGCGTCGGGAGATCCGTGCCCTGACGATAGGTCAGGTTGAGGATCTTGGCGCCCTGTTCGGCTCCGGCAGCTTCGCTCTTGCCGTCGCCCTCTTCTTCGCCCTCGACCGCAGCCTTCTGAGCTTCGTCAGCAGCAGCCTCAACGGCGGCGGCGACATCTTCCACTTCGTCGACCTTGGTGGAAGGGACCATACCGGAAGCAAGCACGACCAGGTCGGCCTGGACGTTGATATCTTCGCCGAGAAGGGTATCGGTGACATCGATACTCAGGCCGTTGCCGTTGGCTTCGACCTTGTCGATCTCACCCTTGGTCAGGAAAATGCCGTCATCGTTTTGAGCATTGGCGTAGAACTTCTCCCACTGGGCCGGCGACCGGAGGTCTTTGTACAGCACGTAAACCTTGCTGTCGGGAAGAGCCTCACGCACATACTTGGCCTGTTTCAAAGAAACTCTACAGCAAACTGACGAACAGTACGGCAAATGATCTTTGTCACGAGAGCCGGCGCACTGGATGAAAGCGACGCTTTCCGGAGCTTTGCCGTCGGAGGGGCGCTTGACGCCGCCGTTTTTCACCATCTCCTCCATCTGGAGGTTGGTGATGATATCCGGCGAACTGCCATATCCCAAGTAGCTCAGCTTTTCGGCCGGGTAGGGTTTCCAACCGGTGGCCTGGATTATCGAGCCGACCTTGAATTCTTTGCCACCGTTGCCGTTGGCCAGGGTGACTTCGAACATGCCGGGAGCACCGTGGGTCTTTTTGACGGTCGAGTTCATGTGAACATCGATATTGTCGTGACCCTTGACCGCGTCGGCCAGTTTCTCCCAATCGGACTCTTCCAGCTGATCGTACGGGGCGCGTTTCGGGAAGACCTTTACCCACTTGGAGGCCCAGCCGCCCAGTTCGTTCTCTTTTTCGACCAGGTGCACTTTGTAGCCGGCGTCGGCAGCCGCTTTGGCCGCGTTTAAACCGGTGACACCGCCACCGACAACCATGATGTCTTTGGAAGTCTCTTCCTGGATCGGTTCCGGCGGTTCGGCGTTAGTCATCTTGACGATACCCATCTTGGCGTAGTCTTCCGCCATCACCTGAGTATCTTCGTCGTTGGCTTCATGGGTCCAGGCGACATACTCGCGCAGCGAAACGCGGTCGGTCATGGCGCCCTCGAACTGGAACAGCTCGGGGAATACGCGACCGGAGCAGGCGCACACTACGGCGCGATCGACGCCATCGGACGAAATTGTATCGGCAATCAGCTTGACGCCTTCTTCGGAGCAAAGCGTATCGTGGGTCTTGACCACGGCGGCTCCGCCTTCACCGGCGGCAAACTTCTCGAGAGATTCGATATCAATGGTCGAACCAATATCGCAGCCTTTGCAGATAAAGCATCCAACTTTGGCCATGGCTTTACCTCCTTCCCGCGATGATTATGGCTTTCAGAGCCGCCCCGGTGGAGTCCTGAATCGATGCCGAAACATCGACCGGACGCAGCGCGGTACCGGTTCCGATAACGCCGTTCGTATTGTCAGGATCGACAAAGCCGAACTCGTCGAGCTTGGTGTCGACCGGAGGAGCGTCGTCGACATTGTTCGGCTGCATGCCGGTAGCCAGGACGGCCATGTCGACTTCGGTCTTGGTCATTTCGCCGGTGAGCGTATTCTCGGCCTCGAGAATCACGTTGCCACCATCGCCGGCTGTGATCCGAGCCACCTTGCCGCGATGGAAATGAAACTTCTCATCCTCCTGGCGAGTCTGATAGAAGTCCTCCCAGCGACCAGGGGAGCGGACATCGATATAGAACATATGAATTTCCGCATCCGGGTACTGCTCGCGGATATAGCTGGCCTGCTTCATCGAGGCCATGCAACAAATCGAGGAGCAGTAGGGCAGGTGATTCTCATCGCGAGAACCGGCACACTGGACAAAACCGATCTTGGTGATCTCTTTGCCGTCGGAAGGACGCGTGACCTTGCCTTCGGTGGGACCGTTCTCGGAAGCCAGGCGCTCCATGATCACGTTGGTGATCACGTTCGGCAACTGGCCATAGCCGAGGTTTTCGATCTTGGTGGCATCGTACGGCTTCCAACCGGTGGCCCAGACAATCGCGCCGACTTTGGCGGTGACTGTCTGCGGCTGCATGTCGAGCTCGATCGCGCCATACTCGCAGGCATCGACACACTTCTTCATAGCGTCGTTGCCGGCGTGGGCCGGATCGACCACATACCGCGGCGGGTAAGCCATCAGGTGCGGCAGGTAGATCGCCTTGGTCTTGTCGAGACCGTAGTTGAAATCGTTGTCGCGTTCGATATCGCACACCTTGGCACATTCGCCGCACATGGTGCACTTGTCGTTTACGAAACGGGGAGAGATTTTAAGCGTTACCTCAAAGTCGCCCGGCTGTCCGGAGATCTTCTCGACTTCACAAAGAGTCAGGACCCGGACATTGTCGTTGATGCGCAGACGTTTGAGGTTGATTTCGATACCGCATGTAGGCGGACACATCTTGGGGAAGTACTGAAACATGCGAGCCACGCGGCCGCCGATTGAGGGCTCTTTCTCGACGATAATCGCCGTCTTGCCGACCTCGGCGGTTTCGATGGCCGTAGTCATCCCGGCGATGCCCCCACCGACCACTAAGGTATCGGCAGTGATTTGGCTTTCGGCCGGTTCGAATAACGCCATGCTACGCTCCTTCTATAAGTCAATGCTTGCTTGCCGTAATCGCTACGAAATACGTCTTATATTTCGACTCAGTTTGTGAAATAATTAACAAACTTTCGCGGGAAGATAATATCGCTCTATAGAGCTGTCAAGCGGAATCGGGCGTGGGAGGGGGTAGATCTGGGGGATTTGTGGCAGGAGATTAGCCGAGGCCAAGGAATCTCAGAATCGTCTTCGAGTCAGTCATTCCTGCGAACGCAGGAACCTATCTTCTGTAGGGTGGAGTCTCTGACTCCGCCATCTTCAATTTGTTGATGTTACAAAGGTGGATTGGCAGGCAATCCACCCTACAGGAGGAACCCGGGTGCCCAGGGGAATGTCCTAAGATGTTAGACGGCAGGATTCGGCGAAGTCAACTTCCGATTTCAGTAAGTAAAGCAGCTGAGATTGCGCGATTGATACATCTCGCCTGTAACGGTGTCCTTGTAGCTAACACTGTAATCCAAGAGCGAATCGCTGAGCGACAGATGCATCTTCAGCATGAGTGTTTTGTTCTTGTCGACCGGCAAGAACGGCAGGTCAACAATATGTCCATGTTTACAGGTAGAAATCTTGTACACCGTGGGGACGGAGTCGGTTACTTCGAGGGGAAACTCGAAACCCTGGTCTAACAGCCTTTTCAGTTCGTTCTCAATGCGTTGGACAACCGGGAATTCCTTCCACTCGAAGCCCGGAGGGAGATCCGCGGCATAGGTCTCCTCACGGCTCCTGTATTGCCTGAGTGGATATCTTATGTAAGGCAGATCAGAGTAGTTGCCGTTTATCCAGTAAAACAAGGCACTCTGGGTGACCGAACTAACGCCGACATTTAAGGCGAACTCATGAAGCCATGGCAGGTCGTTCAGTTCATCGAACACTCTAGGCAATTGACGCTGTGGCTTCTCGAAGGCCCATCCATAACTCCAAACCTCATCGCAGTTAGCATCAAACTCAACATAGTAAAAGGAACTAGAGTCGGTTCTAACGTTAGGCGAATCGTAGATCAAGGTTTGGGGGCGGACCATCGTCAGGTAGAGCTGGCAGAAGGGATCGGCTTCGAATCTGAGAACTGCCCGATGAATCGACTTGACAGGATTAGCCCAACGGGCCGGGTCTGAAGCGATCGAGTCACCGACGATTCGGACCTTACCGGAGATGACATACCTAACACCAAATCGAGACCACGACAGGGGCGATTGGAACTTGTATCGCACTGATTGGTGCTTCCGGCCGTCATTGTCGCATTCAATGTCATAGACTGTGATCGGTTCGAGTCCATCGATGCTGTCGAAGTAACCAGATTCCTGCATAATGGCATGGTAGCGATCACGGCAATCTACAGAAGAGTCCGCTTCTTCACTCTGATCGCCGGCAAAGTTTGTTCCCACCGCTGCTAATATGCCCACATTGACCAACGCATACAGTTTCATTTCATCCTCCCAGGGGTAAAGGTACTTTCCGATGGGGTGTACTACTTATACAGTCAGGACGGACGTTTGGCCACTGTTTTCGGATTGCGTGCCCGGGCCGCTCTGGAACAAGAATGGCAGGTTTCGGGTAGACCTTCCGTACCTGCTACAATCGGTGAGTGTCGGGATCGCGAGGATCCCGACCTACGATTCTCGCGGCAATCGGTAGGGTGGAGTCTCTGACTCCGCCAGATTCTCTGCAAAAGAGTTTCCGTTTGATACTGTGTTCGACGATATGGCACGAAGCGCAAAGAGCGTTCATGACGCCGGATGGCAAGCAATCCACCCTACCGGAGGATTCCGGGTGACCCAGGGCTTGCCCTGGGAAATCACGTGGCAGGTCTCAGGGAGACCTGCCCTACATTGACAACTGTGGTTGGTGTACGTCCCCGTGCACCAACATTCGATTTCTGCTGAGAGCCGGCAGACGAGGACGTCCGCCAGCCACGAACTCGAAGACGGTCCGACTCTCCGGGTCCTCAAAGCGCTTTCAAGGAGTCGACCTTGGCGCGGATCTCTTCGTCGTCGCCAAGTTCCAGGGTAGTCTCGTAGTGCTCGATAGCACCCTTGATATCGCCCAATTGCTCGCAACACTCGGCCATCACGTTGTGACCGAATCGTACATAGGTGCCTTCGGGAAACTGCTCGACATATAGCCTGGCAAAAACCATAGCGTCGGACCAGCGCTTCTTCAGGTAGAGTTTGTAAGGAATGATAACGGTCGGGATATCGCCCATGTCGTAGCGGGCTGAGTCTGTGGCTTTCATCTCGGTGTACTTGGCTACAGCTGCTTCTGCCCCTTCCGCTTTGTAGACCCTGTATAACGGCTCGAAGATCTCCTCCTTGCCATCGTCTTCATCTGGCTCGGCGAAATAACGAATCCAGCGCTCACTTGTGGTGTAGCTTTGCCACGAATCGTAGTCCCTCAAGATGCTGTCGGCTGCCATGGCTTCGACATCTTTGCCCTCCGCCATGTGCTCCTTGACGATTCCCCAGGTGTTGATCAGCATCTGGTAGACCACCTCCAGGCCTTCCATGTCGTGATCAGGCCCATGCCCGGGAACGATCTTCGTATCTTCGGGAAGCAACTCAATCACGCTCTTGACCAG
>Ga0180436_10001530_pt1 | contig 22557 bp, 19 predicted proteins | sample SS_ome_2_FD_132434 | JGI IMG/M metagenome (GOLD analysis project Ga0180436, IMG submission 132434) | Hypersaline lake sediment archaeal communities from the Salton Sea, California, USA - SS_3_S_2 metaG | ecosystem: Environmental > Aquatic > Non-marine Saline and Alkaline > Hypersaline >... | reverse complement strand
CCATACAATACCTACAGGCGCCGAGGACTTCCCCCCACTCCCATAAACTCACCTGGACTAGAATCGATTAAGGCCGTACTGGAACCGGCCATCACGGAGTACTACTATTTCGTCGCCGACAATACCGGCCGTCACATCTTCTCTCGGACCAACTCTGAGCATAATACCGCGCGGCAGAAGATCAGAAGGCAATCAAACGGTAACTGAGTGGCCGGTCACGCGACAGTTCGTTCACGAATGACCGAACCCATACGATCGGCAAACGACTCGATCGCACCTTCCTCGAACATCGCGAACGCGCTGGGTGTGCGGGATGAGTACCCGAGCAATCCCAAAACCTCTCCATCTGACTTGAGCGGATGCAACACGAAGGCCTCGGTGTCATCATCGAGGAGAAGCTTCTTCTCGAAGAAGTTACCCGAGAATTCGCCGCAAAACCTCTGTGTGTATACGCGGCCGTCTTCGGCAACCTTGTCAAAGAGCGAATTGTCGGTCGGCAGGTTGAGCGCCAGACCATCCCTTTCGGAACCGTGGTGCCAGGTTGAGATAGCCGCCAGGCCACCCTCGCCACCTTGACGAAGTACCAGGACCCCTTTGTCTATATCGTACTTGTTACACAGAGCGCGCGTGATCTCGAAGAAGGCTTCGGAGATACCGGCTCGATCGGTCACTCTTGGAATCGGATCCGGTCGCTCCTGTTCTGAGAGAACCGGAAGCTCGGCGATTTCGAACGTATCTATTTTGCTGTCGGACATATTCGGACTTCTACCCCCTTAGGCCTTGGTCTCCTCTGACGAACTCCGCTTGAGTTTGTACTTCTTGACTTTTCGCCAGAGTGTCGTACGACCGATCCCCAGTTCCTGGGCGGTCTGCGTGAAATTCCAGTTGTGTTCATCCAGAGCCCTCCGGATCACCACCCGCTGGTTGTCATCAAGCAGCCCCTTACCCCTACTTCCGCCCGGATTGAGACGTTCCCGGGCAGGCTGCCGGTCGTTAGTCGAACCACTGGCGAGGAACGTGATGTCATCGTAGGCCAGTTCATGTTTGTGACACAACGATACCGCTCGCCTGAGACAGTTTTCGAGCTCACGAACGTTTCCCGGCCAGTTGTGCTGCAGAATCTTATCGACTGCCTCACGAGAAATGGCCGGCGCCGGTCGACCCAAATCGGCCGACAAGCGGTGCAGAAAATAGTCTACGAGTATCTCGATATCCTCTGCACGATCGCAGAGACTCGGCAGTTTGATAGGAATAACCGCCAATCGATCGACCAGTTTGCGCTCCATTTTGCCGGCAGCAACCAGCTCGTCGAGACGAACCTCGGTTGTCGAGATAAACCGACAATCAAGCTTCGGTGCCGAGGAGTCTTTACCGAGGCTCATCGTCTGTATCACCTCGGCCAGGCGGCTCTGTATCTTGGGCGGGACAAGATGAATCTTGTCCAACAGGACCGTGCCTCCGCAGGCCTTGGGTAGTAGACTGCTCCCGCGGGAGTTCGACTCGGACGACGAATCGCCGAACAAGTCCTGCTCCAGCAACATCGGCGGGATAGCCGAGAAGTCGATTATCACCATGGGGCCGTTGCGACGCTGCGAGTGGTGGTGAATCACCTCCGCGAGCAGTTTCTTGCCGCTCCCGGCCGGACCCTCCAGGGTAATCGCAATATCCGTCGGCGCCAGCCTGCGGGCCGTGTCTTTCAGCTGTCTGATCGCCTCGCTTATGCCTACGATATTGTCGAAGGTACCCGACATTGCCGCGGTTTGTCTCAGGTTCCACAGCTCCCGGCGTTGTTCCAGAACTAGCCCGGCCTGCCTCAGAACGGCAGTCGCTTGAGCAAATGAGTAACCCGTAACCAGCGATCCAATCACATTGGTCTGGTTCTCGGGCGCCGCCTCCTGAGTATCCTGGATAATTACGGCACCGGTGACATGTCCCCACGCGCCGGCGAGACGCAAGAGTTCTGCTGTCAGGTTGGCCGGATCAGTTTCCCGAGTTATCAGTATCACCTGACACGGCCCGGCAATATCCTTTTGGTTGTCGGAATCCCACAATGGGAGACCTTCGTCACGGACTACGCGATCAACGAGCCGGCGCTCTTCAGGCGACTCGAGATCAATCTGAACCATCGTTCTGTTCTTGGATGTAAGTTCCATCGCTATTCTTGCAAAGTGTGAAAGATTATCCTGGTTTCAACCGACATCGCCCCGGTATCGGTCTGGCTAACATAGTCGGCACCCATCCGGTGCGCCAATCGGGCGGCGAATCCGTCCCAGCAGTTGTCGAGGCCGACGACACCGGGAGTGCTGTCTATCGTCGTCACGGTAACCGTAAGACGTTTCCCCGTATCGTTCCCCTTTATCTGGACGCGCGTGTGCCGCTGCGATTCGCTGTCTCCGAGGTGAGCCTTGAGAACCGCTTCCGAGAGAGCCAGGACAGCCGATCGAGGCTGCTCCAGACAGATATCGCAGTCGGACTCAATCTGCAAGGCAGCACCATAGTTCTGAGAATCGTGGATCTGGTCAAAGGCCGTGCACAGGCTGACCTGATCTTCGGTCAGACGATCGAAATCCAGCAGCAAATGCATCTTGGCCAGCAGTTGTTCGAGACTCTCGGACTCGGATATCACCGAATGAACCAGCGACCTCTGATCCTCGACCGACTCCGTACCGGCCTCGGGATCAAGCAACGATCCGGCGGCTATCACATTGGCTACCTTCTGGCGAAGGCGCTGCACGAAGAAATCCGTCACAAAAGGCGAGTCCAGTTCCGGCTTCCTGACAGGCGTCAAGGTCACCGACGACAACCGTACGGCGTCACTCTTGAGACTTCGCATGACGAGCCTGTGGTCGGGGAGGGTTCGAGAAAGTCGCGCTTCGAAATCGGCAAACGGCGCTCCGGCCAGTCGGCTGGTTTCCGAGCCCAACAACCGGGCAGCCGCTTCGTTGGCCGCCACAATCCGACCATCATCTCCGCCGACTACCACCGCCGCCTGGTCCTCGCTAAGGGCCGAGTCAACTACCGTCTGCAGCGAGCGGGCCGTCACGAAGGCTGAACGCAGCTGGCGAGCCTCCCTGGCAAAAAGCTGATCCATATGCTCGCTTTCGGAGCGACAGGGAAGTCCCAGAAATCCGAACGTCGTTGCGCCGTCAGAATCACGGCTGATAACCGTCGAACGGATCTCGTATTCAGATCCGAAACCCGTCGACTCCTCACTCCGAAACTTCTGTTTGAAGATTGCTTCCCCGCTGAGCAAAGCCGTTCCCTGGATCAAGTCGATCGGAAACAACTCTTGTCCGGAGGGATAGAAGAAGTCATCGTCCTTCATCAGGAAGACTTCCTGTCCGGCGGGAGCCAGACCCGCAAGCGAGTCTTGATCCCAAGCACTCACCCGTCCGTGGATCAACAGGCTCAGGATCCACCTGGTCGGATCACATGGGGACTCCTGTAGAGCAGACTCAATAGACTCAACTACACCCCGGTCCGTTGGGATCCGAGGCATCGGTTCCATCTGAATTTGCTGCTGTGACATCTTTCCTCAATTGTTTCAAATTGGCACGTCTGGTTAAGTTATCGGCTTTAGTCCGAACGACTTTAGCCGGACCTCTACCCGAAGAGTCTGTGTTGCTCTATGGAACAGGGGTGTTGGACCGGGACTTTTCTGTTGTCATACTGGTTCTTAGGGGTTATAGTCCCCTCTAAATCCGAACCTGGCATTGGCCCCTAGGAACCCTGAGCGGCCGCCAATACAAACCAACAACTGGGAAAAATCGTGAGCAACAAGCAGCCGAAGACAGCCATAAGCCCGACCCGGGTCGAAGACTACCCGGAGTGGTACCAACAAGTTATCAAAGCCGCTGACATGGCCGAGATGTCCCATGTTCGCGGATGTATGGTCGTCAAACCCTGGGGATACGGCATCTGGGAGAGACTGCAGAGCGGTCTGGATCAGCGTATTAAAGAGACTGGCCACGAAAACGCCTACTTCCCGTTGTTTGTACCGCTCAGCTTCCTCGAAAAGGAAGCCGGCCATGTCGAGGGTTTTGCCAAGGAATGCGCCGTAGTCACGCATCATCGGCTGGTTGAGAAAGACGGCAAGCTTATCCCGACCGGCGAACTCGAAGAGCCGCTGGTAGTCAGGCCGACCTCCGAGACGATCATCGGCCGTTCCTTCGCCAAGTGGATTCAGTCGTACCGCGACCTCCCGCTGTTGATCAACCAGTGGGCCAACGTCGTTCGTTGGGAAATGCGCCCGCGGATCTTCCTGCGCACGACCGAGTTCCTCTGGCAGGAAGGCCATACCGCTCACGCTTCGGAGCAGGATGCGGTCAAAGAGACTTATCGAATGCTCGAGGTCTATCGCTCGTTCGTCCAGGACGAACTGGCCATACCGGTAATCGCCGGCGAGAAGACTCCGGCCGAACGTTTCCCGGGTGCCGTCAACACCTATTGTATCGAAGCTATGATGCAGGACCACAAGGCGCTGCAGGCCGGTACTTCGCACTATCTCGGCCAGAACTTCGCCAAGGCTTTTGAGATCCAGTTCTCCAACGCCGACGGTGAACTGGAACTGGCCTATACGACCTCGTGGGGTGTGTCGACCCGACTGATCGGTGCCCTGATTATGGTCCACTCGGACGATGACGGTCTCCGTCTGCCGCCGCGTGTTGCGCCGCGCCAGGTAGTCATTATCCCGATGCTCAACAAGGCCGGCGAAGAGGAGAAAGTTCTCTCCTATTGCCGTGAGGTCGAGAAACAAATTAAAGAGCTGTATTGGGATGGTTTCCCGGTACGGATTCTCAACGACGAGCGCGATGTCCGCCCAGTCGACAAGAAGTGGCAATGGATCAAGCGTGGCGCTCCGATCCGTCTCGAGATCGGACCTCGGGATATCGAGTCTGATTCGGTCTATTTCGCCCGCCGTGACCTGGGACCGAAAGAAGCCAGGGGTGTCAGGCGAGCCGAACTGGACGATGCCATCATCTCAGCCCTCGGTGAGATCCAGGAAAACCTGTACAACCAGGCTCAGAAACTGCTTGAAGAGCAGACCTACCGCAATATCACCACCTGGGATGAACTCGTGGAGTTCTTTACGCCTGAGAACAAAGAGAAACCGGAGATTCACGGCGGATTCGTCCTGGCCAAGTACTGTGACAATTCTGACTGCGAGGACAAGGCGGCCAAGATGAAGGTCACCATCCGTTGCCTGCCTTTCGAGCAGACCAAGACCGAAGGCAAGTGCGTGGTATGCGGCGCCGACGCTACGACCGACGCCTTGTTTGCCAAGGCTTACTAAGTTAGTTTCACTCACTAGATTGCGAACTCCGGGCAGATCTTCAGATCTGCCCTTTTTCGTTACAGTTGCGCCGATCCGTGTCAAGAGCGCATTTCAGAGAGCCGATTAGATCAATGGGGATCCAGATTCTTCTCTGGAATAGGGCATGAGATACGGATAAGTGGGGTTAGCATTCTAGGAGAAGGCCGCAATGAAAGCACCGACGTGGAACGACAAGCTGTCCACCCAAATAGAGTCAATGGACGCGCAGCACCGCCAGGTATTTGAGTATTTCGCAAAGCTATGGAACCAGCTCGAAGCGGGAGCATCTCAAGAAGAGGTTATCCGCTCAATACAGGAAATCGTAGTATTGGAAGCCAACCATTGCCGCGAAGAGGAAGCTTTGATGAAGGAGCATCAGTTCCCCGGCTACCACACTCACAAGCGAGAGCATCAGCAGTTGTTCATGGAGATGCGCCGCGAATTCATAGGTCCGATTTCTCGGGGAGAAATGAAGGCGACGGCCGCGGTTCTAAAGCAGATTGCTAAGCGTCTCGTTGATCACATTGTCAACGAAGACAGGAAGTACGGCCTGTATATCAATTCCCGCCAGAACGTCGCCACCCCGACGAAGTAGATTCTTCGGGCCCGGTTAAAGGATACTCGAAGAAACCAACCCGAGGCCCAGCATGCGGCCCCCCCTCCAACCTTGACTTGACCAAGGCTAACCGCTATATTCGCCGGGCAAAATGGGCGAAAGTGGTGGAATTGGTAGACACGCTGGATTTAGGATCCAGTTCCGCAAGGAATGGGGGTTCGAGTCCCCCCTTTCGCACAATAAGTTAGCAATCCCGACAATCATGTCGGGCCAAGATAAGTCTGTGGCCGGCAAGAGACCGGCCGACTAAGCCACCGGTAGTGATTCCGGTGTGCGAGCACACAAACCTGGAGCTGGAAGTGAAGTCTGAAGTCAAACAGGGCGAAGGCCTGATCCGCGAACTCGCCGTAACAATCCCTGCCGAGAAAGTAAACTCCGAGCTGGAGAAGAAGTTCGTTGAGATCCGCAAAGATGCCACGATCAAAGGATTCCGTAAGGGCAAAGCCCCGATGGATCGGATCAAGGCCGAGTTCGGCCCCCAGGTTAAGGCCGATGTCGTGGAAGAGCTGATTCGCTCCACCTATCCCGAAATCGTAAAAGAGCATGACCTCAAACCGGCCGCCTACCCGACGGTCACCCACGTCGACTTCACTGACGAGGGCGCTTTTGAGTTCACAGCCGAGATCGAGGTCTTCCCGGAAGTCGAAACAGTCGTGTTCGACGGCATGGAAGTCAAGCTACCCAAAGTCGAAGTGGCCGACAAGGACGTTGATGAGTTCATCGAAGTCATGCGGACCCGCATGGCCGAGTTCCGCCCGGTCGATCGCGCCGCCACAGCCGAAGATCAGGTACTGCTCAATCTGAAGAAGCTGGAAGATCCCAACATGGTGCTCGCCGAGGATATCTACGAAGGTCAGGAAGTTGATCTGACCACGCCGGGCACGGTCAATGAGTTTAAAGAGCAGCTTCCGGGCATGACAGCCAAGGACGAGAAAGAGATCGAGGTCTCCTATCCTGAGGATTACCCCGACGCCACTTTCGCCGGTGCCAAGATCAAGTATCTGGTGCATATGGTCGAGGTCCGTGAGCGGCTGATCCCGGACTTCGACGATGCTTTCGCCAAAGCTTCGGGGCAGGCCGAAACCGCCCTGGAACTGCGCATGAAAATCCGTGACGAACTCAAACAGCGAATCGAGCAAAACCACGATCGTGACCGCCGGGGCCAGATTATCGAACAGATGAACCAGAAGAATGAGATTCCGGTACCGGAAGCATTGGTCGATAATTACCTCGAACGGGTGGTGAACGATTTCAAGGAGCGTTATCAGGACGCCGATGAGGCCGATATCAAGAAATCATATCGCGACGTGGGTATAAAGACTATCCGTTGGAACATGCTGTACAATCGGTTGGCCGACCAAGAAAAGATTGAAGTTTCACAGGATGATGTCGAAAACCGGATTAAGAAGTTTGCCGACAACTACGGCATGACTGTAGAAGATGCCAAACAACAATTGGCCCGGTCGGGAACTGTCGCGGATATTAAGGATTCTATCCGTGAAGAGAAGGTTCTGAACTTCCTGGCGGACAAAGCCAGCGTGACTGAGACGGAACCGGAAAAGAAAGAAGAATAGAACGGTCTTACAAGGATTCGTATTTCGAGAAGAGGCATTATGGACGACAAGAGCGCATCGAATTATCTGGTACCAATGGTTGTCGAGCAGTCCGGTCGCGGCGAACGCGCCTACGACATTTTCTCGCGTCTGCTCAAGGATCGCATAATCTTTATCGGCTCCCCGATTGACGATCAGGTAGCCAACCTGGTTATTGCCCAAATGTTGTTCCTGGCGGCCGAAGATCCCGACAAGGACATCTTCATGTATATCAACTCCCCTGGTGGTTCGGTAACCGCGGGAATGGCCATTTACGACACCATGCAGTTTATACAGCCCGATGTCGTGACCACTTGTATGGGTATCGCGGCTTCTATGGGTGCTTTCCTCCTGGCCGCAGGCGCCAAGGGCAAGCGGGCGGCGCTCCCCAACAGCCGGGTGATGATCCACCAGCCGCTGGCCGGTACTCAGGGCCAGGTCTCGGATATCGTGATCATGACCGAGGAGTTCACCAAGACCAAGGAACGCCTCAACGACTTGCTGGTGAAACACACCGGTCAGCCTCTGGATCGAATCCAGGAAGACACCGATCGCAACTATTTCATGTCGCCCGACGAAGCCCGCGACTATGGCATTATCGACAAGGTCTACGAGTCCGGCGCAGAAATGAAGAGCTAAGCGAATAGGAATTCGCGCTCGCCACACATAAAGGCATAGGTTAGCCCAATGTCACGAGACAGTGATCAGCCCAAAATCCCTCGGCGCTGTTCGTTTTGCAGCAAGCCGGCCGGTCAGGTCAGACGACTTTTCTCCGGCTATGAGTCTTACATCTGCGACGAGTGCGTTGAACTATGTAACGACCTTCTTCGTAGTGCCCCGGAAACCTCGGCCCCGGAGTCAATCACGGCTCCGCCGACACCGGCCGAGATCAAGGGATATCTAGACCAGTACGTGATCGGTCAGGACCAGGCCAAGAGAACCGTCGCGGTTGCCGTCTATAACCATTACAAGCGGATCAACTCCCAGCTCGAGTCGCGTATGGACGGTCAGGTGTCCGATGACGAAGTCGAACTAGAGAAGTCCAATATCCTTCTGCTCGGTCCCACCGGTACCGGCAAGACCTTGATCGCCCGTACTCTGGCCAAGTTTCTGAAGGTGCCGTTTACAATCGCCGATGCGACCGTGCTGACCGAAGCCGGCTATGTCGGCGAGGATGTCGAGAACATCCTGGTGCGCCTGTTCCAGGCGGCCAACTTCAATCAGCAGAAGACCGAACGGGGAATCATCTATATTGATGAGCTCGACAAGATCGGTCGCAAAGACGGTAACCCCTCGATCACACGCGATGTCTCCGGCGAAGGAGTCCAGCAGGGTCTGCTGAAGATTCTGGAGGGCACCGAAGCCAACATCCCGCCTAAGGGTGGCCGGAAACATCCGGAACAGGCGTTTGTCAAGATCAACACGGCCAACATCCTGTTCATCTGCGGCGGAGCTTTCGACGGTCTGGAGAAGATCGTCGCCCGACGAATGGACGCCAAGGTGATCGGTTTCGAGGCTAGTGAAAGGAAGTTGGACGCAGAAGATGTAGACATCTTCAAGCACGTCCTCCCCTCCGATCTGATTAGCTACGGACTGATCCCGGAGTTGGTCGGGCGTATCCCGGTTTCGGCCGCGCTTCGCCCCCTGACCGAGGAAGCGTTGCTCAGCATCCTCACCGAACCGCGCAATGCTCTTACCAAGCAGTATGAGAAACTGCTGGGCATGGAGGGAGTCAAACTTCGCTTCGAAGACGATGCCCTCAAGGCGGCCGTGAAGATTGCCGGGGAGCGCAAGACGGGCGCCCGGGCGTTGCGATCGATCCTGGAAGCGGCCATGCTGGATATCATGTATGAGGTACCTTCGATGCCCGAAGTGGCCGAGATTGTCGTAACGGCCGCCAGTATCGAGAAGGGCGAGAAGCCCCGCGTGGTGACCCATTCCGAGGGTAAAAAGGCCAGCTAGAACTGAGTTCAGTATCTGACTTTAAGGGCCGGTCCTCAACGGATCGGCCTACTTTTTTGGGTAAATCCGATCGGTAACCGATCGCGCCAAGTTAAACTGTTGCCGATCGTGTATAACAGATATATTGGCAGGCATTATGAGAATTCTGACGTGGTACATACTGAGGGAGCATATCAGCCCGTTCCTGTTTTCGTTCTTTACGATTACGTTTCTGCTGATTATTGACCTCGTTCCCAAGATCGTCGACCACGTCATCGACAAGGATATTGAGCTGGCCATCGTGCTGGAGATTATCGGTCTCAACCTGGCCTGGATGTTGGCCCTTTCGGTGCCCATGGCAGTGCTGGTGGCCACTCTCATGGCCTTCGGAAGGCTGACCTCCGACTTCGAAATCACGGCCATCAAGGCCTCTGGGGTGAATTTGCTGCGGGTGATCATACCGCTGCTAATCGCCGCCAGCGTGATTATGGGCGGCATGATCTACTTCAACGATAGGGTGCTTCCGGACCTCAACAAACGGGCACGTTTGCTGTGGGGGGATATCTCGGCCATGCGGCCGACTTTGGTCTTTCGCTCCGGCGCTTTCGTGACCGACATCCCCGGTTTTCTCGTGCTGATCGACAAGGTCGACCACACCAGTTCGCGCGTCGAAGGGGTGCATATCACCGAGGCCAAAGAGGCCAGCAAACCGCGAGTTATTACAGCCGATTACGGCTTTCTAGAGATGACAGAGCGGAACACTAACATGATGTTCACACTCTACGACGGCGAAATTCACTCGCTGGATCTCGAAGACCCGACCGACTACCAGAAAGTGGAATTCGAGAATTACGTAATCAACGTGGCCGATGTCAGGTCGGAGTTGAAACGCTCCGACTCGGAGTACCGCAATGACCGTGAGATGGGTATCGCCGACATGCAGCTCAAGGTCAATGCCGCCGAGAAGGCCATGGCGCCCTTCCGCGAACGCATTCAAACGGCTATCGATTCTAAAGTAGCCGGGCTGTTTGCTGAGGATTACGTCTGGACCGGAGATTCTACGCTGACCGACTCTCTGGCTATGGTCGGGGTCCAGGACGATGCCGCAGCCATGCTGCGCGGTGTCGAGCGCTCACGGGTGCATGTGGACGGTCAGGCCAAAACAGTCAGCAAATACGCTATTGAGATCCATAAGAAGTACGCCATCCCCGCAGCCTCACTGGCCTTCGTTCTCCTGGGCGCACCGCTGGGGATTCTTTCCCGGCGCGGCGGCATGGGTGTGGCCATCGCCATTTCTATCTTGCTCTTTATCGTCTATTGGGCGTTTCTGATCGGCGGCGAGGATTTGGCTGATCGGCGACTCGTCTCACCCTTCTGGGCAATGTGGGCGGCCAACGTTCTCCTCGGCACTCTTGGTCTGTACCTGATTTTCGTGACCGTCACCGAACGCTCTCCCCTGTTCTTTCTGGGATCGAGGAAGTCCGATTGATGCCGATCAAGAAACTCGACATATACATCCTCAAGGCTTACTTCGCCTCGCTGATCGTCGTCACTCTGGCCGTTGGGTTGACGATCATTGTCATCAACATCGTTGAGGAGCTGCGCGATTTCATCGATCACGATGTCCCGTTCCTTAGCATCGTAGAGTACTACTTCTACTTCGGCGGATGGGTACTCAAATCGTTCCTGCCGATGTTCGTGCTTCTTGCCACGCTGTTCTCGGTCTCGATTCTGGCCCGAAAGAATGAAATCCTGGCCATGAAGGCCTGCGGGCGCTCGCTCTATCGAATAACAGCGCCGATTTTCGTGGTGACGATGTTCCTGGCGGCGGGGCATTTCTATTACAACGAGTTCATATATCCTCCAGCCAACCAGAAGCGGCTTCAGATCAAAGAGTTCGTGATCGAGAAGCGTTCCAAGACAGCCATCGGCCGCGTGCACAACATCTTCCGCCAGATCGAAAAGGGCCATTTCTATACCATTGCCAACTTCAATGTCGAACGTAAGGAAGGCAACGACCTGCGGGTGTACAAAGCCCAGAACGGTAAGATTAGCGAAATCATCACGGCCCCGCGAATCCAGTTTACGGATCATCGTTGGATAGCCAACGATGCCGTGGTGCGCAAGTTCGACGAGTTCGGCGAGGAGACATACGCCGAACAACCGATTCTTATTCTTGAGAAGATCGAGGAGAAGCCTGAGGACTTCTCCCGACGGATCGGAAAACCGGAAGATATGGGCTATCGAGAGCTGGAGGCATATATCGACCTGATGAAACGTACGGGAGGACCTTACGCCCGCGAGGCGGTCGACCTGAAGGTCAAGGTCTCTTATCCAGTCGCTTCCTGCATCGTTGTTCTGCTGTCGGTACCGTTCGCTTCCAACCCACGGCGCGGAGGAATTGCCGTTTCGTTCGCCGTAGGGGCCGGTATGTCTCTAAGTTATTTCGTACTGTTTCGTACTTTGCAGTCGGCCGGCTACTCGGAGAAGATTCCATCTGAGCTGGCTGTTTGGGGCGTAAACGGACTGTTCTTCTTGATCGGTGTGATATCAATGCTAAGGGCGAGGAAATAGGAATGCCGCACGACAAACACGAAATCAATCGCAACGCCTGGAACCAGATCGTCGATATCCACTGGGACCACCCTTCTTATAGAGTTAAGGATTTCCTGCAGGGTTGGTCGAATCTCAAGGATATCGAGCTTGACGCTCTGGGCGATGTCAACGGCCGATCGATGCTGCACCTGATGTGCCAGTTTGGGCTGGATACGCTCTGCTGGGTTCGTCGGGGAGCTGTCGCCACCGGTGTTGATATCTCCGACAAATCTATCGAACGGGCTGAACAGCTCAAGGGGATGGCGAGACTAGATGCCAGGTTCATCCGCTCTGACGTTCTTGATCTGAAAGGCAAGATCGACAAGAAGTTCGATATCGTATTCCAGTCCAACGGGACTCTTTGCTGGTTAGCTGATCTCAAGAGATGGGCCAAGGTGATTGCCCACCATCTTAAGCCGGGCGGGACGTTCTTCATTGTGGACGGCCACCCGATGTTAACGGCTGTTGACGACGACTTTGACTATCTTCAGAAAGAGGGCAAGCACTTCACCGAATCCTCGGACTACTGCGACCGGGATTTCATGATCGACGGCGGAACGTTTGAGTACCAGCACTCCATGGCTGACATAATCAACTCCATGGTTCACGCCGGGCTTCAGATTCAGGAGTTGCAGGAGTACGACAAGTGTTACTGGCAGGTTGAAGAGAACTGGGTAGCAACTACAGACGGCTATTGGACGCCTCCTGACGGCCCGCCCAAGTACCCGATGTTATTCTCGTTGAAAGCTAAGAAACCGGAATAGGTCTTACCACTAATGCAAAAAGGGCGAATCCAAACGGATTCGCCCTTTGTCGTTTCTGTCGACTATGATCAGGTGCCCATTTCCCAGCTGGCCAGATACTTCTTCTGTTCCGGCGTGAGTCGGTCGATCGAGACACCCATCGATTTCAGCTTAATCGCCGCAATCTGTGAGTCGATCTTCTCCGGCACCGTGTAAACGGTCTTCTCGAACTTCTTGTAGTTCTTGACCAGGTACTCCGCGGCTAGCGCCTGGTTGGCAAAGGACATGTCCATCACCATCGCGGGGTGGCCTTCGGCAGCAGTTAGATTGATCAGGCGACCTTCGCCCAGAACGTAGATCTTCTTGCCACCGGTGAGGGTGAACTCCTCGACATGGTCACGGACCAGGCGTTTCTTGCGGGCAGCCTTGTTGAGCGCATCTAAGTCGAGTTCGACGTTGAAATGTCCCGAGTTGCAGACAATCGCGCCGTCCTTCATCTTTTTGAAATGCTCCAGGCGGATGACATGGATGTCGCCGGTAAGGGTGACAAACAGGTCGCCCAAAGGAGCTGCTTTGGCCATCGGCATGACCGTGAAGCCGTCCATGACGGCTTCGATTCCCTTCACGGGGTCGACTTCGGTCACGATCACGTGGGCGCCCATCCCTTTGGCCTTGTTGGCCAGACCGCGTCCGCACCATCCGTAACCGGCAACTACGACCGTAGAGCCGGCGATGAGCATATTGGTCGCACGGAGGATGCCGTCAAGGGTCGACTGACCGGTACCATAGCGATTGTCGAAGAAGTGTTTGGTCTTGGAGTCGTTGACCGCAATCACGGGGAAAGCTAGGGCGTTGTCGTTAGCCATGGCCCGAAGGCGGATAACACCCGTGGTGGTTTCTTCGGTTCCGCCGATAATGCCCGGGATCAGTTCCTGGCGGTCCTGATGCAAAGTCGAGACCAGATCGGCGCCGTCGTCCATGGTGATGTGCGGTTTGAAATCGAGCGCCTGATGGATGTGCTTGTAGTAGGTCTTATTGTTCTCGCCGTGAACGGCAAAGACCGAAATGCCGTACTCCTTCACCAGGGCGGCAGCGGTGTCATCCTGAGTCGAGAGCGGATTTGAGGCGCACAGTGCGGTGTTGGCGCCACCGGCCTTGAGGGTACGCATCAGGTTAGCCGTCTCGGTGGTCACGTGTAGACAGCAGGCAAGGTTGATTCCTTTGAGCGGCTTTTCCTTCTTGAAACGCTCACGGATAAGACGCAGGACCGGCATGTTGCGCTCGGCCCATTCGATCTTGCTCTTGCCCTGCGCGGCCAGTTTGAGATTAGCAATATGTCGTTTATCGGGCATTCTAGGCTCCCTTTGCGAGTTTCTTGGCCATGTCGGTCTTCTCCCAGGTGAACTCCTTCTCGGAACGACCAAAATGGCCGTAGGCAGAAGTCGACGCAAAGATCGGCTCAAGCAGTTTCAGCTTCTTGATGATTCCCTTCGGTGTCAGGTCGAAATGCTTGCGCACCAGTTCACCGATCCGATCCTCAGGGACCTCGGATGTCTGATCGGTGAACACCATCAGGGAAACCGGCTCGGCCACGCCGATGGCGTAGGCAAGCTGGATGGTACACTTTTTGGCCAGGCCGGAAGCAACCACGTTCTTGGCGACATAGCGGGCCATGTAGGCGGCCGATCGATCGACTTTGGAAGGATCCTTACCCGAGAAGGCTCCTCCGCCGTGGGTCGCCATGCCACCGTAAGTATCAACGATGATCTTTCGGCCGGTCATGCCGGTATCCGACTGGGGACCGCCGATGACAAACTTGCCGGTCGGATTGACCAGATAGCGGGTGCCCCGGTCGATCATACGCTTCGGCAGCACCGGCAAGATGACCGTATCAATGATCTCATCAATAGCCTGCTTGGTGATCTTCTTGCCGGAACGGTTCAGGACATCCTCGGTATGCTGAGTGGACAGAACGACAGTGTCGATACGATGCGGCTTGCCGTTGCGATACTCCAGTGTCACCTGAGATTTCCCATCGGGGCCGAGATACGGCAGAGTCTTGTTCTTGCGGACTTTGGTCAGGCGGCGGGTAAGCTTGTGAGCCAGCATGATCGGCATCGGCATCAGCTCTTTGGTTTCGTTGCAGGCATAGCCGGTCATAAGCCCCTGGTCGCCGGCGCCACCGGTATCGACTCCCTGGGCGATATCGGGAGACTGGGCTCCAATGGCGTTAAGAATGGCACAAGAGTCGTAGGCGAATCCCATGCGGGTGTCGCGGTAACCGATATCGTAGACCACGTTTCGTACCAGATCGTGGATATCGACGTATGCTTCGGTCGTGATTTCTCCCCCTACTATCACCAAACCCATGGTGACGAACGTTTCACAGGCCACGCGTCCCTTGCGATCCTGACGAAGGACCTCGTCCAGCACCTCATCTGAAATGCGATCGCACAGCTTGTCGGGGTGACCTTCCGTGACCGATTCCGAAGTAAACAGGAAATCTCCCGCCATTGGCTCAGCTCCTTGCTATAACGATAGTCGTTGGTCTTGTTTGGGTAGGGGGATCAGTTGAAATCGACTTCTGAGGCATCCCCCAGGTTATAGACTTGCGGCGAGATACTGACCACCGCTTTGGATCCGATGATTGAATCCTCAATGCAAACATTCTCCAGCGCAGCTCCCGAGGCGACGATCGAATTGCGTACCACCGATCGGGTAACTCTGGCTCCGGGGCCGATCGAAACGTAGGGACCTATCACCGACTCGACTACTGCCGCCTCGGGCGAAATATAGACCGGCGGCACCAGCGTCACTCCCGGAAGCGGCGCCTGGGGGGCCAACTTCATGAGGAAGTGTCGGTTGGTGGCGAGCACCGTCTCTTTCTTGCCGCAGTCGTACCATTCCTCGACCTCGAAAGCGTTGAATCTCGCTCCGGCATCCATCATCTGAGCCAGAGCATCGGTCAGCTGAATCTCTCCCCGGGTGCGGCGTCCGCTGTCAATAAGATTGGACAGCTCGGCTTTCAGAGGAGAAACATCAGCAAGGTAATACAGACCTATTAACGCCAAATTAGTCTTAGGGTTCTGGGGTTTTTCCTCTACTCCTACCACGACCCCGTCTTTTATCTCGGCGATTCCAAATCGCTGGGGATCATCAACCTGACGTACACCCAGTACGGCATCGCCGGCGGCAATGAACCTGCCGAGGTCGCACTCCACCACGGTATCGCCCAGGATAATCAGCGCCGGGCCGCCATCGATTACCTCTAACGCCTTGTTGACGGCATATCCCAACCCGAGCAGTTTGTCCTGCCAGACAAAGGTTGCGTTGAAGTTGTAGTTTTCCTCAACGAACTCCTTGATCTGCTCGCCCTTGTGGCCAATTACAAAGACGATTTCCTCTGGATTGAGGCGCGACAGCGGATCGAGTATATAAGCCAGAATCGACTTTTCGGCAACACGCAGGAGCGGTTTGGGAGTTGCAAATGTATGCGGTTGCAGGCGTGTCCCGACCCCGGCCACGGGTATGATTACTTTCATATGGCTTCTTTCCCTATTAGCTTTGGCAATGGTAGAGCTTCGACGAGGACGGGACAAGGTTTATTTTGGAAGAGGCTCAATTACTTCTCTTTGACTTCAAGAGAGAAGGTTTCCGGCGTAGGTTCCCCCTTAACAAACGACACCACCTCGGCCTGTTTGACCGGTGCCGCGGTCATATTTAGGGCACCTACAATAATCGTGGAAGAACCCTCGACCGGCGTAGACGGGCGAAGCCAATTGAGTGAGTGAATCTGCTCGGCCCCGGAATCCAGAGTCAGACGCAACTTCAGAGCGTCGGTGACATCGACAGATTCTGAGAGCCTCAAGTAGATCTCAGCCCTGTAGGTCGAGTCCCCGGTTCGCGTAAGTCGCCCCGGGAGGAACTCCACCGGGAGTGATTCCAAACCGCCCAAAGGCTCGGGCGCACTGCTTGCAAATCCCAGGTAACAAAGAAAGGCATGGTCGATCGGCTCCAGAGAATCGACCAGACTACTCTGATCGGGGCGGGATGGCAGTAGCTTGGCCAGGTATGGCTGCACCAGGAGACTGTCGGCAAATCGGTTCTGTTCAACATCGCCGCACAAGAACATTCTAGTCAGGCTAACCGCCTCTTCAGGATCTTCGAAATCTCGAACCGGGCCTGACCAGGCCAGCTTGGCGTCCATGCCGCGTGTCCAGGCATCGAAAAGCGAGGCTGCAGAAGCGATCTTCTTGTCACTCGGGCGAGCGAAAGATGCCAGCCGGTAGTAGCCGGCCGCCTGAGTGTAGAACTGGACACCTCTTGGGACCATTTGGTCAGCCATCATTTTGAACTTAGTACCGAGGCGGCTGGTGATTATGTGCCAGTCCTGATTGTCCAGCATATCAGGATTGTACTCGTACAGCTTCCCGAACTCATGGATTATCTGCCCGTAGGTGTTAAGCCTGCCGGCCTCCAACTTGCGCAAGAGCTCGAGAGCAGCCTCGGGGAACCCCTGGGGATTGGCGGCAACATCGTAGACCGGTCCACCGGTGTAGTCGTCGACAGGTTCATCAGTTTCAGAGCCACAGCTCAGCATCATGATCGCGAGAGTTATGGTCAGCACAGGAATCCAGAATCGCATATAGAGAGCCTCAATAGCTGGTGGTTTTGGTATTTGCGGGCCTTGCCGCGGTCAAAAGATAATACAATCTGAGCTTAGGAAAAGATCAATCTAGAAAATGTAGGAGAAAGAACCGACCCAGTCCTCTACCAGGAACTGTACCCGGCCAATCAACAGCGAGACACGTCCCATGACGGTGTACCCGAAATGAGCCCCGAATGAGATCATGATGAACCAGATACCAACCTTGGCGGTCACTCCCAGGGCACCGGTGTGTTCCTTCGAGAAGTAGAAGTAGATCAGAGTTGAAATCACGCCGACCACAACCACTGTCGCCAGGAGGAAATCCCAGAAGCCGTTGACGTCGTCCACAACGCCCATCGTGGCTTGCATTTGAGGAAGCACCAGACCGTGGAGCTGCGAGATTATGAAGATTCCGGCGGTTACACCCATCACAAAGGCCAGTGGAGTACGCGATACCCAGGAGACCTTCGGGAAGAATCGAGCAAACATGAGGAATCCGAGAATTCCCGGGAAAACCAGCCACCAGTCGCCGCCCATCATGGGATCCCAGAGCTGCTGGACAATCACCGACTCCCAGATCAGCCCGACATAATAGCCCGCCGATAGTCCGGCGAATATGTGCTCAGCCACTTTGTAGAAGGGATTGTCCTTATACATGAAGCTGAACAGGCTCAGGGTGAAAAAGGCGATCACCCAGACTTCAAAGATCTCCCAGCCGGACATTATGAGACCCTCCGGCGATGTTTGCCCAGCATGAAGAAGCCGATATTGCCAAGAATCACCAGGGCGATGATCAGGAGGTGGACCATCGACTGAGCCCCCATACCGATCACGGCGTTTCCAGGTTTTTCCACCAGCAACTCATATTCAGCAGCACCCTTCATTCCACCCAACAGACCCACAAACTGCCCAGAACCGACGAAAGCATAGTATTTGGGTGCACTTACAGCCGTAGTTCCGCAACCCATGGGAACTCCGTACTGGGCGTTGACGATTGAGACCCAATAGTCGGCAGTAGCGTTGTCGGCGACCTCGAATATGAACGAAACCTGCTCGTAATTGAAGACCGAATCCATCATGGGTATATCGTCGAGATTGGTGCCCGAGTTATCGGTCGGGAAAATCGATCGAATTGAAGTGCCCATTCCCGAGAGCACGGCCACATAGTTGGCCTTGTAGCCCAGGTTGACATAATCCTCGCCGTAGACCTTGTTGTACTCGGGTGCGATTTCACGGGTAACGGTTTCGGCCATCGAGGGACCCCCGAGTGGGATATTCGAAAGCGTAATAATCTTACAGTCTTTGCGCCAGAACTGATGTAGCGCCGAACGGGCCATCGGTTCGCATTCCGCGATTGTCGACGGGTAATAGTCGAAAACCAGCATCACGGTAACGGAGTCGGGCAACGACTCAATGTGATCGTACAACATCTGGGCTTCCGGCGTGATACTGATCGGGAACGGAATCGGCAACAGGAACGGGACGATTACCGCAATACCCACGATCAGGTAGATCCAGCGACGGTCGATGCCTTCAATTCTCTTCCAGAATTCCATGACCTACCCCTTCCCCATGTAGGTTCGCTCGATGCCCAGAATGATACGAAGCGACATCGACGCCGCTCCCAAAGCCGCACCAATGATGATGCCTCGCTGCACCGCCAGGTTGGCGCCGTTCATCACAAAGGCGTTCAGAAAACCGGGCAGATCGCCGGGGAACAAGTTCAGGAAGGCCTCACCCATGGGCACGCGCCAGAGCATCACGATCGTGGCCACCAACAGCAGGATCGTCGATTCGACCGTACGTGCGCGGAAAGCACGATAGGCGGCTGAAGCGATATAGAACGCCAGAGTGGCGAACATGGTGGCCATCATGGGGGAATCCAGATATGTAAACAGCCAATCGTAAATCGATCCCTCGGCGCGGCCGAACAACGGCGACCAGGAAGCCGGGAGAATCGAGGGAATGGCCATCACGAAGATCGAAACCAAAGTCAGCAGCTTATAGCCCCAACCGGACTTCTGCCTTTTAACCCCAGCCCAATTGACGCGGGTGATCGAAACTACGCCCAGCAGAAGGGTGAATCCGCCCACAATCGTGAGCCAGATCTTCAGGTTCTTGGAGAGGTCGCCAACCAGGGTACCTTCACGGAAGAAGAACGAGACCACCAGGGCCATACCCGTGAGGAAAGCGACTGCAACTGGGAACGAGGTTTTCATTTCAGGCTATGCCTCAAACCGACTGGAATAGTTGCATGTAAGAATCTCCGTAACCCAGAGCTACCAGGATTACACCTATCACTATACCGATCACGATCAACATCTTGACAAAGTCCTGCCCCTTCAGCCCGCCGAGCATGATGGGTTCTTTGGACAGGTAAGCCGAGGCTGCATACAACTCCTCACCCATGAGGGTGTAGTCGCAGGCGGCGATAAAGAACGGCAGCTGTTCGGGTCGCGCCGTTCCAGCGATCTGGATCGAGCCGGCAGCGTTGCCGGTCTCAGCCAGAAGGAGCGATTCGGCAAAAAACGCACCCATGTATATATTCGTAGCCGGTCGTTCGCGCATCATGTAACCGTTGACATTAGCCGTAAAGGCAAATTGCTCACCGGCAACATATCGGACCATATCTTTGTCATAGGCATCTTTCTTGCCCATTTCGATATAGGCCTGTTCAACAACTTCCTGCCCGGCAGCCAGGACCAAAGGATAGCGCACCGGCACCATGAGCGGAGTCTCATATTGGGCCGTGATCTTGGCCACACGTCCGAGGATTGAGATTCCGGCAATGGTTTCGATTTCGTCCAGCTCAGCGATTCCTGGGACATACAGCACCGGCCGGCCCATTTCGGTGGCGCGACCAACGGCTTCTTCGACCGCCTCCAGCCCGGGAATCTTCCGCAGGAACAACTCTTTTCCCTGACGCGCCCAGCGGGTGAAAATCAGGATTGCGGCGGAGAATACGAGTACAAGGATGGCAGCGTTGATGCGATCGTATCTGAACGAGGACTCGGCCACAACCGCAGCTTCGGTCGTGTCTTCCGCGGGAGGAGCGGTATCTTCGACATTGGCCATTTCGGCGGCCAGACTGTCTAAGCTATCGACTACAGTGGCAGCTGCGGAGGCTAAAGAATCACCCGCAATTGAGGTGTCGATAGAGTCTTGAGCTGTTACTATAGTGACCAAGAAAAGAGGGCCGACAACGATGGCCCACAGGAGCGCCTTACGCGCCATGTCGGAGGATTTGATCACGCGCCAATATACTCTTTGGGTCTTCAAAGTCAACGTCTTAGTTGGCGGTGACGTCCGTCCGTGGACGTTTCGTAAGTTGGAGGTGGGGCGAGCTTTGACTCACCTTGCGCGACAGATATTCCTTTATCTCCGGCGCCGCTCGCCCCTTCAAGCGTTGTTGTTTGTGCTCTCGGTATAGGGACGATCAACCGGAGGATGTTGTTTAAAGCGCTGTTTCTGTTGTCTAATACGCAAGCTGGCGGCACCGAGGACGGAGCCGCCCTACAAGCCAGAAACCCTGATCAGATTCTCTGTAGGGCGAGTCCGTCTTCGGTCTCGCCATCCGTCCTTACTCGCCCCAATCGGCCCCATCCTGGCCAATCGCCCATTTTGCCGCGCCTCTTTCGGTGTAACTCGTTGGGTGCAAAGTTCGAAACGATGAGTACCGCCACAGATTTGGCGCGTTGGCGTATCCATGCTTCACCGGATTGTAGTGAATATAGTCGAGACACTTACGGAGATCCTCCTCTGATCGGACTATGTGGTCCCAATATCGGTGTTGCCATAGACCGCCTGACTCTCGAACCATACTCTGAAACTGCATCGTGAAAGACAGTTTGATTCCTCGCATCAACTTTGGGATATCCGCGCAAGGACTGGAGAAGACAGCATGGAAATGGTCTGGAAGAATCACCCAGGCAATCACTGAAGTCTCAGACTTTCTCAAAGCTGTTCTCGTTGCTCTGATCAACAGCTTGGGATTAATCAGTAAGAGGGGCTGTCGACCAGCTGTAACCGACGTTACGAAACATGTCTGATTCGGCTCGAAGAAGCGTTGAAGTTTGGACATACGTGCAATGTCATCATCATTACTGACAGATCGTGTCAGTTTAATATTGGCGGCACCGAGGACGGAGCCGCCCTACAAGCCAGAAACCGTGATCAGATTCTCTGTAGGGCGAGTCCGTCTTCGGTCTCGCCATCTTGGTTGGCCCGGGAGATTTGGCGGCACCGAGGACGGAGCCGCCCTATAAGCCAGAAACCGTGATCAGATTCTCTGTAGGGCGAGTCCGTCTTCGGTCTCGCCATCTTGGTTGGCCCGGGAGATTTGGCGGCACCGAGGACGGAGCCGCCCTACAGCAGTGCCACCCTGGACACGCCTGCAAATCCCAACAAATCCCGATTTTATCCACTTTTTCGCCCCACAGATTACTCTCTTTTGATACATTGGTTGTCATAGAGGCATATCGCAGACGGCTGTCACTCTTCACCGCAGCACGAATCGCCTGCCGAGCCGACAACAGAGTATAGGAAGAGGTGCCAAGATGAAGAACTACCCACGATCTACAAGAATCCTGTTTACCGCGCTCGCGCTTGCGCTGGTTCTATGTCTCACTCTTCCTGCGGGCGCATACGTATGTGGCGACATCGACGACAGTGGCGCGGGACCGGATATCGCTGATCTCGTCTATCTTGTGGCCTATATGTTCAGCGGCGGACCGCAGCCGGCGGAAATGGAATCGGCCAATGTTGACGGCCTCGGCGGCACTCTGCCTGACATTGCCGATCTTGTCTACCTCGTAGCCTACATGTTCCAGGGTGGACCGGCCCTGGTCTGTACCACCGGTGTCGAACCACCACCTCTGACTTATCCGATCGTTGACACCGATCAGGAGAAGTGCTTCAACACGTCGAGCGAGATTACGCCTCCCACACCCGGCGCTGCATACTATGGCCAGGACGCGCAATACGATGGCAACCAGATGTCGTACACCGACAACGGCGACAGCACTATCACCGACAACGTCACCGGTTTGATGTGGACCAAGGCGTGCGACTGGGACGGCGATGGCGACATCGACTACGACGACAAGTTT
>Ga0180436_10001529_pt1 | contig 22561 bp, 16 predicted proteins | sample SS_ome_2_FD_132434 | JGI IMG/M metagenome (GOLD analysis project Ga0180436, IMG submission 132434) | Hypersaline lake sediment archaeal communities from the Salton Sea, California, USA - SS_3_S_2 metaG | ecosystem: Environmental > Aquatic > Non-marine Saline and Alkaline > Hypersaline >... | reverse complement strand
TCCCGAGACGCTCGCCACCGTCTTCAATCTCTTCGTCTCCAGCAAAGGCTCGCGGGGCACGGGGCTTGGGCTCACCGTCAGCCGCAAGATTCTGCGGGAGCATGGTGGCGACATCACCGCCACAGCGTGCCGGGGGAGGGCAGCCGCTTCATCCTCGAGCTGCCGATGGTGCCCGTCGAGGCGACCGCGTCGGCCGAGGCGGCCGATGACCGTGCCGACGACCCACCCGGAGGCACGCTCGCGTCGGGCACGCTCGCCGACGGCCGGTCATGACCGCGGCCCCGGCATTCCCGCCGCCCGCCGGCCGGCCATCGCCGCCGATCTCGGCGGTGATCATCACCGCGGCATGCAGCCCGCACCTTGCCGCCACGCTCGCGAGCGTGGAGTGGTGCGACGAGATCCTGCTGCTCGTCTCGGGTGATCCGGCGGCGGTGGCCGGGCTTCCCGGCAGCGGCCGCTGGCGGATCGAAACCCATCCTTTCGGGAGCTACGGACGGCAGAAGCGGGAGGCGGTGGCCCGGGCCAGCCACGACTGGATCCTTTCCCTCGACGACGATGAATGGCTCGACCCGGAGGCGACCGCGGCGATTCTCGCCGCTGACCGGGAAGATCCGGAGGCCTGCTTCGCCTTCCGTCGCCGCACCTTCGTGGGCCACCGCGAGATCCGGCACGGTTCCTGGGGCCGCGAGGAGGTGCTGCGGCTGTTCAACCGCACGACGGCGGGCTTCAGCGATCTTCCCGTCCACGAGCAGGTCGAGCCGGCAAACAGGCCGCGGCTGTTGGCCGGGTCGATTTTGCACCACAGCTTCACCGACCTCGCCGACGTGCTGGCCCGCTCGATCCGCTACGCCCGGCCCAAGGCGGAGATCATGCTCGCCAAGGGGCAGCGGGTGCGGGCCTGGACCCTGCCCTGGCGTGGGCTGGCGGCCTTCGTGAAGAGTTACCTGCTGCGGGCGGGCTTTCTCGACGGGCCGGCCGGATTCGTGATCGCCGTCTCTCGCGTCATCGACTCGACCCTCCCCCGAGCGATGGTGCTCACCGGCGGTGACGCCGAACCTGCCGATCCGGCCGCAGGACAATAGCCGCCGGCGGAAACAGGCCCGGAAGGCGTGTCCCGCGTGCGGTCAGCCGGCCGCCCGCAGGGCCTCGAGCACCTTGTGCAGATCGCCTGGCAGAGGGGCCTCGAAGCAGACCCTCCCGCCGTGGCCGGGGTGGTCGATCGCCAGCGAGGCCGCATGCAGAGCCTGCCGCGTAAGCAGCGGCTCCCCGTCGACCGCGCCACCGAAGAAGCCGGGGGGAATCGTGGAGCGGCCGCTGTAGAGTTCGTCGGCGAGCACCGGGGCCCCGATCGCCTGCAGGTGGACGCGAATCTGGTGGGTCCGGCCGGTGCGGGGCCGGACCCTCACGAGGGCCGCCGCTGGAAACCGCTCGATCACCTCGTAGCGGGTCACCGCCTCGCGGCTGGTGGCATGTCCCCGGCGGATGGCCATCTTCTCCCGCTGGTAGGGATGGATGCCGATCGGCCTGTCGATCTCGTCGCTGTCGAGGCTGGGCGCGGGCTGGGTGATCGCAAGATAGGTCTTCTCGGCGGTGCGCTGCTCGAACTGGCGGGCGAGCGACTTGTGGGCCGCCTCGGTGCGGGCGACCACGATCACCCCACTGGTGTCGCGGTCGAGCCGGTGCACGATCCCCGGCCGGGTCGGACCGCCCACGCTCGAGAGGCCACCGGTCCCCTCGCGGCCGAGATGCCACTTGATCGCCCCGGCGAGGGTGCCTCTCCAGTTGCCCTTGGCCGGATGGACAACCATGCCGGGCGGCTTGTCGATCGCCGCCATCAGTTCATCAACATGCAGAAACTCCAGCGGAATCGCCTCGGCCTCCGGACCCTCCTGCGGCGGCTCGGGAACGGTGAGGCAGACCCGCGAACCCTCCTTCAGTCGCAACGACGCCCTGGCCACGCTGCCGTCGACGCTCACCCCTCCCGCCTGGATCACCTTCAAGAGAGCCGACCGGCTCTCGGGCAGCAGTTCGGAAAGAAATCGATCCAGCCGGCAGCCTGCCTCGGCCTGCCCGACCAAGAGGTCGAGCCGTTCTCCGGGCGCGGGCATTACTTTTCGGCCGCCGCCGGCTGTGCGGCGTCGTCGGCCTCCTGCCTGGGTGGCCGGATTTCCTGGGCGAAGAACCAGTCGTACCACTCGCGGGTCGAGTCTCGTGCGAGCAGCTCGGCATGGTCGCGGGCCACCGCTGCCAGGGCCGACTCGGGAAACTCGTCGGCCACCACGCGATAGCCGCGGCGGGCCGCGTCGATTTCACCGAGGCTCTCGCGGGCCTTGGCCAGACCGAAGGTGGCCCGCTCGGCCAGCAGACCACCGGGATTTTCCGCAAGCACCGCGGTGTAGAGCTCGACGGCGGTCTCGAGCCTCTCACGGGAGCCGGCCCGGTCGCGGAAGGCGAGCACCGTTCCGTCGGTCAGCGCCATGTCCGCAAGCACCAGCCGCGACCACATGCCAGCTTCGGTGCCGGGATAGCGGTCGGCCACGTCGTTGAAGCTCATCGTGTCGCCGGAGGTGAGCGCCGCAAGGTAGGCATCCCAGCTCTGCTGCCGGGTGGCCGCGAGGTTGGCATTGATCACCGCCCAGGCGATCGCTGCGGCCGCCAGGCCGCCGCCTGCCGCCGCGATCAGCGTGGCATACGGGCGGAGGGCGTCGCCGATCCGCTGGAGGTATTCGACGAGGTCGTTGTTTTCGAGATCGGGCCGCTCTTCGGCAGTGCTCATCGGCGGGGCGTCTCCGGGGCGAAAGTCCTCTGCAAGGAGCCGAAACGGCCAATAGAAGCGGGCCCGCTGCGGGGCGTCAAGGCGACCGTCTTCGGCGCCGCGGGTCGGAGTGAATCTGCTACGCTTCGGAACCTCACCTGATATGCAACCGAGCTTGACGCGATTGTGAGCCTCCGCGATGGCCACCCTGCAGCCCGCCACGAACCCGCCATTCCCGCTCAACACCGCGCAGCAGCAGGCGGTGCATGCCCCGAACGGACCGCTGCTGGTGCTCGCCGGCGCCGGCACCGGCAAGACGCGGGTCGTGATCGCGAGGATCGGCGAGCTGATCCGGCGGGGCACCCGACCCTCGCGGATTCTCGCGGTGACCTTCACCAACAAAGCGGCCCGCGAGATGCTCGCCCGGGCCTCGGCCGCGGGCGGACGACGCCGCGACCCGGAGGAAAAGCCGGAGATCTCCACGATCCACGCCCTGTGTGCCCGCATCCTGCGGCGGCATGCCGAGGCGGCCGGCTATCCCCGCCGCTTCGCGATCATCGACCGCGGCGAGCAAGAGGGGATCGCCCGGCGGGTGCTTCGCGAGCTGCGGGTTCCCGAGACGAGCCTGCGGCCCGGCGACCTGCTCGCCCGCATCAGCCGCTGGAAGACCGCGGCGGTGCGTCCGGCCGAGGCGATCGAAACTGCCGGCGAAGATTCCTGGCATCTCGCCGCCTCCGGCTACCGCCGCTATCAGGAGGCTCTCCGGGCGACCGGCGCCGTCGACTTCGATGATCTCTTGTGCGTGGTCGATGAACTGTTCACTCGCGAGCCCGAGATCCGCCGGGCGGAGGCGGGGCGTTTCGACCACGTGCTCGTCGATGAGTACCAGGACACCAGCCGCACCCAGGAGCGGATCCTCTCCGATCTTGCCCGCGACCATCGCAGCTTCTGCGTGGTGGGCGACGACGACCAGTCGATCTACGGCTGGCGGGGCGCGGAGATCTCGCACATCCTCGAGTTTCCCCGGCGTTGGCCCGGGGCGAGCGTGGTGCGGCTGGAGGAGAACTACCGCTCCACGCCGCAGATTATCGCCGCGGCCAACCTGCTCATCTCCCGCAACACCCACCGTCACGGCAAGCAGCTCCTGGCGACCTCCGCCGACGGCCCGCCGCCGGTGATCCTGCAGGCCGGAGACGAAGAGGAGGAGGCCAAGCGGGTGGTGGGCGAGGTGGCCGACCGGATCCGGCTCGGCGAGGTGGCCCCCGGCGAGGCGGTGATCCTGGTGCGAACCGGCGAGCAGACCCGGCTCTTCGAGCAGGATCTCCGCCGTCGCGGCGTGCCCTACGAACTCGTCGGGAGCCGGTCGTTCTTCGACCGCCGCGAGGTGAAGGACGTGATGGCCTACCTGCGGCTGCTCGTCGATCCCGACGACGACATGGCCCTGCTGCGGATCGCGAACGTCCCGCCGCGCGGGCTTTCCTCGGCGGCGATCAGAAAAACCCGCGAGGCCGCCGGGCTCGCCGGCCGCAGCTTGTGGTCCGAACTCCTCGCGGCCCGCAACGAGGGCAGGCTCTCCTCGGCGGCCGCGGGCGGCGTGGAGCGGCTGGCGGAGTGGGCCGGCGGGAACTTCACAGGCCAGCGGCCTTCGCAGCTGCTCACCCGCTTGATCGACTCGGTCGGCTATGAGCGGTTCCTGGAGCAGGAATATGACGACGCCGACGACCGGGCGGCGAGGATCGCCTGTGTGGGCGAGCTGGTCAGCGGCCTGGCGAGGGCCGAGCGTGGCCGAGAGGGCACGCCCTTCGCCGAGATCGTCCGCGGCTTTCTCGATGAACTGGTGCTCGAGGTCCGCGAGTCGGAGCGGCTGCAGGATGACCGGCCGCGAGGCGACGTGCTGCGGCTGATGACGCTGCATGCGGCGAAAGGGCTGGAGTTTGACGCGGTCTGGATGGTGGGGCTCGAAGAAGGCTACCTGCCGCACCGTCGTTCGATCGGCGACTCCGAGGCGGCGATCGCCGAGGAGCGTCGGCTGTGTTACGTGGGAGTCACGCGGGCGAAGAAGCGGCTCACGCTCTCGCTGTGTCTCTCGCGCACGAAGTGGGGCAAGAAACGTCCCTGCCAGCCGAGCCGATTTCTCTACGAGCTGACCGGCCAGGCGGAGAAGTTCGTGGAGCAGCCCGACCCGCCGCCGGGCCGCCAGCCGGCACCGCGTTCACGTCGCAGCCCCCGCAGACCTCGATCCGCAAAGTAGGCCGGTGCGGCCCGCACCGGCACGTCTGTAGGCCGGTGCGGCCCGCACCGGCTTCTCTGTAGGCCGGTGCGGCCCGCACCGGCACCCCTACCCCCCCCCTTACCTACCGCAGCACATCAGGCAGCATCCGGGCGAGCTCCCAGGCGTGCCGCAGCGGATTGGTGGTGCCGTAGAGCCGCAAAAGCCCGGCTGCGAGCCGGTCGGCCGCCGGATGCCAGGGCAGCCAGGCCGGAGGCAGCCGCGGGCACAGCGGTCCCCGCAGGATGGTGTCGTGCACCAGCGGCAAAAGCAGCGGATCGTGCACGTGGCCGATACCGCTTTGCGGATTCTCCGCGGTGCTGCCGGGCAGCCCGCCCCAGGGCACGCAGGCCATCGAATAGGCCAACGCCGACCAGGTGTTGACCGCCACCACGCCGTAGCCGAGGTGCTCAGCCAGCAGCTCCGCCCGCTGCCGGTCGCGGGCATCGCCACACTCGGGAAACGTCAGGTTTGCCGCCAGCGAGCCTGGCAGCGAGCCGGCCAGCTCCGCCGCGGCGCCACAGAAACGGTCGAGCGAATCGGCCTTCAGCGGGATCTCGACGCAGGCCGGCAGAAACCACTCGCGGTCGATCAGCCGCCGGTCGCGGGCCGCGTCGATCCCCGTCTCAAACAGCCAGGGCAGGCGGCCGTCATCGGGCGGCGGGCGACCGGTCCGCTCCTCGAAGGCCGCGGCAGCCCCGGGATACCAGGCCCATCGCCGGGGTGCCGCCGCAAGCCGCGAGGCAATCCTCGCCAGCAACGCCTCGCGTCCCGGCCAGCCTCGGCAGGTGACCACGACCTTGGTGGCGATGCAGTTGAAGGAGGCGTTGTTGATGATCGAGCCGGCGATCATGTCGGCCTGCATCGCCAGTTGTCGCGGCGTGTAGTCGCCGGGCACGACGATCCAGGGAGTCACGTTGCCAAGTTCGCAGCTGATCGGGATCGGCCGGCCGGTGCTGGCAAGCAGCCCGCGGATCGCCTCATAGGCCCCGCGGCCGCCGGTGAGGTGGACCTGCGAAACGCCCTCGCAGGCCACCGCCGTCTCGACCAGTTCCGGCCCGCCGATGGAGATCGCAAGCAGGCCCGCCTCGACCAGCGGCCGGGCCGCCTCGGCAAGGATGCCCACAAGCGGGGCGTGCAGGGGATGCAGCTTGAGCCACGCCGCTCGCCCGTGCTCAAAGATCTGGCAGATCGCGTCGGAGGCGGCCAGGCCCGAAACATTGCCTGCCCCGAGCACCACCGCCACGCCGCCGGTGGCCGGACGCCGCCGGACCTCCTCGTGACGCACCCGCTCGAAGGCCCCCAGGTCGGCCGGGCCTGCCGTTCGCACCGTCGCCTTGACGCCCGCGAAAATCAGCGGGTCAAACAGCCCCGGCGTGGGCACCACGTCGATCGCCACCCGCGGGGCATGCGGCTCGCCGTGGCCGGCCAGACGACCGCCCACCGCACCGGGATGGGCCAGCCTCGGCCGAGATGGCAGCCGCGGACGACCTTCCGCGGCGATCTGCCGCCAGGCCGCGGCGGTCACCCGCAGCAGCCGCAGCGTGACCAGCGGGCCGGTGGCCAGTTCCTCCGCCAGGATGCCGCGGGCAAGGCCGCGGCTCGGTTCACCACCGGCGGGCTGCTCGATCGTCGCCGAAGCTTCGGCCCAGGCATCCGCCTGGGTGGCCACGCTGCGGGCGGTCGCCTCGGCCAGGGCGGCGCGATCCTGCGGCGGGGTGGTAACCAACCGGGCCGCCCCTTCGCGGAGGCCGGCGATCGTGGCTCGCACCGCGGTGGCGTCGCCCATCAGAACGTCCCTACTTTCCGATGCAGTGTCTGGAGAAGATCGCCTCGAGCAGGTCGGTGCCCAGCTGGCGGCCGGTGACCGCATCGACCGCGGCGAGCCCGCGGCCCACCTCGGCGGCGACGATCGCCTCGTCCCAGCTAGCCGCGCCGGCCGCGTCGAGCATCGACGCTGCCGAGGCGATCGCACCGCGGGCCTCGTCGATGCCCGCGGCAAGCCTGGCGGAGGCCGGCGTGCCCGCCCGGCGAACCTCGAGCGTGGCCCGCTCGATCGCCTCCCGCAGCCCGGCCAGGCCGGCGCCGTCGCGGGCCGAGGTGGCGATTCCCCCGTCCACACGTCCGGCGACCAAATCGCAGCGGGTGATCACCGGAATCACCGGCCTGTCGGCGGGCGACGCCGGCGGGGTGCCAGCCGCCCGCTCCGCCGCATCGCGACAGGCAACGACGACATCGGCCCTCGCGACTTCAGCCAGCGAGGCGTCCACCGCCGCCTGCCGGGCGGGGTCGGCCTCGATGCCCGCGAGGTCCACCAGCACGTAGCGGCCGGCGGGCGAGGCGACTTCCGCCTCGACCCAGTCGCGGGTGGTGCCCGGCTCGTCGGCCACCAGGGCCGCGTCGGCCGCCAGCAGGGCGTTGAAGAGGCTGCTCTTGCCGATGTTGGCCGGCCCCGCAATCACCACCCGCGGCAGCCCGGCCGCGGCGGTGAACCGCGAGTCGAGCCGGGCGGCGATCGCGGCGAGCGCCTCGTCGGCCTCGCCGAGCCGTGCCCGCAGTTCCCGCGTGAGCGACGCGAGGCCCTGCGGCGGGATCGCCTCCTCGCCGAAGTCGATCATTGCCTCGAGGTCGCCGGCCACCTCCAGCAGCCCTTGGCGAACCGCCTCGAGGCTGCGGCCGGTGCCGCCGGCCATCCGATCGAGGGCGGTGGAGAGTTCGTCGTGGCTGCGGGCATCGACCACCGCCAGCACCGCCTCGGCCGCGAGCAGGTCGAGCCGGCCGGCGAGAAACGCCCGCAGGGTGAACTCCCCGCCCCGCGGCACCCGGCAGCCGTGGCGGCAGGCGGCGGCCACCACCGCCTCGGTCATCGCGTCGCATCCGGGCAGTTGCAGCTCCGCAAGCGGCCCGCCGATCGGGCCGCCCTCGCTCCACAACAGCACGTCGCAGGGAAGCTTCCCGAAGCGGTCCACGAGCCGGGCCTCGGCAAAGCAAGCCGCCAAAAGCCGCGGCGTGGCCTCCCTCGGCGGCCATTCAGACGCTGCGGCGGCGGTCGGCCCGGCGGGCTCGAGAAGCCGACGAAGCAGTTCCGGGAGGCCCTCGCCGGCGATCCGCACGATCGCCCGCACCGCCCCGCCCGGCGGCGTGGCGGCGGCAACGATCAGGTCGTCGGGGCTCATGGTTCGCAGCCGGCCTAGCGGCCCTTCTTCTTGCGAGCCTCGCGACGGTCGCGGGCGGCGGTGGCCAGGCTCTTGCCCGCCTTGCCGGAGCCGGAACCGCCGTTGCTCGAGAAGGGCACGTCGATCGTGCGGGTGCCCGCTCCCACCGCCGCACCGGCGAGCTTCGGCACCGGCAGCCATATCCGCTCGGCGATGCCCCACAGGCTCGAGGCGATGAAGTAGAGGCACAGCCCGCAGGGCACCTTGAAGAACATGAAGGCCATGAAAAACATCATGTACTTCATCACCTGCTGCTGCACCTTGGCCTGCTCGTCGACCGCCGGCGGCATGAAAAGCTTCTGCTGCCAGAGAAACAGGCCGATCGTGAGCAGCGGGAAGAGGTTCAGGTAGGGACCCAGCCAGCCGTCGGGCGAGGTCAGGAAGGTGGGCAGCAGATTCGACCAGTCATAGAGCATGTCGGGGGCTGCCAGGTTCGAACACCAGCGGATCCAGGAGGAAAACAGCGGCGCCTGCCGCAGTTCCACGTCGGTGGCCAGCGATCGGTAGAGCCCCATGAAGATCGGGATCTGGATGAACACCAGGAGGCAGCCGGAGGCGGGGTTGTAGTTGTGCTTCCGCCAGAGTTCCTGGGTGGCCCGGGTCCGCTTCTCGGCGTCGTTTTTGTATTTCTCGGCGATCGCCTTCATCTCCGGCTGCAGGACCTGCATCTTCTGAGCCGAGAGAGCCTGCTTGCGGCTCACCGGAAACATCGCCCCGCGGACGATCACCGTCAGCAGGATGATCGCGATGCCGTAGTTTTGAACCACCGCGTGCAGGGCGTGGAGCACCGCGATCAGCGGCTTCGCCACCCAGCCGAACCAGCCGTAATAGACGAGGTCGCCCATCGTGGCGGCCGGCCTGCCGAAGCGGTCGAGCACGTCGGGCTTCTTGGGGCCGGCGAAGATCTCGTAGCGGTGCTGCACCGGCTCACCGGGGGTCAGCTCGATCGGCCGGCTGATCACCCGGGCGGTGACGTTGGCGAGTTTGCGGCGGTCGGCGGGCACCTCGCCCACCAAGAGCGGCCGCACCTCTTCCAGCGACGGGGCCAGCGGCCCCTCGGCGGCGGGCAAAACCGCCGAGGCAAAATAGAGCGCGTCGACACCGGCGAAGGAGAGCGGCTTGCCCTCGAGCACCGCCGAGCCGGCCACCTCGCCGGGATCATCGACGAGCCCGACGCTGCTGACCACGCGGCTCGATTCACCGTCGAACCGCATCGCCGCATCGCGGACGCCCAGCGAGCCCCAGTCGCGGGAGATGCGGGCGGTGTACCACCAACCCTCGGTGGGCAGGCCGGTCGGTCCGTCGAGGGCATAGACGACCGTCTGCTTCCCGGCGGTCGCCTCCAGCGTGAGCAGCAGTTCCAGGGCGTATGGCCGCGGGCTGCCGTCGTCTTCGACCGCCAGGCGGAACTCCTTGACGAGCCTCAAACCCCCGCCGAGCCCGCGGGAAAACCGCACGCCCCCCTCCTCGAGCGGCTCGGCTGTCCAGTCGACCTCCGCCAGTTCCAGCCCGCGAATCTCCTCCAGCGGCTCATCCCGGCGGCGCTCGCCGGAGGCGGTGATGCGGCGTTCGAGCGAGAGCACGAAGGAGAGCGGATCGAGCCGGCCGGCATCGGGATCGGCAACCGGCTGCGTCCGCCACTCCGGCCGCACCACCGACAGTGGCCGCCAGCCGAGCGTGGGGACAATCGAACGCGGCTGCCCGTCGCGGCTCACCTCCAGTTCGAGCGTGTCGCCCGGTCGTTTTTCGGCAAGCAGCGCGGCGAGTCCCTCGCTGTCGGCGATGGCCACTCCGGCGGCCCGCAGAATCACATCACCAGGCTCGAGGCCCGCGGCCGCGGCGGGCGTGCCCGGTCCGGCGAGCCCCACCCGCAGTCCCTCGGCCACCGGCTCGAGGGCGAGTTCACCGAGATAGGCCCCGCGATTCTCCTGGTCGTGGAAGCGACGGCCGGCCAGTTCGATCCGTTCCACGGCCGCCCCGCGGCTGGTGAGCGTGACGAGCATCCCGGCGGGATCCTCCTCCGCGAGCGATCCGAGCGTGAACCGCCGCCGCTCGGCCGGCTCGTCCGCCCCGGCCTCCGCGGCTTGGGTCGCGTCGGCGGCAAGGTCGGCCTCGGCGGGCTGGTCGTCACCCGCCTCGTCGCCGGCGGGAATCGCGGGCTCGGTCTTGCCGCGGTCGGCCTGCCGGTCAGCCCCGCGGTCGTCCCCGGGGACCGCGGGCTGATCGTTCTCCGCCTGTCGGGCCTGGGCATCTGCGGCCGCGGCCGGGTCGGGCTGGGGCTTGGGGAAGAGGTAGGCCTGCAGCAGTTGGCTGCCGACGACGATGGCCAGCGACAGCGCGATGAAGAGGGCGTAGCGGCGTTCCAAGGGATCTGCTCGTGAGGGCGTGTGCGCGGTGGGCGTCAGCGGCCCTGTCCGAGCCGGTCACCGAGGAAGTTGTCGAGTTCGGCGATGGCGTGGATTTTCTCACAGGTCCGCTCGTAAGGATAGGCCACGCGGCGGAAACGGACCTGCACCGGCCCGGCCCCCTCCTGCTCGAGGATCACATAGCAGGCCCGCACGTCGCCATCCCGCGGCTGGCCCACCGAACCGACATTCACAAGAGCCTTGGCCGCCGGCAGTTCGCGGGACCACTCGCTCTGGCCGGCGGGCACCTCGGGGGCGTCAAAATGCAGATCGGGCGAGAAGATGCCGGGGATGTGGGTGTGGCCCTGGAAGCAGTAGTGCTCCACGAGCTGGAAGATGTGCTGCATCTTCAGCGGGTTGTAGATGTCCTCCGGGAACACATATTCATCGAGCGGCCTGCGGGCCGAACCGTGGACATGCAGAAAGATGCCCTCGGCATGGGACCGCGGCAGCACGCCGAGGAAGTCGGACAGCGGATCGGAGGCGTTGCGGGCGAGGCGGTCATGCCGCTCGAGCTGGTCGCGGGTCCAGCGGATCGCCCGCTCGGCGCCGGTATTGAATCCATCGGGATCGAAGAGGGCGCCTTGATCGTGGTTGCCCAAGAGCACCAGCGAGCAGCGGTCACGGACGATCTCGGCACACTCGCAGGGGTTGGGCCCATAGCCCACGATGTCGCCGAGGCAATAGATTTCCGTCACCCCTTGAGCTTCAATATCCGCAAGCACCGCCGTGAGGGCTTCGAGGTTCCCGTGGATATCGCTGATGATGCCGCGTTTCACGCTTCGTGCGCCGCAGGGGCGTCTGCCGGTATGTGTGTTCCTTTTTCATCCTAGCCGGCGCCATCCCCCCGGAAAATCCCCATGGCCGCAGACCCGAGGGTGATCGCGATCGACACCAGCCGCTCGACCGGATCGGTGGCGGTGCTTGTCGCCGCCGAGGCCCAGCCGCGGGTGGTCTTCGAGGAGACCTTCGCCTCACGGGCCGACCATGCCAGGCTGCTCGCCCCGGCGGTGGGCCGTGGTGTGCGAGCGAGCGGGGGTCCGCTGGCCGCCGACGACCTGCTGGCGGTGGTCACCGGTCCCGGCTCGTTCACCGGGCTGCGGGTGGGCGTGACCACCGCCAAGCTGCTCGCCTGGAGCAGCGACGCGGCGTTGGTCGCCGTTTCGGGCTTTGAGATTCTGGCGAGGGCCGCGGCGGCCTGGCTGGCGGAGGAGGCAGGCCGCGACGGGCCGGCGGCCGGACCGCTGCAGTTGGCCTTCGCCGCCGGCCGCGGCGAGGTCTACGCCGCCGAGGCGGTGACCCAGGCCGATCATCCCGGCGGCTGGCGGTGCAGCGAGCCGGTGATTCTCGACGCCGGGCAGTGGGCCGCGGGCCTGCCGGGAGGAGCGAGCGTGGCGGTTGGCAGTCCTGAGTCTGCCGGGCCGATCGTCGAGCTGTTCAGCGGCCGTGATGATCTGCTGCGTGTTCCGCCGCAGGCGGTGAGCACCTCCGCGACGGATGCCGGCCGGCTGGGCCTGCTCCGCGCGGCCGCCGGCTGTCTCGACGACCCGGCCGGCGTGGTGCCCGACTACCTCCGCCCCAGCTATGCCGAGGAGCCGAAGGCCGCGGGTGTTGTCGAGCGTCGCCGGCCGATAGATTGACGGCCGTCCGGCACGGGGAGGTTCCCGGCCTGGGCTGCCACAGGCGGAGGAACCCTCGATGCGGCCGATCACGAAACTTCTCGTCGCCAACCGCAGCGAGATCGCGATCCGCGTCTTTCGTTCGGCCCACGAACTGGGCATCCGCACCGTGGCGATCTACGCCCACGAAGACCGCTTCGCCCTGCACCGATTCAAGGCCGACGAGGCCTATCTCGTGGGCCAGCCCGGCGAGCCGTTGCGAAGCTATCTTGATATTGAGTCGGTGATCGCCACGGCGGTCGAGCACGGTGTCGATGGCATCCATCCCGGCTACGGCTTTCTCTCGGAAAATCCCGACTTCGCCCGGGCCTGCCGGGAGGCGGGGATCACGTTTGTGGGCCCCCGCCCCGAACTGCTCGAGATGCTCGGCGACAAGACCGCCGCGAGAGAGCTTGCCGGCCGGGCGGGTGTGTCGATCCTCGCCGGCAGCCGGCGGGCGGTGACCACTCCCGCGGAGGCTGAAAAAACCGCCCGCGAACTCGGCTTCCCGGTGATCCTCAAGGCGGCCCACGGCGGCGGCGGCCGCGGGATGCGGGTCGTGCACGATGCCGACAGCCTGCCGGGGGCCCTCGAGACCGCGAGGCGGGAGGCGAAGAACGCCTTCGGCAGCGACGCGGTCTTCGTGGAGAAGTTCATCCAGCATGCCAAGCACATCGAGGTGCAGCTGCTCGGCGATACCCACGGCGGCCTCGTGCATCTCTTCGAACGCGACTGCTCGGTGCAGCGGCGGCATCAGAAGGTGGTCGAGGTGGCTCCGGCATGGAGCCTCGATCCTTCGCTCCGCGGCGAGATCTGCGAGGCGGCCCTGGCGATCGGCCGCACCGCCGGCTACGAAAATGCGGGCACCGTCGAGTTTCTCGTCGATGCCGACACCGGGAAATTTTATTTCATCGAAGTCAATCCGAGGATCCAGGTGGAACACACCGTCACCGAGGAGGTGACGGGCGTCGATATCGTCCGCCGGCAGATCCGCGTGGCCGAGGGCTACCGCCTTGCCGACCCGCAGATCGGCCTGGGCGACCAGGCGGCGATCCGCCCGGTGGGGGTCGCGATCCAGTGCCGGGTGACCACCGAGGATCCCGAAAACCGCTTCCTTCCCGACTACGGCCGGATGACGGCCTACCGCTCGGCCAGCGGGATGGGGATCAGGCTCGACGCGGGCACCGCCTTCTCCGGGGCCGTGGTCACCCCCTACTACGACTCGCTGCTGGTGAAGGTCACCGCCCGGGGCCTGACGCTCGCCGAGGCGGCCGGCCACATCGAGCGGTGTCTGCAGGAGTTTCGCGTGCGGGGGGTGAAGACCAACATTCCCTTCCTGATCAACCTCGTGACCCATCCCGCGTTTCTCGAGGGTCGCTGCACCACGACCTTCATCGACACGACTCCCGAGCTGTTCGACTTCCCGGTCCGCCGTGACCGGGCGACGCGGCTCTTGGAGTTTCTCGCTGCGGTGATCGTCAACGGCAACCCGCTGGTCAAGGGCCGCCCGGCGATGGCCCGCCGCGAGGCGGCGGCGGTGCCGGCCTTCGACCATGTCGCGGCCCCGCCGGCGGGCGTGCGGACGCAACTGCTCGAGCTGGGCCCCAAGGCCTTCTGCAGCTCACTCAGCAGGCAGCGGCGGCTGCTGATCACCGACACCACGATGCGGGATGCCCACCAGTCGCTGCTGGCGACCCGGATGCGAAGCTACGACATGCTCGCGGTGGCCGACGCCTACGCCCATCTCGCCGCCGGGTTGTTCTCGCTGGAGATGTGGGGCGGGGCCACCTTCGACACCTCGATGCGGTTTCTCAAGGAGTGTCCCTGGAAGCGGCTCTCGGCCCTGCGGGAGCGGATTCCCAACATCCTCTTCCAGATGCTCCTGCGGGCGAGCAACGCCGTGGGCTACACCAACTATCCCGACAACGTCGTGCAGGCCTTCGTGAAGGAGGCGGCCGCGGAGGGGATCGACCTGTTTCGCGTGTTCGACCCGCTCAACTGGGTGCCCAACATGCGGGTGGCGATGGATGCGGTGATCGAGGCCGGCGGCATCTGCGAGGCGGCCGTCTGCTACACCGGCGACGTGCTCGACCCGGCCCGCACGAAATACTCGCTCGCGTATTACGTCGATCTTGCCGGGGAGCTGGAGCGTCACGGCGCCCACATGCTCGCGATCAAGGACATGGCCGGCCTCTGCAAGCCCTTTGCCGCCGGCCGGCTCGTGGCGGCCCTCCGGGAGGCCGTCTCGATCCCGATCCACTTCCACACCCACGACACCAGCGGGGCGAGCCTGGCGAGCTGCCTGGCGGCGGCCGAGGCGGGCGCGGTGGCGGTCGATGCGGCGATGGCGCCCTTTGCCGGGCTGACCAGCCAGCCGAGCCTCAATGCGATCGTCGAGGCCACCCGCAACACGCCGCTCGACACCCGGCTCGATGCGGAGGCCCTGCGGAGCCTGGCCCATTACTGGCGGGCGACCCGCGACCACTACACGGCCTTCGAGTGCGGCATGAAGTCGCCCGATGCCGATCTCTACCTCCATGAAATGCCGGGCGGGCAGTTCACCAATCTCCTCGAACAGGCCAAGGCCCTCGGCCTCGGTGACCGCTGGGAGGACGTCTGCCAGACCTATGCGGAAGTCAACCGTCTGGTGGGCGACATCGTGAAGGTCACGCCCACGAGCAAGGCGGTGGGGGATCTCGCGCTGTTTCTTGTGACCAACGGCATCCAGGCCTCGGAGCTGCTCGCCGACGAGAAGGAACTGGCCTTTCCCGAGAGCGTGGTCGATCTCCTCTCCGGGCGGATGGGCCAGCCGCCGGGGGGCTTCCCGCCGGAGGTCGTCTCGCGGGTGGTGCGGGGGGCGGAGCTGTTCGAGGGGCGGCCGGGGGAGTCGCTGCCGCCGGCCAACTTCGAGACCGCGGCCAAGCGATGCGGGGAGATCCTCGGCCGCACGGCCGCGGCCCGCGAGGTGGTTTCCTGGCTGCTCTATCCGCGGGTTTTCGAAGACTTCGCGAAGCACGAGGCGGCCCACGGCGATGTCTCGGTGCTGCCCACCCCCGCCTTCCTCGAGGGCATCAAGGCCGGCGAGGAACTCGCCTGCGACATCGAGCCGGGCAAAACGCTGCTCGTGCGGCTGCTCTCGGTGGGCGAGCCGCATACCGACGGCACGCGAACGGTCTTCTTCGAACTCAACGGCCAGCCGCGGAGCGTGAGCGTGGCCGATGCGAGCCTCGAGTCGGCCGCGGCGAGGCGGCCCAAGGCGGCGGTGGGCGACGCCCGCGAAGTGGGGGCACCGATGCCCGGTCTGGTGGTCACCGTGGCGGCCAAGGCCGGCGAGAAGGTCGAGGCCGGTCAGAAGCTGCTGAGCCTCGAGGCGATGAAGATGGAGACCACGATCCTCGCCGAGCACGACGGCACGATCGCCGAGGTGCTCGTGGCCCCGGGCACGCCCGTCGAGGCGGGCGAACTGCTGCTACGGTATGAATGACCTCGGCGGTCGCCCCGCCGAACGCACCCTCCCACGCTTCCCTATCAGCATCAACAACGCATCATGTCTCACCTCCCACTGCAACTCCGCGGCTATCTTGCCGCCCACCCGCTGCCCGGTGAAAAAGTGATCTTCCGCACTTCGTTGCATTGGCTGTTTTTCCTGTGGCCGATCGTGATCATGCTGCTGAGCATTTCGGGCTTTTTCGGGATAGCGATTTTTGCATTCGAAGGAGAACGCAAAGCTGAAGCGCTCGGGAGCATCGGAGTCTTGGCGATGATGTTCCTGTTCCTTACGGGCCTGATGATCCTGGTGTTTCGGCTGATCCATTACATGACGAGCGAATTCGTGATCACGAACCGGAGGCTCGTCATGAAAGAAGGACTGATCAAGCGAACCACGATGGAACTGGTTCCCAGCAAAATCGACTCGATCGCCGTGCAGCAGTCGATCTTGGGCCGCATGCTCGGCTACGGCTCGATTCGCGTTGCCGTGGCCATGGAGTCCCAGATCTTCCACATGATCGTCCGGCCGATTGAGTTTCGCAGTCACATCCAGGCCCAGGCGGCGTCTTGAGCACCCCTGCCACGCAGCCTTCCTCATGCCGGCTCTCGTCGTCATCGACATCCAAAACGACTTCTGCTCCGGCGGGACGCTCGCCGTGGCCGGGGCCGAGGCGATCCTGCCGGTCGTCAACCAGCTCATCGAGGACCACGAGCATGTCGTGCTGACCCAAGACTGGCACCCGCCGGGCCATGTCTCCTTCGCCTCGAGCCACCCGCCAGCACGGCCCTTCGATCGGATCGTCACAGCCCGCGGCGAGCAGACCCTCTGGCCGGACCACTGCCTGGCGGGAACCCGTGGAGCCGAATTCCATCCCGACCTCGCCGCCGGGGATTCCCCGGCCGTCGTTCGCAAGGGCACCCGCCGAGAGGCCGATGCCTATTCCGGCTTCTTTGAATGCGACGGGCGAACGCCCGTCGGACTCGATGCGATCCTTCGCCGCCTCGGTGTACGCGAGATCACACTCGCCGGCCTGGCCACCGATGTCTGCGTGCTCCACACCGCCCTTGATGCCCGCCGCCTCGGCTACGGCGTGCGGCTCGTCGCCGCGGCCTGCCGCGGCACGAGCTGCCCGGGTTCACACGACGCCCTCCGCCGCATGGCGGCCGCCGGCGTGAACTGCGAGTGACACGCGAAGCCTCACCGGTTCACCCACGCTCTCGCAGCCGAGTTTGGGAATGTACCGTTGCCCGAACTATCCTTGAGCCACCAGTTTGAGACCAACTCCACAACCCCGCGACGCGTGCGTACATGCCAGCCAAGCTGATCCTCAAGGCACTCACCATCATCACGATGGACACCACCGCGGCCCGGGCCGAGGCGGTGGCCATCGATACCACGACCGGCACGATCGCCGCGGTAGGCAGCCTCGAGGCATGTCAAAAAGCCGCCCCCGGGGCCGCCGTTCGCGACCTCGGCCAGACCGTCCTGATGCCCGGCTTCATCGACCCCCACAGCCATCCACTGCTCGGCGGCATCGTGACTCAGGAACCGGCCTATTGGATCTCGCCCTTCCGGGGGTATCCGACCTTCGCCGACGTTGAGGTCCTGTGGCGGAAGCTTGACCGCGAACTCCCTCCGGGCCAGCCGATCCTCTGCAACGGGCTCGACCGTTTGCTGCAAGGCGCGGTCGAACTCACGAACAAGCAGCTCGACGACTACTTTCCCAAGCGGCCGGCCCTCGTGCTCGACAACTCGGGTCACGAGGTCTACTTCAACTCCGCCGTGATCGCCCTCAACGGATGGGCCGAGGGCAAGCCGCCGGCCGATCCGGTCGGCGCCCGCTTCGGCCGCAATCCCGACGGCACCTCCAACGGGCGGGCCTATGAAACGGCGGCGATCGCGGCGGCTTCCCTCAAGCTGATGCGGCAGGCCGTGCCTCACCCGCTGCTCTCGGGAGCGCGGTGGTATGCCCTGATGGCCGCCAACGGCGTCACCGCGACCACCGAGCACACCTACGACTCCTCGCTGCTGGCCGCCTACGTGGCGTTGGCCGGCGTGCCCGACTGCCCGCTGCGGCTGGCCCTCTACCACATGTCGATCGACCCGACCTGCGGCGAGAAGGTGACCACGCCGATCCCGGAGACGATGCTCTGGAAGCAGGGCATCAAGCTCTGGGCCGACGGCTCCCCCTGGGTTGGCACGATCGCGGCGTCGTTCCCCTATCTCGACAACTCGACCACCCGCCGGGCCCAGATTCCGCTCGGTCCGGCGGGCGAGACGATGCTCAACTACCCGCGAACCAAACTCGACGAGATCCTCGCCCAGCATGCCCCCGCGGGCTGGCAGATGGCATTTCACGTCAACGGTGATGTGGGGCTCGACGTCGTCCTCGATGCCTACGAGCGGGCTCTGATCACCAACCGTCTTGCAGGCACGGATCACCGCTGGCGGCTCGAGCACTGTGGCGGCGGCCGGGGCGATCAGTTCGCCCGGGCAGCCCGGATGGGCGTGGCCGTCTCGCTGCTACCCGCCCAGTTCATCTATTGGGGAGATCTGCTTGATGGCACGATGTTCGCTCCGGAGATCGGCAGCCAGTGGGTGCGGGCTGGCGATGCGGTGCGGGCCGGGGCATCGGTCTCGTTTCACAACGACGGCTGTGTCAGCCCGCCGATCCCGCTGTTGAACGTGCAGGCGATGGTGACGCGGCGGACGGTGTCGGGGCGGCTGCATGCCGCCCACCAGGCCGTCACGCTGCACGAAGCCTTCGCTGCCCACACCCGCACCGCAGCCTTCCAGATCGGCCGCGACCACGACCTGGGCTCGATCGAGGTCGGCAAGTGTGCCGACTTCGTGGAGCTCTCGGCCGACCCCTTCGCGGTCGATCCCAACCGGTTGACCGACCTCGTCAAGGTGGAGGCCACCTGGCGGGCAGGCCGACGGATCGATCTCGACGCGTTTCTCGGCCAGGTGGAGGCGATCGAGCCGGCCACCCACGCAGGGCTGGTCGACAAAGCCGCCGGCCGCCACGTCTGCTGCCATGGCGGCCACGGCTGCAAGCATTGAGCCCGCCGCTGCTGCGGATGTGAACGACCGGCAGGCTGGAGCACCCGCTGGCCTTTCGCTGCCGCGGTGGCGGGTCATGGGCCGGCTGCGGTCTCGGCGAGGGCTGGAATCTCGTCGACCGGCGGGTCGATCGCCTCGATCCGCGCGAAGGCGGCGGCCAGTTCCTCATCCGACGGGGGCGGGGGCGTGTCGTCGATCACGATCGGCGCCGACTCGCCGGCGGCCGGTGGGCCGCGAAACCGCCGCTCCACGTGCCACCGCGGGCCCCAGCGAGCCACCGCGAAATACATCGCCTTCGCCTTCGCAGTCGCCACACCCCCGGCGCGGCAGGCGTCGTAGAACATCCGGTGCACCTGCCGCGAGGGCCGCAGCCGCTCTTCGCAGGCGACATCATGCACCACCGACGCATTGCGGAACCGCCCGGCGAACGGCCCGCCGATCACCGACCACAGCCCCCGCGGAATGCTCGCGCCGTTGACCACGCTCCCGGCCGCCGCCTGCCAGCGAATCCCGGCGGCATCGATGAAGCCGAAGGGCTCCACAAGCGTCATGCTGCGGCCGTCGTCGTGCCAGGCCGCCACCACCCGCCCGTCGAAAAAGCCAAACTCCCCCGCCCCCTTCGCCTCACGATCCTGCTGCTCTCGAGCCATCTGCCTGCCCTCGTACGATTCCCCGGCGTGTCACCGCGGCTCGGCCTTTTGCGGGGGCTGTGGCCCGGATCGAGCACGCAGAAATGCCACCAGCCGGCGGGCGGCCGGGGGCACCGACCGCTCGTCGAAAACCGCTCGCACCGGAGCACGACCACGACCTGACCCGGGCCGGCCTGCGTCCTCTTCGATCACGATCTCGTAGACCCGCAGGTCCCGACAGCCTTCGGCGAAGCACTCGCACGGCTCGAGGCCCGCCTCGTCGATGAGCTTCTCCAGTTCGCCCCGCTCGGGCTCCGAGAGCCCGTCCGTCTGGAGCCGGCAGCCGATCGCCAGCCCCGCAAAGCCGCCGGTCTGCTCGAAGCTGATTCTCATCGGCCGCCCTCCTCGCATCAGGCCACCCGCTCCCTGGCAGGCTTCACGCCCACCGCCTTCCAGCCCTCGCGAACCGCCTTGGCCTCGAGCGGACCGTAGCGGTCCATGGCGATCTGCTCGGTGAGCCGGGCGGCATCGGCGAAGCCGCTGGTCCGCGAGAGCTGAAGCATCGCGTCGTACCAGATCCTCCCGGGCGTCTCCCAGGCATCCCCGCCGATCCGCTCCGCGGCGAGCACAAAGGCCCTGTTGGGAATGCCCGAGTTGAGATGCACACCGCCGCGGTCCGACGGGCCGCCGGCGACATCCCGCATGTGACCCGGCTGGGGGTCGGTGCCCAAGAGCGGGTCGTCGACAAAGGCGGTGCCGGGCTCCCGCATGTCTCTCACCGCCCGCCGCGTGGCCGCCGGCACGAGCAGATCCGCCCCCACGAGCCACGAGGGCTCCGGCCTGGCCAGCCGCCGCCCGGCTCGCCTGGCCCTGGCAGTCGCCCTCACCGCCTCCCGCCACTGCCGCACGAGCACGCCGAAGACGTCGGCGAAGTGCTCGTTGAGCGCTCCCGACTCGCCGCGGTAGGCGAGGTTGCTGGCAAAGGCCTGGATGCCGTGGGTCAGCTCGTGGGCCACCACGTCGAGGGCCCGCGTGAAGCGGCGGAAGACGAGGCCGTCGCCGTCGCCGTAGGCCATCTGGGAGCCGTTGAAAAAGGCGTTGTTCATCGGGACGTAGCCGTCGCCATCCGCCTCGCCCACGTGCACGCTCGCGATCAGGCACATCCCGGAATCGTCGAGGGAGTTGCGGCCGAAGCGTTCGAAGAAGAAGTCGTAGGTGGCCCCGGCGTGGTCGTAGGCCTCGTTGACCGCCGCATCGGCGTGTCGCGGATCGCCCTCGCCGCGAACCAGCGGGCCCGGCAGCTCGTCGCGGCCCTCCGCGTCATGGATCATCCGACAGCGGCCGCGGGTGGGGGAGGAACGTGCCAGGAAGCTCGGCATCTCGCGGGCCATGTCGCGAACCGCATGCACCGCCGCCGCCTCGGCGAGATCGCGGATTGCCTGCCGGCGGACCGGCTCGAGCGAGCAGCGGGTCAGCCGCTCGAGGATGTAGGGCGGGATGATGCACTCCAGCGGTCGGCGGTTGGCGGCGGGCATCGGCATCGCTCCCCGGGAACACTCGAATCCGACGGCAGGCAGCCGCCCGAGTTCCGGGAATCATCCCCTGCCGCAGATCCCCCTTCAAGAGCGACTTCAAGCCCCACGGGCGGGGGCCGCCGCCGCTCGTCGCCGCCGCCACCACTTGTGGGCCTCGAGTGCCGCGGTGATCGACAGGGCCAGCCCGAACAGGCCCGCCATCGGCACGATGCCCAGCGGCTCCACGTCGAGCAGGTGCTGGGTCCAAGGCAGGTGCATGGCTGCGAGGTGGATGCCGAGGGCCAGCAGCGTGCCGCCCAGGAGAATCGGGCTGGTAAACGGCGAGAGCCTGAAGGCCGAGACCGTTTCGGAGCGGCAGTTGCCGATGTGGAGAATCTCGAAGAAGACCATCAGCAACAACAGGCCGTTGCGGGCCTGCCGCTCGTTCCAGCCTCCCACCTCGATCATCCAGCAGAAGCTGGCGAAACCGACCAGCCCCATCACCGCCGCCGCGACGAGCGTCCGCTCGATCATCAGCCGGTTGAAGATCCGTTCGGTGGGAGGCCGCGGAGGCCGCTCGAGCACACCCGGCTCACCCGGCTCGAAGGCCAGGGCGACATCCTGAATGCCGTTGGTGACGAGATTCAGCCAGAGCAGCTGCGCGGGCAAAAGCGGCAACACGGCGCCCGCCGCGGCATCGGGAAGGCCGGTGATCACCGCCAGGCCCAGCAGCAGCACCTCGGCCGCCCCGGTCGACACCAGCAGGTAGATCACCTTGCGGACGTTGTCGTAGGCGATCCGCCCCTGCTCGACGCCGGAGACGATTGTTTGGAACTGGTCGTCGGTGATCACCAGTTCGGCCGCCTCGCGGGCCACGTCGGTGCCGCTTCTTCCCATCGCCACGCCGATGTTGGCCTGGCGGAGGGCCGGAGCGTCGTTGACCCCGTCGCCCGTGACCGCCACGTAGTGGCCCAGCCTGCGGGCGGCAGCGACAAGGTCGAGCTTCTGCCGGGGCGTGGCCCGGGCAAAGACCCGGCTGCGGGCCACCACCTGCTCGAGGTCCTCCGCAGCGAGCCCCTCGAGATCACGGCCGGTGACCACCTGCTCCGGCGACTCGGCCATGCCGAGATTGCGGGCGATTGCGAGTGCCGTCACGGGATGGTCGCCGGTGATCATGCAGACGGTGATGCCGGCCGACCGGCAGGCAGCCACGGCTTGCGCGGCGCCGGCACGCAGCGGATCGATCATGCCGACGAAGCCGAGGAAATCGAGCCCGTCCGGCTCGCCGGGCGTCTCGCGGTCGGTGGGGCCGGCGGCGGCCGGTCCTTCGGCGAGAGCCAGCACGCGATAGCCGCCCGCGGCGAGCGACTCGGCCCGCGCGAGCAGGCCGCGGGAAGCGTCGGCGTCGAGGGAGCACATCGGAAGCACCTTTTCAGGCGCCCCCTTGACCGCGGCTCGCACCTCGCCGTTTGACTGGTGGAATGTGGCGGCGTATTGCCGCTCGGGCTCGAAGGGGATCTCGTTGACCTGCGGGAAGGCCTCGAGTTCCGCTTCACGAACGAG
>Ga0180436_10001527_pt1 | contig 22570 bp, 16 predicted proteins | sample SS_ome_2_FD_132434 | JGI IMG/M metagenome (GOLD analysis project Ga0180436, IMG submission 132434) | Hypersaline lake sediment archaeal communities from the Salton Sea, California, USA - SS_3_S_2 metaG | ecosystem: Environmental > Aquatic > Non-marine Saline and Alkaline > Hypersaline >... | reverse complement strand
CTGTGCGAGCGGCTGGGCGACGTGCCCGTCCTGGTCGACCACTTCCTGCGGGCCACCTGCGAACGCTTCCGGGTGCGCCACATGACGGCCTCGCCCGAGGCCCTGGAGCTGCTGAAGACGCGCGCCTGGCGCCGCAACAACGTCCGCGAGCTGCGCAACGTGGTGGAGCAGATGGTGCTGGCGAGCGACGGCGGGATGATCGAGGCCCGACACGTCCCCGCGGATTCCGGATCAGCGTCCGGGGACGACGGCGGCATCGCCCTCTCCGGCGGCACCCTGCAGGAACTGCGCGGCGCGGCGGAGCGGCGCATCGTCCTGGCCGCCCTGGAGCGCAACGACTGGCACCTGACCAACACCGCCCGCGAGCTGGGCCTGGCCGACCACGCCAGCCTGAGCAAGGTCATGAAGCGGCACGGCCTGAAGCGGCCGCGCTGATCCGCCGCCCGGATCCCCCGGATCGCCGGGTTCCGCACGACCGCCCATGCACAATCGCACCCCGGGCCGCCGACGCGCGGGGGCGTCCTCCCGGACGGGTTCCATTCCGCCGGCTCCCCGGACTTCCCGTCGAGGCCGAGCCGCGGCCGATCGCGGCGTCCGGTCCCCGCTCCGCTCCCCTCCGGACCCGCCGTCCCGGCATCGGGCACGATACTTTCAGTCCGGGGTGCGTATCCGGGAACGGACACGCCGCCGGCCGACCGAGGCCGGAAAGGGCACGCAATCCGATCGCGGCGAGGGCCCGCCGGAAAGCCGGTTCCTCGACCGTTACGACATCTCGGTTCCCGTGGCGGGGCCCCGAAGGGAGATCCACGATGCAACGGTTGATATTGCTCCTACTCGCAATCTGCATGGCCGGCACGGCCGTCGCCAGCGACGAGACCGCCCAGCGGATCACGCCGTGGAAGGTGTTCGTCCCGAGCAACGCGGCGTCCTACCCCGCATCCGCACTGAAGGCCCGCGAGGGCGGCGAGACCGTCGAGACCGCCATCCCCATCCCGAGCCTGCCCTTCACGGACACCGGCCTGACCTGCGACAACGCCGACGACTACGACGAGGTCTGCAACTACGCGGGCTCCGTCGCGCCCGACGTGGTCTACGCGTACACGCCGTCGGTCGAGATGGTGGTGGCCCTGGATCTTTGCCACGCCTCCTTCGACACCAAGGTCTACGTCTACGACTCGTTCTACGAGGTGATGGGCTGCAACGACGACTACTACGACGGCGACACGCCCGAGTGCTTCAACTACTCGTCGTACCTGCGGATCCGCCTGCCCGCGGGCGACACCTACTACTTCGTGGTCGACGGCTACGGCGACGCGTGCGGCGAATACGTCCTGGACGTCACCGGCATGCCCTACGAGCCCCTGGACTGCGATCCCAACGCCCTGTCCGAGGACGAGCCGGACCTGGGCACCGAGTACGTCGACACCTACAACGGCGGCTGCAACAGCACGCCCGAGGTCTTCCAGCCCCTGAACTGGATCGACGAGGACACCGGCTGCATGCACATGAGCGGCGTCAGCGGCTGGTACTCGGCCGGCAGCGTGGACAGCCGCGACACCGACTGGTTCGAGATCGTGGCCGCCAGCGACGCCGTCACCGTGACCCTCGAGGCCGAGAACTGGATGACCCTGACGCGCTGCATGATGACCACGCCGAACCCGACCTGCGGCGACTACGACTATGTCTTCCAGTCGAGCCAGGTCGCCTCCCTGCAACCCACGAGCTGGACCGTGCCCACGGTCCCCGGCGAGACCTACTGGATCTTCGTGGCCCCCGCCGACTTCATCGCGGGCTACACGGGCGAGTTCGGCTACTGCCTGGAAGTCTGCGGCAACTCCTACGACATCGTCCCCACGGAGAACGCCTCCTGGGGCGCGGTCAAGAGCATCTACAGGTAGCGTTTCGACACCGACCGACGGAAGAAGGGCCGGGGATTCGTCCCCGGCCCTTTCTGTGTTCGTACCGTCATGAGCGGGCGATGATTGAATGTCCAGCCGCCAGCATGTCCCGGCCGACACGATGCGCCGTGTCCGCTGGGACACAATCTTCGGTCGCCGGCCGACGGCCCCCGTCGCACACATCATCCTAATCGCCCGTATTCAAAACTGTTACAGTCATCATCCTACCGAGGTCTATCCCGGCCGCATCCTTGCGCTACCGAGATCAGCGACCGACGCCGATCCGGAAAAACCAGAGCGAAAGGAAACGCCATGAGCGCCAGAGACAAGACCCACGATCCTCGCAAACTGAAGCTGGCCGAGGCCGGCATCCTCTTTGTCCTCGTCCTGGGCGTGGCCATCGCCGTGGGCGTGAACATCGCCTCGCACAGCGACGAGACGACGCCCGTGCAGGCGGCCGCGACGTCGACGCCCGTCGAGGTCGTCGAGACCGCACCGGTGGAACCGGTCGTCGAGTCCGTCGTGGCGACCTCGAGCGAGCCCATCGAGGACGTGGCGCCGGAGCCCGCCCCCGAGCCCGTCATCGCCTACGACGCCACCGCGACCGCGGCCGAGATCTACCGCGACGGCGAGGCCGCCTACCACGGACGCGCCTACGACGAGGCCGCCGACATCTTCGCCGTCTACACCGAGCGCGAGCCCGGCAACGCCTGGGGCCACTACATGCGCGGCCTGTCCCTGTGGAAGTCCGGCGCCGCCCAGGACGCCGAGACCTCCCTGCGCACGGCCCTCGAGATCGCGCCGGACCACACCAAGAGCCTCGTGAACCTGGCGCGCGTGCTGCTCGCCCAGGACCGTCCCGAGGACGCCCTGCCCGTGATCGCCGCGGCCGACGCCCTCCTGCCCGAGGACAACAACGTGAAGCGCATGACCGGCCGCGTCCTGCACAACCTCGGCCGGCGCGCCGAGGCCATCGACGCCTACCGCGGCGCCCTTGCCGTCGATGCCGACGACGCCTGGGCCCTGAACAACCTCGGCCTGCTGCTGATCGAGTCCGACCGCTGCGACGAGGCCGTCGCGCCCCTGGCCCGGGCCACGGGCCTCCACGCCGACAACGCCCTCTTCCAGAACAACCTGGGCATGGCGCTGGAGCGCAGCGGGCACCCGGATCAGGCCGCCGAGGCCTACGCTGCGGCCCTCGCCGCCGACGCCGGCTACGCCAAGGCCGAGGTGAGCCTGGCCCGGGTCGAGGCCGTCGATCCTGGCGACACCGAGCCCCTGGACCTGGCCGCCCTGGCCGAGGCCTTCACGGTCGAGGCCGAGGGAACCGTCGCCTTCGTCGACGAACCGGAGCCCGAGTTCGAGATCGCCGAGAACGAGCAGTAGCCCCGTAAACGCCACGACGACAGGGACCGCCCCCGGCGGTCCCTGTTTTTCTTTGTGCGCGGCGCTCGGACGTGTAATTTTTGGCGGGCACCCCATCCCAGAGGAGCGGACCCATGGCCGAGATCCCCTTCAACGCCTTCAAGATGGCGCAGCAGCAGTTCGACCGCGTGGCAAAGATGCTGGACCTGGACGAGGGCGTGCGCGACCTCCTGCGCAACCCCGACCGCGAGTTCCACTTCAACATCCCCGTGCGCATGGACGACGGCGGCATGAAGATCTTCCGCGGCTTCCGCGTCCAGCACAACGACGCCCGCGGCCCCTGCAAGGGCGGCATCCGCTTCCACCCCCAGGAGACGGTCGACACCGTCCGCGCCCTGGCCACCTGGATGACCTGGAAATGCGCCGTGGTCGATATCCCCCTGGGCGGCGGCAAGGGCGGCGTGATCTGCGATCCCCACCACCTGTCCCAGCGCGAGCAGGAGGCCCTGTGCCGCGGCTGGGTGCGCCAGGTGGCGACCAACGTGGGACCGGTGCAGGACGTGCCCGCCCCCGACGTCATGACCTCCGGCCAGCACATGCTCTGGATGATGGACGAGTTCGAGCAGATCCACCGCGGCCACTACCCCGGCATGATCACCGGCAAGCCCCTCGGCATGGGCGGCAGCGAGGGCCGCACCGAGGCCACCGGCTACGGCGTCGTCTACACGCTGCGCGAGGCGCTGAAGCGCCAGGGCGTCGACATCGCCACGACGACGGCCAGCTTCCAGGGCTTCGGCAACGTCGCCCAGTTCGCCGTGGAGCTCTACCACAAGCTCGGCGGCAAGACGGTGTGCGTGTCCTGCTGGGACCAGGGCGACCAGACCAGCTACAGCTTCGTCCGCGAGAGCGGCATCGATCTGAACGAGCTCCGCGGCCTCGCAGACCGCTTCGGCGGCATCGACAAGGAAAAGGCCAAGGCCGCCGGCTACGAGGTCACCGACGGCGCCGCCTGGATCGAGCAGGACGTGGACATCCTCCTGCCCTGCGCCCTCGAGAACCAGGTCAACGCCGACACGGCCGCCAAGATCTCCGACAAGGTCAAGTTCATCGCCGAGGGCGCCAACGGCCCCACCACGCCGGAAGCCGACGAGATCCTGTCAAGCAAGTGCATCTTCGTGATCCCCGACTTCCTGTGCAACGCCGGCGGCGTGACGTGCTCGTACTTCGAGCAGGTGCAGTGCAACATGAACTACTTCTGGCCCAAGGAAGAAGTGCTGGAGCGGCTGGACTCGATCATGACGAAGGCCTTCCACGGTGTGGCGGACCTGGCGGAGGCGCAGGACGTGCACATGCGGGACGCGGCGTACATGATCGCGATTCAGCGGGTGGCGGAGGCTTGTCGGATGCGGGGACGGGTATAGCGGCCGATCATCTCTTGCTGCCATATGTGATGAAGTTGAATTTCAATCGATGCGAATCAGTTCGAAGTGCCTGATTGAGACAGCGACATCATGGAGTTGATATTCGTGTTCATTGGGCCTCGTGTATCTCATCAGCTGTGATTTCTACCCACCTGAACAATCTATTGCGAACATCATCCGCAACAGGAAGCCTGCTGATTCGGTGAAGAAGTGTTCGCCCGTCGATGAGTTTCTCAATCATAAGAGTGGCAACAAAGGCTCGATCCTTCTCGCGAAACGCGACCAACTTGCTCGAAGCCAAGTCATGTGCCTCGAGGCATAGTCCCTTATTCCCTTTGGTTCCTACAGGGTCCGAGACTTCGATTGTCCGATCAGACCAACCATCAGGCAGCATGGCAGAGTTGATGGATATCCCATGTACGTAGAAGCCGTGAGTTGAATGAAAAAGAGAGTCCTGGCCCAGCGCAGCGTCTATTCTATCTGTCATCTCGGGTCGATTCTTGGATTGAACGTCGACCTCAATAGATGCCCTGAGAGTTTCCGGTGCGTCCGGATAGCTTCCGAGTATGGCCTGCGATCCAAAATAATTAACTCGTTATCGCCAGCTACATCACAAGCCGCTCTTATGGCGTGTTCTAGCTGGTCATACCTCATTGTTCAGACTCAAACATTTCCATCATCTGATCTCGTTCTTCTGATGTCAAAACAGCAAAGAAGGGGATGCTACGTCGCAGCCTATCTGCTCGTGAACTTCGAGATACCAGCAAGTCTCTCAGCCGCTCAGGCGAATACGTTTCAAGCAACTGCCGCCACTCAGAAATGTCGTTGTTTGCTGTTCCCTGTCCTTCATGCATGAGTCGGTTCGTGTACTGGAGAGCTCGTTTGACCATGGAGGGATTCGTCTTGATAAGCTCTGCAATAACCTTCGCCATCCTGAGAGAGCGTTCAGCCGATTCGGCATGAGTCTGGATTCCCGGCGCCCTGTTGAATCGAGCGGTATCTCCCGACACCCAAAGCACTATCGCGTTGTCGGGAAGACTAGGTCTGTCGGCATTTGTGAAGACATTCAGTTCGATAATGAGATCAAACAGTTTCTCTGTCCCAATCAACCGAGACCGCAGCTCGTTTCCTATCCAGCTGATTGCTTTGGCATCTGAGACAATGTCTATCTCGAGTGCTCGTGAGGAATCACCTGGCAGATCTCTTATCCAGGCATCTCGAATTTCTGGGATCGCTACGGCTTGGCGTACAGCCTCGATTAAATCCTCATGTTGCTTATTCTCCATCTCGAATAGCTGGCGAAAAAGATCCAAGTATGGATTCCCCACCTTCAGGCCAAATTTCTGGGCTCGGCCGGTCCCCACTCTTTCTGTAACACCAAGTTTTTCCAGAGTCTTAAGCGCCTTTCGGGCGCCAGTAGTCGAGAGACCTGCCATTTTCGCAGCATCTGTGACGCTAACAGGTCCACCAACGTCATGAACAAGTACACGTAATAGGCGTACAAGTGCTGAAGTTCCAAGGACTTCATCGAGAGGATATTTAAGAATATTGCGTTGTATCTTCGGGGGGCGCATTCGCATCTCTTTGTTCTCAATTGGAGACTGTAGTTTCTATTTGCAAACTATAGCGCTCTATAAATCTGATGTCAACTCGCTAATATATATCGCGGCCTCTCCTGCAAAGCAGGTCTGGCCTTACAGTCTGGCTGCAACGAGCACCAAATGACCCAATGCCATACCGGATTCACCATCCATGATGACATCCAAACCATGCCCCCCCTCGATCCCGACGACCCGCACCACATCCCCCAGCTTCGCCCGCTCGGGCAGCAATTCCGCCAGGCAGTTCTCCGCCCCCAGCAGAAATCCCTCGTTGAACACCTCCCCCTCATCATCCGGATACAAAGGCAGATAGGAGATATCCGCCTCCACCAGATCCTGGAAGAAGTGCGTCCCGAACGAGACGTCCGGCACGTAATCCCCCTTGCGCCGGGCCACCTCGATCAGCATGCGCGCGTGGTTGATGTCCGCGTAGTCCACACGCACGCCCAACTTGATGTCGCCGCGGCTGCCCCATCGCCCCGGTCCCATCAGGATGAACTTCCGCCGCGGCAGCACGCGGTTGAGCTCGCCCACCGTGCGCCCCACCGCCAGCAGTTCGTCGTAGGTCTCCAGGGCCGCGTAGGCCTCCCCGGGGATGTACACCACGTACTCGATGCCCCGGGCCTGGCCCGTCTGCACGTACTTGCTGGCCGTGAAGATCTTGTCCTCATCGGGGACGTTGGCGGGGATCTCCACGCGGGCGTAGGCCTCGCCGCGGCTCTGGGGGCGGCATTGGAGGATGTAGAGCTCGTCGCCGTCGTGGGCGAATTCCACGTCCACCGGCACGCCCCAGGTCTCGCCCAGGACGTCGAGGATCTCCTTCATCTGGCGGGCGAAGTCGGTGCGTTCCAGCAGCCCGTCGAAGGTGAGGACCAGGTCCTCGGGGTCCACGTTCATCAGGGCGCCGGTGGCGGGGATGAGCTGGCCCTCGCGCCAGATGGAGAAGATGCGCTGGGCGGCCGGGTAGCGGTTGCCGGTGGCGGTCATCAGGTCGGGCAGGGAGATGGTCTCGAACTTGTTCTGCTCCAGGTCGATGACGTCGAGGTTGTGCTGGCTGTAGCGCAGCACCTCCTGGGGCACCACCGATGTGCGCAGGCTGGGCTGGCCGGGAGCGAAGAGCCTGGGGTAGTCGTCGCCGACGCGGTCGACGGCGCGGGTGCCGAGACCTGCGACGAGCCGCACCATGCCGTCCTCGCGCTTGAGCCTCGGCGACCAGGTGTAGTCGTTCACGCCGAAGGCCACGCCAGAGAAGGCGGGCAGCCAGTAGCGGCCGAGCTTCCGGCCGACGACGGGCTGGATGATGCAGGCCATCTCCTCGCGGAAGTCCAGCAGGCCGCGTTCCTTGCGGTACTGGATGGCGTCGGGGCTGAAGACACTGGCGTAGACCTGGGCCACCGCGCGCAACAGCTCCTGCATGCGGTCGCGCAGGGTACCCTGGTTGGCCACGAAGTAGCTCGTGTACTTGCCGGCGAAGGCCGAGCCGAGGCGGTCCTCCAGCAGGCTGCTCGAGCGCACGACCAGGGGGACCTCGCCGAGGGTCTTCAGGAGGCCCGTCAGGTACTTGATGACGTAGGGCGGGAAACGGCCGGTGCGGTACAGGCGGCTGAGGATGCGGTACTCGCGGCGCAGGTTGTCGCCCTCGCTGTACTTGATGTTGGCCAGGTCGGACAGGCCGTTGGCCTTCAGGAAGTCGAGGATCACGTCGGAGCGGATGTAATAGGTGTGCGGCGTGCGGAAGTCGCCCACGGGACGGCCGGCGAGACGGGCGTGGTCGAGGGCGTCGTGGGCCAGGATGAAGCCGGCGGCCTTGCCGCCCAGCTTGCCCAGGCCCTGCTCGGGGCCGATCACGCGGGAGATGATCTCGCTGAAGTCGCGGATCGTCAGGACGGTCTTGGCGATCTCCAGGAACTCGAGCTGGTCCGACAGCAGGCGGCGGATCAGGGCCACGCGCGTGCCGATGGCGTCGCTGAGCGAGAGGGTGGAGCCGCCGATGGGCAGCTGGTTGAACTCGAGGGTCTCGCGGCCGATCTCGGCCCAGGAGGCGAAGGGGTCGTCGGCCAACTCGGCCAGGCGCAGGGCCAGGTCCTTCTTGATGGCCATGTAGATGAGGTCCTCGATCTTCTCGTCGCTCCAGTGGTCTGTGGCCCGGTCGCGCACGACGCCGCGCAGGACGGCGACGGCCGCCTCGCTCAGGGAGGGGTCGGGGCGGTTGGGATTGGACCAGTGGAGGAAATCGGCGTCGCCGGCGACGCGGGTGACCTCGGCCTCGAGGTCGTCCATGGTCATCAGGCCGTCCTCGAGCAGGACCAGCAGGAAGTGGCGGATGACCTTCTCGTAGAGGACCGGGTCGTTGGTGCGGTAGTGCTCCAACCGTTCGCGCCAGGTGGCGTCGCGCGAAGGTTGCGCGGGGGTCTCCCCCATCTGTCGCTCCTTCCCCGGCGGGATCAATCGGACGTCTTGGCCGTCGTCTTCTTCGTCGTCTTCTTGGCGGCCTTCTTTTTGGCCGTCTTCTTGGTGGCCTTCTTCTTGGCCGTCTTCTTGGCGGCCGTCGCTTTCTTGGCGACCGTCTTCTTGGTGGTCGTCTTCTTCTTGGCGGCCGTCTTCGTCGTCGTCTTCTTCCTGGAGGACTTCTTCCCGGCCGTCTTCTTCGTGGTCTTCTTCTTGGCGGCCGTCTCGGGCTTGTCCGCTGCGGCGGGCTTCTCCGGCGGGGTCTCGGCGGGCTTCTCGGATTCCGCGGCCGGCGCGGCCTGCTCGGCGGCCGGCGCCTGGTCCTTGCGCGCGGCGTCGGAACGGCGGCGGCGTCCGCGGCGGCGGGGCGAGCGGCGTCCGCCGTTGGCCGCCGGTGCCTGGCCCGACTTGCCGCCCACGGCCGTGACCACGAAGGTGCCGCCGGCCCGCTCGTCGCGTTCGGCTGTCAGCAGGCCCAGGCTCATGGCCTCCTCGAGCAGGTCGCTGAAGGAGGAATACCCCCACGAGCGCTCGTTGAAATCCGGCTTCTTGCGCTTCATGGTGTCCTTGACCAGCGACGAGTAGAGCGGCCCCTTGTGCTCGCGCACCAGGCCCTCGATGGTGGTCACCAGGAGGTTGAAGAGCTTCTTCTTGTCCGCCGGCACGTTGTCCAGCTTCACCGCCTCAACGTTCACGTGTCCCCGGGCCAGGTCGTCGTAGAATATGAACTCGTCGCAGTTGGAGATCAGCAGCTTGGAACTGGATCCCTTCATGCCGACGCCGATCACCTCCTTGTTGTTCTCCCGCAGCTTCGAAACCAGCGGCGAGAAATCCGAGTCGCCCGAGATGAGGACGAAGACGTCGATGTGCTCGTTGCCGTAGCACAGGTCCATGGCGTCGACCACCATGCGGATGTCCGCGCTGTTCTTGCCGCCCTGGCGCGGCGCGGGAATCTCGATCAGTTCGATGGCGGCGGCGTGCAGGTCGACCATGTGGCTCTGGTAATAGCTCCAGTCGGCATAGGCCTTCTTGACCACGATCTTGCCCTTCTCGAGCAGCCGCTGCAGCACGAGGCTGATGTCGAAGCGCTGGCGCGCGTCGCGGGCTCCGATGGCAACGTTGTCGAAGTCCAGGAACAGGGCGAGATTCGTGTCGTGATTGCGGTTCATTCGGTCTCCTTGATTTGGTGCGGCGCGAGTGGCGCCTGTTGACGGGAAAATAGACGCAGAGACGATGATTCGGCCACAGGAATCTTGGGGGCGGGGTGTGTCGCTGCTATACTCTGTGTTGGTTGAAGTCGGATGTGGGCCGAAGCCCTGGCCGGTGAGACCCCGTTCCGGGGGACGCTCGCCGGTCACTGACGTGACCGGTTCGCTCGAATTCCGGTTCCCGCTGCCCTTCGGGCTGCGGGAACCTCAAGACGCCCCCGGAACGGGGTCTCACCGACCAGGGCTTCTGCATCCGGCTTCCGCGATCACTGGATATCGAGCCACTCGAGCCCGCGAGGAACTTGCCATGACCGAAACGTTGAAGACCGCTGATCTCGTCAATCTCGTCTCGCGTGTTTTTCAGCCCTCGTCGGCGGACACGGGGTTGGCGATCATTGTGGATCTGCCGGACGAGAGGCTCGCTGACAATTCCGAGTGGGCGGCGCGGCGGAGTATGGCGGCGTCTTGGGGCGAGCTGCTCGCGGAGGCGCGGGGGGAGCTCGGGCTGGAGCGGGTCACGGTGGCCTGGTACCGGAATGCGGGGGGGAACAACGCGGATTTGCCGGACACGTGCGTCTGTCTGGGAGACGGAACCGTGCTGGATCATGCGGACGACTTGGCGGGGCGGGAGACCACGCGTTTCGAAGCGCTCTTCGGCGACCACAGCCTGGTGTTGGCGCCGACGGAGCTGTCGGCCACGGCGCCCTTGAAGGTGGCGGTGCGGTCGCACGCCATGCGCGCGGCGACCATGCCCGGATTCCTGCCCTCGATGATCCCGGCGCTGCGCATCGACTACGCCGAGGTGAACCGGCGCGTGGACCTGCTCAAGGCGCTGGTCGACGAGGCCACCGCCGCGGTGGTGCGGACGCGCAGCGGCGGACGCGAACACGTCCTGCGGCTCGACCTGAGACATCACGCGGCCCACGCCTCGGGCGGGCTCTTCCCCGTCAACGGGGTGGCCGGCAACCTGCCTTCGGGCGAGACCTACGTGGTGCCCTACGAGGGCGACCGGGAGGACGATCCCAGCCTCGGCGCGGGCGAGCTTCCCGTGCAGTTCGGGGACGAGGTCGTGCTCTACCGCATCGAGGGCAACAAGGCCGTCGAGGTGCTCAGCACGGGACCCGAGAGCGAGCGCGAGGCCGCGTACATCCGCGACGAGCCGGCCTACGCCAACCTGTCGGAGCTGGGCCTGGGCGTGCTGGGCGACTTCGGGCTGAAACCGGCGGGCAGCATCCTGCTGGACGAGAAGCTGGGCCTGCACATCGCCTTCGGGCGGAGCGACCACTTCGGAGGCAGCGTCGGGCCCGGCGATTTCTCTTCGCCCGACGCCGTGGTGCACATCGACCGGGTCTACATCCCCGAGGTCCAGCCCGACGTGACGGTGGCCTCGCTGACCTTCGAATCCCCGGGCGGGCAGCGGGAGATCATGCGCGACGGCCGCTGGGTCGGCGTCTTCTGATCGTGGACTACGTGGGCAACATCTTCCGTCCGCCCAGCGAGGCGCGCAGCCTCCTGCTTCAGGTGACCGTGGGCTGCAGCTGGAACCGCTGCACCTACTGCGCCATGTACCGGGATCCCGAACAGCGTTTCCGGGCCAAGCCCTTCGAGGTCGTCGCCGCGGACATCGACGAGGCCGCCGCCGCGGGCCGCCCCCTGCCCCGCGTCTTCCTCTGCGACGGCGACGCGCTGGTCCTGTCCACGGCGAAGCTCGAGCGGATCCTGCGGCGGCTGCGTGAACGCCTGCCCGGCATGCGTCGCGTGGGGATCTACGGCGACGCGCGCACCGTCCTGCGCAAGAGCGTCGACGAGCTGGCCGCGCTGCGGGCGCTCGGCCTGGGGATCGTCTACCACGGCGTCGAGAGCGGCGACGAGGAGACCCTGCTTCGGATCGACAAGGGGTCGACCCGGGACGAGGCGGCCGCCGCCGCCGACCGCCTGCGCGCGGCGGGGATCCGCCACTCGGTGATCGTCATGCTGGGCATCGGCGGCACGGAACGGACGCGCGAACACGCCGCCGCCACGGCCGACCTGCTCACGGAAATGGATCCGCCCTACGTCGGCGCGCTGACCACGACGATCGTTCCGGGCACGCCGCTGCACGCGGCCGAGCAGCAGGGCGAGTTCCACCTGCCCGACCCCTGGGGGATGCTCGAGGAGTTGGAGACGCTGGTCGCGCGCGCCCGCCTCTCCCGCTGCGCCTTCCACGCCAACCACGCCAGCAACTACCTGCCCCTGCGCCTGAACCTGCCCGCGGACCGGGACCGGGGGCTGGCCATGATCCGTTCGGCCCTCGAGACCCGCGATCCCTCCCGCCTGGTGCCCGAATACCGGCGTGGCCTGTAGGAAACCGGGCGCCGTCCCGATGTGTGATATGTGCGAAAAATAGTCTTTGCGAAATCTCTTATCTACGCATACCATTAATGAACGATGGTTTTCGTCCGATTTATCGGAAGTGAAATAAGTGCCGGGCCGTGATGAGAGGTCCTCCCTCCGACCCCCTGACCTTGAGTCTGCGGTCCGGCACCATTTCCCCGCCACAGGCTCGCCTCCGGACCAGCCGGCCCGTCTCCCGCAACCAGGGCCACATCTCGCCGGCCCGGTCCGGAGGTCGCTCCCCTGCTTGACATGACTCGCGATCTCGACGGACAATTGCCGGAACAGTCTTGCGTCCCGCACCCACGGGCCCGATGACCGGCCCCCAGAACCGAAAGTCGACGAAGATGAGCGAACCCACCCCTCGCAAGATCAAGGTCCTGCTGGTGGACGACGAGGAAGACCTGGTCACCCTGCTGGCCGAGCGTCTCGCGAAACGCCAGATGGAAGTCGTCTACGCCACCTCCGGCGAGGAAGCCCTCGCCATCTGCGACGACCGCAGCTTCGACGTCGCCGTGATCGACCTCAAGATGCCGCAGATGGACGGCGTGGAGGTCATGCAGAGGCTCAAGGCGATACAGCCGATGATCGAGACGATCATGTTCACGGGACACGGCACCATGGAGTCGGCCCTGGAGGCCGGCAAGCTGGACGCCTTTCGCTACGTCATGAAGCCCTGCGATTTCGACGAACTGGTGGGCGTGATCCAGGCGGCCTACGAGCAGCGTCGCGAGCAACTGCGCATCAAGTACGAGGAGGAGCTCCAGGACGTCGTGGAACACCACCTCACGCCCATCGACATCCTGCACGCCAGCGAGGAACTGCGGAAGAAGTACGAGCAGGACTAGCGGGCGCGCACGGCCACCACGTTGGGGATGGGCCAGGCGCGTCGATTCAGATCGCTCTCCAGGAAACCGCTCTCGAAGCTGCCCACGAACTCGTGGCGCTCCCCCCCCGCGTCCACCGCGAGCTGCGACTCCGGCCCACCCTCGACGTACATGGCGTTGACGATGTCCAGGGGCAGACCCAGCAGGATGTCGATGAAATCGTGGGTCGAATAGGGCGAGCGACAGTGGATCATCAGCAGGCGTCCGGCGCCGTCCATGGCCACGGCGGCCGTGCTGTACCGCCGCTTCTGCTGCTCCCAGACGTTGTTGCCGCGGCAGGAGATCATGCGGATGCTCTGCACGAGCGTGCCGTAGCTCTTGGAGACCGACGGGAAATCCTGGCAGGTACGGTCGATGATCTGCACGGGCGGCACGTCCCCGTCCAGCCGGTCGAAGGCCAGGACCGTGTTGTCCTTGGAGACGTAGCTGTTGTTGACGTGATCCCGCGTGCGCATCAGGGACACGCTGCGCCGGTAGTCGGTCTGGTACATGCTGGCGTTGATGGCCGCGGCGCAGCCGTGGCGCTCGCACCACTCGCGGGCCGTGTGCAGGTCCCCCTCGCCGGGCGCCGAGGTGTTCAGGAGCACGAGCTCCCATTTCTCGGGATCCACCCGCACGACGCGGACCGTCGAATCGCCGGAGCGGGCGGCGACCGGGGCGACGAAGGCCCCCAACTCGAGGCCGGGTTCGAGCGTGCGCCAAGCGTTCTTCGCGCCGGCGCCGAGGGCGGCCGCAGGCGGAAGACAGAGCGCCAGGAACAGGCAGAGGATTCGTCGGGCCATCATGGATCCCAGAGTAGCACGACCGCGGCCCGGGCGCATCAGGGCGTCCCGCCCATCAGCGCCAGCAGTTCCTCGGTGCGGGCCCGCATGAGCGCCGGATCGCCCCGCGATTCCACGTTCAGGCGCACCACCGGCTCGGTGTTGGACATGCGCAGGTTGAAGCGCCACGCCTCGTGGTCGACCGACAGGCCGTCGACGTGGTCCACGGCGACGGCGCCCGGGGCGTAGCGGGCCTCGGCGGCCGCCAGCACGGCCCGGGGATCGTCGATGCGACGGTTGATCTCGCCGCTGGCGGGGTAGGCCGCCTGCATGTCGCCGACCAGGGCCGAGAGCGCCCGGCCCGACACGCTCATCTCCTGCATCACCAACAGCCAGGGAATCATGCCGCTGTCGCAGTAGGCGAAGTCGCGGAAGTAGTGGTGGGCCGACATCTCGCCGCCGTAGACCGCGTCCTCGGCGCGCATGCGCTCCTTGATGAAGGCGTGGCCGGTCTTGTTCACGAGGGGGCGGCCGCCCGCGGCCTCCACGACCTCGATGGTGTTCCAGGTCAGCCGCGGGTCGTGCACGATCGCCGCCCCGGGCTCCCTCCGCAAGGCGGCTCGCGCCAGCAGGCCCACCAGGTAGTAGCCCTCGATGAAGGCGCCGGTCTCGTCGAAGAAGAAGCAGCGGTCGAAATCGCCGTCCCAGGCCAGCCCCACGTCGGCGCCGTGGGCGCGGACCGCATCGGCCGTCGCCGCGCGGTTCTCCGGCAGCAGGGGATTGGGGATGCCGTGGGGAAAGGCGCCGTCGGGCTCGTGGAGCACCTTGACCAGTTCGAAGGGCAGGTGCGGCTCCAGCAGGTCGATCATCGGACCCGCGCAGCCGTTGCCCGCGTTGACCACGACCTTCAGGGGCTTCAGGGCGCCGGGATCGACATAGTCCAGGAGATAGGCCGCGAAGTCGTCGGCGGTGCTCTCGCGGCGGGTCGTGCCGGTGCGGGCGGCCTCGGGAAAGTCGCCCGAGGCGGCCAGGGCGCCGATCTCGTGCAGCCCCGTGTCGCCGCTGACGGGCCGCGCGCCCTCGCGCACGAGCTTCAGACCGTTGTAACCGAGGGGATTGTGGCTGGCGGTGACCATGATGCCGCCGTCCAGCCCGCGGGCGAAGGTCGTGAAGTAGACCTGCTCGGTGCCGCAGAGGCCGATGTCGAGCACGTCGGCGCCGCCCGCGTTGAGACCGGCGGCCAAGGCGGCGCACAGGTCCTCGCTGCTCGTGCGCACGTCCCGGCCGACGCACACGCGGCGGGCGCCGGTGCGGACGGCGAAGGCGAGTCCGGTGCGCCGGGCCAGGTCGGCGTCCAGGTCCTCGGGGACGCGTCCGCGGATGTCGTAGGCCTTGAAGCAGGCTGGAATGTCGGGCATGGGCTGATCCTCGTGAAGCCGGTGTGTGGCGGTCGACCTGCGGTCCGCCCGAGTGTCCCGCCCCCCGTGCGGATCGTCAAGATCGCGGATGCCGCGCATCCGGGCGTGCCCGGCCGGTCCGCGTGCGCTATCCTGTCCGCAACGACTGGAGAGGCATGTCACGAAACGGAACGTCCCGGGCGACCCTTCCGGTCCTCGGCATGAACTGCGCGAGTTGCAGCGCCGCCGTGGAGCGCGTCCTCGGCGAGCAGACGCCCGGGGTCGAGGAGGCCGCGGTCAACCTCGCCCTGGAACGCGTCACCGTCGCCTACGATCCCGCCGCGGTGGACCTCGAGGGCCTGGCCGCGGCCGTCGCGGGCGCCGGCTTCACCCTCGTCCTGCCCGACGCGTCCCGCTCCGCCGCGGACGCCCTCGAGGCGCGACAGGCCGCGGAGATCGCTCGACAGCGGCGCGACTTCCTCCTGGGTCTCGCCTGCACGATCCCGCTGGTCCTGCTGTCGCTCGCCCGCGGCACGGGCCGGCTGGGCGACGGCGCCGACCCGGCCTGGCTCGGCTGGGCCATGGCCCTGCTGGCCACGCCGGTGCAGTTCGTCACGGGACGCGGCTTCTACACCGGCGGCCTGCGCAGCCTGCGCGCCGGCGGCGCCAACATGGACGTGCTGGTCGCCCTGGGCAGCTCGGTGGCCTATTTCCACTCCCTCGCGGTGCTCCTGCTGCCCGGCGTGAACGGCCCGCTCCATTTCACCACCGCGGCGATGATCGTCACCCTGATCCGTCTGGGCAAGCTGCTCGAGACGCGCGCCCGCCGCCGCACCACCGACGCCATCCGCGGGCTGCTGGACCTGGCCCCCGAGACGGCGCGCCTGCTGCGCGACGACGTCGAAGCCGTGGTGCCGGTGGCCGCCGTCGCGCCGGGGGACCGCGTGCGCGTGCGACCCGGCGACCGCATCCCCGTCGACGGCGTGATCGAATCGGGCCACGCCGCGGTGGACATGAGCACCTTCACGGGCGAACCCCTTCCCGTGGATTGCGGACCCGGCGACAAGGTCCTCGGCGGCGCCATCGACCGCGACGGCGCCCTCGTGGTGCGGGCGACCGCCGTGGGCGCGGATTCGGCCCTGGCGCGCATCACCCGCCTGGTCGAACGCGCCCAGGAGGGCAAGGCGCCGGTCCAGAGGCTGGCCGACCGGGTCGCGGCGGTCTTCGTGCCCGTGATCGTGGCGGTGGCCCTGATCACCTTCGCCGCCTGGTGGATCCTCGGCGGCGCGTTCCTGCCGGCGATGATGCGGCTGGTGGCCGTGCTCGTGGTGGCCTGCCCCTGCGCGCTGGGCCTGGCGACGCCCACCGCCGTGGTGGTCGGCACGGGCCTCGGAGCCCGCAACGGCATCCTCTTTCGCGACGCCGCCAGCCTGGAGCGGACCCGGGCGGTCAACCTGCTGCTGGTGGACAAGACGGGAACCATCACCGAGGGACGGCCGGCCGTGACCGACTGGGCGGTGGCCGCGCTCTCGCCCTACGACGAGGCCCGGCTCCGCGACCTGACGGCGGCCGCAGAAGCCCCCTCCGAGCACCCCGTTACGCGCGCCCTGGCCGGCGACGCCGACCCCGACCGGGCCCGGAACTTCGCGGCCACGCCGGGCAAGGGCGTCGAGGCCGTCGTCGACGGCCTGCGCGTCCGCGTGGGCCGGATCGACTGGGTCAACGAGGGACGCGACCTGCCGTCCCACCTCGCGGTCCGACACCGGGAACTGGCCGACGAGGGGAAGACCGTCCTGGCGGTGGCCGTCGACGGCGCGTGCGCGGGGCTGGTGGCGCTCAGCGACACGGTCCGCGAAGGCGCCGCCGCCACCGTGGCCGGGCTGGAGGCCCGCGGCATCGACGTGATCATGCTCACCGGCGACGCACGCGAGGCCGCCGACGCCGTCGCGCGGGCGGCCGGCATCAACCAGGCCGAGGCCTCGGTGACCCCCGAGGAGAAGGCGGCGTTCGTGACGCAGTTCCGCGCCGACTGCGCGGTCGTGGGCATGGTGGGCGACGGCGTGAACGACGCCCCCGCCCTGGCCGCCGCCGACGTGGGCTTCGCCATGGGGCACGGCAGCGACATCGCCATCGAGGCGGCCGACGTGACCCTCGTCCGGGGTGATCTGCGCGACGTGCTGCGCGCGATCCGGCTCGGCCGCCGCACCATGGACACGATCCGCCAGAACCTGTTCTGGGCCTTCTGCTACAACCTGCTGCTGGTGCCGGTGGCCGCGGGGGCCCTGCACGCCTTCCCCTCGCTGCCGACGGTGCTGCAGGATTTCCACCCCGTCCTGGCGGCCGCCGCCATGGCCGTCAGTTCGGTGACGGTGGTCCTGAACAGCCTGCGCCTGGGTCGCTCCACCCTCTGAACAGGTCCCACGAAAAGCGCCCCGGAGTCTCCACTCCGGGGCGGTCCTTTGAGCCTGCGCAGCCGCTCAGGCCGGCTGCAGGGAGATGGCCTGCAGGGCCTCGGGACTGCGCGCCAGGAAGCGCCCGAAGGCGTTGTCGCTCTCGTCCAGGTGGCCGCTGAGCCAGTGCTTCAGGAACTGCATGACGGGCAGGTCGATCTGCAGCCGCCCCTCGTCCAGGGCCTGCTCGAAGGTCCGCATGCGCTGGATGAAATCGCGATGCTCGTCGCGGTGCTCGGGCCACATGGGATAGCCCGCGACCAGCATGATCTCCTCCTCCTCCTCGAAGATGCATTCGGCCCGCTCGAGCAGTCGCGTGAGGCCGGCGACCAGCCTCTGCCGCTCATCCCCGCGCCGCAGCGCCAGGTCGATCTCGTTGTAGAGACCGACGAGCTCGCGCCGGTTCGCATCGGGATCGGCCAGCCCCAGTCCCCATTCGTCGTTCCAGTGCAGGGTCGCCATGATTCCCCTCTTCTTGTTGTCCGTCCATGTTGTCCGTGTAGCAGGGATCGGCGCGACGCCCGGGCGTGCTCGCCTGTCGCGTCTGATTGTCATCTATTTTGCTTTATCGGTATATGATGTTTAAAACTTGAGCTTTAGTTACGCCCCAGGTGGCGGTCGCCGAACACGATGGATAACCTGTGTCAAAACGATTCTGCCTCCGAAAATGGGGCCATGCCGTCAGACCTGTGGGATTCGATCCAACCGTCGTTGTAACTGCTGTGTTTTCAACACCAGTTTCCACATGAAGGAGCAAGGGACAATTTCAGAGGCACAACCAAAGGGGTCACCATGACACCCAGATCCATTGAACAGCTCATATCCAAGCAGATCCGCCAGTGGCATCTCCACCAGGAGCTGATCCGGCTCGAAGGCACGGAGGCGCCGCTCCGACCGCGGCCGGTGATCACGATCTCGCGGGAAAAGGGCAGCGGCGGCATGGATCTGGCCCTCTCCCTGTGCCGGCGGCTGGACTACCAGATCCACGGACGCTCCCTCATCGACCAGATCGCCGGGGACGAGGGGCTCGAGCGCAAGATCGCCGAGCAGCTCGACGAGCGGACGCGCTCGGAGATCGATCTCTGGGTCCAGGGACTGCTCAACCGGCGGCTCTTCTCACAGAACGCGTATCACACCTCGGTGGCCAAGGTGATCAAGTCGCTGGCCGCACACGGGGGCGCGATCATCCTCGGCCGCGGGGCCCACGTGATCCTGGGCGGCGACAACTGCCTGCGGGTGCGCGTGATCTCGCCTCTCGACGTCCGCGTCGCCCGCGTGTGCGAGGACGAGGGCATCGGCGAGGACGCGGCTCGCGAGCTGATCGCCACCTCCGACGAAGAACGCGCGGACTACCACCGCAAGCTCTACGACGTTGTGCCCAACGACCCGTACCAGTACGATCTCGTGCTGAACACGGAGCGGATCCACGGGGGGCGGGCGGTGACGCTCGTTCTGGCGGCCATGGAGGTGCGGGGGTTGTTCGGATGATGGGAGGAGTTCCGGGTCCTGCAGCCACCCCCCTCACCCGGGACTCGATCTATATCAAACATGAACGGCCTCCATGGCCGAACCTGAGGACGGGGGATGTCATGAAGGCGCTTTGCTTTGCTCGCTTGTTGTTGCTTGCGGCGGTGGTCTTATCAGGGACTGCAGATGCGCGAGTGCCGGTTTATGAGGAACCCATCAGGAACGTGTACCTGATCCGGCATGGGGAGTACGACCAGGAGGACGAGAGGGATCCCGACGTGGGACGGGGGCTGGTGGGGCTGGGGATCGCGCAGGCGCGGCTGGTGGCGGGGCGGCTGGTGGGCGACGGGACGGCCTTCACGTCGTTGCAGGCGAGCACCATGACGCGGGCGCGGGAGACCGCGAAGGTGATCGCGGCCCGCTTCCCCGAACTGGAGCTCGTCCTGCACCGCGACATCCGCGAATGCACGCCGGCGACGCGCCGAGCGGACATCATGGCCAGGGAGGCGCCCGACGAGATCGCCGCCTGCGAGGCGAACCTCGCCGCGGCCTGGGCGCGCATCTTCAGGCCCGCCGGCGACGCCGACGCCCACGACATCGTGGTCTGCCACGGCAACGTGATCCGCTGGTTCGTCACGCGGGCGCTGGAGGTCGACACCGAGGCCTGGCTGGGCATGAGCATCGCCAACTGCAGCCTGACTGTGATCCAGGTCAAGCCCGACGGATCGTGCAAGGTGGTGGCCTTCGCCGACGCGGGGCACCTGCCGGCCCACATGCGGACCTACCCGGGTACCCCCCTCGAGAACGCCGACGGTCTGGACTGGTAGGCGACAAAGAACCCCGCCGCCCGAAGGCGGCGGGGCGATGCTTTCGGATCGCCGTTCGTCAGTCGGCTGCGCCCGCGACGGGCGCGCCGCCGCGATAGGCGGCCAGCAGGCTCCAGACCGCGACGGCCAGCCCGACCACCAGCAGCCCTCCGCCGACGACGGACAGGATGCCCAGATCCCCGGGCGGTCCGCTCCAGCCCTTCGTCGCACCGCGCAACCCCATCAGCAGCCGGGGGGCGAAGGCCGCGTTGTAGCCCACGACGATCAGCAATGCGCCGAGGGTGCCGCTCCCTTCGGCCGGGCGCCTCCCGAACAGCACGGTCCACCACATGTGCAGGCCGGCCAGGAAGGCGAAGAGGATGCCGCCGACCAGGTAGTGGAACTGGGCGCCGGCGAAGAGGGTGCCGCGGAGCATGGCGCCCGGCCCCGGCGTGGCCGTCAGCAGGCCGCTCACGCCGGCGACCGCCAGCATCGCGACGGCGGCCAGGGCGTACCAGAAGGCCGTCGAGAGGCGGATCGCGCCGCCGTAGAGGGTGCCGAGCCAGTTCATGGCGAACAGCGCGGCGGGCACGATCGTCAGCAGGGCGAGCCCGCTGTGGACCGTGTCGGCGAGATCGTCGCCGCTCCCGAAGAGATGCTGGCCCCAGGTGAGGCAGACGAGCGCCGCGTAGAGGACGACGGCGGCCGCCGTGGCGCGCGGGGCGAAGGCGCGCTGGCGGGCTGTGCGCGCGAGGGTCTCGGTGATCACGCCGACCGCGGGCAGCAGCGAGACGTAGACGAAGGGATGGGCGAACATCCAGAACCAGCGCGCCGGCAGACCGGGATCGCCGCCCGCGGCCGGGTCGATCAGCCCGCCGGCAGCCTTGGCGTCGGCGCTGATGATCGTCACCGTCACGACGAGCGCGACCGTGGCCAGGATGTGGACCACGGCGGTGGCGTAGAGGGTCCAGGCGAGCACGGGCAGGTCGTAGAAGCCCGTGGACGCGTCCGGCCGGCGATGGATCGTCAGGATGAAGTTGACGCCGTTGCAGACCAGGCTCGCCGCCGTCAGGGACACACCGAGGGTCAGCAGGGTGGCGGCGAGTCCGGGTGCGGCCCCGGCCTGGAATACCGCGAAGAAGTCCCAGCCGCCCTCGAGGCCGCCGAAGAGGGCGGCGGGCACGATGACGAGCGCGCCCAGGGCGTAGAGCAGCCACGACATGACGCCCAGGGCCGGCAGGGCCGTGGCCTCGGCGCCGAGCAGCCGGGGCAGGACCAGGTTGCCGAAGACGGCGGGGATGGCGGGCGCCAGGAACAGGAAGATCATCAGCAGGCCGTGCGCGGAGAGGAAACGTCCGAACTCCACGGACGACAGCAGCGTGTCGCCGGCCGACGCGAGTTCCGTGTGAAGGAACAGGGCCATCACGCCGCCCAGGACGAACGTGACCACGACGACCGCCAGGTAAAGCTTCCCCACGCGATCGCTATCCATGCCGTTGAGCCAAGTGCCCGACATGCGGACCTCCCGGGATCTGTTACTGGACGTCCCCGTCCAGGCTCTCCATGAACGCCATCAGGGCCTCGACCTCTCGGTCGCCGACCCGTCCCTGGAACGAGGGCATGACCGCCTCGAAACCGGCCACGACCCTGGCCTGGGGCTCGAACATCGATTCGCGCACGTAGGCCGCATCGGCGACGGCGCGGCCGCCGTCGGCGAAGACGCGCTCCGTGCCCAGCAGGCCCTTGAAGCTCGGTCCCACCATCTTGCTGCCGTCCAGGGAATGGCAGGTGTTGCAGGTGAGCGCCGTGTACAGCTTGCGCCCGCCCTCGACGGGCGTCAGGCCCGCCAGGATGTCGGAACTGGCCGCCAGCCACTGCTCGAAGTCGGCGCGCGCCTCGACGGTGATCGCCGAGGCGTGGGCCGCGCCCGGCGCCTCGCCGCGGCGGTGGGCGAAGACGTCGTAGGAACCGGGCTCGATCGCCTCGAACCAGAGACGCGTCTCGCGCCCGGGCACCATGTCGCGCCCCACGCGGAAGGCGGGGATCGACAGGTCGTAGACGGCGTCCACCGCCGTCAACTCGACCACGACCGGCCGGCCGGCGGGCACGTGCAGGGAATCGGCGCTGTAGCCGTTGGGATAGGTCCAGCTCACGCGGCCGGAATCGGCCGCCGCGGCCACGGCGTAGGCGTCGGAGGGGGGCGTCGTCAGATCCTGGTGGACGCCGGCGCCGGCGTAGAACACGTAGGCGGCCACGGCCGCCGCGCAGGCGGCCACGCCGACGGCCAGGGCGGGGTGCTCGGCCCGGACCCGCCGACCCGTGTCGTCAGCGCCGCGGCGACGGAACTGCAGCGCGAAGACGATCAGCAGCCCCAGCAGCAGCGTCAGCGAAAAGAGGCCCAGCCAGAGGACCGTCGTGAAGAGCCCGTCCACCGGTCCCGCGCCGCCGGTGGCCGCGGGAGGCAGCCAGTGGAAGCCGGCCGCGGACG
>Ga0180436_10001526_pt1 | contig 22575 bp, 23 predicted proteins | sample SS_ome_2_FD_132434 | JGI IMG/M metagenome (GOLD analysis project Ga0180436, IMG submission 132434) | Hypersaline lake sediment archaeal communities from the Salton Sea, California, USA - SS_3_S_2 metaG | ecosystem: Environmental > Aquatic > Non-marine Saline and Alkaline > Hypersaline >... | reverse complement strand
GCTGCCGCCGGAAGGGGTGGCGGCGCGGCGTTCGACGGACGCGGTGGGCTTCGACAATCCGCACGTGCGGGCCGCGGTGCGCTACATGCGCGATCACCTCGGCGAGCATTTCGGGATGGAGCAACTTGTCAGAACCCTGCCTGTTTCGCAGCGGTGGCTGGGCAATGTCTTCCGCGAAACCGTCGGGTGTACGCCGTACGAATACCTGTGCCGCATGCGGGTGGCAAGGGGCAAGGAACTGCTGCTGGCGCAGCCGCGCAAGGAAATCAGGGAGATTGCAGTAGAATGCGGATTTCAGAGCGCAAATTGCTTCCTGAACGTATTCAGGCGCGTCTCCGGCATGACCCCCTCCCAATTCCGGAAGCGTCGCCGCGAAAACTCAACTTCCTCATACCCAGCGTAGCTCTGATAAAAGCATTTGCCTGTTCGATGCGTGTGTCCCTTATCTGTCCAGCCACTGCTTGTGTCGCAGAATCCTTTCGCTTTCGTCGTGGTTTTCGAGCAGCTCGGCCAAGTCACAGCGCGGCGCACTTTCAACCCGCGTTCGGACCAGGTGGCAAAGCCAGCGCGCCAGTGTGACCCTTCCAAAATGCCGTGCGATGGTCCAAGGCTCTTCATTGGACATGAGGCGTGAATCTGCCACAACCGCAGACTCCCAATCTATTACGGCGTCCAGCCCCCACCCCACACGACCTCGCGAACATAACACGTTCCCATCATTGACATCCTGGTGAATGAGAGTCAATGGCCCCGCGATCACTTCGAGTTTCTCACGGAAGGTGTTCTCGAGTCTTTGGAGCGCGGTCCACAGCGTTTTATCTTCTGCATCTCCGGCCATGCCTCGCATTTCCGCCAAAAAGCCGAAGACGTCCGGGATTCTCGGGAGCGGAGACGTGTCCACCTCATCGAGAACATGCACGGCCAGCAAACGTTCCACCTGTTGTTCGACAATCTTATCCCATTCCCCGCTCGGAGCTCTAATCTCATCCTCAACCGTGTCAGTGGAGATGCACTCGTAGACGAGGAATGGCAGGTTCTCGAAAGGGCCGCGGCTTGACACCATGCCCGTAGTCCATATGTGCGGCACCGAGACACCGGCTTCGCGGGCCAACTCGTGGGCGCGCACGATGCTGTCAGCGGATATCGGGGCCTGAAGAGAAAAGAGGCCCTTGTCACCGACCTGCGCACCAAGAACCTGCACAACTGCACGCCGGGGATCGCCCTGCGGGCCAATATCAACATCTTTTGCAGGCGCCTCGAATTCAACCACGAACGTCTCGTGGAACGACTGCTTGATCTTCGCCGCCTGACGGATGGCCGGGATGTCGGGGCCCGCAAGTGAGGTCAGAACTTCCCCGGGCAGCTCAGCTTCCTTTTCCAGCGCCTCCGCCACACGCAGGTGTGGCGGCCAGTCCTGCTCAGGGAGATTCAGAAGTGGATGTTGCATGCCAACTCCGGGAGACACCGAACTTCTCATGGAATCGAACGATCTAGTCGAATAGCAATCTTCGGAAACCGATATGCTTCTCTGCAAGCGGGAAAGTCAATAAAGTCAAGAAATGTGTTGGACGGGTTCGATCGAACGGTCAAACTCGGTTGCCGCAGAAGCGACGTTCCTTGCGGCGCGTCAATCGCCACAAACGCGCCGCGCTTGACAGGCGAGCGGCGGCTGACGATGCTGGAGCGATGAAGAAAGCCGGCTGTATTCGTCTGCTCGTGCTGGCTGCATTTCTCGTTGGCGCTGCAATACTGCAGCGGCGGCTGGACCTGCTGCAGCACTTCAGCGCGGAACGGATCGACGACACGATCGCCGCGGTTCGCGCCTGGACCGCGCGCCTGGGAATTCTCGGTCCGGCGGTCTTCACGACGGCCGGCTCGCTGGCCGTGCTTGCCAACGCTCCCACCGCCATGATTAATTACCTGGCGGTGATTCTTTTCGGTTACGTGGCAGGCGCAATCGTCTCCTTTCTGGTCGTGGCGGGTGGAACCAGCCTGGTGTATGTTGCGGCGCAATATCTCGGCAGACCTTTTGTTCAGTCGTTGTGCGGGACACGACTCGCCCGGATCGAGGGAAGGTTTCTGCGCCGCGGACTGGCCAACGTGGCCTACGCGCGCCTGATCTTTTTCATGATGCCGGCTATGAACTGGCTGCTCTCCGTCTCGGGAGTGGGGTTTCGTACCCTCCTGCTGGGCACCTTGCTCGGCACGGCACATACGGTAATACTGAACGTCTGGTTCGGCGGACTGGTGGTCGATCTGCTGCATTCGGGCGGATCGCTCAATCCGCTCAAGACACCCCTCATGCTGCTGCCCGTGGCGATCGGGGGAATGATCTTCGTGGCGCTGCGGGTGATTGAGCGTAGAAGAAAATGCTGAGTGGCCGTCGGCGCAGATACACTCACGTATGGTAGCCCCAGCTTCCTCGACTCCGCTTCGCTCCGCTCGAAATGACAGGCCTTGCCATGTCATCCCGAGCAAAGTCGAGGGATCTCGTGTCACAGCAAATACGTCAGTGTATTTGTGAACCAGTGTACTAAGGCGTCGCGTAACCGTGATATGAGAGCACACGGCGGAACCGAGACAGTACGCTTTCGGCGATCTCCTGAATCTCGGGCAGCAACTCCAGCGGACGCGGAGCGATCGCTTTGCGAAAGTCAACGCTACCGGCCGGCTCAACACCAAGGCTTTTCAGGATGCGGCTCATCTCGCCGTTAGGATCGGCGCACAGATCCTCGTAACGCGTCGTCGAATAGGCGCCGGCCGGAAGAGAATTGACGTTGTCCAGGAAGTAGTTCGCACGCTTCAGAGCTCTGTCGACAATAATCCTCCGGGCCGGCTGGATTCTCGAATCGGCTCCGGTCGCCCAGCGCATGAAGCCCGTTACGATGCGGTTACGTTGCAGCCTGGCGTAGGTCCGCGAATAGCGCTGATTCAGCGGGTTGCCCTCGGCCCAGTTGCGACGCACCATTCTCAATTGCGAGCTCAATACCTGGATGGGATGGCGATGGATAAAGATGAACTTGACGTTCGGCAACAGACGCTTGACGGTCATGAAATTGTCGTAGTCGAAGGGGTTCTTCAGCAGCAGCGGGCGGTCCCTGCCCGATATGAACTGAATTTTCCTGCACATTTCTTCAAAAAGCGGCAGGTTCTTTTCCGACAGCCGGAACCTTCCGCTGCGGGGCTGCAGGACGAAGCAGTATTCTTCGGGATAGTCGGCATCGAACGGGATGCTGTCCACCAGGCGTGTTTGCAGGTTCAGTCCGGCCAGCCGCCTGTTGAGCTCTTCCCGCGCCGCATCTCCCCTACCCTCTGCATTATCGGTCAGCAGACGGTCGTAGCACATGGCGTGGTAGGCGGTCTGAACGTTGAAGCAGTCCGTCATGGCCAGCAACCGGTATAGCAGCGTAGTACCGGAGCGGTGCTCGCCCAGAACGATGATGGGGGCGCAGTGCACGCCTTTGAGGACATCCAGGCGTTCCCGGTCGGGCGACGAGATCTTGTTGAATTTGCGCTCTTTTTTCATCATTGAATCCGGTTCGTAGCAACCAAGCCGCTCGCAGAGCGGCTGCTACAGATGCTGTGACATCGCGCCATTACCTGGCCGCTTCCACCGCCTTGGCCGCTGCAACGGTCAAGCCGCTCACAGAGCGGCTGCTACAGTAACAGGCGGCTGCATTGTCCGCTCCGTTGCGGCCTCGTATTCACGGCGCGTAGGGAACGACGGGGATCGCCGCCCCCAGTTCAAGTGTTTCGCCGGGCCCCGGCATCTCAACCCTCCGCATGCGCCCGTTGCGCCAGGCCAGAAAGACATACGACGCATCTTCAAGTGCGCGCTTGAAATCGAGTCTCGCGCTGCGTATGCCTTCCGGGCCGGTTTCCATTACGGTTGCATTGAATTCCGCAGATTCGAACACAGTCCCCGGCGCCGGCGGCTCCGGCGTAGTGCGGAAAAGCATCTCGTAGCGGTTCGAAAGAAGCCCCGAACCGCCGTACTCGATAACAAGCGAACGTTCGTTCTCGCGCCGCAGCGTGAGGGGGCGGCGGCCCATCTGCAGATAGCCGACCGCCGCCGAAGGATCGTCGTGCATCATGGTCCAGGTCGGTAGAAATGTCAGCGCAAAGAAAGCGCCGGGAACGTTGAGAAGAAACGCCGAGCGGTGCTCACGTGCGGGCGACTGGATCTCGGTATTGGCTATAGCTTCCCTGTCCCGGGCGGCGAGTTTATGGAACAGTCCCCCCCGCAGTCGTATCATCGGCGCCGAAAGGACGATGCCTGCAAGCACAAAGAAAGCCACGACGGCGAGGCTGCCATAACGCCGCTCCTTTATTGATCCCGGGATTCCTCCCAGGCGATCGAGCAGCAGGCCCAAGAGCATAGAGGTACCGATGCAGGCATTCACCAGCAGGCGATCTCCCGTGGTGACGCCGGCTACAGGAACCAGCGCCAGCAGTGCCCAAACGGCGGCAAAGAGCGCGGGGCGGCTTCCGCGCAGGAAGCGCACGCAGAAAAGGGCCGCAAGAAGCAGTGCCGGCAGGCCGATAGCGAGCACGCGAAGTGCCGCCGCCGGCCGGGCAAACACCAGGTCGGCCGGGACGCCGAAGAAAAGGCCGGTCAGTGCCACCGGCGCAAGCACCGTCAACCGCTTCAGATAAGTCAACGGTTCGCCCCACACAGTGGTATAGAGCCGCGAATTGGTCCCATAGCCGCCGGCGGCATAGGCGGCGAGATACGCTGCGGCGGCGGCCGCGAACAACCACGGAACCGCTGACCGCATGACGCGTATGAGCCCGCGGGCCACCGACTCGCCCTCGGGAGCTTCGCACACAAGCAGGTAGAAACCGATCAGCGGCAGACCGATCAGCCCCGATTCCTTCGAACCGCAGGCCAGCAGAAAACTCGCGACGCCCAGGGCCAGCACTGTCCGACACCCGCCGCGGCGGTAGCGGTGTACGGCCAGCACCGCACCTACGGTGAAAATGCTCGAAAGGATCGCATTGCGATTGGCAATCCAGCCGACCGGTATGGCCAGAACATCCTCGCAGGCCAGAAAAGCCAGGGCCCAGAGCGCCGCTCGCGGCGGCACCCCGACATCCCTGAACAACCGGAATGCCAGTGCCAGCAAAACCCCGAAGAGCGCCAGGTTCGTAAAGTGATAGCCGGGCGCCCATGAACCGTATAACCGGTAATCGAGGCGCAGACTCAGGGACGCCACGGGCCGCAGAAAACGCACGCGGAAATCCGGGTCCGTCCACCAGGGATGGAGACCGGAGCGGTAAAGCGAATCGCCCGGCCTGGAGCACGTGCCGTAGTCATACAGGTTCCAGGGGGAGAGTTCGGCAAAACGCTCGCCGTACCGCAAACGCGACTGGTGCATGAAATCGTCGTAGAGGAACCCCCATCCCAGCGAACGGGCGTGCAGCGCGATCCCAAGCAGGACCAGGAGAACGGCGAGCCGCGCGCTTTGACGGCGAAAAAACATGGAGCATTTCCTTACAGGCTTCTTGACACCTCGTGCAAAAGCACGAATAAGAGCGGCTTCCTCAACCGCCATCCGGACATGGAGTACTAAAGTATTGGGGGAGCCGGGCAAGAATGTCGAACGCTTTTTGCGCTTGTGTCGGCAATACGTCTTGCACATGATCCTGGGGGAAGCGGAAAAAGAAAGCGGGGACAATGAGGAGTGTTCTGGTAACGGGTGCTTCAAGCGGCATCGGGCGCGCGACTGCGCTGCTGCTTGACGGCTGCGGCTACAAGGTGTTTGCCGGTGTTCGCCGCGAGGAATATGCCGAGGAATTGCGCGCGGCGGGGTCGGAACGGCTCACTCCCGTAATTCTGGACATCACCATCCAGGAGCAGGTCAATGCGGCCGCGGCCCTGGTGCGGGATTGCCTCGGCAGCGACGGCGGCCTGTGCGGCCTGGTAAACAACGCCGGAATAGCCGTGTTCGGATGCGGAGAATTCTGCCCGATGGACGAATTCCGCCTCCAGCTCGAGGTCAACGTCACCGGCCAGCTTGCCGTTACCCAGGCTTTTGCTCCTTTTATCAGGAAGGGCGCGGGACGAATTATCTTCGTGACATCCGCGAACGGCCATCTTGCCCTGCCGTACATGGGAGCCTACGCGGCTTCGAAGTTTGCCGTCGAGGCCCTGGCCGACGCCATGCGCAGGGAGTTCCGGCCGTGGCGCGTGCCGGTGATTGTGGTCGAACCCGGAACAGTGGAAGCAAAGATGTGGGACACTAGTCCCACCGTGGACGAGGTGCTCGCCGGGATACCCGAGGAAGGCCGCAGACTGCATGCCGATCGAATGCGCCTGTTCGCCGAGCTGATGCAGAAGGGGCGGCGCTGCGCGTCGCGTCCTGAGGATATTGCCGCGGTGATCCGCAAGGCCCTCGAGTCCCGACGCCCGCGCACTCGCTACCAGCGCGGGCCGGGCTCGGTCATGGCCATCGTCGGCAGCCGCCTGCCGGACCGTCTGACCGACTGGTTCGTGGAAGGGATGCTCACCGGGCGACTGCCTTCACGGCTGATGGGATGGTGAACGGGAGGGCAGCGTGCCAAAGTTCTCACTCGGCAGGATGTTTCACCCGCTTAACGTCGGTTTCCTGACAGAATTCGATCGGATCGGCAGTCGGGACTCCGTACGGGAGGCGATGCGCTGGTGGATGGCGGAGTGCAGGCTGAACCTGGATGTCCAGGGCCCGCCGTTTCCTGAATCAGGCCCTCTCATCATTCTCAGCAATCATCACGGCATCTTCGATTTTCCCGCCATCTGGTCGAACCTGGCGAGAGACGACGTGCATTTTATCGGCATGCGCGCCACATCGAAGTTGGGCAAGGCAATTGCCGCGAGGCATTTCCCGGTCTACATGTCGCAGAAACCAAGCCCTTACCTTTTCGAAAGAATCAAGAACCACACGTACTACCGCATCAGGGAGGGTATCGACCGGGCAGAAGCGTTACGGCGCAACAGGGAAAACACATCCCGCGCCGCGGCATGCGTGCGCGAGGGAGGCTGCCTCATACTTTTTCCGACCGCGGGCACATACGTCGACACCACCATGTGGAAACACGGAATCGGCCACCTGATCGCGGAAATCGACAACGCGGACCTGCGGATCGTCCTGGTGCACATTGACGGTCCCGGCCGTGCCGATCTACTCTACATGCTGAATCCTTACCTCTTCTTCTGGTTGAGGCGGCCGCGCCGTATACGCATGAAGACGCATGAACCTCTCGGTATCGCCGAATTCCGCGAACGGGAAACGTCGCCAAGGGAAATCAGTGCGCGTCTCAAGGACCGGTACCTGGAGATTTTCGGCAGGTTCTGACATATCCGGGCATCCCCGCAGTGCCGGCGCTAATTCTGATGCCGCCGGATCATCCCCTCCATGCCCTGCCGGCCTCTTCTTTCGCGATTCGGCACCAGGCCACTACGTTCTCCGGCCGGTTGCCGATGGTGTGGTTGTCCTTCATAATGATTTCCACCACGCAACCGCGGGCGACTGCGAGTCCTTCACGGATGTCCTTCCTTATCCGGTCTTCGTCTATTTCGGGCACGGCGATGCACGCCGGGTTGGGTTTCATGGAAAATATGTACTTGTCCTCGAGGTAGCCGGCCATCTTCGCCCAGTCGCACCAGGGCGAACAGGATACGCGCCGCAGGTTGTGGTGTCTCTTCACGACATCCCACCGGTCGTGCAGCGGCTCGCAACAACCGTAGCAGGTCAATCCGAAGCGCTGCATGATCGGCTGCTCGTGCGGGAACACGAACTCCTCGTACATCCGGGGAGACACGTTGACGGTCTCCTGGCTGTCCGTGAACCCCCACATATCCGCGCAGCGGACCTTGCCGGCGAAGTCCGGTTGCGGAAGCTCGTCCGTAATGCCGTGCCCGCCCGAACCGATATACGTCGAGTCATTGTTCAGGCTCAGCACGCCGTTCTCCTCCAGATAGTCCAGCTTCGCCATGTGGCCCGCCGAAATCAGGCGCAGGAGTTCCTTCAGTTCGTCGGGATGGTCCTCGAAATCGTAGAGGAAGTTCGTCAGGCCGCGCAGGAAAACCGCCGGCATGGTCACGCCGAGAGACCACCACCACGTTCCCTTCAGCCGCACCGTGAGTATCCCTTCGAACACGTCGCGCGCGACATCGAGGCAGCCGCCGGTTGTTTCCCGGTCAATTTCTATCTTAGGCGGATGAATGCGGCGCAATGCCGTTTCGTAATCCCGCAGCGGCCCGTCCCAGCGCATCGATCCCTTTTCCTCCGTTCGCACGAAATCCGTCGAGAGCCCCCAGTCTTCCGGCGCAACGGTGTAAGGGACGTCGAAATACGCTTCGATCGGCTTGTCGTCTCCCATTTCCTCGCCCCAGAAGATTTCCTTCCTGAGATCCATCTCCCACCTGCGGGCGAGCTTGCCGGTGCACCGCATCTGCTTCTCGGTGATGATCTCGTTCCATCCGTTCTCGGGGTCGCAGAGGATGACCGGGCGGGTCCGTTGCAGCGAGTTCAGCTTGCGCCACAGCTCGCGCTTCGCCTTCATTTCGGCGCTGCCGGCGATTGTGGCAACTCTTTCGGCGAGCGCTCGGAGCACGGCCTTGTCGGCCGAAGACATCGCGACGTCCCCGGGGGCAAGGCCCGTCTGAATCCTGCCGGACGCCGTCTGTTCAAATCCCGTCGATTCCGATCCGCCGTATCCTTCCATCACGTCACCGCCGGCCTGTCCTGCGCCGGGTCGTCCGGCTGCCGGGCCGTGAAGTTGAACACCTTGTCGCCATTATACAGGTCAAGGAAGCGACAAATGCTCATGCGAATTCGCACACTCCTTCTTCCCGCATACTGTAGAAGTCTTTTGCGCCGGAGGTCGATACTTTCCCGACGATAACGTGATCGAGCACCTTGATATCAATAACGCGGCCGGCATCGACTAGCTGTCGCGTGACCCGGAGGTCCTCGGCCGAAGGGACAGGGTCGCCCGAGGGATGGTTGTGCGCCAGAACGACGGCGGCCGTGGCCGAACGGACGGCCTCGCGGAAGACCTCACGCGGATGTACCAGGCTGGAATCGAGCAGGCCGTGAGTCACGTCCACCGGCCGTCCCTTGAGATAATTCTTGGAGTCGACCAGCAAGACCCAGAACACCTCCTTCTCGAGAAGCCTGGTCCTGTCGCGCAGCAGACGGGCGGCGTCTTCGGGGGTCCTGATGCGGTAGCGCTCCGGCGCGGCTTCCTCGTTCAGGCGGCGAGCAAGCTCCAGCGCGGCAGACAAGACCTGGCTCTTGACCAGCCCCATGCCCTTGACCGAGGTGCGAACCTCCTCCACCGGCGCCGCCGCCAGGGCGGTGAGAGATCCGTACTTGTGCAGCAACCCGCGGGCCAGATGAATCACATTGGAGCCTTTCACTCCGCTGCGCAGGACGATAGCAAGAAGTACGTCGTCCGAAACGTTGGTTACACCGAGGCGCGTCATCTCCTCGCGCGGCCGCAGTCTCTCCGGCATGTCGCGCACCCGCCACGCGCTCTCCTGGATTGCGTAATCCGCGCCGGAGCGCTTTTGCTTCCCGTCTTCAGACCGACAATTTGCTTGCCCCATACTTCCCCCATTGCGCCGTCACCTCGCCGGCGATATCCGCTTCTTTCGTGTCCGGCTTTACATCCACCCACACTACGTCCGCCTGATGTGCGAACCATGTCCTCTGCCGCTTCGCCAGCCGCCGCGTACGCAGCGCGGCGCGTTCGATTGCCTCGTTCTCGGTGCATCTGCCGGCAATCACATCCATGGCCTCGGCATATCCGATCGCCCGCTCGGCAGTCTCGGCCAGTCTGCCGTAACGTTCGATCAGGCCGCGGACTTCGTCCGCCAGCCCCGCCCTGAACATAGCGCGCACACGCTGCTCGATTCGCGCGCTCAAATCATCCGGCTCGCGCCGCAGCCCGACCAGAACGGGTCTTTCGCCCTCAAATGCCCAGCCCCGGGCGGTAGAATCGATGCCGGCCTCGGCCAACTCCAGCGCGCGCATCAGCCGGCGCGGGTTGTCTGCGTCGGCAAGCCTGTCCAGCATCGCCGGCGAAAGGCGGCGCAATTCCTCGCGCAGTTCGGCCGCGCCGCCTTCCCGCAGGCGCAGGCTCCAGTAGGCCCGCCTTTCAGGGTCGCCCTGCGGCAGGGGCGCCAGACCGTACAGCAGCGCATTCACGTACAGCCCGGTTCCGCCCGCGACAATCAGCGCTGCACCGCGACCGGCGTCCGTTTCCTGTAATTGCCGCGCCACCCGGCGCAGGTACCGACCGACACTGAAGTTCTCATCAGGACGCACAAGGTCGATGCCGTAGTGCGGCGCCCGACCGCGGTCTCCAACGCCGGGCTTGGCCGTCCCGATATCCATGCCGCGATAAATTAGCATCGAGTCGGCCGACAGGATGGCACGGCCGCCGTCCTCCGCCGCAAGCTGCGCGACCGCGCTCTTGCCCGATGCCGTGGGGCCGACCAGGAAAAACCCGGTCCGGCAACCGGCTTCAGCCGGCGCCGGCCGCGGCGGATTCTTGTTTGTCCGGTTCATGAATCACGTGAAAGATCACGTACAGCCCTACCCCGATGCAGATCGCGGCGTCGGCCACGTTGAAGGCCGGAAAGTGGCGCCGCCCGACATAGAAATCGAGAAAGTCCACGACGTAGCTCAACCTGATGCGGTCGAGAAGATTGCCGGTAATCCCGCCCACAATCAGGCCGAGAGCGATGCGCGATACCGGATCGCGCGTAAAGAAATGATGTCTGAAGAATACTATTATGCCGAGCATCAGGACGGAGAACAGGATCAACCAGTGGTTAAGTCCGGAGAGAATACCCCAGGCCGCCCCGGTGTTCTGAATGAAGCGAAGGTCGAAGAATCCCGGAATAATCGTAATCTGCTGCCCCAGCATGAAGCAGCTTCTGACCGCGTACTTGGAGAGCTGATCTATCAGCGCTATCGAGAAGCTGAGGAGCAACACCAGCATAGGCCTAACGCCGGCTTTGCCCACAACCCAAGTCTGTGAGTATGTGGGTATGTGAGTGTGTCAGAAATACCCTCGGCCACCACACCCACACGCATCGAACAGCAGGCGACCGCATTCTTGTTTTCCCTCGCAGAACCTTCTGATAGAGGACAGTCTAAAGGCGGCGGACCACGGGCGCGCGGTGGAACCTGGCCTTGCCCTTTTCGGCCGCCGACTGGCAGCCGATGCACATCCGCACGAACGGCAGGGCCATGAGCCGGGGTTCTTCAATAATCTCTCCACAGCCCTCGCAACGCCCGTACTCGCCTTCATTCAGCCGGCGCAACGCTTCGTCGATCTCGAACAATGCGTCATTCTCGGACGTCACCAGGCTTAAGGCAAATTGCCTTTCGAAAGCGTCCGTCCCGTCCTCAACCGTGTTTACCTCATCATGACGCCTGAGCGAATCATCCTTGAGCGCGTTGATCTGCCTGGCAACTCTCTCTCTCACCGATAGAAGCATGTCTCTGAACTTGTCCTTCTGAGCCTTGGTCATCCTTTTCTTTCCTTTTGACCCAGTCTTTGTTCCTTGAGAAGCCTTTTTTCCTGCCGGCTTGGCCGGCTTCGCCTTCCTCGAAATTGCTCTTGCTCCTGCGCCGCCCCGGCGGTCGGTCCCGGCGGAGGTCTTCTTTTTGGCGGACTTTGCAGTGGACTTCTTTGATGCCGGCTTCTTTGGCGCTCCGCGGGATGCAGCCTTTTTTTTCGCGGACGAAGTCGAACCGGTCGAGGCCTTGCGCGACGCGACGCGGCCTTTTGCCGGGGTCTTTTCCCGTCCGGCGCCGGAACTTTTCTTTGTCGTTTTCTTCACGCCCTGGCAGATCTTTCTTCGTGTTCTTCCCTGTCGCTCGAAGGGTACCTTTGCCCAAAGAGCCCCGCAAGCTAGCAAATCGGCCAAACCGTGTCAACAGCCTGAACGCGGAATTTCAGGCAGACTTTTTACACCGATGACCGGCAGGTCTCGACCCGCATTCGCGGGCGCCCGCGCAGGCCGGACTTTTTTGTTTTCCATTCGTGGCGGGCAGTTTATACTGTTGGCCGTTTTTTTGCGTGTATACCTGTCTTTCGGAGCACTGATGACTTCTTATCTACTCTTGATTGTCGGCGCGGTGCTGGTCAACAATTTCGTCCTGACGCGCTTTCTGGGGATCTGCCCGTTTCTCGGCGTCTCCCGCAAGATCTCTACGGCCGCCGGCATGTCGGGAGCAGTCGTTTTTGTAATGACGGCGGCCTCGGCCGTAACCTGGCTGCTGCAGACTTACGTGCTCGAGAGACTCGGGCTGCAATACCTGCAGACTATAGCCTTCATTCTCATTATAGCGTCTTTCGTGCAGCTTACGGAAATTGCGCTGAAGCGCTTCACGCCGAAACTGCACGGCGCACTGGGAATCTTTCTGCCTCTCATCACCACCAATTGTGCGGTTCTTGGAGTATCGGTGCTGAACGTTCAGCAGCGGCACGATTTCGCTGAAGCAACAATTTTCGGATTTGCGGCGTCGCTGGGCTTCGCTCTTGCGCTGATCATTTTCACCGGCCTGCGCGAGAAGATCGACCGCGCCGACCCGCCCAGGGCATTCCGCGGCGTCGCGGTCGCCCTGGTCACGGCGGGTCTGCTGAGCCTGGCCTTCATGGGATTCGCTTCACTGGTAAAGCAATGATTCTGACTACTGCGACGGCAATCGGTTTGATGGGCCTGGCCTGCGGAGGGGCGCTGGCGCTGGCCGCCCGTTTTCTCTCGGTTCGCGAGGACCCGCGGGTGGAGCGGGCGGCTGAGCTGCTCCCCGGGGCTAACTGCGGTGGATGCGGATACGCCGGTTGCGCCGATTACGCCAAGGCCATCGTGCTGGAAGGGGCGGCGATCAACCTGTGCGCGCCCGGCGGCGGGGAGGTCATCGGGAAGATCGCACAACTTATGGGTGTAGAGGCCGCGGCCGCCGAACGCAAGGTGGCACTGGTGCTGTGCGGCGGCGACAGCGGCAACGCGCCGCGCCGTTTTGCCTACAACGGGGTTGCCGACTGCCGCGCCGCTCACGCGGTCGACGGAGGCGACAAACAATGCCGCTACGGCTGTCTCGGCTACGGGAGCTGCGCGCGCGTCTGCCCGGTGGGCGCCATCGAGATCACCGCCGGCGGCCTGGCCGTGGTGCATCCCGGGGTCTGCATAGGCTGCGGCGCCTGCGTCAAGGCCTGCCCCAGATCGCTGATCAGAATGGTGCCGGTCTCGCGCACGATTCACGTGCTGTGCAGTTCCAGGGACAAGGGGCCGATCGTCAAGCAGGCCTGCAAGGTCGGCTGCATCGGCTGCACGCTCTGCGCCAAGCTGGCGGACAACGGGGCGATCGCGATGGACGGCTTTCTGGCGGTAGTGGACTACGACAAGGAGTTGACCAACGAGGCGGTAGTGGAGAAGTGCCCCGGCAAGTGCATTGTCCAACGCTCAATGGAAGGCGCTACTGCATGAAGACCCTTCGTTCCTCATTCAAGGTGCCCGGCGGAGTTCATCCCGACTACCGCAAGCAGGCCACCCGGGACAAGCCGGTTCAGGTCATGCCGCTGCCGGCCCTGCTGCGCGTTTCGATGGCGCAGCACATGGGCGCGCCTGCCGTCCCCACGGTCAAGAAGGGCGCTGTTGTAGCCCGCGGCGAGGTGATCGGCAAAGCGGCCGGCTTCATTTCGGCGGCCGTGCATGCGCCGACATCGGGCACGGTCAAAGGCATCGTGGATGCGCCGACGGCCGGCGGCGCCGTCGCGCCGGCGGTGGAGATAGAACCCGACGGCCGGGACCGTTGGACCGATTCCCTGAAGGCCCGGCCAGATTGGCGGAATGCGGAGGCCGGGGAACTTGTCGCCATGGCGGCCGCTGCCGGCATCGCCGGCATGGGAGGCGCGGGATTCCCGACCCACGTCAAGCTCTCGCCTCCGCCGGACAAACCCATAGACACGCTGATCGTCAACGGCGCCGAGTGCGAGCCCTGCCTGACGGCGGATCACAGGCTGATGATCGAGCATGCCGATGCCATCCGCGAGGGGGCGTGCATTATCCGGCACATTCTCGGGGCGCGTACGCTGCGGGTGGCCGTTGAGGACAACAAACCGGAGGCCGTCGCCGCCATGGAAAAGGCGCTGGGCGGCGTCGAGGGCGATGTCGCGGTGGTGGTCTTGAAAACCGAGTATCCGCAGGGAGCCGAGAAACAGCAGATCTATGCTATTACCGGCAGGGAAGTTCCTTCGGGAGGTCTGCCGATGGATGTCGGGGCCCTGGTCGAGAATGTCGGAACCTGCATGGCAATCCGGGACGCGGTCGTGGACGGGCGCCCGCTGACCGAACGGGTAACCACCGTGACGGGAACGCCATTGGCACGCCCGGGCAACGTTCTGGCACGTCTGGGCACGAGCTACGCCGACCTGGCCGGGTTTTGCGGAGGATTGATGTCGCCGGCGGCCAAAGTGATTTCCGGCGGCCCGATGATGGGACTGGCGCAGCACTCCCTTGACGTAACCACCTCAAAAACGACATCGGGGCTGCTTTTCCTGTCGCCGGACGAAGTGGAAGCGTTTACCTCGCTGCCGTGCATCTCGTGCGGACGGTGCGTTGAAGCCTGTCCCGCTTACCTGATGCCGTGCGAAATCAGCCGGATGGTCGAAGCCGAAGACTGGGAAGCAGCCGGCTGGTACGACGTCATGGACTGTATCGAATGCGGCTGCTGCGCCTTCGAGTGCCCGGCGCGCAGACCGCTGGTGCAGCACATGCGGCAGGGCAAGGCCTGGATCATGGCAAAACGGCGCGAGCAGAGAGAGAAGGGGTGAGAGATGTTCCGTAATTCGTACGGCATGCGTACTGCAAGGCAGGTTTGACAATAAAGACCTTATGAGCGAAGCCGAAAACAAGATGTTCCTGGTAAGTTCCTCACCGCACGCGCATTCCGGAGCAACGGTGCAGCGCATCATGCTGGACGTAATCCTGGCGTTGATGCCGGCACTGGCGGTGTCCGTATTCCGCTTCGGCATCGATGCGGCCAGGCTCGTCGTGACCTGTGTGGCGACATGCGTCATCGCGGAATACCTCTGCCGCAGGGCCATGGGCAGGCAGGCCGCCGTGAACGACCTGAGCGCGGTTGTGACCGGCCTGCTGCTGGCTTTCAACCTGCCGCCCGCGTTGCCGTCCTGGATGGCCGTGGTCGGGTCGATCATCGCGATCGTCATAGCCAAGCAGGTATTCGGCGGCCTAGGCTACAACCCGTTCAACCCCGCGCTGATCGGGCGGGTGGCATTGCTGGTTTCGTTCCCCGCGGCCATGACAACGTGGTCGGCATGGCGCATCCCGGCGCCGCTGGGCGGTGTCGAGGCCGTCACGCAGGCGACCCCCCTGGGACTGCTGAAGACTTCGCTGTCAACCGACGGAAGCATGCCGTACGCGTTCAACGGGGCGACCGCCATGCAGTTCCTGCTAGGCAATCAGAACGGCTGCATCGGCGAAATGTCCGCCCTGGCCCTTCTTGTCGGAGGGCTCTACCTGCTGGCGCGCCGTTGCATTTCGCTGCACACGCCGTTGTGTTACCTGGCGACCGTTGCCGTTTTTGCGGCGGTGTTGTACGTGGTTGACCCGGCGCGCAACATGACGCCCCTTTTCCACTTGTTGACGGGCGGCCTGATGATCGGCGCCATCTTCATGGCGACCGATATGGTTACTTCGCCCGTCACCAGGAAGGGCATGTGTGTGTTCGGCGTCGGCTGCGGCATTCTGACAATGGTAATTCGCAAGTGGGGCGGCTATCCCGAAGGCGTGAGTTTCGCGATCCTTCTTATGAACGCCGTTACACCCCTGATCAATCGCGCAACCAGGCCGAGGGTCTTCGGCACAGGGTTGAGGAACGCGTAATGAAGGAAACAGTCAAACTCGTCGCGGTATTGACTATCATCTGCCTGAGTGCCGGCGCGCTGCTGGCCGTGGTCAACGGCGTGACCATGGCGCCCATACGCGAGGCGGAAAAGGCGGAGAAAACCGCCGCGATCTCAAGGGTTCTGCCGCGGCACGACAACAGGCCCGACGAGACGGTCCGTCGCGTTGTCGAGCAGGGAATCGCCTGGACCTTTTACGTCGCTGCTTCCGGGGGAGCTTACTCCGGCGCCGCCGTAGAAAGCGTTTCGGAAAAGGGGTACGGTGGCGCAATCTCAGTCATGGTCGGCTTCAATGCCGGCGGTGAAGTGCAAGCCGTGGAAATCCTCAAACAGAAGGAAACGCCCGGGTTGGGGGCGAAGATCACGGAGCCCTTCTTCAAGAAAGTCTTTTCCGGAAAGAGCATCGGCGGCGCGCGCTGGGCGGTGAAGAAAGACGGCGGCGACATCGACCAGATTACCGCGGCAACGATATCCTCACGCGCCGTGGTCGAGGCGGTCGGACTGGCCTGCGAGGTCTATACCCGGCACAAGCAGGAGATCAGTCAAACACCGGAAAAGCTCCAGGCTCCCGATACGGAGAACATGAAATGAGGTTTATGCAGGAACTTATAAAGGGCCTCTGGCGCGAGAACCCGATCTTCCGCCTGGTCCTCGGCATGTGTCCTACGCTGGCCGTAACGACCTCGGTGGAAAACAGCCTGGGCATGGGCGTGGCCGCAACCTTCGTGCTTGTCTGTTCCAACGTCGTGATTTCCATGCTGAGGGGCTTCATACCGTCAAAGGTGCGCATTCCGTGTTTCATCGTCGTAATCGCAACATTCGTTACGGTTGTCGATTTGCTGATGAACGCATTTGCTCACGAGCTGCACCGCAGCCTGGGCCTGTTCATACCCCTGATCGTTGTTAACTGCATCATTCTTGCCCGCGCCGAGGGCTTTGCCTCGAAACACCCTGTCCTGCTGTCGGTTGCCGACGGCATCGGCATGGGCCTCGGCTTCACTCTCGGACTGGCCGTTTTGGGAGCGTGCCGCGAAATACTGGGAGCGGGATCGATCACGCTGTGGGGGGCGGCCGGCTGGAAGTTCGACGGATTTGAGCCAATGATACTGGCCGTGCTTGCCCCGGGAGGCTTCATCGCCCTGGGGTGCCTGCTGGGGCTGATGAACCATCTCCAGAACCTGCTTGCGGCGCGCCGCGGAGAATCGTTCGAACCGCCGCCGCATCTGGATTGCCGCCACTGCGTCATCTGCAAGTGGGGAGATTAGCGCCGGCGCCGGCGCGAAAGGAAGCGGACATTGCGTTCCTCCTACAGAATCGGAAACGTTTTCGGCATCCCCATCAGGGTGCATATTTCCCTCCTGATTATGGTCCTGTTTCTGGTGCTGGATTTCGGCGTGCTTAACGGTCTGCTGATAGAGCTGGGACTGGCCTCCAGCATCGTACTCCACGAGCTCGGACACTCCCTCGTGGCAATTCATAAGGGCTGCCGGGTGCGCGGCATCACACTAATGGTCATCGGCGGCGCGGCCCAGATGGAACGTATACCAACGCGTCCGCTGGACGAGTTTCTGATGGCCGTCGCCGGCCCTCTGGTAAGCCTTGCGCTGGGACTGCTCGGCTTTTTCGGCGGAGGATACCTGCCGCTGCCCGAGGTCCGTCCCTACCCCGTAAACGTTGTCCAGTTCGTGGGACTGATAAACCTTGGCCTGACGTTTTTCAATCTGCTGCCCTCGTTTCCCATGGACGGCGGCCGGGTTCTGCGGGCGCTGTTGACCCCGCGAATGGGACGTCTCAAGGCTACGTTCGTCGCGGCGCGGCTGGGCAGGATCATGGCGATCTGTTTCGGGCTGTATGCTTTCCTCTCCAGACCCACGAAATGGATACTCGTGGCCATCGCCATTTTCGTGTATATTATGGCAGGCAACGAGTACAGGTTTGTGGAAATGCAGGAACGCGCCAGGGGATTCGGCGGTTTCGACCCACGCGCCGACGACGCGTGGGACGGCGGCGGCAACGACAAAGTCACCGTCGGCCCCCCGCCATATTCCCGCGGGCGCAAATCGAAAAGCGAGATTCGATCCGCCGAAGACGATCCGTTTGATTCCTTCGGGGGCTAGCCGGGAGCAGCAGTATGAAGAAGATACTCTCTATCGATGACGAACCGGCGGTGTTGAAGTGCCTGGCCGATGCCCTTAAGACCCGCGGTTACGAGATCGTGGTAACCGACGACCCCGAAGAGGGGCTGAGAATCCTGAAGGAAGATAATGATATCTCCCTGCTCACGCTCGATGTCAAGATGCCCGGCAAGAGCGGATTCGACGTCTACCGCGAATTCCGCAAGTTCCGCGAGGTTCCGGTCCTCTTCGTTACGGGATATCCGAAGTCTTTCACCGCCACGTCGGAAACGATTTCCGAAATGTGGCGAAACCAGTTCGTTGACGGCGTAACGGACATCATCTACAAACCGTTCGATCTGGAGACGTTCTTCGAGAAAGTCGAGTCTCTGATCGGCGCCGGCGGCGAAGGGGCATCCGACGCATGAACACCCCGACCGACCTCGACATCAACAGAAGCATACGCCGCATAATGGTCAAACACTGGATTGACCTCGGACGCATTGCCGTAAGATCCTCCCGGGGCATGGTGACCATTCACGGCATCCTGCGGCGCATTCCGGGAACCGAGCAGGAATTAACGACGCCGATTGTGGAGCGCATTTTTTACGACATCGGCCGGCTGCCGGGCGTCAAGAACGTCCGGACACGCCTTGACAACTGGGGCAAAGAGGGCGGCCGCTGGCACCCGGTCGACGGCAGCCGCGCGGCACTGGTGATTGATTAGACGCCGGCCGCGGCGGTTTCCCGCCTTGCGCGGTATCTTGCGATAAGCGCGGCGGTGGAGCCGTCGTGCTGCCCGGCCGGGGATTCGCCCCCTTCAAGCTCGTCCAGTATTCCGGCGGCCAGTTCCTTGCCGAGTTGCACGCCCCACTGATCGAATGAGTTGATTCCCCAGATCGTTCCCTGGACGAAGACCTTGTGTTCGTACATGGCCAGCAGAGCACCGAAAACGCGCGGCGTCAATTGGTCGGCCATAATGGTGTTCGTAGGCCGGTTGCCCTCGAACGTCTTATGTGGCACCAGCTCCGGCGAAGTTCCGGCATCCGCGACCTCCGCGGCGGTTCTACCGAAGGCAAGGGCCTCCGTCTGCGCCAGAAAGTTAGCCATGAGCTTGTCATGGTGGTCTCCGAGGGAATTATGGGAACGGCAGAAGCCGATGAAGTCGGCGGGCACCAGCCGCGTCCCCTGGTGAATAAGCTGGTAGAACGCATGCTGGCCGTTGGTGCCCGGCTCTCCCCAGACCACCGGACCGGTATGGTACGGGACAGGCTTTCCGGATTTGTCGATGCGCTTGCCGTTGCTTTCCATATCGAGCTGCTGAAGATGTGCCGCGAACCTGTGCATGTACTGGTCGTAAGGCAGTATGGCGTGCGTTTCGGCGCCCACAAAGTTCGTGTACCAGATTCCCAGGAGTCCCAGAACGGTCGGCAGGTTCCTCTCGATCGGGGCTTCGGCGAAATGCCTGTCCATTGCATGAGCACCTTCGAGCATCTCAAAGAAGTTCTCCGGACCGATGGCAACCATCAGCGGCAGGCCGACCGCGGACCAGACCGAATAGCGCCCGCCCACCCACTCCCAGAATTCGAACATGTTTGCCGTATCGATGCCGAACGCCGCGACTTCCGCGGCATTGGTCGACACCGCGACGAAATGGTGGGACACGGCCGACTCGTCTCCCGCGCGGTCAAGGAGCCAGCACCGCGCCGTGCGGGCGTTGGTCATGGTTTCCTGCGTGGTAAAAGTCTTGGAAGCCACAATGAACAGAGTTTCCTCGGGGTTCAGGTCGCGCGTCTGCTCCACGAAGTGCGTTGCATCGACATTGGAGACGAAACGCACCGTCAGACCGCGCGCGGCAAACGGCTTAAGGGCCTCGCACGCGGCCAGCGGCCCCAGATCGGAACCGCCGATGCCGATATTCACGATGTTGCGGACGGCTTTGCCGCTGTAACCCCGCCACTCGCCCGCCCTCACCTTGCGGGAAAACCCCGCCATGCGCTCCAGAACCCTCCGGACACCCGGCATTACGTCCCTGCCGTCAACCGTAATCGGGTCTTCCCCGCGGTTGCGCAAGGCGACGTGAAGCACTGCCCTGCCTTCGGTGCAGTTGATTTTCCCGCCGGCGAACATCGCGGCGATCGCCTCGCGCACACCGCAGGCGCCAGCCAGTTCCGCAAGCCTGCCCAGTGTTTCGTCGTTGACGCGGTTCTTTGAGAAGTCGACGTAGAGCCCGCAGGTTTCGAGAACCATGCGTCTGCCCCGACCGGGATCATCCCTGAAGAGGGTCCGCATGTGGACGTCCTTCATGGTCTCGGCGTGCCGCCGCAAAGATTGCCATTCTTCAGTTTGCATGCGTGTCATGGTCTTGCCTCTTGAGTGTGAAATTGACGGGAGCATCAATTCATAAAGAAGCCGGAATTTCAACTCCGAATGCTCGGCGGCATCCCCGCTTCGCGGCGCGCAATGCGGCGGTGGAGATTCGGCCGCAAAAATACCGTCTTTTGCCTTGAACGCTGAAAGCATTGTGCTAGAGTGCGCCGATTATCGGGTCCCCGAAGGGCGCCGCGCGGCGGCGCGGGGGACGGAAGCGAGCGTCTTTCCCCGCCACGGAAAGGCCAAAGCGGATTGATGACCGGCGCCGCCGGTCATGCGAACAAGGAGGTACAAGTGGCAACGACACAGGAGGCGCCCGCCTCAACGGGCATCCGCGATCTGCTGGAAGCAGGTCTGCACTTCGGTCACCAGACCAAACGTTGGAACCCGAAAATGAAGCGCTATATCTTCGATAAGCGCAACGGGATCCATATCATCGACCTCGCCAAGAGCCTGGTCATGCTTCAGGAAGCCGCGCGCTTCGTGCATGATACGGTGGCAGGCGGCAAGTCCGTTCTCTTCGTCGGCACGAAGAAACAGGCTCAACAGGTAATCGAAGAGACAGCCCAGGCCTGCGGCCAGCACTACGTGACACATCGCTGGCTGGGGGGCACGTTGACAAATACGGCAACGATTCGAAACAGCGTCAAGAGGTTCCGCGGACTCGATCAACTCATTACGAGCGGCGAAATTGAGAACTTGCCGAAGAAGGAGGCATCGCGGATGCGGCGCGAGTATGAGAAACTGCGGCGCAATCTCTGCGGCATCGCCGGCATGGCGGAATTGCCGGGAGCTATGTTCGTAGTAGACATCAATCGCGAATCCATCGCGGTCGCCGAGGCCAATACCCTGGGCATCCCGGTTGTTGCCGTCGTGGATACCAACTGCGACCCCGATCCCGTGGATTACGTCATCCCCGGCAACGACGACGCAATCCGCGCGGTGCGCCTGATAGTCGCGGCCCTGGCCGATTCGATCCAGAAAGCGGCAAAGGAGTGCGCGCGACTGGCGGCCGAGAAGGCCGAGCGTGAAGCCGAGGCCAGGGCCAGAAAGGAAGCCGAAGCCAAGGCTCGCAAGGCAGAAAAGGAAGATCAGGATATGGAAACGGATGACACGGCGGCAAAGGATGACGCCGGCGTGTCCGCCATGCCGGACAAAAGAAAAGACAAACGCCGCAAGAGACAGGAACGCCGCAAGGAAGAGAGTTCAGGCCCGCAAGTCCCTGACGATGAGTCTGCCGGCAGCGCCGCAACAGAAGCCGCAACACCAAAAGAGGCGGCCGATGCTGAGGGCGCCGTCGCGGCCGCTGAAGCACAATCCGTTGGGGAAGAAGAAACTGACGATAAATCGAAAGACGGGTAAGCAAGTCCGCGAACGGCTCCGCATTCCGGCGGCATGACGCCGGCGCCTGTCGCATTACCCCGCAATACCGCCCTAACAAACAGGAGACAACCATGCCCGAGATAACAGCCGCACTGGTAAAGCAATTGCGCGACGCCACAAACGTCAGCATGATGGAATGTAAGAAGGCCCTGATAGAGACAAACGGCGATACGGAAGCGGCCACGCGTCTGCTGCGGGAACGCGGAATGGCTGTGGCGGCAAAGCGGGCATCCAAGGAAGCAAACGAGGGCCTGATGGCGTCGGCCTTCAGCGAAGACCGGAAGACCGTTTCACTTGTCGAGGTTAATTGCGAAACCGATTTTGTTGCGCGCAACGAGACGTTCAAGCGCTTCGTGGATGAAGTCGCTCAAAGGGCGCTGGGCACCGACGCCGATCTTGCCGAAGAAATGAAGGGCGACCTGCTGTCCAGAATCTCCGAAATCGGCGAAAACCTCAGGATACGACGGCATGCCAGGTATGTTCTCGAAAAGCCGGGCATCCTTGCCTCCTACATTCATCTGGGCGGGAAAGTAGGAGTCCTTGTGGAATTGGGCTGCGAGAAACCCGCCACGTCCGATCAGGATGCGGTGCAGGAACTTGCCAGGGATCTGACCCTTCATGTTGCCGCCTGCAATCCCCGTTATCTGTCGAGCGACGACATCCCGGAAGACGTCTTGAAGACGGAGAAAGAGATTTACGCCAAGCAGGTAGAAGACAAACCGCCCCAGATCGTCGAAAAGATCGTGGACGGCAAGATCAAGAAGTTCTACGCCGAGGT
>Ga0180436_10001524_pt1 | contig 22585 bp, 19 predicted proteins | sample SS_ome_2_FD_132434 | JGI IMG/M metagenome (GOLD analysis project Ga0180436, IMG submission 132434) | Hypersaline lake sediment archaeal communities from the Salton Sea, California, USA - SS_3_S_2 metaG | ecosystem: Environmental > Aquatic > Non-marine Saline and Alkaline > Hypersaline >... | reverse complement strand
TGGCACCATCTGTGGATCCCCACGGGGCCGCCGTGACGACCGTACGTTCAAGTCACGGGTGACGTGACCAATGACCAGGTAGTCGAGGTCCACCATACCACACGCCCACCGCACGGTCCAGACTCGTGCGGCTTGCCGTGATCAGGTCACGGCAAGCCATGGCGGGCCCTCCCGGCCTGGATCTGAGGCCAATCCTCGGGCAACGCACCACGGATCCGTCGCGCACGGTCGCCGGTCAGAAAAGGGTCGGTTGTCGCCCCACCACCTCGGAATCCCCGGCGCCAACACCAAATTCCAGGCCGGACACGAGCGTTCCCCCTTCTGGGAGACAGCTACTCCTTCGGGGTGATGGTGACCCGGCGCCTCTCCCCTTCGTAGATACTCTCCGTCATCACGCGCGAATCGTCATGGAGGGCGACGTGAACGACACGACGCTCGTGTGGGGGCATAGGCTGGAGGATCACGGTTCGGTCGGTGTCGACGGCCTGATCCGCCATACGATGGGCCAGGTCGCTAAGTCGGTCGGCGCGCTGTGCCTTGTGCCCTCTCACATCAACGACGACGTGAACCCAGCCCTTCAACTTCCGTCCTACGAGCAGTCGCACGATGTACTGGAAAGCATTCAGGGCCTCGCCGTCGCTCTCGACCAGGATCTCAGTGCCCGGCCCACTCACATCGACGACCAGGGGCGGGACCTCGTCTTTGCTCGGGCCAGGCTCGGCGCGTTCGATTTCTACGCGCGCCTGGTGGAGACCCATGGCATCCAGCAGCCCCTTCGTCACCTGGCGGGAAACACGGATCTTCTCCTCCTCACCCGCCTCGACCGTCTCTCCCTCCGCAGCCTCCGTGGACGCGCCAGGCTCGGGCGCCGGCTCCGGTTCTACCACAGGTTGCGCCGTCGAGGGCTGCGTCGCGGGCCTGGTTTCAACCTTGGGTTTGGGCTTTTGGCTTGGTCTCGGTTCTGGCTTGGGTTCTGGCTTGGGCTCAGGACTTGGCCGTCTCCCCCCACCCGCGATGACAGTGAGGCGAACGCGCGCAGCTCGAGCGCCAAGGCCAAACATCCCCTGCCGCCCTTCGTCCAATACCTCGATCTTCACAGCGTCGCGGGGAAGACCGAGACGTCCCAGTCCGGCGGCGATCGCCGCGTCAACGTCCTTTCCGGCAGCTATGATCTCTTTATTCTGTTCTGACATATGCACTGCTCCTCAACAAACAGGAAAGACAAGGCTTCACTTCTTCGGACGCTTCTTGGCAATGGCCTCAGGCTCTTCATCCCCCTCTCGGTTCGTGCGGATGAAGTAGTACTGAGCCATGCCAAACAGGTTGGAGATGATGAAGTAGATGGAGAGCCCGGTGGCGTACTGCAAGGAGATGAAACCAAACATCAGCGGCATCATGATCTGCATCTGTTGGCTCATCATCTCCGCCTGCGATCCGCCGTCCCCCGTACTTGCAGTGGAGGGGCTCAACAGCTTCTGCTGGAGCCACGACGTAGCAAAGACGAGGATGGGTAGCGAATAAGACCACCATTGAACCGGGCTCGGAGACTGACCGAGATCCATCCCCAGGAACGTACTCTGCAGGGGCACGAGACCCGTAAGGCTGGGCAGCCATTCGTCGATGAAGATGTGACCCGAGAACTGAAAGAGCTGAAGCGGCGTGGACGGCACGCAGAAGATGATCGCTCGATAAAGGGCGATCATGATCGGTAGCTGAATGATCAGCGGAAGGCAGCCTCCTGCCGGATTCACTCCTGCCTTTCTCCAGAGCTCCATCTGCTTCTGCGCAAGCTTCTCCTGATCGTCTCCATACTTCTCTCGGAGCTTCTCGATCTCGGGCTGCAGCTCCTGCATCTTCTGAGCCGACTTCTGCTGGCTCAACGTCAACGGGAGAATCAACAATCGAATCAGAATGGTAAGCGCGGCAATCGCCACCACGGTCTGATGACCGAGATACGCATACAGGAGCAACAACAGGTTGGCGAACGGATAGATGATGAAATCTAGCATGTCAGCTTCTTATCCTAGTCTTCTTCCGGCTGCGGGAAGGCCCAGGCCTCCCTGCCTTCCACAGCATCCAGGGCACGTACACGAGCGGTTCCAAGGACAAGCGACTGGTAAACCAGGGAACCGTCAACCGCTGGCTCAGACAGTCCACGCCCTTCGGCAGGTACCGACCAATCTACGAAACCGTCGGCAATGTCCAGGGCATAGAGGCTGCCATTCTGAGCACTGACGAAGAGCCTGCCGTTGTCACTATCCAAGGTCGGCCCGGCCCGCACCGGCACAGGCTGGTTCTGATCGCTGACGAGAAACTTGTGCCAGATCTCCTCACCATCCTCCGCATCCAGGGCATAGACCCGCCCTTTGACGTCAACAGCGTAGACCACGCCCTCAGAGACGGCCGGGCTGCCCCAGAACCAATCCTCTCCCTGGAAGGCCCAGCGCTCATCACCGGTCTCCACGTCAACAGCATACACCGCATCGTCGAAGGCACCGATGTAGAGCGTGCCGTCCGCTAGAGTCGGCTGTGCGCCAAAGGCCCCGTCCTTGCTGAATGCCCACTGTAGCTCGCCGTCATCCAGGTCGAGAGCATAGAGGGTGCGATCCATGGAGCCGACGTAGACGGTGTCCTCGACGATCAGAGGCGTGGCCCACACGCGATGCTCCGTCTCAAACGTCCAGCTAACGGACCCATCCTCCCGGTCCAGGGCGTACACGTGACCATCGCCGTTCCCTATGACAAACAGATCCCCGCCCAGGGCTCCCCCCTCGACGTACATACCTGCCGCCCCTTCGAAACGCCAAAGCTCACGACCATCCTCGATGTCCAAGGCCCAAACGATGCTCTCTCGCTGGCTGAGGAATCCGCCAGTGGTGAGCTGAGAGGCGAAGAAGACCCGTCCATCGTCCCCGACCGCCGGCGTGGCATAGAAAAGCCCTCGGCTATCCTCTTCCAGGTTCCTTGGGAACGTCCAGATTGTCTCTCCACTCTCTGCATCCATTGCGCGGGCTTGCTGCAAATCCGCCGCGTACAGCCTGTCGCCGACGACGGTCAGACCGGTCCAACTAGAGGCACTGACGCCGCCCGCACAGCCACTCGTAGCCAAGACCAGCGCCGCCAGCATCGCGAGCACGACGGGCCAGCGCTTTATCCAAGCTTGATTCAATGATTGCTCCTCCAGGTTGCAGGTCGCGTCCTCTGCCATAACTCGTGTCACACAGGACGAGACCGATGACTAGCGTTGTGCGGCGTGGAGAACCCGGCCGGCGTATCCACCGGAGGTACAGGATCGTACCCACCCGGGTTGAACGGGTGACAACGGGCAATGCGCTTGATAGCCAGCCAGCCTCCACGCCACGGACCGTGACGACGAATGGCCTGATAGCTGTATTGGGAACAAGAGGGATAGAAGCGACAGGTGGGAGGCAGCACCCTAGATAGGGTACACTGATAGAGGCGTATGAGCCCCAGCAAGATAAGCTTCATATTCCTTTTGCGTCCAGCCTTGGCCTAAACCGCAACACCCGCTAGGCTTCGGACAGGAATGAGGTCCTGTCCCCGTAGGCATTCCCGGGTATTACGTGATGCCCTGTTCCGATGAGGGCCGGGAGTGATCCGTCCGCAATCCCGCCCGCTCCAGCAATGAGGCCAGCGCGCACTCCACATGACTTGTGCTTGCACCGACAAGCCCTGGGCGAGCGACAAGCATGATATCCCAACCTTTATCTTCGTATTCGGGATAGAGATGCCGGGCGGCCTCCCGCAAGAGACGTTTGGCTCGATTGCGCTCCACGGCGCCGCCCACTTTGCGGCTCGCCGTGACGCCGACACGACTAGTACCCCCATTGTTACGCCGGACAATCAACACCAGGAGAGGGTGTGCCCAGGATTCCCCTTCATCAAAGACCCGCCTGACGTCACCGCTGCGCCGGAGTCGAATTCTCCGTTCCATGACTCGGTAGCCCCAGCTATCGCTGGATGGGCCGATTCGTCACCGAGATCGCGTGTGTCACACAGAAGATGCGAGACCGCACCGACGACCTCGCACGTCAGCCGGCTAGCTGCCCTTCCAGTTCCGCTTCTTCGATTCGGGCTTGCCAACACTCAACAGCTGGCGGCCCTTCTTACGACGCCGCTTGAGAACCCTCCGGCCGCCCTTGCTAGATCGACGCGCAAGGAAACCATGAGTGCGCTTTCGCTTTCGCTTCTTAGGTTGATACGTTCGCTTTGGCATAGTCCTCCTTCACCAGTTCAGACAACGATAACGTCTACCCCAGGGCAAGCCCCCTGTGGCGTGAGACTTTGGGCGCCACAGAAACACTCCCACGCCCGCATCGGGTGGCGTGGGAGGGAGACTCGCCCGCGAATAGACGCCGATTACAGAGCTTAGTCCTGCATTATACCTTGATGCCCGTCTCGGGTCAAATCCCGGCGTCGGCGCGACGCCAAGCGCGCCGATGGTCACGTCCTTACCACGTCTCGCAACCACGTCTCGCAACCACGTCTCGCAGCCTCGTCTCGCAGCCTCGTGCCACTGAGTTGATAACTGCGCCCGCGTGACACCGCGTTCCTGCGTATTGACACGGGGAGGGAGCCCTCTATAATTGTTGTTGATTTGGCTATGCAAATAGGCATTGACGCACGTATTGCGCAGTATTCCCGTGGGGGAATACGGAGCTATGTTGTCCATCTGATTGAGGCGCTTTCTGACCTCAGAGGCGACCTCGATTACCGGGTCCTCTACAGTCGGAGGCGGGATCGAGCACTACCCGCCGATTTGGGTCTCTCATCTGTGGGCTGCTGGACCCCGTCCCACCATCGACTCGAGCGGTGGGCCCTAGGAATGGAGATAGCCCGACTGGGACTCGACCTACTCCACAGTCCCGATTTCATCCCGCCGTCGTTCGGGTATGATCGCTCGGTGATCACGGTCCACGACCTGAATTTCCTCTACTACCCGCGGTTTCTTTCAGTGGACAGCCGTCGATACTACAATGATCAGATCGCGTGGGCTGTCGAACAAGCCGACCACATACTCGCCGACTCGCACGCGACGGAGGCGGACCTCATCTCCCTCCTCTCCGTCCCGAGAGAGAAGATCACGGTTGTTCATCTCGCCGCCGACCCATCGTTCCGCCCACTTCCTGAGGAGACGGTGCGCAAGGGCGCGGCCCGGTACAATCTGGAGCCGGGTTATCTACTGTTCGTGGGAACGCTGGCGCCCAGAAAGAACGTCCCAGGGCTCCTCCTGGCCTATCGGAAGCTGCTGGATGACGGCGTGACCGACCAGCCACTCGTCCTAGTGGGGGGCAAGGGTTGGCTGTATGAAGAGGTCTTTGAGCGGACGACTGCCCTGGACCTGACAGACCGCGTCAGATTCCATCACGACGTCCCCGACGCCGATCTACCCGCGCTCTACGCCGCGGCAGACGTCCTGGCCATGCCCTCGTTCTACGAGGGCTTTGGACTGCCCGCACTGGAGGCAATGTCTTGCGGCACGCCTGTGGTGGTCGCAGACCGATCCTCGCTGCCCGAGGTCGTGGGAGAGGCTGGCCTGCTGGTGGATCCCAATGATCCTGAAGCCCTTGCCACGGCGCTGGCGCGTGTGTTGAGCGATGAGTCAGAGCGGATTCGACTCGAGAGAGCAGGGCTTGAGCAAGCCCACGAGTTCAGTTGGAAGCGCGTGGCCCGCGAGACACAGGCGGTCTACGAGGATGTCTTGGGCTGATGCGAATCCTCTTCCTCACTCCTCAGCTCCCATATCCGCCACAGAAGGGAACGGCGCTTCGGAATTGGGGTCTTATCCAGGGCCTGGCAGGGCGCCACGAGGTGAGCTTGCTCAGCTTCGTCGAGTCAGACAAGGACGCCAGCATCGCTCCTCCACTGGACCGAGCGTGCGAACGCATCGCCACAGTGCCTCAGCCGACCCGAACACGGTCGGAGCGGATTCGGGATATGATCACCACCACCCAGCCTGATATGGCGCTCCGGCTGGCGTCCCAGGCCTATGACCGTGCGCTTAGAGATTGGATGGCGGATCATCCCTTCGACGTGGTGCAAATCGAGGGCATTGAACTCGCCCCCTACCTGGACACGGTTCGGGCGGCCCCGCAAGGCACGCTAATCGTCTTCGACGATCACAACTGCGAGTACGTACTCCAAGAGCGGACATTCCTCACGGACCTCTACTCGCCCACTCGCTGGTCTGGCGCCGCCTACTCGTTCGTCCAGTGGCGGCGGCTGCGGCGATATGAAGCGAGGATCTGCCGGGAGACCGACCGGGTGCTGGCCGTCTCCGATTCAGACGCGGAAGCCTTGAGAAACCTGGTGCCCGGGCTTGCAGTCTATGTGATACCCAACGGCATCGACACAGACGCCTATCGGGCGAGTGGGTCCGACGCCGACGATGGAGCCAACCATCGCTTGCTCTTCACCGGGACGATGGATTTCCGGCCGAATGTCGATGCTGTTCTCTGGTTTGTCCACGAGGTCCTGCCCCTGGTGCAAGCCGAGGTGCCGAGCGTCCAGTTTGACATCGTGGGGCAGCGCCCCCATCGGCGCCTGAGGCCCCTCGCCAGGAATCCCTCCATCCGTCTCACGGGATGGGTGGAGGACGTCAAGCCGTATTTCGAACGAGCCGCCGTCTACGTGGCCCCACTCCGAATGGGAGGGGGGACACGGCTCAAGCTTCTGGAAGCGATGTCGATGGAGAAGCCGATCGTAGCGACCTCGCTGGGTGCGGAGGGTTACCCCGTGGAAGACGGGCGGGAGCTGCTGCTGGCCGATGGCCCGTCGGGCTTCGCCCATGCAGTGATCAATCTCCTCCGCGATCGACCCCGACGTCTTGAACTGGGCGGCGTCGCCCGGGCCTTCGTCGAGAAGCGGTATGACTGGCGTGTCATCGTGCCCCAACTTGAGACGGTCTACCGGGAATGACGTAGCGCCGCTGTGGACGAGAGAAACGACAAGACCGCCGAGGGCCTCGGCGGTCTTGTCGTTCGTGAACTCCGGACAGGTGGATGAGAACCTGATCAGGCAGGCACTAGCTCCTTCGCGCCCGTGGCAACCTCTTCCTCTTCAGCTGCCCTGATGGCGAACACCTCATCCTCCGCATCGACGAGCACCACGGTTCCTTCGGCGAACGTGCTCCCCAGAATGGCATCTGAGAGCGGGTCCTCGACCTCGTTCTGGATCACGCGCCGGAGAGGCCGCGCGCCGTATTCCTCGCTGTATCCCTTCTTGGCCAACAGCTCCTTGGCCTTCTCGGTCACCCTCATTCGGAGGCCCGACTCCTCGAGGCGCCCTCGCACCTTTTCCAACTCCAGTTCAACAATGCTCGCGATGTCCTCTCGCGAAAGAGCGTGGAAGACCACGACGTTGTCAACGCGATTCAGAAACTCTGGACGGAAAGTCCGCTTGAGCCTTTCCACCAGCTTGTCCCGCATCTCATCGTAGTCGGAGTAGGCCGTCGACCCATCGGTAGGTGTGGCAAAGCCCATACTAGTACGGCGTTTGATCATCTGCGCTCCGACGTTTGACGTCATGACGACGATCGTGTTGCTGAAGTCGACCCTACGTCCGCGTGCATCCGTGAGCTGTCCCTCCTCCATGATCTGAAGGAGCATATTGAAGGCCTCGGGATGGGCCTTCTCGATTTCGTCCAGGACGACAATCGAGTAGGGCCGACGACGTATCGTCTCCGTCAACTGTCCCGCGTCGTCGTAGCCTACGTAGCCTGGCGGGGCGCCCACCAGACGGGCCACACTGTGGCGCTCCATAAACTCGGACATATCAAGCTGCAGAAGAGCATCCTCACTCCCAAACATGAACTCCGCCAGTGCCTTGGTCAGCTCTGTCTTGCCCACCCCCGTCGGTCCGAGGAAGATGAAGGAGCCGATAGGCCGGCTAGGAGCCTTCAGTCCAGCTCGAGCGCGCCGAACGGCCTTAGCAATAGAGGTAACAGCCTCATCCTGGCCAACGATACGCTCGTGGATGGCAGACTCCATCTCCAGCAGGCGCTCCTGTTCATCGCTGCGCAGCTGGGTGACGGGTATGCCCGTCCACATGGCGACCACCTCCGCGATGTCTTCGGGGCCGACCGCCACGCCATTCTGGAGGAAATCCGTCCTACGGTCAGCCCGGATCACCTCCAGCTCCTCCTGAAGGTCGAGCTCTTGATCTCGGAGCGTCGAGGCCTCGTCGTACCGCTGCTCGTCGATCGCCTCTTCCTTGGCCTGCCTAACCTCCTTCAAGTCGCAGAAGATCTGGCGGAGGTTCTGCGCGTGCGGCGTCTTGTACATACGCACCCGCGAGGCCCCTTCATCAATCAGATCGATAGCTTTGTCCGGTAGAAATCGGTCTGTGATGTAGCGCGTCGACAGCCGGGCTGCGGCCTCAAGAGCCTCATCGGTGATATGGAGCTGATGATGATGCTCGTAGGGCGCCCGGATGCCCTGGAGGATTTCGATGGTCTCCTCGACGGTGGGTTCATCAACGACGATAGGCTGGAAGCGCCGCTCCAGCGCGGTATCGGACTCGATGTGCTTGCGATACTCGCCCAGCGTCGTAGCTCCGATGCACTGCAGCTGCCCTCGAGCCAGCGCTGGCTTCAGAATGTTGGCAGCATCCATGGAGGACCCTGCCGACCCAGCCCCGACCAGCATGTGCACCTCATCGATGAAGAGGATGCAATCGCTGCCTTTGAGCTCATCGAGCACCTTCTTGAGCCGCTCCTCGAACTGTCCTCGATACATGGTCCCGGCAACCAGGGATCCGATGTCAAACTGGAGGAGACGCTTGTCCAACAGCGGCTCAGGGACCTCACCGGTGACGATCCGCTGCGCCAAACCCTCCACGATCGCCGTTTTGCCAACCCCGGGCTCCCCAATCAACGCCGGGTTGTTCTTCGTCCTGCGGGCCAGGATCTGTACGACACGCTCAATCTCCTGACGCCGCCCGATGACGGGATCAAGCCGGCCTTGTTCCGCCAACACAGTAAGATCGAGGGCTAGCTTGTCCGTGGTCGGCGTCTCTGAGGTCTGCCGCTCCTTCTTCTGACCCGCATACACCGGTTCTTCCTGCACGACCTGCTCTGTGTAGCGACGGACTTGATCATCGGTCACGCCCAGGTGCTTGAGAATATCGATGGCTGTGCCATCTCCCTGGCGGACAAGGCCCAACAGAAGATGGTGGGTATCGATGCGAGCAGCTCCACGATGCTGTGCCTCTTCCTTGGCGAGCTCGAGGACCCGCTGGGTGCGGGGCGTCAAGTCAAGGTCCTGCTTCAACAGTGACGCTCTTTGCCCCATAGTGCTGAGTCGCTCGACCCAGTGTTCGACGTCGCCAGACTGGAGACCGAGCTCATGCAAGACCTGGCTCGCCGTACCTGCTTCTTCCCGCAAAAGTCCCAACAAGAGGTGCTCGGTGCCAATGCGCGCGTGCTGTCTCCGCTTGGCCTCCTGCTGGGCAAGCTTCAAGACTCTTCTTGCCGCATTCGTAAAGTATTTCATCAGCTTGTCCATAACTCTAAGACTCCACGCTTCGATTCCGCGGTGGCGATGGGATCTTCGGTGTTCGTGCAATTCCTCAATGAAACGATGAGGTAGGCAAACGAGATTATAGAGCGTTTGGGGGTAGGTCGCAAGTAGATGCATTCAAAGCGACATCGCGACACTTGATGTTCAGCAGCCGTCAGAGGTGCTTGTCAGGTGAAAGCGGGTTGTGTAAAATGGGCTGGTATGCAGAGTGCTCTCTGTACGAAAGTCTGAGTTTCAGATGAAGGTCGGAGACCTGAGGAAGGAGGACCCTGGTGGAGGAGCTTCGCGAGCGCATCCGAACCGACGGTAGGAACCTGGGAAGAGGGATCTTGAAGGTTGATAGCTTCATCAATCACCAGATCGACCCCGTGTTGATGGACAAAGTCGGGCGAGAGATGGCAGCCCGCTTCGCCGATGCCGGTGTGACCAAGGTACTGACGGCGGAGATCTCGGGCATCGCTCCCGCGCTTGCCACCGGCCAGGCCTTGAACGTGCCCGTCGTGTATGCCCGGAAGACCAGGCCGGTGACGATGACCGGTCCCGTCTTCGTCGAAGTCGCTCCGTCCCATACCAAAGGACGTGACGTCTTTCTCATGGTCTCGACGGAGTTCCTTGGACCAGATGACCACATCCTGGTGATCGATGATTTCCTGGCCACTGGGGCGACGATCTCGGCCCTGGTCCGCCTGGTCCGACACGCCGAGGCAGAGCTGGTCGGCGTCGGCACGGTGGTGGAGAAGAAGTTTGAAGGAGGCCGGGCGGACCTGGAGGCTCTCGGCGTGCCCGTAGTTTCCCTGGCCGTGGTCACCGATATGAGCGACGGCACGATCACGGTGGCTTAAGTGATCAGAGCGGATACTTTTAGTACCCAAGGCGGATTATGAGCCGCGACACGATCGTCGTCCTCGACTTCGGATCACAGTACACGCAGTTGATCACGCGGCGCGTCCGCGAATCTAAGGTTTATTGTGAGCTCTTCCCTTGGGACGCAGCGCCCGAGGACGTACTGAACCTTGAGCCTCGCGGCTTCATCCTATCCGGGGGGCCGTCTAGTGTCTATGCGCCCACCGCGCCGAAGCTACCCGAGTACGTCCTGAAGGAAGGCATCCCCGTGCTTGGGATCTGCTACGGGATGCAGTTGCTCGCCCACCGTCTAGGTGGCCACGTGGCAGAGGCCACCAAGCAAGAATACGGATCTGCGACGGTGAAGCTTCTCGATATTGAGACAGACCTCTTCTCCCGGGTGCGATGCGACTCATCAAGTCTCCAAGTCTGGATGTCGCACGGCGATCGGATCGAATCGCTTCCTGACGGGTTCCGCGTCTTGGCGAAGAGCGCCAACGCTCCGGTGGCCGCGATGGGGTCCAAGGATCGGGATATCTACGGACTCCAGTTCCACCCCGAGGTGATTCACACCGATCTAGGGAGTGAAATCCTCCGCGGGTTCGCCTTGGATGTCTGTGGATGCGAGGCAAATTGGACGGCAGCCTCGTTCGTGGACGAGGCAGTGGAGACGATACGGAATCAGGTAGGTCAGGAACGAGTGGTCTGTGGCTTGAGCGGCGGGGTCGACTCGTCGGTGACAGCCACGCTGGTCAACCGCGCCATCGGGGAGCAGTTGACCTGCGTATTCGTCAATCCCGGGCTGCTGCGTCGAGGTGAGCCTGATCAGGTGGTGCGCACATTCCAAGACCACCTCGGGATTCACTTGAAGGCGGTCGATGCCACGGAGAGTTTTCTGGATGCTTTAAGCGGAGTGACAGATCCCGAGAAGAAGCGCCAGATCATAGGCGAGCGCTTCATCCGCGTGTTTGAGGCCGCCGCCGACGACGTCGGTCATCCCCGGTTCCTCGCTCAAGGTACTCTTTACCCAGACGTCATCGAGAGCCGAGGTCCTGAGCGGCAGGCGGCTGCCAGGATCAAGACACACCACAACGTGGGCGGCCTTCCCGAGGACATGGATTTTGAACTGATCGAGCCGCTCCGTTATCTCTTCAAGGATGAGGTGCGGGCGGTAGGAAGGGAGCTCGGCCTGCCGGATGAGATCGTCTGGCGCCAGCCCTTCCCAGGGCCGGGCCTGGCCGTGCGCATCCTGGGGGAGGTGACCTGGGAGCGACTTGAGACCCTGAGGGCGGCGGATGCCATCTTCCTGGAAGAGTTGGGGGCGGCGGGGCTCCTTCGAGAGGTACAGGAGGGGCAAAGTGTGCTGGACGCGGCGGCCCAAGTCCAGCAGGCCTTCGCTGTCCTTCTTCCGATCCGCAGTGTGGGTGTCATGGGCGACGAACGTACCTACCGTCACGTCATCGCCCTTCGGGCAGTCACGACCGAGGATTATATGACAGCGGACTGGGCGCGTCTGGGGGATGCCCTACTGGCGCGGGTAAGTAATCGGATTGTCAATGAGGTACCGGGGATCAATCGCGTGGTCTACGATGTAACCTCTAAGCCTCCCGCGACGATAGAGTGGGAGTAGCGGTCAAGGGGGCTCAACGTGCAACGCCCACGCAGCGGCGGCAGTAAAGGTCCTGAGTTCACTCTCGAGCCCACGGTTGCCACGCTGCGCGTGGTAGACGGGGTCGCGCGCACGAATGAGGCGACCCTAGCTCGCTCCCTAAGAACACCCTCCAGGGCAGCTCGTAGCCGAGTTGGTGATAGGCTATTGCTCCTCTTCTTTCCTGCCGGCCACGGCTCCCCTCATCTCTGCCGCGAAATCGTTGAGCTCGTCGCACAGACGTACTGGTCCACGCCCGGAAGCGTGACAGCCGCGCTCCGAAGGTCGATCTCCGTAGCGAACCGTCATCTCTTCGAGCACAACCTGAACGCTGGTCGCTCTGACCGCTGCTACGGCAGCCTGACGTGCGCCGTCCTCCGGGATCAAGACCTCTTCTTGCTGACGGCAGGGCCGGCCTGGGCCTGCGTTCTCCAGGACCAGGATCTCCGCTGCTTCCCCCGCGGGGAGAAGTTGGCCTATCTCGGTATCGGCCCTGTCCCGGACGTGCGACTACACCACGTTTTTGCATTCTCCGGAGACACCCTCCTACTGGCGCCCCACACCCTACTCCGAGATGCCGGCGAGGCAGGTGTACGACGCGCGCTTTGTATGGATGACGTCGACAACGCCGCAGCCAGCCTGATCCAAGTCGGGAGCGAGGATTTCGCGGCGCTCATCGCGCGGTGGGAGATTGCGCCCGAGAGCAAGCCGGCACCCACACAAGAGCCACCGCCGGTCGGCCTCAAGGAATCCAGTGCCCCAGCCCCCCGGGTAGGTGCCGAGGCCCGTCGAGATCGAGATGGAGCGCCGGCAGAGCCATCTCCTCCCAAGGAGAGACGCCGAGCTGAACGACCGCGGGTTCGCCAGCAGCGGCGGGAACGCATGGCCCAGGGCCAGGAAGTCTTGGAGAAGATCGGCCTGGCGTCAGGTAGAGTTCTCAGGGGTTTGGTCCGCCACCTAGGCAACGGACTGGCGTACGTCTGGCATGGATTGGCAGCGGTGGGAGCGGGCCTACTGGCACTGGGTGGCTGGCTCTTAGGCGCGGTCGTTCTTACGATTCGCAGTACCCTTCCAGGTACGCATCGGACGCCGCAGGCCAAGGGCCGTCGGCAACCGCCGCCTGAGGAGAACGCAACAGTGATGACGGTGATTGCCGTCGTAATCCCCCTTGTCATCCTGGCCCTGGTCGTACTTGCACACCTTCAATTCGCAACCCGCTCTCGTTTCCGCGGGTACGTCAACCGAGCAAAGGAGCAAATCGCCCAAGCACAGGCTGCCGGCAGCGACACCGAGGAGGCCCGGACCCATTGGGAGACGGCCCTTGAGGAGATAGAGGCAGCAGCAACGCTTGAGCCCGAGCACCCGGTTGCTCACGTTCTAAGAGAGCAGACCCGCGACGCACTCGACCAGCTTGACGGCATTCACCGGCTGGCCCTCACACAGCTGGCTGACTTCGGCTCTTCGAATGCCGAGCGCCGGATGGTCTTGACGGGGCAGACCCTCTTCGTGCTCGACGCCGCCGAGGGATGGGTAGCCGGCGTCCCGATTCGTTCCGATGCCGGCGATCCGGCTGTCGGAGAGGGCCCCAGCGAGACGCTTGTGCGTACGGGGCAACAGGTCGCGGGGGAGGAGCTGGGAGGGCTGGTGGACTGCGTCTGGGTCGAGGCCGAGGGGGGACGACATACAAGCGCACTCCTGGTCCTGGAAGAGAACGGTCGTCTGGTGACCTATGACCCTGCCTGGAGGGGGGAGGGGGGATCCCCGGAACTGTCCCTCGTCGAACTCAACTCGCCGCCACCAGGGACCCCCGTGGCGATCGGCACCTACGAGGGCCAGTTCTACGTGTTGGACGGAACCGCCGGCGGTCCCGGACAGATCTGGAGGTACAAGCCTCAGGGCGATGCATATCCTGGTCAACCCGAGCGATACTTCCCGGCTGATGCGCCTCAGGCGCTGGCACGGGCGACGGATATGGGGATCGACGGCTACATCTACGTCCTCTACGAGAATGGCCGTGTGGCAAAGTTCCTCGGGGGAGAGGAGCAGCCCTTCGAGGTGGAAGGTATCCCAGCTAGTCCGGTGGAGGTCGCCGGGTTCGCGGTGGACCCGAACGGCGACGGCTCCGTCTATCTCGCGGACCGAGGTAACGATCGTGTCGTCGCACTTGATGCTGAGGGTCGTTTCCGTGCCCAATTTCGCGGAGAGCCTCCCCTTACATCCCTGGAGGCACTTGCCGTCAGCCAGTCGCAAGGACGTCTCTGGCTGCTGGCGGGGGGAAAAGTCTATCGTGCCATCCTCCCTTGAGAGAGTCGCTGATTGCTTCCTGCATATCGCCGTGCTATAATGCCGCCGTCGTTCGAACAGGCCTTCATAAGAATATGATGTGGGAAGCTCGCAGCTTGCTGCCTAGAGCTGGGCGCACTACGGAAAGGGCAGTTCGTCATGGTGGTGGACGGAGTATGTGGGGAGGCGGACGGGTTTGGAGGGTGACGAGACCCAAGTGAGGCAGTCGGCCGGTTTGCTACAGCGGTTCTTCACGGCGACTCTGGTCGTCCTGTTTCTCGTGATCTCCGCGGTCGCGGGAATGTTCGTCTTCGATCAGGTGCGGCGGCGTATTGCTGCCTCCGATTCCCCACCACCGTTCACCACCGGGACCGCTATTGCTGACGAGGGCACCCCAACCCCGGACTTGACGAGCCCAGGACTCGTCTGGAAGGGGAAGGAACGGGTCAACCTCCTGGTTATGGGTATCGACCAACGGCCAGGTGAGGAGGGTGCGTTCCGCACCGACACGATGCTGGTGCTGACCATCGACCCAGTGACGAAGAAAGGCGGTATGCTGTCGATCCCACGAGACCTCTGGGTGCCAATCCCGGGGTATGGAGTGGGGCGGATCAACACGGCCCACGTGCTGGGACAACTGCACAATCACCCCGGCGGCGGGCCGGCATTGGCGGTGGAGACGGTTGAGACCAACCTCGGCATCCCGATTCATTACTACGCGCGCGTAGACTTCTCCGCTTTCGTGGAGCTCGTGGATCGTCTGGGGGGAATCGACGTCACGGTCGAGGAAGATATCGACGATCCAACCTACCCCTCGCACGATCCAGCCGATCCGTACGGCTACGACCCCCTGCGCATCGAGGCCGGTGAGCACCATTTCGACGGGGACATGGCGCTCAAGTACGCACGGACGCGTCACTCGGCGGGTGGAGATTTCGACCGCGCCGAGCGCCAGCAGAAGGTCCTGAGGGCAGTTTTCGAGAAAGTTACCCGCCTGGATATGCTGCCCACGCTGCTGGCTCAGGCGCCTCAACTATGGCGCACGCTCCAGGATTCGGTGGAGACGGATCTCACCTTAGATCAGATCATCGCCTTGGCGAGGCTCGCCAACGAAGTCTCTCCCGAAGATATCGAGACCGGCTTCATCGACGAGGAATATACCATCTTCTACGAGACCGACGGAGGCGAACAGGTCCTCATCCTCTTGCGCGACAAGACGCGAGAGCTACGCGATGACTTGTTCACTGCCGAGATGGAGTCCGCAGAGCCAACGGATGAGAGCTTGGTCGTAGAGGAGGCTGCAACTATCGAGGTCCTTAACGGAACGCTGACGCCGGGTCTGGCCGCCGATGTGGCCGCAAGACTGCGCCAAGAGGATCTGGAAGTCGCATCCACCGGGAACGCCGATAGGCAGGATCTCGAGACATCCCTGGTTGTCGCGCACACGGACAAGACGTACACAGCGGAGTACATCGCCAGATTCCTGGGACTGCCTGAGTCCGCTGTGGTTCAGGGCTACGAGCCAGGATCTGATTACGACATATCCGTCATTCTCGGTGCTGACTACGCGTCTCCGTAGTAGCCAGGAGCGACGGCTTTTCCGCAGCGCCAAGACGCGTGCCCCCTCAGTCTCCCACTCCGCCGTCCAATGGCCGACTGGGCCAGGAAACAGACAATCAGCACCGTGCGTCGCATTCCAACAAGCAAGGAGCTCACGTGACCCACGCCAACGGTGAGCGCATCGCAGTAGGAGACCCTCGCGCACGAGGCATCTTCAGGTCGGTGGCTGGTGAATACTCGCCAAACGAACGGCAACAATTGTGGTCTGGCTTTCTGCGTGTCAGCTGGCCCTGGCAACGGAGCTCAGGCTCCAGCAGGCAACTCTCGGACTGTTCCTTCAAGTATCTCGCGAGTGTGTCTGGCGTTACGTCGGCTGGGGACGGTAGAATCTCCCATTGACCATTGTCGTAGTGAGGGGCCTGCTTCATCCGGAGGACAAGAGGTTCATCGAGCGCGGCTCGGAGGAGCCAGCGTATCTCTAGAGGGAGCAGCGGGCAGCGAAAAGGGACGTGACTTCCAGAGGAGGACGAATCATGGAGAAGCTTCTCATCGAGGGCGGACACCCGATATCCGGCACGTTCGTCCCTAGCGGCAATAAGAACGCGGCCCTTCCCCTTCTGGCCGCCTGCGTACTGACTGACGAGCCCGTAACGCTGTGCAACATGCCGAACATCGGGGACATCCAGACTATGGCCGAGATCCTCGCAGACATCGGCGTGGCCGTCAAGCAGCTCGATCCTCACAGTTGGCGGCTGCACGCAAAGGATGTGCGCACGGATAGGCTGAGTGCGGAACTATTTGGTCGGATCCGCGGCTCGATCACCCTGGCAGGTCCGATGCTCGCGCGGACCGGTTCGGTCCAGATGCCGCGACCTGGAGGAGACGTGATCGGTCGGCGCCGCGTAGACACGCACTTCCTGGCTCTCAGCTCCCTTGGCGCCAGGGTCGACAGCGATCTGACGTTCCGGCTCAAGTGCGATCAGTTGAAGGGCTCTGACATCCTGCTCGACGAGGCGAGCGTCACTGGCACGGAGAACGCCCTTATGGCCTCCGTACTGGCGAAGGGCACGACCGTGATCCGACACGCGGCGTGCGAGCCCCACGTGCAAGATCTCTGTCACATGCTCTGCCAATTCGGGGCGCAGATCGACGGGATTGGGTCGAACACGCTCACCATTCAAGGCGTCGACAAGTTGAGCGGCGGGGAGTTCCGCGTTAGCCCCGACCATATGGAGATCGGCAGCTACATGGCGCTGGCGGCCGTGACGGGGGGAGAGCTGCTCATCAAGGGAGCGGCCCCCGAACATCTACGCATGGTCGCGCTAGTCTTTGATCGGCTGGGAGTGGAATTTGAGGCTCAAGGGGAAGATATCCTCGTGCCCCAGGAGCAGAGGCTGAAGATTACGCCGGATGTGGGAGGCGCAATCCCAACGATAAAGGATGCGCCGTGGCCAGCCTTCCCCGCCGATTTGATGAGCATAGCAATCGTGCTGGCATCTCAGTCCGAAGGTACGGTCCTGATCCACGAGAAGATGTTTGAGAGCCGCCTGTACTTCGTGGATCAGCTAATCGCTATGGGGGCGCGGATCATCCTGTGCGATCCGCACCGTTGTGTTGTCCAGGGTCCCGCACCCCTCCACGGCGAAGAGGTCAGCAGCCCCGACATCCGAGCCGGCATGGCACTGCTCATCGCGGCGCTGTGCGCTGAGGGGGAGAGCCTCATCCGGAATATCCGGCAGATCGACCGCGGGTATGAATGCATCGATGAGAAGCTGAACTCACTGGGCGCCAAGGTGAGGCGTATCCGTGATTAGATTCCACGACGGACCGCCGAGGATGGGAGAGCTCGACTTTTCCGCAGGAGGGCTGACGGTCAGCAGCTCACAAGCGCCCGGGGGTGGCGCTCTACGGAAGACTGAAAAGACCCCGGTGCGCAATCCGGGCATCAGCGTAAGGATCCCGTTAGGTAACCATAAGTCTGACGTCAAGCGGGGTCGACCCGGGTGTGCTATAGTTACGTTCGAGTCAGGGGCGGTTTCTCTTCTTCTCCTCCTTTTGGCGAGAGCCGGGGTACATTACCCCGGCTCTCTGTGCGTATATGAGGCCAGCACCCTCCCTACCAGCCTTGCTCGCTGCCTAGCTGGGTCCCGATGAAGCGCGACGGCCACCAGATAGCGAGGGCCGCGACCCTGGTCATGGCCCTGTTCGTCCTTAGCCGACTTCTCGGCCTTGGGCGTCAGATCATCATCAGCGCGTATTTCGGCACCAGCGGCGACCTCGACGCCTACTTGGCCGCCAATCGGATCACCGAGACGGTATTCCTCGTCGTGGCCGGCGGCGCTCTGGGCTCAGCCTTCATCCCCACGTTTGCCGATCACCTGGCTCAAGATGACGATGCAGGTGCCTGGGAGCTGGCGTCGGCGGTGATCAACCTGGCCATAATGGCCATGACCGCGGCAGTGGCCCTCATCGCCCTCTTTGCTCCAACGTTGGTCAGGACGGTGATCGCTCCCGGATTCGACGTTCCCCGCCAGATGCTGACCGTGCGGTTGCTCAGGCTCATGCTGGTCACACCCATCGTCTTCAGCGTCAGCGGCGTGGTGATGTCGGCATTGAACGCACATCAACACTTTCTTCTGCCCGCTCTAGCACCATCCATTTACAATCTCTCAATCATCCTCGGTGCGGCTCTCCTGGGACCACGATACGGCGTCACAGGGATGGCCGTAGGCGTTGTAGCGGGCTCGGCTCTCCACTTGTTGGTCCAGGTACCGCAGCTAGTTCGGTTTGGCGCCCGCTACGTACCGGTGCTCGCGCTAGATAATCCCAGCGTCCGCGAGGTGGGGCGCCTGATGGGGCCCCGCGTGCTGGGCACTGCCGTAGCCCAGCTCAACCTGGTGATCAACAACAGCCTCGCCACTCGGATGGGTGAGGGCGCCGTCTCAGCCATCAATTTTGCCTGGATGCTTATGCTCCTGCCGCAAGGGGTCTTCGCCCAGGCGATCGGCACCGCCGCTTTCCCCACGTTCGCCAAGCAGGCAGCCAGGGGAGAACGAGAGGCACTCAGGCGCGCCCTCTCGTCAACCCTTAGGGGGATCATCTTCCTCAGCATCCCCGCCACCGTGGGCATGATTATCGTGGGTGAGCCAATCGTTCGCCTTCTGTTCGAGCGGGGCGCCTTCAGTTCGGGGTCTACGCGAGCCGTGGCCTGGGCACTGGCCTTCTTCGCTCTGGGACTGGTCGGGCACGCCGGCTTGGAGATTGTCGCTCGAGCCTTCTACGCGCTTCACGACACCTTCACACCAGTCTGGGTGGGGGGGCTGACGATGGTCTTGAACGTCTTGCTCAGCCTCGTACTCCCGCGGCTATTCGCCTCGGCTGGCCTGCAGGCCTTCGGGGGCCTGGCACTGGCGAACTCCATCGCCACCGTCCTGGAGTTCGTAGCGCTGCTCGTCCTCATCCAGCGGCACACGGGTGCCGCATGGGGTGCGCAGATGAGACGAACCGTCGCCACGAGCGCTATGGGGGCCCTCGCCATGGGCCTCGCCCTTGTGGGCTTTCGCGCCGCCCTCCCATCCGCCGCTGCATTGGTTCACGGCGGGGGCGGGATCGTCCTTGGCCTGGGAACCTACCTGATAACGACACTTCTCCTCCGCTCCGAGGAGCTTCGCACGATGGGCCGGCTAATCCTCAGGCGCTAGGCCAAGTCCCCTACCTCCCCGTCTCGAGGTCAAAGGGCTGATCCCCGTCCGACGGGGTCGTCTGCTCCAATTTGAGCTCAGCCTCGTCCAGTTTCCGGCTGCAAGCCCCGGCCAGGGCCCGACCGCGCTCGAAGAGACTCAGACTATCCTCGAGAGCGAGTTGCCCCTCTTCAAGACGGTCCACAATCCTCTCCAGCTCGGCAAAGGCTTCCTCGAACGGCAAGCCCTCGAGATCGGTGGTCTCTTCCGCAGACATCATCATCTCCTCTAGGGACGGTGAGGTTTGGCCAGGATCTCCATCACCCGGAGATCAAAGAACTCCTGGGCGTTGGCGGGCACGAGGACCATGGCAGTGTCAGCGCCCCGGCCGCTGCCAGCGACGGCGATACAAGGTTCGCCGACCGTCGCCAGTCCCGCGTCGGCGGCCATGAGTGCAATCTCCACGCAGACTTTCGTGCCCTGTCCAAAGATACGGAGGGTGTAGGCGATGATCTCATCCGTCAAATAGGTACCCAGCTTCTTTCGCACGGCTCGGTTCACGCCACCAAGGGCGTGTTGGCACGTGAGAATGGTGACCCCGGCGGCCTCGATGGCAGCTCGGTTCTCGTCGGTCAACTGCTGGACGTTCCGTTCCACAAAGCCGGTCGAGTGCGATACGACAACCAGATTGCGGTCTCCAAACATAGCAGCAGCCAGCGCACCCGTATTCCCGCGCGTGCTGGCCACCAGAATGGTGTTGATGTCGAGCTCGTTCGAACGCTGCTGAGCAATCTCCAGCGTGCGTTTCGTGTTTGACGGTCCTGGTTCATCGAAGTAGACAGCTTCAAAGATGGTTTTTGACATACGGCATTCCTTTCTCTCTATCAGATGTGTCAACTGGCTTGGGCGTCGTGATCAAGGCCCGCGAGGCCCGACAGCCCCCAACGGCCCTATCACGAGGTCTCGACTGGGAACTCCCCATCGGCGACACGGACCCTCAGCGTGTCACCCGGTGAGACTTGATCGACAGAGTGCACCACCGTTCCGTCCCGGTCTTGTCTGACAACGGCGAATCCCCTCTTCAGTGTCCCCTCCGGGCTCAACCCTCGAAGGCGTCCTTGGAGCCCGTCAAGCCGCTCGCCCCGGATACGAATCTCGTGGTGGACAGCCTTCTCGGCCAGGCCTATGAGGTCGTCGATTCGCTGGCGGGTCTGCGCCATCTGGTTTCTAGGCGAGAGATGCCGGAGCGCCCTGACTCTATCTTTGAGCCGCCAGCGCCGCTGGTCAATCACGGCACGCAGGGCCCCGCCGAGGTCACGGCGCCACGCCTCGACCTGAGCACGGAGCTCGGCCTCATCCGGCACCGCCAGCTCGGCCGCGGCCGACGGAGTGGGCGCGCGCCTGTCTGCAGCGAAATCCGCTAGAGTGAAATCGGTCTCGTGCCCCACGCCGCAAATCACGGGGATCCTGGACTCAGCCACAGCGCGGGCAACGCGCTCATCGTTGAAGGCCCACAGCTCCTCCAGACTTCCCCCGCCCCGAGCCACGAGGATGACGTCCACGTCGTCCTTTTGATTGAGGATCTCCAGCGCATCAACGATCTGGCGTGGCGCCGCATCTCCCTGCACCAACGTCGGGGAGAGAAGCACGGTTGCGAGGGGAAAGCGACGCCTCAAGACGTTTACGATATCCCGCAGTGCCGCCGCGCCCGGCGAAGTAACGACGCCAATGCGCCGCGGGAAACGCGGTAGCGGCCGCTTCCGCTCCGGCGCGAAGAGACCCTCCTCCTCAAGCCGGGCTTTCAAGCGTTCAAACTGACGATATAGATCCCCGACCCCGGCCGGGCGAATCTGGTCGACGTAGAGCTGGTAGACACCTCGAACCTCGTAGACGCCGACCCGACCGTGGCCTAGGACCTGGTCGCCGTCCGTCGGCAGGTACCTATGACGTCGCGCGTCGCTGCTCCACATGAGACACCGAATCTGGGCACCGCCATCCTTGAGCGTGAAGTAGCAGTGCCCCGACGAAGCCTGCACAAAGTTCGAGACTTCGCCCTCCAGCCATAGGTCTCTCAGCGCCGCGTCGCGATCAATGAGACGGCTGATGTGAGCCGAGAGCTGACTAACGGTGTAGGGCTCAGAGTACGTGGAGGCGAAGAAATCCAGCTGTTCAAACATAGCAGGTTGACTTAGGCATAGGCTAGCATCGACGACATCGACAGTCCTATCGGGTCAGAACTTGCCAGGCGAAGATGAGAATCATCGTGACCCCGATGGAGAGCTGAATGCCCACAGAGAGGACGTAGCCAATCAGCCAACCGACCACGACCCTCATCGTCTTCTCCCAGTCCCGGCGTTGATACCACTCGGTGACGATCAGGCCGATGAGAGCGCCCAGCACAGCCCCGGGGACTGCCCCTATGCCGAAAAAGAAAAAACCCACCGCGCCACCAACGATAGCGAGAAGAATGGCAGCCAGCAGTGACCAATTCGAGGCCCCGCCGGCTTTGGCACCGACCTGACTCATCCAGAACTCGGCGCTGAAACCCAGGCCTCCTAAGAAGGTAATGACGAGGAACACCAGTGGATCGATGGCCCTGAATCCCTCGGCGATCGCATAGATCAGGATCACGAACCAGATAAAGACGATGTCGGGGAAGATCGGGATGAGGATGCCAAACAAGCCAGCCACCATCGCGACCAGGGCGATCCAGAATACCCACATCGGGAGACCCATGCCATACCCTTCAATAAGCCGAAGATCGGCCCGAGGGCCGATCTTGATGACGAAAATGGGCCGTGCAGGAATCGAACCCGCGACCCTGGGCTTAAAAGGCCCCTGCTCTACCAACTGAGCTAACGGCCCACGCCGGCAGTATAACACGCGCAATACCCATTGTCAACCGTCCTGAACTCGGGAGGTTCCAGGGTCTGCTAACGAGTTGTCGCGGACATGGTGACCGGTTGGACACCGTCGGCGCCAAACGGGCGCCGGTCTACTGGCCAGTTGTGACTGGCATGCGAGGCAAGCAC
>Ga0180436_10001523_pt1 | contig 22589 bp, 16 predicted proteins | sample SS_ome_2_FD_132434 | JGI IMG/M metagenome (GOLD analysis project Ga0180436, IMG submission 132434) | Hypersaline lake sediment archaeal communities from the Salton Sea, California, USA - SS_3_S_2 metaG | ecosystem: Environmental > Aquatic > Non-marine Saline and Alkaline > Hypersaline >... | reverse complement strand
GCAGATAGAACCTGAATAATAGCACGGTGATCATCAAAAATAAAAGATCGTTCTGGTCGTTTTCGCATGTTCCACGTGAAACACCAGGCCCTGCCTGGGATTTCTGTTCCACGTGGAACAATAACGGAAAACACTTAAAGATCAATGGTTTAAAGGGACAAAATCGAGGGAATGGCGTGGAGGGGACGCTCCGGCATCCCCCGGCTGAGCGAAATGTCGAGAGGATTTTCGAAGCCGCGTCGAGGACCGGCGACCTCCGCACGCCTTGCGTGAACTCGAGACCCGTGAGCGAAGCGGGGGGCCCGGACCGCCACACCCCCGCAAACACCGGCGCAACACCGGGGCCGTCAGAAAGGCGTCTACCTGGTCTCGATCCGCTCGAAGAGGGCGACGACACTGGAGGAGCGCCAGGGGAGGGGCGCCTGGTCCGCGAGACGGAACCAGGGGCCGGCGGCGGCTTCCTTTGCGCCGTCAGCACTGAGGAAGAGCACAAGCCGTGTCGTGCCGGGCATCGATCGGCCAACGACTTCGGTGATCTTCGGCGGTTTCATCGCCGCCCGGGAGACCACCAGGGGCCAGGCGCTGCCGGCCCCGGAATCGCGGAGCAGTTCTTCGAGGCGCCGGCGGTCGGCCCGGGCATTGGGCAGCCCCAGGCTGCGCACCGCTTCACCAATAAAGACGCTTTTGCGGCGGTCGGGCTCGAGCAGGGTGAGGTCGAGGTCCTCGCGGGCCGCGGCCAGGGCGATGCCCGGCGACCCGGCCCCGGAACCCACGTCGAGCACGGTCTGCGGCCCCGGCGGCATGAAGGGCAGGGCGAGCAGCGGTTCGATGGCCATCTTCAGCGTCATCCGTCGGTCATCCCGCTCGGCCGTGAGCCCGGCGGCGCGGCGGAAGCGGCGCACCATGGCGCAGTAGCGGGCCAGCCCGGCGGACAGACCCTCGCGGTCCGGCACACCGGCCAGCTTCAGTCCCTCCACCGCCAGCTCTTCGAAGCCGCTCATTCCGCCTCCTGCCGCTTGAGGTAGACCCGGATCGCGGCCAGGTCCGCCGGGGAAACCCCGGGGATGCGGCCGGCCAGGCCAAAGGTGCCGGGCCGCAGGCGATCCAGCTTCTCCGCTGCTTCCCGCTTGAGGCTGGGCACCTCCCGGTAGTCCAGCCCCTCCGGGATCCGCCGTCCCTCCATGGCCGCGGCCTTTTCCGCCTCGCGCAGCTCCCGCTCGATATAGCCCTCGTACTTGATCGCGTAGTAGAGCCGCCGCCGCTCGCCACGGTGGAGCCCGGCCAGGTCCTCGATGTGGAGGGGCGACTGCTCGCCGTCGAGGCTCGCCCCGGGCCGGCGGACCAGTTCCTCCAACGAGGCCGGGCGGGAGGGGCGGAAACCGAAGGCCGCCTCCACCTGCCCGGCCAGTTCGCTGCCCGGCTTGACCACCGTCTCGCGCAGGGCCTTGCGGGCCGCGGCGATGCGCGCTTCGCTCTCCTCGAAACGGCGCAGCCGTTCGCCGGGCACCAGGCCCAGCCGTGCGCCATGGCGCAGCAGCCGCTGCTCGGCGGTATCAACGCCCAGCAGCAGCCGGTGCTCGGCCCGGGAGGTGAACATGCGGTAGGGCTCGGCCGTACCCAGGGTCACCAGGTCGTCCACCAGCACGGCAGCGTAGGCCTCCGAACGGCCGAGCACCAGCGGCTCGCCGCCGCCCAGGCCCAGGGCGGCATTGATCCCGGCGAGCAGGCCCTGGGCCGCCGCCTCCTCGTAGCCCGACGTGCCGTTGACCTGGCCGGCGTGGTAGAGCCCGCGCACCGCACGGGTTTCCAGCGAGGGGCGCAGCTGCTCCGGGGGCACGTAGTCATACTCGATGGCGTAGCCGGGGCGCAGCATCTCCGCCCTCTCGAGCCCGGGGATCGAGCGCACCATCTCCAGCTGGACATCCTCCGGCATGGAGTTGGAGAGGCCGTTGAGGTAGATGCTCTGCGAGTCCGGCCCTTCCGGTTCGAGCACCAGCTGGTGCTCTTCCTTGTCGGCGAAGCGCACGACCTTGTCCTCGATGGAGGGGCAGTAACGCGGACCGATACCGGTGATCATCCCGCCGTAGAGCGCGCTTTGCTCGAGGTGCTCGCGAACAACGGCCTTGAGCCGCGGCCCGGTGGCACCGAGGTGGCAGGCGATGAGATTGGGGCCGGTGCGCGGGGTTTCGAAGGAAAAGGGCAGGGCGTCGTCCTCCCCCGGCTGCTCGTCGAAGGCGGACCAGTCGACGGTGGCCGCGTCGAGGCGCGGCGGGGTGCCGGTCTTCAGCCGGCCCAGCTCGAAGCCGAGCCGGCCAAGGGAGGCGGAGAGGGCCGTGGCCGCCGGCTCGCCGTCGCGGCCGGCCGGGAAGCTGCGGTTGCCGATGTGAATCAGCCCGCCGAGGAAGGTGCCCGCGGCGAGCACCACGGCGCCGGCAAAAATGCGCCGGCCGTCCGCGGTGAGTGCCGCGTCCACCCGGCCGTCAGCAGCGGTGATCTCCACCGCCTCGCCCTCCAGCAGGTCGAGACCCTCCCGGTCATCGAGCCGTTCGAGCATCAGCCGGGCGTAAAGCGCCTTGTCCTCCTGGGCCCGGGTGGCCTGCACCGCCGGGCCCTTGCTGCTGTTCAGGGTGCGGAAATGGATGCCGGCGCGGTCGGCGAGCCGGGCCATGACTCCGCCAAGGGCGTCGATCTCCCGCACCAGGTGCCCCTTGGCCAGACCGCCCACCGAGGGGTTGCAGGGCATGGAGGCCACGTCGCGGCGGGCCATGGAGAGCAGGGCCGTACGTGCACCGAGGGTCGCCGCAGCCAGCGCGGCCTCGCAGCCGGCATGTCCACCGCCGATCACCAGCACGTCGTAGCGCAGGTCACTCATCCCCGAGAACCTTCTCTCTTATTTGCCGATACAGAACTGCCCGAAGATCCGCTGGAGCAGCCGGTCCGGGAGCTGCCGGCCGGTGAAGCCGTCGAGGGCCTCCACCGCCCGCCGCAGGTGGTGGGCCGCCACCTCCTCGCCGTTGCCGGCGGCCAGGGTCCGGCGGGCGCCGCCCAGCTCGCGCCGGGCCGTGTCGAGCAGCCGCCGCTGGCGCAGGTTGACCATGAAGCCGCCGTCTTCGCCGGCGGTCCGCTGCCAGACCCCGTCCACCTTTTCGGCAAGTCTGCGCTCGAGAAACTTGAACCCCCGGCCGGTGCGGGCGGAGACCGCCAGCACCTCCTCCACGCCCCAGCGGCCCAGCCGCTCCAGACAGCCTGCCGGGTCGGCAAGGTCGACCTTGTTCAGCAGCACAAGCCCCTGCCTGGCCCGCGGCCCGGTGCAGAGCTCCCGGTCCTTCAGGCCCAGGGGCCGCGAGGCGTCGAGCACCACCAGCGGAACCTCGGACCGGGCCAGGGCACGGCGGCTCCGCCGCTGGCCGGATTCCTCGGCCCTGCTGCGCGCGGCGCCCAGACCGGCGGTGTCGAAGAGCCTGACCCGCACCAGGCCGGCATGGTATTCGGCTTCCAGCAGGTCACGGGTCGTTCCCGGCGACGAGGTGACGATCGCCCGCTTTTTCCTTAGTAATCTATTGAAAATACTGGACTTACCCGCGTTGGGCCTGCCGGCCAGCGTCACCCGCACACCCTCGCGCAGCAGCCTCGTACGTTTGAACTCGCGGCTCATTCCGGCGAGTTCTGCCTCTTCGCCCCGCAGCACGGCCCCGATGCCGCCGGCGGGGTCGTCCGATCCCAGGTCCTCTGGAAACTCGATGGCCGCCTCGAGCCAGGCCAGCTGTTCCTCGAGCCGCTCCCGGGCCCCGGCCACCATCCGCGACGGCCGGCCCCCGAGGGCGGCCATGGCATTGAGCGCCTCACCGAGGCTGCCGGCGCGGATCAGTGCGTCCACCGCCTCGGCCTGGACCAGGTCGAGCTTGCCGTTGAGGTGCGCGCGCAGCGAGAACTCGCCCGCATCGGCGGGACGTGCGCCGAGTGCCGCGGCCTCCTCGGCCAGCCGGGCCAGCACCGCCGGGTTGCCGTGGCAGGTCAGCTCCACCATCTCCTGGCCGGTGTAGCTCTTCGGTGCGGCAAAGAAAACGGCCACCACCTGGTCCAGCTCCAGGGCCCCGCCCTCCAACACCGCTTTCCCGTAGTATGCCCGCCAGGGCCGGGGCTTGAAGCGCCGGCCCGCGGGAAAGCGCACCAGTCCCCGGCAGACCGCCCACGCCTCGGGGCCGCTCAGCCGCACCACGCCCAGGGCGCCGTGACCCGGCGGCGTGGCCACGGCCACGATGGTGTCCTGTTCGTCAAACGCTCTCATGCTCATGGCGTTAATCTGAACCAATTGCCGGTTGCGGTCAAGCAGAACAGCCACTCGTCATTGCGGGGCGGCTCCCGCAAGCCTCCCACCGTCATTGACAGCCCCCGACCCAGGGGGCCGCGGGAGGCTTGGGGGAAGGACCGTTTCCGCCGTGAACCGTCAAAGACCCTCGCCATTGCGAGGAGCGCCGTGGAACACTTCTCGGTCTGGCCCGGCTACATTCGTTCCCGGGATTCAAAATGCAAATGAAAAGTACCTGACCCCGGATTGTTGCGCGAGACCCGTGAGCCCGGACGGAGATGCCGGACCATCGTGGAACGGATGGGACCTGACCCCCGGCTGTTCCACTTCGTCGCGCCTTCGGCGCTCCTCGTAACAACGGGGAGGGCGTACACGAAACAGCCGGCCCGTGAAGGCCGGCCGTTTACCGTTCGTGTCTTCTGCTGCCGGCGCACCGCAAGAGGTGCACCATGCGCTGGGCGCCCCGGTCCGAACTGCATCTTCCACAAGGACTCTGCAGCGGCTTGCTAGATCCACCTCACGCGGATCTTCTTCATGTATCCGTCGCCGAGGCTCTCGGTGGTCACCTTCTCGTCGTCCACCAGCGCGAGGTGCACGATGCGGCGCTCGTAGGGGTTCATCGGGTTGAGGAAGGCGTCCTCCCGGTTCTTCTTCACCCGCTCGGCCATGCGCAGGGCGATCTCCTGGAGCTCGTGCTCCCGCCGCTGCCGGTAGCCCTCGCAGTCCACCTGCAGCTTGCGCTGGATCAGCCCCTGCTTGTAGAGCATCTTGCCCAGGATCAGCTGCAGCGCCAGCAGGCCCGCGCCCTTCTTCTCCAGCAGGTACTGCTGGTCGTCACCGAAGAAGTTGAGTTCCAGCCGGTCGTCGCTGGTCTCCACATCCATGTCCAGGTCCATGCCCCAGACATCGATGAACTCGTCCACCAGGTCGAGCACGCGGTCCAGTTCGGGGTCGTCGCCGTCGTACGTGTCGTCCTGGCCGCGGGGCCCGGGACCCTCTGCCGTCTCGGGGGCGGCCCGGTGTGCTCCTTCGGCCCGCGGCCCGTGGGCGGCCGGAGCAGAGTGTTCGCGCCTGGGCGCTTCCGCCCGCGCTTCACGCGGCTCACCCTGTTCACGCGGCTCACGCGGCTCGCGCGGCTCACCCTGTTCACGCGATTCACGCGGTTCACGCGGTTCACGCGATTCCGTGGCGACCGGCGCGGCGTATTCGCGCCTGGGCTGCGCCTTGGGCCGGGGCTTGTGATCGGGCTTGCGCTCGGCGGGCGCCGGGGGCGCTTCGGCCCGGGCCGGACGGGGCGGCGGCGTGCTCACCGCGTCTCCTCCGCCGGCCGGTGCGTACTTCAGCACCCGGATGCGGTATTCCTTCGAACCGCCCATGAAGAAGAACTTTTTCGGGGTTTCGAGCAGCTTGTACTCGATGCTTTCGACGTCTGCGGCCAGTTCCTCGGCAGCCAGTTCGAGTGCTTCCTCGATCGTCTTGCCGGCAAACTCGTGCGGGTCGGTCATTTTTTCTTCCTCGGCTTTGCCGTGATGGCCTTCGCAGCCTTCCCCTTCACCGCTTTCTCCTTCTTCCCGGCAGGCGCCGCCGCCGGCGCATCCTTGTCTTTCTGCTTGTTGATCCAGACCTGCTGGAAGATGGAGAGCACGTTGTTCACCAGCCAGTAGAGCACGAGGCCGCTTGGCAGGTTGATAAAGAAGACCGTGAAGATCAGCGGCATAAACAGGAACATCCGTCTCTGGGTGGGATCGACGGATGCCATCGGAGTCAGTTTCTGCTGAAGGAACATGGTGGCCCCCATGACGATGGGGGTGACGTAGAGGGGATCCTTCAGCGACAGGTCCTGGACCCAGAAGATGAAGGGCGCCTGGCGCAGCTCGATGGCCACCGGCAGGAAGCTGTAGAAGGCGTAGAGCACCGGCAGCTGCAGCAGCAGCGGGAAGCAGCCGCCCAGCGGGTTGACCCCCTCCTTCTTGTAGAGGGCCATCACCTCCTCGTTCATCTTCTGGCGGGCCTTCATGTCGCCCTTGAGCTTCTTGTACTTCGCCTGGATCGCCTTCATCTGCGGCTGCACCGCCTGCATCTTCTTCATCGAAGAGAGCTGCTTGTGGGTCAGCGGCAGGAAGAGGATCTTGATGATGATGGTGAGGATGATGATGGCGAAGCCGTAGTTGCCCACCGCGCCGAAGATGGTGTTGAGCATCCAGAGCAGCGGCCGGCCGATAAAGCCGAAGAACCCGAAATCGATGATCTTCGTCGGGTTGAGGCCGCCGGCGCGCAGGGCCGCCTCCTCCTTGGGCCCGACGTAGAGATCGAACCGCGGGCTCGCCGCGGAGACCGTGGTGGAGACGGCGAGGGACGTCTCGGGCCGGGTGGCCTTCTGCTCCTCGTTCTCCTTCCCGGCCGCCGCTTCCACCGGCTTTTCCACGTGGAAGGGGTGGATCCGCGCCGGCCCCGGCTCGGCCTCGGGCATCATGGCGAAGACAAAGTAGTTGTTCTCGATGCCGATCCAGCGCACGTTGTCCAGGATGCGCAGCGACGCTCCCTCGTTCTCGTAGGGCAGGCGCTTGCGGATGAAGCCGAGGAGGTAGCCGCCGGGGTCGCGGCCCTTGCGGTTCACGTCCTCCTGGGTCACGCGCTCGATCTTGGACGTCCCGCCCGGGGGCGCCGTTTCCAGCATCACCCGGCCGAAGAAGAAGTAGCGGTTCTTGGCCTCCTCCTTCGTGGGGTTGCCCAGGCCCGGGCCCAGTGCGATGCCGTAGTCCTGGTCCTGGCCGCGATCGGTGACCCGGCAGCCGAATCCCACGTGGTAACTGCCGCGGTAGAAGACAAATTCCTTGACGATCTCCAGGCCCTGGCCGTCGGCCCAGCTCATGCGCACGGTGTCGGCCACCTCGCCGGCGAAATTGCCCACCAGCGCCGGGTCCACCACGGCGCTGCGTTCCACCTGCCACAGGGCGGAGTTGATCCGCGCCGAACGCTCGGCACCGTCGTAGTCGATCTCCAGCGGCAGGCGGTCCAGGCCGATGGCATCCTCCGCCACCAGCTCCAGCGGCTGGCCCTCGCCGTTGCCGCCGTGGAACGCCTTGAGCACCCAGCTCTTCACCCGGGCGCCGGTGTTGGTCAGTTCCACGCGGTAGAGTTCGTCCTCGATGACCACGGCCTCTTCGCTCGAAGCGGCCACCGCGGGCCAGGTGACGGCCTCTTCGGCCGTTACGGGGGCCTCTTCGGTCCCGAACGGATCGGTTTCGCCCGCCGGCAGCGCCGCTTGCGGCTCGGCGGCCGGCGGTTTCGCCGCCTCCCGCGCGGCTTCCCGTTCTTCCTCCAGCGCCTGCTCGGCGGCGAGTTGCTCGAGGCGGGCCTGTTCGGCGGCCTGCTGCTCGCGCTGCTTCGGCGCCACCACGTAGTAGTTCCAGAGCAGCAGGATCAGGATCGAGAGGACGATGACGATGATCGTGCGTTTTTCCATAGAATAGTGTCCGTGCCGGTTCTCACGCGGGCGGTGGATCGAAGCCCCCGGGATGGAAGGGGTGGCACTTGAGCAGCCTGCGGAGGGCCAGGAAGCCGCCGGCCAGGACGCCCTTCCGTTCGATTACTGCCCGGGCATACTCCGAGCAGGTGGGATGAAAACGGCAGCTGGGCGGCAGCAGGGGAGAGATGATCAGCTTGTAGAGCTTGAGCAGGGCGCAGACGCAGAGCCGTGGGATATGAATCAGCCTGAATCTCTGTTCGTTCTGCACTGTTTCCGGGTGTCGTGGTTCGGTCGCTCTTGCCCCTGTCTTCCGTAATGCCTGTTCAGCCGTCTGATGACGATACGAAACTCAGCCTCCAGTGTTCTGAAATCCGTCCCCGCAATGCTCTTCTTGGCGTTGATCACCAGGTCGAGCGGCCGTTGCAGGGCATCGCGGTTCTTCCTGAAGACCTCGCGAAGCAGCCGCTTGGTCCGGTTGCGGACCACGGCATTGCCGATCTTTCGCGAGACGGTCATGCCGATCCGGGACCGGTCCCCGGCGGCGGCAGCGTGGTAGACCACCATGGTACGGGAGAAGAGCGAATTCCGCTCCCCGTAGATCTTCTTGAAGCGGCTGCTCCTGGTGATCCGATCTTCCGGGCGGAACGATTCGGTGCCTCTTTTACTCAAGGGGTCCCTGTTCCGGGGTGTGGAGATCCGCGTGGCCACGCAGCGGGAAGCCGTTGCGAAAGCAGTTGGCCGGGGCCGTAAAGCCCCGGCTAAACGGCCAGCCGCTTGCGTTTCTTCGCCCGGCGACGGTTGATCACCAGCCGGCCGCCCTTGGTCTTCATCCGCGAAAGAAAACCGTGGGTCTTTTTCCGCTTGCGATTGTTTGGTTGAAAAGTCCGCTTCATAATTTTTGCCTTTCTGTCTACTCCGAAAACGAACTTGGTATTGTAGGGAGGGCATCGTACCTTGTCAAGAAATTCAATCAGTTCTTTTTAGCCGTTTCTTTCGTTCTATTTTCGCCGGACGGCCGGCCGGGCGAGCCTCCCGGGGAATCCGGTTTCATTGAAAAGAGGCTTGCGCTGTGTTAGAATGCACCACTTTCGAGGGCAAATAATAATCAAAAAATGCCACGCTCGCCGAGACAAAAATTATAAGGGTAAAAGTCTCTTTAAATTGGGTTTATCGTTTTTTTCCACAGGTTATAAACAGTTGTTGACGGCTTGTGGAAAAAGAATTCAAGTGGCATTCAACCGAACGTGAACCGTTGTGGCCTCCCTTTCCCTGCCGGAGGGGTCGGAAGGTCGCGGAAAAAAGGTCGGACCCCCACCATGAACCTCTGGGAAAATGTTCTCACGGCCCTCGAAAAGAGGGTCAACCGGCATAGTCTCGACATGTGGTTCCGGAAAATCGAGGCTGTTCCCGGCGACGACCAGACGCTGACCCTTCGGGTCCCCAACAATTTCTGGCGCGACATCATCTCGACCCAGTACCGCAACAGTCTCGATGAAGCGCTGGACGAAGTGAACCTCGGTCACCTTAAAATTCTTTTCGACGTCACGGGCCGCGACCCGGACAACCCCGCCGCCCCGGGGCCGGACAACGGCAACGGCGAATACTACTCCGCCGCCACCCGCGTATCGGGCTCGATCAACCCGCGCTACACCTTCGACAGCTTCGTCGTCGGCCCCAGCAACCAGTTCGCCAACGCCGCGGGCCGGGCGGTGGCCGAGACGCCGTCGCGCTGCTACAACCCGCTCTTCATCTACGGCGGGGTGGGCCTGGGCAAGACGCACCTGATCCACTCCATCGGCAACATGATCCTGACCCGGTTCCCCGAACACCGGCTGATCTACATCTCCGCCGAAAAATTCATGAACGAGATGATCAACGCCATCCGCTTCAAGAAGACCGGCGACTTCCAGCGCAAGTACCGCACCATCGACGTGCTGCTCATCGACGACATCCAGTTCCTCGCCGGCAAGGAGATGACCCAGGTCGAGTTCTTCCACACGTTCAACGACCTCTACAACTCGCAGAAGCAGATCGTGATGACCAGCGATTCGGCCCCGAAAGAGATCCCCAAGCTCGAAGAGCGGCTGCGCTCACGATTCGAGTGGGGGCTCATCGCCGACATCCAGCCGCCGGACCTGGAGACCAAGGTGGCCATCCTGCGCAAGAAGGCCGAGCTCGAGGGCATCGACCTGCCCATGGACGTGGCCCTCTTCATCGCCAGCAAGATCCGCTCGAACATCCGCGAACTGGAGGGCTCCCTGATCCGGGTCATCGCCTTCGCCTCGCTCACCGGCAGCCGGATCACGCTCGACCTGGCCCAGGAAACGCTGAAGAACCTCTTCCGCGAGAACCGCAAGGTCATCTCCATCGAGTCGATCATGGAGATGGTGGCCGAGTTCTACAACCTCAAGCCGGCGGTGCTCAAGACGAAGAACAACTCGCGCTGCGTGGCCTTCCCGCGGCAGATCGCGATGTACCTGAGCAAGCAGCTGACCTCGGCCTCTTTCCCCGAGATCGGCCGCAACTTCGGCGGCAAGCACCACTCCACGGTGATGCACTCGATCAAGAAGATCGACAGGATGCGCAAGGAAGATCCCGATTTCAACAAGCAGATCAACAGCTTTATCAGTTCGCTCAATTGAACTTGCCCGCGTTATCGACAGCGGGCGTGTTGAAGGCCTGCGGAAAACGGCGCTCAAAAACGGCCGTCCCGCTTATCAACGGTTTTTCAGCGGCGGTCCACACGGTCTTCAACAGGCTTCAGATGGTTTCCAACTCATTGAAAAATTATCGTTCTTCTGATATTTTGCACACTATCAACAGCTGCTACGAAAGCTACTGTTTTAAATATTGTTTTCTATTGACTTCCTCGAAGTAGAAAAGAGGGAGTCGTTCGGAGATCCTCCGTCCGGTAAGGAGTGGGTTCATGGAGTTTTCAGTCAAAAAGGATGATCTGCAGTTCGAACTGTCGCTGGTCCAGGGAATCGTCGAGAAGAAACACGCCATGGCGATTCTCTCCAACATTCACCTCAGCGCCGGCGACGAAGGGTTGACCATCGTGTCCACCGACATGGAGGTGAGCCTGGTCACCACGTGCCCGCTGACCAGCGTCAAGCAGCCGGGGGCGCTTACCGTCTCCTCGCGCAAGCTGTTCGAGATCGTCCGTTCGCTGCCTTCCGGCGCCGAGCTGGAGTGTCGCAAGCTTGAAAACAACTGGTTCGAGATCAACACCGGGGCTTCGCACTTCGAGGTGGTGGGCCTGCCGGTGGACGACTTCCCCCGTCAGCCCGAGTGCGACATGAGCAGCGCGTTCAAGGTGCCGGCCTGGGTCTTCAAGTCGTCGCTGCCCAAGGTGGTCTTCGCCATCACCCACGACGACGCACGCTACTCGGTGAGCGGCGCGCAGTTCATCGCCGACGGCGAGTTCATCCGCGTGGTGGCCACCGACGGCCACCGGCTGTCCATGGTCGAGGTGCCCTACAAGATCGAGGGCATCGAAAACCCGGTGGAGTTCCTCATCCCGCGCAAGGCCCTGGTGGAGCTGCGCAAGATGGTGGCCGAGGTGGAGGACGACGGCGAGGTGCTGGTGGGCCAGGAGGGCAACCACATCTTTTTCCGCATCGAGCCGCGCACGCTGATCACGCGCAAGGTGGAAGGCACCTTCCCCAAGTATGAGCGGGTCATGCCGCGGGACAACAACATCTCCACCGTGTTCAACCGCGAGGACCTCACCGCGGTGGTGCGGCGCGTGTCGCTGATGTCCAGCGAGCGGTCCAAAGCCATCCGCCTCGGCTTCGGCCCCAAGGGCCTGCTGGTCAGTTCGTCGAACCCCGATCTCGGCGAAGGCCGCGACGTGATCGAGGTCGATTTCCCCTCCGACGACGAGTTGAACATCGGCTTCAACGCCCAGTATCTCATCGAGTTTCTGGGCAGCGTGGAGGACGACGAGATCCGCATCGACCTCAAGGACGGCACCACCCAGGGGCTGTTCCGGCCGGCCACGGACGGTGACTACGTCTTCCGCCACGTGATCATGCCGATGCGGTTATAGCCGGTGGTCCGGGCCGTCACCGCGCCGGGGTACGGCAGTGCGTTCGCCCTCCCCACGTGAATGTGGGAAACCGGCGTTGCGGGCATGATGATGATGTCCATCCTTCCTCGCGTCGGTCTCGGGTTTGCGATTGAATTGAAATTTCCCCCTCGACAGGCGCTCGGAGTGGATGGCTGGCATGCCCGTCCGCAAGTTGTGTAATTTGGTGGAGTGCAAGGAGCAGGCCGGTTCCCTGGCTGAGCGAAATGACGCGAGGTCTGTGCCGGTCCTGCCGAGGCCAAAAATCAACGTCAGCCCTATTGAAAAATCGAGACCCGTGAGCGAAGCAGGGAACCGGCCTGCTCCTCGCGATCAAGGGAACGAACCCCGGGGGCGCCCCGGATGACCCTCGAATCGCTGACCCTGTTCAATTTTCGCAACCTGGCCAACGGTGCCGTCAGCTTCTCCGCCGGGTTGAACATCGTCCAGGGGGCCAACGGGCAGGGCAAGACGAACCTCATGGAGGCGATTTACCTCCTGGGCACCACCAAGCCCTTCCGCCGCAGCCGCCCGCGGGAGCTGGTGGCCGACGGCGAGGATGCCTGTTCGCTGAAGGGCCGCGTGGAAAAGAACGGCCGCGGTGACGACCTCTTCTTCAGCGTTGCCGAGGGGGGCGTGAAGCGTTTCGGCCGGGGGGACGAGGTCCAGGACCTCTACGATTACATCGGTGCGCTGGACACGCTGGCCTTCACCGGCGAGCACCTCTCCATCGTTCGCGGGGGCCCCGAGGAGCGGCGGAAGTTCGTCGATCGCGGAATCGTGGGCATAAAACCGGGCTATTTGAAGGTCCTGGTGGACTATCGGAAGGCCATCCGGCAAAAAAACCGCCTTCTGGGCGACGCAGGCCGGGGTTCGACAGGCAATGAGCGCGGTTTTTTGATAGAATTGGAGGCCTGGAACGAACGGCTCATCGATCTCGGTTCCCGGATTCTCATGGAGCGGGCCGCGCACGTCAACCGGCTGCACGCCCTGGTTCGCGAGATCCATTCCGGGCTCTTCTCCGACGCCAGGCCGCCGGTGTCGATGGCCATGCGCACGGCCATCGGCGACGAGCGGTCCATCGACGGCGAGGATGCGGGGTCGGTGCGCGAACGGTTGAAGCAGGAACTCGATTCGGCGTCGCGGCGGGAACGGGAACGGTCCGTTTCGCTGGTCGGCCCGCACCGTGATGAGATCGAGTTCGTTTACGGCGGCAAGCCGCTGCGCACCTTCGGGTCGTCGGGGCAGCAGCGCGGCTTCCTGCTGGCGGCCAAGCTGGGCCGGGCCGAGATCCACCGTGAGGTTTCGGGGGGCTACCCGGTCTTTCTCTTCGACGACTTCGAGAGCGAGCTGGACCGTGGCGGCCGCACCGGTTTTCTGCAGTACTGCCGGGACCGTTTCCAACTCTTCATTGCCTTATCGGCGGAAGAGTTGGACATGGGTGCGCCCTGGGATCGGCAGAAACGGTTTCGCATACAACAGGGGCGGGTCAGCGACCTTGGCGGCTGCTGATCCCGCGCGATGTTCATTCGGCCCCCCGGGGCCGGGACACATTTCCGAGTGACTACCGCATGAGCAAGACATCCGCGAAAGCGACGACACCGAAAACAGTGAAGAAGGAATACGACGCCGGGAGCATCAAGGTCCTCGAAGGGCTGGAGGCCGTACGCAAGCGCCCGGCGATGTACATCGGCAGCACCGGCACGCCGGGCCTGCACCACCTGGTCTACGAGGTGGTGGACAACTCCGTCGACGAATCGCTGAGCGGGTACTGCGACACCATCGAAGTTTTCATCCACACCGACAACAGCGTCACCGTCATCGACAACGGCCGCGGCATCCCCGTGGACATGCACGAGAAGGAGAAGAAGCCCGCGGCCGAGGTGGTGATGACCAAGCTCCACGCCGGCGGCAAGTTCGACAAGGGCAGCTACAAGGTCTCCGGCGGCCTGCACGGCGTGGGCATCTCGGTGGTCAACGCGCTCTCCGAGCACCTCGACCTGGAGATCCGCCGCGGCGGCCACGTCTACCAGCAGAGCTACGAGCGGGGCGTGCCCCTGGGCCCGCTGACCCAGACCGGCAAGACCAAGCGCACCGGCACCATCGTGCTCTTCAAGCCCGACGCCGACATCTTCGAAGACCTGGTCTACTCCTTCGAGACGCTCTCCCAGCGGCTGCGCGAGCTGGCCTTCCTCAACAAGGGCCTCTCCATCTCCATCGTCGACGAGCGCAATGATCGGCGGAACGACTTTCTCTACAAGGGCGGCATCATCGAGTTCGTCCAGCACCTCGGCCGCAACAAGACCCCGCTGCACAAGAAACCGGTCTACTTCACCGGCGAGCGGGAGGGCATCGAGCTGGAGATCGCGCTGCAGTACAACACCTCGTACACCGAGAACATCTTCTCCTTCGCCAACTCGATCAACACCATGGAGGGCGGCACGCACCTCTCGGGGTTCAAGGCCGCGCTGACGCGCACGATCAACGCCTACGCCGCGGCGAACAAGCTCTTCAAAGACCTGAAGAGCAACTTCCAGGGCGACGATGTTCGCGAGGGCCTCACCGCGGTGATCAGCGTGCGCATCCCCGAGCCGCAGTTCGAGGGGCAGACGAAGACCAAGCTGGGCAACAGCGAGGTCAAGGGGATGGTGGAGGCGCTGGTCAACGAGCACCTCGGCACGTACCTCGAAGAAAACCCCGCGCGGGCGAAGAAGATCGTCACCAAGTGCCGCGAGTCGGCCCAGGCCCGCGAGGCGGCGAGGAAAGCCCGTGACCTGACGCGAAGGAAGGGGGCGCTGGAGGCCTCCACCCTGCCGGGCAAGCTGGCCGACTGCCAGGAGAAAGACCCGGCGATGTGCGAGATCTTCCTCGTGGAGGGCGACTCGGCGGGCGGCTCGGCCAAGCAGGGCCGCGACCGCCGCTTCCAGGCCATCCTCCCGCTGAGGGGCAAGATCATCAACGTGGAGAAGGCCCGCTACGACAAGATGCTGGCGAGCAACGAAATCCGCACGATCATCACCGCCCTGGGCACCGGCATCGGCAAGGAGGACTTCGACGTTTCCAGGCTGCGCTACCACCGGGTGGTGATCATGACCGATGCCGACGTGGACGGCCAGCACATCCGCACCCTGCTGCTCACCTTCTTCTACCGCCAGATGAAGGAGCTCATCGACCACGGTTACCTCTACATCGCCCAGCCGCCGCTCTACAAGGTCTCCTGGGGCAAGAAGAAGCAGAAGTACCTCGACAACGAAAAGGAACTGGACGAGTTCCTCATGCGCCAGGCCACCGAGAAGCGGACGCTGGTGGTGGAGAAGAACGGCAGCCGGCCCATCGCCGGCACGCGGCTCATCGCCGTGCTCAAGCGGATGAAGGACTACTTCTACTACCTCGAGCGGCTGGCCCGCCGCGGCAAGGACCCCGAGCTGATCGAGGCGCTGCTCGAGCTGGGGGTGCCCAAGGGCAGCCCCTTTGCCAAGCGGGACAAGGCCGAGGCCCTCAGGGGCAAGCTCGAGAAACGGGGCTTCGACGTGGGCGAACTGGTCCACGACGAAGAACACAACCTCTACGAGCTGATGGTCCAGGGGGCGGGGAGCGCGCGGCGCACCAAGGTCAACCGGCTGCTCGTCTCCCAGGTCGAGTACCGCAACATGCAGGCGATCCGCAAGGAGCTGGCCGACCAGTGGTCGCCGCCCCTCATCATCAACGGCACCGGCGACGACGTGCGCTGCGAGAGCCGGCGCGAGATGCTGGAGAAGTTCATGGAGATCGCCAAGAAGGGCATCAACGTCCAGCGCTACAAGGGCCTCGGCGAAATGAACCCCGAGCAGCTCTGGGAAACCACCATGGACCCGGACACGCGCCGCATGCTCAGCGTGCGCATCGAGGACGCGGTGGAAGCGGAAACCATGTTCTCGGTGCTCATGGGCGACCAGGTGGAACCGCGGCGGAAGTTCATCGAAGAGAATGCGCTGGAAGTGGTCAATCTCGATGTTTAGAAGCCTGGAGATTTCGTGATCCATCTGCCGCGGGGCCGGATACGAAATGATCTTCGACCCCTCGCGACGAAGGATCGTGAAACGTCCGGGCTCGAAACGGCTCCGGAAGCTCAAATGAGGTTCTGAGGCCACGCCGAAGCAGGACGGGAATGCGTAAGGAAGAAAGAGAAAGAAGAACGGCATGAACGAGCGGCTCATCGGCGGGATCAGGATTCCCGTCAACATCGAAGACGAGATGAAGCAGTCATACATGGATTACGCGATGAGCGTGATCGTCGGCCGGGCCCTGCCCGACGTGCGTGACGGGCTGAAGCCGGTGCACCGGCGGATCCTCTACACCATGTACGACATGAAAAACGTCGCCGGCAGCCCCTACAAGAAGTCGGCGAGAATCGTCGGTGACGTCATGGGTAAGTACCACCCCCACGGCGACCAGGCGATCTACGACGCCATCGTCAGGATGGCCCAGGACTTCTCGCTTCGCTACCCGCTCGTCGACGGCCAGGGCAACTTCGGCTCCCTCGACGGCGACTCGGCCGCGGCCATGCGCTACACCGAGATCCGCATGGAGAAGCTGGCCGGCGGCCTGCTCAAGGACATCGAGAAAGAGACCGTCGACTTCGTCGAGAACTACGACGGTTCGCTCACCGAGCCCGAAGTGCTGCCCTCCCGGCTGCCCAACCTGCTGATCAACGGCTCGGCAGGCATCGCCGTGGGCATGGCGACCAACATCCCGCCGCACAACCTGGGCGAGGTCGTCGACGCCACCCTGGCCCTCATCGACGACCCGAGCACCTCCGCCGAGGAGCTGATCAAGCTCGTCCCCGGCCCCGACTTCCCCACCGGCGGCTTCATCTGCGGCACCGCCGGCATCCGTTCGGCCTACCTCACCGGCCGCGGCTCGGTGAAGATGCGGGCCAAGGCGATCATCGAGAAGCAGCCCAAGGGCGATCGCGAGCACATCGTGGTCACCGAGATCCCCTACCAGGTGAACAAGGCCAAGCTGATCGAGGACATCGCCGCGCTGGTGCGCCACAAAAAGATCGAGGGGATCAGCGACCTGCGCGACGAGTCGGACCGCGACGGTGTGCGCATCGTCGTCGAGCTCAAGCGGGGGACGATCCCCGGGGTGGTGCTCAACCTGCTCTACAAGCACACCCAGCTCGAATCGAACTTCGGCATCATCCTGCTCTCCATCGTCAACAACCAGCCGAAGCTGCTGGGCCTCAAGCGCATGCTCCGCGAGTTCATCGGCCACCGCAAGGTGGTGGTCACCCGGCGCACGCAGTTCGAGCTGCGCAAGGCCGAGGAGCGGGCCCACATTCTCGAGGGGCTGAAGAAGGCGCTGGACCACCTCGACGAGGTGATCAAGCTCATCCGCGCTTCGAAGTCGCCGGCCGAGGCCAAGGACGGCCTGATGGCGACGTTCACGTTCAGCGCCGTCCAGGCCCAGGCGATCCTCGACATGCGTCTCCAGCGCCTCACCGCGCTGGAACGGGACAAGATCATCGAGGAGTATCGGGAGCTGCTGAAGCTGATCGCCCGCCTCAACGAGATCCTCGCCTCGGAGCGGGTGCTGATGAACGTGATCAAGGGCGAGCTCGAGGAAGAGCGCGCCGGCTTCGGCGACGACCGGCGCACCGAGATCATCCCCGACACCGGCGAGATCAGCGTCGAGGACATGATCGCCGAAGAGGACATGGTGATCACGGTAAGCCACTCCGGCTACATCAAGCGCACCTCGGTGAGCACCTACCGGAAGCAGCGCCGCGGGGGCAAGGGCGTGATCGGCATGAAGACCAAGGACCAGGACTTCGTCGAGCACCTCTTCATCGCCTCGACCCACTCCTACATCCTCATTTTCACCCGCCGCGGCCGGGTGCACTGGCTCAAGGTGCACGAGATCCCCGAGGTGGGCTCGTCGGGCAAGGGCAAGGCCATCGTCAACCTGCTCAATCTCTCCTCCGACGAGCTGTTGGCCTCGATCCTGCCGGTGAAAGACCTCACCGAGGAACGGAACATCATCATGGCCACCCGCCGGGGCATCGTGAAGAAGACCGAGCTGCCGGCCTTCCAGCACCCGCGGGTCGGCGGCATCATCGCCATCTCGGTGGATGAGGGCGACGAGCTGCTCACCGTCGAGCTGTCCAGCGGCGAGGACCAGGTCTTCCTCGGCACCCACCTGGGCAAGGCGATCCGCTTCCACGAGCGGGACATCCGCGCCATGGGCCGCACCGCCCGCGGGGTGATCGGCATCCGGCTCCGTCCCGGCGACTGGATCGTCGAGATGGCGGTGACCCGCGAGTTCGGCGCGATCCTCTCGGTGACCGAGAAGGGCTTCGGCAAGCGCACCGCCATCGACCAGTACCGGCTGCAGGGCCGCGGCGGCTCGGGGATCATCAACGTCAAGGTCACCGAACGGAATGGCCCGGTGGCGGGGATGATGCGCGTGGACGAGGATGACCAGCTGATCGTCATCACCCAGAAGGGGATGATCATCCGCATGAACATCGAGGACATCAAGGTCATCGGCCGCGCGACCCAGGGGGTGAAGGTGATCAACATCAAGGACGGTGACCAGGTGGTGGCCGTGGCCCGCCTGGTGGAACGCGACCCCTCCATCGAGAGCCAGAACGGCGAAGCGGAGGAGGACCTGCAGGAACCGCTGCCCGGGACGGAGTAGGTGTGGGGCTCCCGGCAGCAACCTTGCGCTGCCCTCTCCTCCGGAGTCACGGCGCCGTCCCCACAACGTAGCAGTCGGCACCGGCCTTGTCTCCCGACGGCGGGTATGGCGGCTGGTTGAAGGGTGCGGCCGTCACGTCCTCAGCCGCCAGCATGAAGCGGTTCTCACCGACCAGCGACGTTCGACCGGGCAGGCTCACATTCCAGGAAACGTGGAATGGCGCGCTACCGTCGATGTTGCGGTACCCGGCCCTCCAGCCGGTGATCAGGCTTCCGTCAGCCAGGCTGACATTCAACCTCGCGGCAATCCGGCGTGGTTCCTCGAAATAGTGGTTCACCAGGTTCACGGTCATCAGGACGGAGAACGGCAGGGTGCCCTCCGATGGGGAGCAGGTCAGGTCGGCGGATACCGTGCCCATGCGGATGGTGATATTGCGCAGAATCGAGACAAAGTAGCTGTCCATGCTCGTCACGACGAGGTCCTGGTCGCCATCGTTGTCCAGGTCATGCATGGCGGTTGCCGAGGGCTGGGATCCAACACCGATACCGAAGTTCTCCTCGGTGATGAAGCTGCCGTCTCCGATGCCGTACAGCACCGAGACAAAGCCGGTGAAGGAGGTCAAGGCCAAATCGGTCAATCCATCACCATCCAGGTCTCCTCCGGCAAGATGAGCCAGGCCGAGGCAATCCCCGAACGACCCCAGGGTGGAAAACGTCCCGTCCCCGTGACCGAGGAGGACCGATACGTCGCCGCCGATATAATTCGCCACGGCCAGATCCGCGGCCCCGTCACGATTCAGGTCATCGATGACGAGAGCCCGTGGCGCTTCACCGGCAGGGTAGGCGACATACGGCGGGAACGTGCCGTCGCCATTTCCCAGGAAGACCGAGATGGAGTCGTCACTGGTATTGGCGACAACGATGTCCTCGTCACCATCGTCATCCAGGTCGTGGATGGCGATACCATGGGGATATGAGCCGGTGTCGTAACTCACGGCGGCCTCGAACGAACCGTCGCCGAGACCGATCAGCACGGAAATGTCGGGATCGGGCCCTGTGCGGTTCACGGTGACCACGTCCGGCACCGAATCCCCGTTCAGGTCGGCGGTGGCGACTGAAGCCGGATCCCAACCGACGGCGTAGTCGCCTGAGGCGATGAACGTCCCGTCCCCATGGCCCAGGAAGATGGTGATGCTGTCGTCCGAGTAATTTATGGAGACCAGGTCCTGGTCCCCATCCCCATCCAGCTCATCGCAGGCCAGTGAATACAAGGCAGCGCTGGTGCTGATCGTGTGGGCCAGCGTGAAGGAGCCGTTCCAGCCCCCGAGGTAGACGGCGATATGACGGCCGTTGAAATGGGCAATGGCCAGATCAGGGTAGGGATCAGCGTTCAGATCGCCGACGATCACCGACATGGGATCCTGGCCGGTCCCAAAGCCCTCGGCGGCGGCGAACCTGCCGTCGCCATACCCACGAAACACCGACACCGAGTTGCTGGTGGAGCCGTTCAGGTTGACCAGGTCAAGCAGGTCATCGCCGTCGAGGTCCTGAAGGGAGACGGACCGGGGACTGTCCCCCGTGCCGTGGAGATCCCCGGGGACAAAGGTGCCGTCTCCCACGCCCAGCAGGGTTGAGATGTCGTGGTGGGTCGATGAATTTGAAACAACCAGGTCCGGATGGCCGTCTCGATCCAGATCGCCGACGGCGATCGACGTCGAGTACGTGTCCGAGCCGTATCCGGCGCCCGGAGTGAAGGTGCCGTCGCCGGCACCAAGCAGGACCAACACGCTGCTGCCGGAATAGCAGCTCAACACGAGGTCCTGGTTTCCGTCATGGTTCAGGTCGTGGACGGCCACTGACGACGGATTGCCCCCGGCATCAAATTCCACCGGGTCATGGAATGTCCCATCCCCGATTCCCAGCGACACAACGATTTCGATTCCACCACACACCGCCACAACGTCCAGATGACCATCGTCATTCAGGTCGGAGACGGCCACAAAATCGGGATCGATCACGCCGATGCCCAGGTAGATCTGTTCCGGAAACGAGCCGTCACCCTCGCCAAGGAAGATTGAGATGTCGTGAGATCCGCCATAGACGAGGATCAGGTCTGGTATGCCATCCTCGTTGAAATCGGCGATGTCGACATCGGATGCCCCGTAATCGACTCTCAGCAGCGTTCGGTCCGGAAACGTGCCATCACCGACGCCGGGGAAGATCGCGACCCGGTGTGACTGGTAGTGGGAGACCACGAGATCCTGGTTGCCGTCACCATCCAGGTCGGCGATGGCAATGGCCGACGGATCAAAATACGTGTCATAGGTGACCGGCGGCTGGAACGTGCCGTCTCCGAGCCCGAGCAGAATGGAAATATCATCGCTGCCGGAGTTCGCCACGGCCAGATCGAGGATGCCGTCACCGTTCAGGTCTTGAACAACATGCGATATCGGGTCGTTGCCAACGAGAAAATCCATCCTGGCGTTGAACAGCCGCGCTTCAGCCGGGGGTGCTTGACATATGAGCACTGGCAGTACGGCGACAAGGACAAGGCTGGTTGCTTTCATCACGAATCCTTCCTGCTCGGCGTTCGTGCGAGGCGGACAGGTGGATGGATTATCTGGATCTCGTCACCAGATTCATGCGTTCAAGGTAGTCGTTGATATCCAGCCAGTCAAGAAAAGCGGGGGGCCGGGCGCCAGGACGGGCGCAAGAGCCGGCGAATACTGGATGGCGACGAGGCACGCCGCATGGTCCTGATCCGAGAGGCGCGGCGGGCCTTCCGGGACTTCCACGCCCGGTGCTTCTGGTCCAGCCCATCCGATACAGCGTTTTGACGGTTTGAGTAGCGGGACCTTCATCTTCTCCCGATTCTGGTGATCGGCATCTCCTGATACAAGCCGGCGTTAAGCCATGAAAATCCAGCACGTCATGCGAGATTTTCATGGTGGTCGCGAGCCGAAGGTCGGATACTGATATCGGACCGAGTCCCGATCTCACCGGGGTGTTGTTCGTGCGGTGTTTCCCGTCGGGGCCGGCGTCTGGCCGGAAAGACATTCAGAGTTGACACCATTTCATAAGCCGCTTATGATGTAAGCATGAGTGGAATCAACAAGGAAACGCGTTCCTGGCTCGCCGAGATCGGCCGCCGGGGCGGGCGGAAGAGCCGGCGGAAGCTGGACGGCGACGAGGCGCGCCGCATGGTGCTGATCCGCGAGGCGCGGCGGGCCTTCCGGGATTTCCATGCCCGGTGCTTATGGTCCAGCCCCCCCGGCTATGTCCCCGGGGAGGGCGACGTGGAATGGATCGCCCGGCAGCTGCGCCAGCACGGTGGGGCCGACGGATGGGAACGCGCACGGAAACTGCTATGCCGCTTACCGAAGCACAGCGACTAATCCTCGAGCTGCTCGCGGAGAACAGGTCGGAAGAGAGTCACCTCGCCGGTGCCGCCGCCATCCACATGGCCGACCGGTCGACGAGGAGGAGCGCCGACCTCGACCTGTTCCACGACCGCGAGCAGGCCGTGGCGGACGCCTTCGAAAAGGACCGGCTCGCCCTGGATGCCGGCGGGTTCGGGCTGCGCGTAGAGCTGTCCCAGCCGGGGTTCATCCGTGCCATGGTCACCGCGCCGGGGCACGAACCGCTGCGCGTCGACTGGGCCCACGACTCGATGTGGCGCTTTCTCCCGCCGGTAAAGCTGAAGGGCGCGGGCCATGTCCTGCACCCCGTCGACCTGGCGGCGAACAAGGTCCTGGCTCTGGCCGGCCGGGACGAGCCGCGGGATTTCGTCGACGTCCTCTACCTGCACCGCCGGGTGCTGCCGCTGGGGGCGCTCTGCTGGGCGGCCTGCGGGAAGGACCAGGGCTTGAACCCCGAAATGCTGCTCGACCTGCTGTCGCGGAAGGGGCGGTTGAATCAGGGGGACCTCGACCGGCTCGACCTCGCCAGCCCCTTTGACCTCTCGACGGAAGTGCCCGCTTACCGTGAGGCCCTGGCCCTCGGCCGGGAATGGATCGAGACAAGGCCGATGGAAGAGACAGGCTGCCTTTATCACCGTCCCGG
>Ga0180436_10001521_pt1 | contig 22604 bp, 26 predicted proteins | sample SS_ome_2_FD_132434 | JGI IMG/M metagenome (GOLD analysis project Ga0180436, IMG submission 132434) | Hypersaline lake sediment archaeal communities from the Salton Sea, California, USA - SS_3_S_2 metaG | ecosystem: Environmental > Aquatic > Non-marine Saline and Alkaline > Hypersaline >... | reverse complement strand
TGCTCTTGCCTCTCCAGCGAAAATAAGCGGTGGATATGAACTTAATTGATCCTCTACTTTCTTAAGAAGTTCTTTATCTTGATATGTTGGTTGTTGCTTTATCGGAAATTCTCTCCAGCTACTAGGTGTCCAACTCATAGTTTATCCTTAGGTATTGGGCATAATATCTATTAGCCCAAAAAAATTAATTCATGATTATAGCTTAAAAAATTTGAAAATAATAGTAAAGGAAATGGCATTAGCAGAAATAGTTTAAATTTGTTATCGATTTGTAATGAAAAATGAAAAAAAAGTATAATTTGTCATAGTGAAAAGCTCATATTAAAAAATGGAAGCCGTGATTTAGGGCTTTATAAAATATGTTACTTTTTGAGTTATTCACACATGTGAAATAAGAGTGAATAACTCGTCTATATAATTAAGATAAGCTCTACTTTTTCACTACAAAAGTAACAAAGTTTGCCCACTGAAAAACAGTATCTATTTTTTTAAATCCTGCCTCTTTACACATCTGTATATTCTCTTTTATTGTAAAAGGAATGAGTACATTTTCCAAGGCTTCACGCTTCTGAGCTATCTCATACTCGCTGTATCCTTGTTCTTTCTTATAATCATAATAGATATCTATCAACTCTTTATCAAGCTTTTTGTCTTCAAAGATCACTTTCTCAGAAAAAATGAAAATCCCATCATCATTCAACCCATCGTAAAGCTTTTTCATAAGCTCTACACGCTGCATGGGGCGTATGAACTGCAAAGTATAATTTGCGACGATAATATCTTCTTTATGATACTCATAGGTCAACATGTCTGCCAACTCTAATTCTATATCTGCTCCAAACGCTTGACATTTCTGTTCTGCTCTGTCTAACATCGCTTGAGAATTATCTAACCCTTTAAGCTTCATGCCAACTTCCATCTTGCTGTGCAGATCCAGTAAGAACTTTGCAGTTGAAGAACCAAGATCAAGTACTTTTTTCCCCTCTTCTTGTTCAGAGAGTATCAATGAGATGACCAGTTTGCGTACTTCATCATAAAAAGGTACCGAACGGCTTAACATATCATCAAATACAGAAGCGACCGCTTCATCAAATTCGAACTTTTTCTCTATGGGTTTATTAAATACTTTATCTTTCATGTCGTCATTTTATCATAAGTTCCATCACTCCTGACCTACAAACTCCTGCATGCTCTTATAATATCTCTCATCTGAAGAGATATCGATATGCCCTCTGTTTTCAATGGTGATCACATCTAAAAGTACGGGATCAAATGCATCTATCAGTTGATGTGTACGCTCTTTCTCTATCACAGTATCTTTCTCAGCCATAATGATCAATGTTTTGGCTTTGATATCCTTGACCATACTGATCGCATTAAACGCATCATTCAATAGACTTGAAACGGGAAATAAAGGATACATATCCTGAGCTACATTAAGAATACTGTCATAAGGTGTGATAAGTGCTAGTTTGGAGACGTCTCGATTTGCCGCAACATATACTGCAATACCGGAACCAAGACTACGGCCTCCTACAGAGATGGTCTCATATTTAGACCTGATCGTATCATAGAGTTTCAATGCATCACTATATAGTCCCTCTTCACTTGGATCTCCTGTACTTCTTCCATATCCTCTATAGTCCATGAGATAGACTGTGAACGCAGGAAATTGTCTTGCGATCTCATCACTGCTTAGTGCCATAGATTCAGCATTTCCACCAAAATAGATAATCGCATCCATATTTCCCTCATTTAACACAATGAAGTTGATAGACTCTCCATCATTTTTCAATGTCATTTCTGGATGTGCTGTAGGGTGTATCGGTGTAGGGAAATAGAGTAAAGACCTTTGGTTGAAATAGAGGAACAGGGTTGTACCTACATATCCAAGAAGCAGTAACATACTGACTCTTCTAATTATTCGTTTCATACCAATAGCTTTTTTGCCGTTGTAATATCATTTTCAATTTGTGCTTTGAGTGCATCCAAACTGTCAAACTTCTGATTGATACGGATAAAATCTACAAACTCCAGCAGTACCTCATCCTCTACTTCACCTATCTCTTGGTCTAAGATATGTGTCTCTACAGCAAAAGAGTCATCTGTTGTGACTCTGTGTCCTAAAAAGCTTACAGAGTCATACCATTTCTCATCTATCAGTGTACGTGTTGCATAAACACCCTCTAGAGGAAGTTGATACTCTTTTACCTGTAGATTGATCGTAGGAACCAACTCCTTTTTACCCAATCCTTGTCCCCTAACCACTTCACCATCAATATGGTAATTTCTTCCTAACAATCCATTAGCCAATGCGATCTTTCCTTCACGAAGATACGCTTTGATCGTTCGGGAATGGATAGGTATCTCACCATGACTCACTTCATCTATGATCACGATCTCTTTATCGCAAATAGTAGCGAGCATTTGTGCATTACCTGACTTGCCTTTTCCAAAATGAAAATCATATCCCACTATGATCGTTTCAAGTGCAGGGAAATCAGCTTCAAGTCTGTGTACAAACTCTTCAGGTGTCAACGATTTGATCTTATCAAAATGGTAAAAACAGCATACTTTAGAGGTGAAATATGATCGTTTGTAACCTGGTGTTAAATACCCTCCATTTCTTTCAATGATCACCAATGCATCTGCTTTATCTATAAGGGTGCGATGCCCGGTATGTATACCGTCGAATGATCCTATGGCAATGCTCTTTATCTGATTATTTAGCTGCACTCTTGTTTCTCCGTTTTAACAAAATGATAAAGATACTCTTGGTTACCCTCTTTACCTTGTACTTGTGAAAATGCCTGGTATTGTAGTCTCCACCCTAGTTTAGTTGTTTGGGCTTCAAACTCCTCTTTGCGTCTGGCTATCGCATCAAGATCCTGTACCACACCTCTGCTGTCACGCTTTACCTCTCTCCCTACTTCAAACTGCGGTTTATAAAGTATCACGATATCTGTACCCTCCTCAGCAAGTCTATCTATATCATCAGTGATCTGCAATATGGAGATGAAAGAGACATCACAAGTGATCAGTTCAAAAGCTTGTTCACTCTGAAAATCACGTATATCTGTCTCTTCATGCAAAAAGAGATTTTCTTTAGTGCGAAGTGAGACATGCAGCTGTTCTTTCCCCACATCTACACACGAAAGCGATGCAACACCATTTTCAAGTACGACCTGAGCAAATCCGCCTGTACTGGAGCCTATATCCAGAGCCCTTTTCCTTTTAAGCTCCATAGGATGTTCAGCCAAAAAGTTCTCCAACTTACGGGCTGCTCGGCTTACATAGAACTTCTCATTTTCCACTTCCACAGAAGATTTCTCATCTATCTTGGCTGATGCTTTTGCCACTTTTCCGTTTATTTTTACTTTGCCTGCTTTTATCGCATCAGTTGCACGATTTCGGCTTTCAAAGTAACCCTCTTCTACCAGATATTTATCTAATCTCATTCTTACCTCTTAAAGACCCTAAAGTGGTCTACTATCTTATAACTTCTCAGTACATCTTCCTCTTTGGCCCCGGAGTTGATGTTGTGTATGATCAGCGGTTCACCATACGCATTTCTTTTATCAGAACAGATACCAATATGATCCAAACTCTTTCCGCCTCTTGCTTTGAGTTTCCATACTACGATATCACCGGGCTTAAACGCATCTTTTACCCTATATCCACGTGCAGACAGATAGGTCTGGATGTTCTTTACACGTCTATGATCGATATTTGTATCAAGTTTATCCGTATAATAAAGCCCTTTATAGCTCTGAGGGTACTTCTGCTTGTGCTTATAGATTCGCTCTTGAAGGTCGATATCCACGCCACGGAATGCACGTACCACAACATCCGTACAGACACCTTTAGAGATCGGGATATCGCCCATAGGGTATTTGATAGTCCGATACTCTGGATTATAGGTAAGTGTTTTTCCTACTTGGTCCTGTGCGGATTTAATGAAGGTATCGTTGGACCCTGCAAGCAGCAAAAAACTTACAGCGATAAAAAGAAATAACAGTTTTTTCATTACAACATCGCCCTCATTTCATCTTCTGTGAGTGTTGAGACCCCAAGTCCTTCTGCTTTAGTTAACTTACTTCCAGCCTCTTCACCATACACCACGAAGTCTGTCTTTTTACTCACCGAACCACTTACCTTTGCACCAAGCTCTTCTAGCATCTCTTTGATCACTCCCCGACTCACAGACATCGTTCCCGTGAGTACCACTGTCTTACCTTTAAATGGATTCTCTTGAGCCTCTTTCTTTTTCTCTACCCTTGGCTGGATCGTCTCAAAGAGCTGCTGAACAAAGTCATGATTTACACGCATAAACTCAAGCAAAGAGTTTGCCATCTCTTCACCGATACCATCTATGGCTACTACAGCCTCAAATTCTGCATCTACAATACCCAATCCAAACTCCAGTGCCAAGGCTTTACTTGCCACTTCACCGATATGCTCGATACCCATTGCGTTGATCAGACGGTAGAGCGGTACGCCCTTAGTTGCCTGTATAGCATCTATAAGGTTGTTGATCCGCTTCTCTTTAAAACCTTCCATCCCTTCAATATCTTCATACTTGATGAAGTAGAGGTCAAGAATATCTTTAATGATCTCCTCTTTCACCAGCAGTTCTACTATTTTTCCGCCAAGCCCATCAATATTCATACATCCTTTTTTCGCAAAGTGAATGATAGAGTTAATCACACGGTCAGGACAGTGGAGGTTTTGACATTTGATCAGTGTACCTTCATCAAGCAGTTCGCTGTTACAGGTCGGACACTCAGTCGGACGGCTAACAGCTGTTTCCGTACCCTCTCTACGATCCTCCAATACCTTGATGATCTTCGGTATCACATCTCCACTTCGGATGATTATCACACTGTCACCTACATGTATATCTTTACGCTCGATCTCATCGAAATTATGCAGTGTGGCACGACTCACCATCGCCCCTTCGATGTTCACAGGTTCTATCTCCGCTACAGGCGTCACTACACCAGTGCGTCCTACCTGAAGCGTGATCGCATTGATCTTGGTGACTTTCTCTACTGCAGGAAATTTATAGGCACACATCCATTTAGGTACTTTTACTGTGTATCCAAGATCCTCTTGTTTAGCTACCTCATCGACCTTGAGTACCATTCCGTCCATCATCATCGGTATCTCATTACGTTTCTCGATCAACATACGGTAAAAGGCTTCGATCTCATCGATACCCTGACAATCCTGTGCAAACGGAGGCTCTAAAAACCCAAGTGCATAAACATAATCCATCTTTTCAGAGAGTTTACGGTGTGATAGAGTGTTCTCTCCCAGTCCCCAAGGGTAAAATACCAGTCTTCTTTTAGCAGTAATGGAGCTGTCAAGCTGTCTGAGGCTTCCAGCCGCAGCATTACGCGGATTGGCAAAGAGTGCTTCCCCCTCTTCGAGTCTCTCTTCATTGATCTTTTCGAAATCATCCTTACGGATCACGACTTCTCCACGAATCTCGATGAGACCATCATAGTCGATGCTTAAGGGAACGGAACGGATCGTACGGACATTATCCGTAACCTCTTCACCGACAACACCATCACCCCTTGTGATCGCACGGACCAGCTTACCATCTTCATAGAGTAAGTTCATACTTGCTCCGTCAAACTTCGGTTCACAGAAGTACTCACACTCTACGACATTTTTCTCTACACGTTCAAGCCACTCTATGACCTCATCACGATCGAAAACATCTTCCATGCTCCACATGCGTTTGATATGCTTTGCCTTGGAAAACTCATCACGTACCACCCCTCCAACACGCTTAGTAGGTGAATCCTCAGCTGCTTGTGTTGGATTGGCTGCTTCAAAGTCCAGTACTTCGTGATAGAGTATGTCATACTCTTCATCTGTAGCTATAGGGTTATCTTCAACATAGTATGCATGTGCCCATTTTTTAAGGCGTTGGATCTTCTCTTGGTATTGTTCGTATGTCATCTTTTATAGTTTACTTTCTCTTTTTTTCCATCAAACTTTGGCATGGTATCTAAAATATACACATCCAAAAAAGCCTTCACTCTTGCCAAATACTCTCTCGCCTTCATTCTATAAGCTGCAGCTGTACCAGGAATATCCTTCGCCTTAAATCCTATGACCTTTTGCCCCTTGGTTTTGGCGATGAAGAGTGCTCTTTCAAGATGAAATCTCTGAGAAACGATTATATAGTCTTTTAGGTCAAAAATCGCTTCAGCTCTCACAATAGAATCAAGTGTTCTTACCCCCAAAGGATCAAGTGTGATATACTTACCCGGAACCCCGGCTTTGATAAGATCCTTTCTCATCTTTCCTGGTTCATCATAATATTTGGTACTATGGTCTCCTGAAACCACGACGGCTTTGACTTTCCCTGCTTTAAAAAGCGCTGCTGCTGCACGTATACGATAGGTATAAAAGTAGTTTTGACCCCCGCCGATCATATATTTGGCTGTGCCTAACACTAAGGCTGCTTTTTTAGCTGGCACTTTTTTAATATCACTGTAAATATCTGCTTGTGCATCTTTTGATATATATAGATCTAAAGAAAAAACACCTATGAATATCAGCACTACAACCCAGAATATCCATTTAAATAAATGCATTGAAACCTTACAGTATCGCTTTTAGGACACTTAAAGCCTGTTGGTGTTCAGCAACATCATGACAGCGTACTATAGAAGCCCCATTTTCTACAGCTTTCAAATGGATCGCTAAGGTCCCTGGTAAACGTTCTTGCGGTGTAGATCTACTGATCTTGTCTATCATCGACTTTCTGCTTGCTCCCACCAATACTTCACAACCAAATACTTTAAAATGTGCCATATTTTTGATCAGTGTGATATTGTGTTCTAATGTTTTTCCAAACCCAATACCCACATCTAAGATGATGTTTTCTCGAAGCATCCCCATTGCTTCACACTTGGCTATACGTTCTTCAAAGAAATCGCTGATCTCTACCATGACATCATCATAGATTGGATCTTTCTGCATGGTTTGAGGTGTGCCTTGCATATGCATGATACAAAGTTTGGCATCATACTTTACAGCTAACCTTATGATCTCTTCATCACTCGCTCCGGTGATATCATTGGCCAGTGTAAACCCACTCTTTAAAGCATACTCCACCACACTCGGTGTATAACTGTCGATACTAAATATCGCCTTTTCAAAAAGCTTTTGTTCTTTGATCACATCACAAATAGGTTTGATACGTTCAAGCTCCTCAGCTTCATCTACTACTTCTGCTCCGGGACGAGATGAGACTGCGCCAATGTCAATGATCTCAGCCCCCTCATCTATCATCTGTTGACACTTATTAACTGCATTCAAAGAGGTAAACCTGCTCCCTTCAAAAAAACTGTCATCATTCGCATTGATCACACCCATGATCTTTGTTGGGTAACTCTTAACAGAAAGAAATTTCTTAAGTTCAGAAGCAACTGTTTTCAGTCCAAAAGGTTGAGCCAACTCTTTTTTACTAAGAAGCTCCATATGTTTTCGTGTGCCGATCAATATACAGTCATAGGTAGGTTTTTCACAAAGGATGACACCTGAAGGTACTGCCAACTCAGCGCCAATGCTCAAAGCATCCTGCTTAAGTATATTGGCGGCAGGTGTTTTAAGGTCTTTGATGAAAAAGTAAAGAAGTTCCATCTTCTTAGCCATGATACCCACACCACCACTCTCAACATTCAATGCCTTGAGAGCTACTTTTTTATCAGCCATGGTTCCAAGTTTATAGATATCCATACTAACCTCCATTAATCACACGTAGTGTGTCCTTGTCATGGTGAACGCCCTTGAAAGCACAGCGATTCGAGAACCATGACGCTTTTTGCTTACTTTTTTAAAAAAGTAAGCAGAGAAACAATGCCACAATTCAAATATGAGGCAATTAGAAAAAAATAGATATAACTATTTTATCGTTTTTTTCTTGCTAGTAGTTTCAATAACAGCGTATTCAACACAAACTGAGGTGGTGAACCTACATCCAATGCGATATATGCATTTGCAAACAAAGCCAATGTTTTTTCATCTAAGTCATAGGCTTGTGATCGGATAGCCTCTTTGCTAATGCCCTCAACAAGCAACTTCATCACCTTGGCATCTGTACGCTTATGCTTCTGTACAAAATCATATACGGTGGCCAATGAGAGCTGTTTGAGATCCAGATCTAACACCTCTTCCTCTTTCTCTTGAGAAAGTACCATAATAGGCAGACGTGAACGGATCGTATCTAAGATCGTTGCTTTACTAGGCGTGATGAGAATGAATTCTTTTTTGGGTGGAGGTTCTTCTATGACCTTTAAAAGTTTGTTTTGTACCACCGGAGAAAATGTTTTAGCCGCAAGCATGATGATTGTGGTCTCTTCACTGGCCATATAGGCCTTTTCTATAGCAAGTTTTGCATCATCCACCAAAAAAGTATCTTCTTTAATGATCTTCACAAAACGTTCATTTTGTTGCAACGCTTCAAGCTTGCTGACAGTGTCATCTATGTCGCTGCTGATGATCACTTGGCTGGTTAGTCTCATGACTCTAGATCTAAGTCCCCGAATAGTGCTGCAGATAGCGTGTTGTCAAAAAGTTTGAAAAGTTGTAAAAGTTTGATATCCAGTAAAGTATCAGAACTACGGAAAGCAAAACTGTCCTGTACCTCTTCATCCATCACCCATAGAAAACTCTCTTCGTTTCTATAGGCAAGTTTTGTAAAAGGATGATCACCTTTACCGATATACCATATATAATATCCGTTTGGATAAGAGATATCCAACATATCTTCTAGAAGTTGCAGATCTTGTGAAGATTTCATCGTCTGAAGCTGCGGGAAACAGCTGGATAAGCAGTAGAAAGGCAAAAGTGGTCTGTTCTTTTTAAGCTCATTGATATTTTTCAGGATATATTTTCCAAACCACTCATAGGTCTCATCTGTAATAATAAGTGCTGTCTTTCCTTCAACACTCTGGGACACTGCACTCTTGACCAAAGGTGCCCACTCATAGCGATATTCTTCCATCCACGAGAAAGAGGACTCCTCATCACGAATGGTCTGCAATGTCCATTTTAAGAGTTGCTGCATCTGTCTACTTGTCTAGATCGAATGCTTCGTGCAGTGTACGGATAGCCAGTTCTCCATACTTCTCATCTACCACCATAGAAACTTTGATCTCTGAAGTAGATATCATCTGAATGTTGATATTATTGTCAGCAAGTACCGTAAATGCTTTCGCCGCTACACCAGAGTGAGACTTCATCCCCACGCCTACTACAGATACTTTACACACATGCTCATCAAAATCCATCCCCTGAACGTCATGATCAAAACCTGCCATTAGTTTCTTCGCATTCTCATGCTCACTCTGTGGTACCGTAAATCCAAGATTCGTTGAACCGTCTTCACCTCTGTTTTGAATGATCATATCTACATTGATATTCGCTTCTGCCAACATTGTAAATATCTCTGCTGCAATGCCAGGTCTATCTGAAACACCTCTAAGTGTTACTCTAGCTTGATTTTTGTCAAGTACAACACCGCTTACTAATACTTCTTCCATACTGTTGCTCTCCTTTGTGATAAGCGTACCTTCATTATCGCTAAAACTGCTTTTAGCATAAAGTTTTACATTAAGTTTTTTTGCCAGTTCTACTGAACGGTTTTGCAATACCTTTGCTCCCAATGATGAAAGTTCCAACATCTCATCATAAGAGATCGTATCGAGTTTCTTTGCATTAGGTTCAATACGAGGATCTGTGGTGTAGATACCATCCACATCCGAGTAGATCTCACACTGATCTGCCTTCAGTGCTCCTGCCAGAGCAACTGCTGAAAGGTCTGAACCTCCACGTCCAAGCGTAGTCACGGAACCATGTTTGTTGATCCCTTGAAAACCTGCAACAATAACGATCTTGCCTTCACCTATGGCATTATGCATTGCAGTAGGGTCTATGGTTTCTATACGTGCATAGGTATGTGTATCATCTGTAACTATACCTGCTTGACGCCCTGTCATCGCAACCGCATCATATCCCTTAGCCTGCAAAGCGATAGAAAGCAGTGCTGCTGTTACACGTTCACCTGAACTAAGCAGCATATCCATCTCTTTTCTTGCAGGATTGTTATCAAAATGCTCTGCGTACCCGATCAGTTTATTGGTCTCACCGCTCATTGCAGAAACAACAACAACGATGTCATCTCCTTCATCTCTTGCTTTTGCTACACGATTGGCCACATTTGCGATACGGTCGAGATCTCCGACACTGGTACCACCGTATTTATGTACAACTAACATCTAAATTAAACCTTCTTCCATAAAATAGTCGATCACTCTACGATACACTTTACGTTTAAAGTAGGTCACCTTTTTAAATAACTCTTCATACTCTACAAACTCATACTCTTCAAACTCAGGTACATCATAAGCATGTAAGTTGATCACTGCACTCTCTTTAAGACGGACCAAAAAATACTTTTGCGTTTGTCCGTCAAAAGGGTATGTTTTTCCACGCGACTTTTTTGGAAAATCATATGAGATCCATTCAGGAAACTCTCCTAACACCTCTACATGATCGCAGCCGATCTCTTCCAACAGTTCCCTTCTTAAGGCATCTCTAGGTGTTTCTCCTTCATCAATGCCCCCTTGAGGAAATTGCCACGCATTTTTGATATCACTTCGATGAGCAACAAAGAACTCACACTTGTCCGGATATTTGGAAGAGAGTATTACAGCTGCAACATTAGGCCTATAGCTCTTTTTCTTTTGCATACTTAACTCATTTCACTAATTAATTAAATAGGAAGTCATAAGAATTGCCTTCTCAATGACATTTTAACACTGTGCCTCTCATAAAAATCGGCTTCAGAAACTTGTTTCTTTTGGTAATCAATGTTAACTTGTAATTTCACTCTAAATTGATTAAAGTTTATCCATACATTCCTAATTTTCTGATATTATTCTATCTAAAGTGCGGTTACAAACATTTGAAAAATATTCAAAAAGAGAGAAAAGTATTTGCTAATTTATCTTCATATCCCCTACTGTGATTCAAAGTGCCACTACTGCAGCTTTAACACCTATGTCGATAAATTTGAAACACAATCCAAATACATGAAAGCGCTCTATCAGCAACTCTCATTTGAACTTCAACGTTTTAACGCAAAACCAAAAAGTATCGAAACACTTTTTATCGGTGGAGGTACTCCCTCAACGATAACCCCTGAACTTTATGCTCCTATTTTTGAACTTCTGAAGCCATATTTAGAAGAGAATGCAGAGATCACAACAGAAGCCAACCCTAACTCTGCAACAAAAGAGTGGCTTAGAGGAATGAAAGCACTCGGAGTCAACCGTGTCAGTTTCGGTGTACAGAGCTTTGATGCACAAAAACTAAAAAATTTGAACCGTGCCCATAATCCGGAACAGGCACGAAATGCCATACTGTTTGCTAGCACATTAGGGTTTGAACATCTCTCTTTAGACTTGATCTATAACTATCAAGGCGATACTAAAGCACTGTTACTAAACGATATCAATGAGGCTTTTTCACTTCCGATCGACCATATCTCAGCCTATGAACTCACCATAGAAGACGGCACCAAATTTTCAAATACGCCCGAGGTAAGACAAGAAGATGAGAACCTTGCATTCTTCGTTACAGAAGAGATAGAAAAACGAGGGTTTAAAGCCTATGAGATCTCCAATTTTGGTACCTACCAAAGCAGACATAACAAAGGATACTGGGAACTTAAGAACTATATCGGTGCCGGTGCCGGTGCCGTTGGTTTTCTCAATGATAGACGATTCTACCCGCAAGCAGATATTGATGCTTATATAGCCGATCCGATGCATATCACAGAGGAACTATTGACCCCGGATGAACTGCTGACAGAAAAGATCTTTTTAGGTTTGCGAAGTGTTATTGGTGTTGAGAAGTCTCTGCTGACAGAAAAAATGACACAAAAAGCAAACAGTCTTTGTGAAAAAAAGAAACTACATTGTGATGATACCCATTACTATAATGAAAATTTCTTCTTGAGTGATGAACTAGCGCTATACATTTTAGATTAATTTGATAAAATACAACAATTAAAATACAAGGCATACTATGTTTGGCATCGGCTTTACCGAGTTACTTATTATTTCTGTTGTTGCTATACTCTTTTTAGGACCAGATAAGTTACCCTCTGCAATGATAGAGATCGCAAAATTTATCAAAAGTGTTAAAAAGACCGTGGGGGAAGCAAAACACTCTTTGGAAGAAGAGATGAAGATCGCAGACCTTAAAGAAGAGGCGCTCAGTTATAAAAAACAACTTGATGATGCTACCAACGAACTCAAAAGTTTCAAGAACATAGATTTTGATGATTTTGATGATGTCAGTTATGATGAAGAGATCTCACAAGAATCACCAAAGGCCCTTGCAACAGCTTCAAAACCTGATGCTGCCAAAGAGAAGAGCGAAGAGACAACTGCAGATACTCAGATTGAGACAAAAAATGAAACGGTAACCCTGAAAAAACCAAAAAAGAAAAAGAAAAAACTAGCTGCTGATGAAACAACAGCTGCACCTAAAGATGAAGCATAATGTTTAGTGAACTTAGACCCCACCTTGTTGAATTACGAAAAAGACTTGGACTTTCAGTCCTCTCCATATTTATTGCATTTATTATCGCATTTATATTCCATGAAACCATTTTGGCATGGGTAACAGCGCCACTAAATGAAGCTTTGGACGAGGTTGCACACCTCTCCCAAAAAGCTGCTGACGGAATGGTAACAACACACCAGGTCGGTGGTGCATTTTTCGTTGCACTGAAGGTATCATTCTTCGCAGGACTTTTGGGAGCATTACCTTTTATACTCTATCAACTTTGGCTCTTTATTGCTCCTGGTCTTTACAGTAATGAGAAAAAAATGGTACTTCCTTTTGTGGTAGGAGGAACCATCATGTTTGGTGTAGGTGTACTTTTTGCCTACTATATCGTGACACCATTTGGTTTTCAATTCCTTATAACCTTTGGTTCTTTCCTTTATACACCACTGATCAATATAGAAGATTATGTTGGCTTTTTTACGAAGATCATGATGGGCTTTGGTATTGCATTTGAACTTCCTGTATTTGCTTATTTCCTTGCACTTCTAGGGATGGTAACGGACCAGACACTGAAAGACTTTTTCAAATATGCAGTACTTATCATCTTTGTGCTTGCTGCGCTGCTTACACCACCAGATGTACTGACTCAGCTTCTTATGGCTGCACCGCTTATCATTCTTTATGGTGTGTCTATCCTCATCGTCCGTGCAGTAAACCCTCATATTGAAGATGAAGACGAGGATGAAGACGAAGAGACAACTGAAGAGAGTGAAACTTCTCCAAAAAACAGTTAAACACTCTATGAATGAAGAGCTTCTCACCAAAAACTATGACTATGAACTCCCAGAAGGGTTCATAGCTACAGAACCTGTCCACCCTAGAGACCATGCAAAACTTCTTGTGTATAACAGAAAAACCGATACCGTTACCCATACTACATTTAAACACTTACTCGATTTCCTTCCAGAAGCGTGTGATGTCTTTCTGAATGATACACGTGTTATCAAAGCCCGTATTTTTGGTCATAAAAAGTCTGTCAATAATCAAGGTGGCGGTAAAGTAGAACTCCTGTTCAACAAACCTTTGGATGCACACCACTACCTAGTACTCATCAGAGGTAAGATTAAGATAGGTACGGAGCTTCTATTTGATGATGGGCTTGTGGCTACGGTAACGGGTTTTAATGATGATGGTTCTCGTATCGTTACCTTCACGCATCACGGTAATGAGATACGTTTTGAAGAACTGGTTCTGATTTTAGACAACATAGGACATATCCCTCTGCCCCCTTATATGCAAAGAGAAGACAACGAAGATGATGAAACAGACTACCAGACACTTTTTGCCAGTAAAGCTGGTGCCGTTGCTGCACCGACAGCCTCCTTGCACTTCACTCCTGAACTGTTTACTTCACTTGAGCAGAGACATAAGACCCATAAGGTCACGCTTCATGTGGGTGCAGGGACCTTTAAACCTGTAGAGGCCGAAGAGATACTTGATCACCCTATGCACTCTGAGTATTTTGAGATACCTGGATCCTCTGCAAAAGTATTGGACAGCGACACTCCGATATTGGCCATAGGTACAACGGTTACAAGAACGGTTGAATATTATGCACGAACCAAAAAAACACAAGGTGAATGTGATCTCTTCTTAAATCCATCCAATCCTCCTCAAAGAGTCACTTATCTACTCACTAATTTTCATTTACCCAAAAGCACACTTATCATGCTCGTCTCTTCTTTTATCGGAAGAGAAAAAACGTTAGACTTATATAAAGAGGCCATTGAGAAAAAATATAGGTTTTTTTCCTATGGAGATGCAATGTTAATACTTTAGGAAGGTATACTTCATGAAATATAAATGGCATTATATTTTACTACTTGTTTCAACCTTACTTCTTTTTAGCGGGTGTGCACAAAAAAAGCCCTACAGCTATCCAAATTACGAAATTATCAAACCTGAAGAATCCTGTGAACCAAATAGAAACAACATTCAGGATCTGCTCGATTCTTACTTAGGCAAACCTTATGTTTGGGCAGAAGAAGGCCCACATGCCTTTGACTGTTCTGGACTGGTATATAATATCTATGGGAATATGGGTATGGATGTACCTCGTGTCGCAAGAGAGCAGGCAAAGATGGGTAAAAAAGTTCCTTTCAAAAACCTGCATTACGGTGACCTCATCTTCTTTGGCTCGACCAATAAAAGAAGTAAGTATATCAATCATGTAGGTATCTACCTGGGTGATGGATGGTTTGCACATGCCAGCAGCAAAGAGAGAAAAGTAACTATCAGCCATTTTGAAAAAGAACCTGTCTATATGAAACGCATGAAAGTATGCAAACGCTACCTGAGTAAAGATGAGCGTGCCAAATATATGGATTGTGATGTACCGCTCAAAGAGATGAAATTTACAAGTTCACGCTATACCACACCATGGCAGCCAGGTATGAAGCTACCTAAAAAAGCTGTCCCAAGCTAATGGTAGAATGAAAACTGGTCTATGAAAAGCATTATTTATCTCTCGTTAGGTGCTATCACGCTATTACTTTTAACAGCATGTAAACCCGACCCTTTTCCTAAAAATCCTAACTATGCCATTCAAAAACCTCTTGTAAAGTATGAACCAAGCAAAAAAAATCTTGACTAGATGGTCAAAGAACTCCAAGGACGGCCTTATGTATGGGCGGAAGAAGGACCTGATAAGTTCGACTGTTCCGGATACACCTACTATCTCTATGGGTCTATGGGTATAGAGATACCTAGAGTAGCAAGAGAACAGGCAAAAAAAGGTAATGAGATCAAGATGCATGAGTTGGTCTATGGTGACCTTATCTTCTTTGACACGGACAAGGTGCCAAAAGGAAAGATCACACATGTGGGAATGTATCTGGGTAACGGATGGTTCACACACGCCAGCACAACAGAATATGAGGTCGTTTATTCCAATCTCAAAACTTCAGCCTACTTCAAAAAAAGACTACGTATCTGTAGACGATATTTACCTGAAGCCAAAGAGAAGATCGTCATGAAAGATGCACGAAAGCCCTGGACTACAAAAAGCGAGGTCCAGACCAAAGTCACTTCTGCTAAGAGAGATACCTCTGTACCTAAAGTAACCAAAAAACATGGGTTAGGCAATTTTTATGTACAAGTAGGTTCATTCTCCGGAAAACCCAAACAGGCACTACTTAACAAGATCACCAGAGCAGGTTATCATTATAAGATCATTGAATTTCCTATCAGTGGAAAACCGGTCTCAAAACTGCTCATTGGTCCGTATAGACAAAGGGCAGATGCAGTTGAACTTTTAGGGCATATCAAAAAACATATTCAGAAAGATGCTTTCATCGCAGAGATACGATAAGCGCATCTTTCTTAGTGGAAAATACTCAGGCTGCCTCAACATATTGTTCGATAGAACGGTTTAATGTTTTTAATTCAAAATGATACTTCTCTTTATAATTGATGAGCATATCATACTTCTTGTAAAGGATCTTGTTGAGAATCTCCGTGACCAAGGCATGCATGTCTTCAGCACCGATCGTACCGGTCAGTCCTCTCATATCTACACATAACATCTTCACTTGTTCATAACGGTGCTCGAGTATTAACTTGGTGAAGATCTCATCACTTTTCCCGTAAGCCGTATTAAACTCTTTTAACACTTCCGTGTAAAGAGCTTCACTATTATTTGCATGTTTGATACCATTTTTAATATTGATACCTTCATATGTGATCTCTTTTTTCGGTGTCACTTCTTTTTGTTTTACTGAAGCCGTATCTTTATCTGAGAGATAGATATTAAGTGCGGTATAGAGTTTCCCAATATTAAGAGGTTTTGCCAAGAATGCGTTGATACCACAATTGAACATTTTTTTAATTTCACTGTCAAGTACCAATGCAGTAAATGCCACGATCGGAAGCGTATCGAATTTACTGTCAAGCCGTATCATCTGTGTTGCAGCATACCCATCCATAATAGGCATGTTGATATCCATAAGAACCAGGTCAAATTCTATTTCACCCTCTTTTACCAAATCCACTGCTTCCTGACCATTGTTAGCGATCGAAATACTCATACCGGAGAGATGCAGTAGACTTAGAAGAACTTTTTGATTGATGACGTTATCTTCCACTATTAGAATATGCTTGCCTGAAAAATCTTTAAAGGAGTGTTGTGTCACATCTTTGGTTTCAGTGATATGTTTTCTATGCGTTTGAACCGCTTCAACTGTACCTTTTTGTTCCTCTTCTGGATTCACAGGCATTTTTATATTGTACATGTTCACGATCATTTCAAACACACGTTCTTGATTTAGCGGTTTGAAAAGATGGGTATCTATCACTTCATTGACAAATGTTTTTTTGTTGGTCTGAAGCAGTGAATTGAGTGCAACGACTTTAAGTTCCTTCTCCAATTTAATTTTATTTAGATACTCAACCAACCTGATCGTAAAGAGGCTTTCATGCAGTACAACAATATCATAAGGTGTCAAATTCGGCATATTCTTCATAAATTCATCTTGAGATATCACTGTAACTTCATGTCTGAAATAGGCGAACATCTTTTTCACAGCTAATGCTGAATTATAATTGGTATCTACAATAAATACTTTTTTCTCTATCAACACTTTTTCAGGCAATCTATACTTTCTCTGGTCTGATTTTTCCACCACATCAAAAGGTAGAGAGAGTGTAAATGTCGTTCCTTTCTCCGCAACACTCTGTACTGAGAGTTTCCCACCCATCATTTGTACTAATTCATGTGCAACAAAAAGTCCTAAGCCGATAAAGTGACCGCTCTGCTCGTCATAATAAGGGGTAAACAGCTCTTCAAGTGTATCACTGTCCAGACCACTCCCTGTATCAGAGAGTTGGAACTGCAGTTCAACTTGCTCATCATAGGTATCGAACATCGTTATCTCTAATCTAATTTCATCCATATCCACTTGATCCATCATATATTCAAGGATACTTTTAAGCGTTTGACCCAGATGCAACGAATCACCCACTAAACGACGGGGAACATTCTTGTCTATATCAAAGATGAGTTCCACTTCACTGCCTGAAAATTGTGAACAGATAGAACCTGACAACTCATTCAATACATTGTTGATATTGAACTCTTCATTCAAAATTTCTACTTTTTTTGACTTGAGTCTGAGAAAATCCAAAAGGTCATTGGTGACATCCAGAAGTCTGCTCTCTACATTTGCCAGGATCTTCTCTTGCTGTCTGTAAGATTTGGTTTTTTTGTCTAGATCCTGATGGCTTTTGTAGAGTGCTTGTTTTGCCATATCATGTATATTTTCACTCATATTGGTCAGTAAGAGATTTTGATTCTTCTCCATTTCTAACTGTTTATCCATGATGGACTGATGAAGATGCTGCATCTTTTGTGATTGTTGAGAGGTGATGAATAAGATGGCTATTCCCACTAATCCGAGTGCAAAAAGAGCGATCCATATCCAGAAAGTTTCTATATCAGTAACTAAATTTTCTTGTGAAAATACTACACTGCTCAAGCCTATAATAGCCAGAAATATTTTGTTTAAATGCATATGATATTACCTTATTTTCATAATTTAATACTCTCCATGCTGACATTTCCCTACTACAATTCTATCGAAGGATTTTATTATTCTACTTATATATAAATATTTTTTATACTCACGATATCTACACAAACTTATTTTATGATACCTCATCACATAAATAAAGGATACGATAATGAAACAGATCATACTTATTCTCTTTATCACTGTCGGTTTGGGAACTCTTGGAAGTGCAGATTCAAACCTCTATCAAAAAAGAGAGCAGAATGTAAAACCTATGAAAGAACAGAAAATAAATCATTTGGATCGTAAATTAACAAAACACAAAACAGTCAAGAAAAACTTTAAAACTAAAAAAGAGTTCTTACGTAAACAACACAGAAAAATGCATAAACACCATAGCGCGTACGACAGAGAATATCTCTATTATAATGAGAGATACGTCGATAGATACCGTTACCCTAGACAGCGTGGATACAAACACTCAAAAAGAGGCTGGAGACTTGCTTATCGTTACGACAGAGCATCTTTTTATGACAATGAAGGATTTTTTTATGGTTATTTCAACAGACACGGATTCTATTTTGAAAATGTATTCTACCGATACGATAGATACTATACCTATAGGGACAGGGTAAAGGGTCGTGGACTCTTTGACCATAGATACTATATGCCTGTCAATGCCAAATATTATGGATTTTGCAGGTAGCACTATCACTGATGATAAAAGTTTAGGTACAATTTCACTATGAAATTAGCCAGTATAGATGTAGGACTTAAACGTATAGGTATGGCGATATGCCTTGATGGGCAGATCGTCATACCCCAAAATGCCATCCTTCGAAAAAACCGTAATCAAGCTGCAAGAGATGTCAAAGCTTTCTTAGAAGAGTGGGAGATCGAGAAGTTGATCGTAGGACTTCCTAAGGATGCTGAGAACTCTGAAGAGATGGAGAGACGTATCAAACATTTTGTTTCACTGCTTGATCTCTCTATAGAAGTAGCGTATCAAGATGAACAGAGTTCAAGTGTTGAAGCCAAAGAGCTTACGATGGGTCTCTTTAAACACAAAAAAGATGGTAAAATTGACTCTATTGCTGCAAAGATCATCCTGGAGAGATGGCTTACTCGGTGATCAAAGTTTTTTCTTTAAATTCTGAATCCTCTTATAGGCTTTATCAATACTCTCCTCTTTTACCTTTCCGCTTTTGACCAGTGATGTTATCGTGTCAACCAGTCTTTTCGTACTGACCGTTTTTTTAGGATCAAGCTGATTCCCGATAAGCAAAATATCCACTCCGGCATTGATAGCCAGTCCAAGTGTATTTTTTAAACCATATTTTTGGCTTATCGCACCCATTTGAAGATCATCAGTGATCACTACTCCATGATAATCCAATTTCCAACGTAACAGCTTCGTCACTGTTTTATATGAGAGACTGGCTGGGTACTTTGCATCTAACTTTTATTGAAAACATGTGCGATCATCACCGTATCGGCCTTATCTTTTAAGAGTCTATAGGGTTCCAGTTCGGCTTCCTGCCAAAGATTTGTCACATCTACAAATCCTTTATGTGTATCTCCTACAGAAGATCCGTGTCCAGGAAAATGTTTGATGGAAGTGAGTACACCATAGTGATGCATCGCATCGATGAACGTACCGGCATACTTTGCCACTGTTTTTGGATCTTTTCCAAAGGAACGTCCGAGTCCATGGATCACATGGTTCTTCATATTGATATCAAGATCGACCACGGGTGCCAGATCATAATTGATCCCTACACTTTTAAGTTCTTTACTCATTTTGGTATAGGTCTCTTTGATCTTGCTTTGATCCATCTTGATCACATCTGAAGCTTTAGGGAACTTTCCGTAAAAACCATATTTGCTTTTAAGTCTTTGCACCTTACCACCCTCTTGATCTACAGCAATGAGCAGTTTGCCATCTTTACTACATGCCTGCAGCTGTTTGGTCAGAGCAGCCAACTGTTTTTTACTCGAAATGTTCTTTGGTTTCTTTTTATTGACCGGGTTATGATCAAATAAAATTACGGCACCAACATTATAACGCTGGATATCCTTGCATATTTGACTCCCTTTAGGTGCTTTTGTCCCATGGAATCCCACCATTAACATTTGGCCTATTCTTTTTTCCAGTGCAAGCTCCTCCGCCCATAGAGCGCTTAGAGAAAACAGTATTGATAGTAAAACTTTTTTTAGCATAAAAAAACTTCCTTGATAGTGTCATTGTATTATAGTGTAACTACTCTTTATTTGCATACGGTTAACCTTTGTAGATTACACTACACCTACAAGAGCATCGGGGATATCTAAAATATCTACCTCCCCTTTTCAAGTATTTTAGAACTCCTTAGAAACATTTTCCTCCTTTAGTCCCCAAGATGCTCTTCAATACCATTCACCTTAAATATAATTTTAAGTTTTATTAATTATCAGTTAACCTAATATTATTATAATGATTTTACAAGAGCATCAAACCTATAGATCTTATCTCCCTTTTATTTAATCGAGATCTATTGTGATCATTATTTTTCCCTCCCTTTTTGTGTCCCATGATGCTCTTTGAAATAAATCTTTACTTTAATTTAAAGCAATTACACGATTTTTACATCTTCATAGTGTATAATTAACAAACTATATAATAAAGGTACATTCTATGAGAAAACTATTAACAGCAGCATTTCTTCTTGTTTCACTTCTTACATTTTCACAAGCAGCTCCAATGACCATCACAGACATCAAAGGGAAAACCTATAATGTCACAGGTACTGAACAGGGACTTACTATAGAAGGACTTGAAGGAAAAGTGGTATTTTTAGAATTTTTTGGACATAAATGTCCTCCATGTCTAGCATCTATCCCTCATTTGAACCATTTGCAAAAGAAATATGAGGGTAAACTTGCCATCATAGCTATCGAAGTTCAAGGTTACAATCACGAAGAGGTGAAGAAGTTTGCACAAGAAAATAAAATAGAATATACTGCAGTATCAGAAGAGAAAGCATCTGATTTTGTATATTATATCCAGCAAAGAGCACAGTGGAGAGGAAGTATCCCTTTCATGGTAGCATTAGATAAAAAGGGTGATGTACAATTTGTTCAAGCAGGTATGCTTTCAGAACCTGAGCTAGAACAGCTTTTTGCAGAACTCTCTAAATAGATCTTTTGCCTCTATTATGACAATCTCACGATACCATTTTGTATCGTGATCATCCCTTCAAGTTCTGCTTCATATACCCTGTCTCCAAATTTTTCAAGACTCTCATCAAAAGTAGGTGTCTTTTGACAAAAGTAGAAAAAATCATCTTTCTCGACATCACTGTCAACACTACTTCCAAATAGAGAGGCAAATGTCTCTATATCGTGTATCGTTTTAGCTTTCTTCTCATTTAACAACTGGTTGGTCCCCAAACTTTCATCAAGTCTTTGCGGAAGCACAAAGATCTCTTTACCCATCATCAGTGCATACTCCACAGAACGCATCGAGCCACTATCCAGATCAGCCTCAGCCACAATGAGTATATCCCCAAGTGCTACTACCAGTTCATTACGTACAACAAAGCTCCAACCTGTTGCCCTGAAACCATCATTAAATTAGCTTAAGAGAAGTCCTTTGTTTTCGATACGCTCTATCAACCCTTTATTAACCGAAGGATAGCGTATATCAAGTCCATTTGCTACCACTGCGATCGTGTTTTCTTCTTCTGCACCCTCATGGGCTATCGCACCTACTCCCATTGCTGCACCGCTTACTATACAAACACCGCGTTTAGAGAGTGACTTGGCAAGAGCATAGGTAAATTGACGGGTATAATTCGAAGGTCGCCTAGTTCCCACTATAGAGACTTTGGGACGTTTCAGAAGACCCAGGTTTCCTTTATAAAAGAGTGTAGAAGGATATTTTTTCATAGCCTCTAAATGAGGGATGTGTTCGGTAAGCTCAGAGCTCATCATATGCCTTTTTACTTCTATAGTATCACAGGGCAAAGGCCATGATAAAAAATGTTTCAAATTGTCATATTTGAAAACACTTTACTACTGATAAAGTTCATCTATATAGACAAGTTCAACACCAGAAAAGATATTTCCGGCTGTAGTGATCGCTTTGAGTGTCGTTTTATGCGGATGTCCTATAGCGATCGCATAGCCTCTTTTCTTAGCTTTATTTACCGCTTTTTGAAGCTGCTTATGTATATAGTGAACATTATGTTCATTGTCTATAAAAACATCTCTAGCCACATAAGCATCGCCAAACTCTTTTGCTATCCGTGGTACTTTGGTGGAACCAATGGTACGACTATCTATAAAAACAAACCCCTCTGAACGAAGTACACTATAGAGTCTTCTCATCGCATCATAGTCATCAGTATAGACAGACCCTGTATGGTTGTTGATATAACGTGCAGTTGGAAAAAGCTT